>Ga0209289_100204_pt1 | contig 35088 bp, 29 predicted proteins | sample GXS110809BmetaG_FD_184121 | JGI IMG/M metagenome (GOLD analysis project Ga0209289, IMG submission 184121) | Hot spring microbial communities from Gongxiaoshe hot spring, China to study Microbial Dark Matter (Phase II) - GXS 110809B (SPAdes)... ...
GCGCATGCTCCGTCATGCGCCGACGAAAAAAAATCGTCATGGGACAGAGCCCCTGCCCTATATCGGCGACGAAAAAAAATCGTCAGATGTAGGGCGCATGCTCCGTCATGCGCCGACGAAAAAAAATCGTCATGGGACAGAGCCCCTGCCCTATATCGGCGACGAAAAAAAATCGTCAGATGTAGGGCGCATGCTCCGTCATGCGCCGACGAAAAAAAAATCGTCATGGGACAGAGCCCCTGCCCTACAAAGCCCACCAATAACCTTTTGAGTAAAGAGCGATGCTTTATCATGTTGTGAGGCTAAAAGTCTAAGCCAAAATTACTCAACGCAGGAAGTGGTGAACCAATCTAAACCGAGCATCAACTGGTGGTTACGGTAATCAATTCCATATAGGACTTACGCAGTTGATGTCATTTTGTGTAGGGGCAGACGATAGTCTGCCCGAAAACATCCTTTATAAAGGGGTTAAAACTGCCCTTGCGGGCGGCTTAGCAGCCGCCCTTACATCCAACTGCGTAACTCTCAGAGCAATTGATTTTTGACGAAGCCCCGAACTCATTCACTGGCGCCTCTTCTCATTTTCTGCTCAGAGTCAAATCGCTCCACGATCGTTCTGGCAACTTGATGGACATAACCCGATGGGTCGTTCAATGCTTTTTTGATGGCATCCAACGCAGGTTTTACCTTTTCGCCCAAATGCCTCATTGCGTTGATGGCGTAAAGGCGAACGAATTCGTGTTCGTGGCTGAGCAATTTCGTCAAAGCCGCCAAACCATCATCCCATCCCCAATCGCAAATTGCTTGGGCTGCTGCGATTTGAACAGTTGGCGACGAATCGTTGAGCATTGCCCGCAAAGTTTCCACGAACTTCTCTCGCTTCGTTTCGTCTTTACATGCATGGTGGATGCTAACAATTGCCCAATAGCGAACTGCGGGATGATCATCCTTTAACGCTTGCAAATAAGCGGGAAGTGCCTTCTCACCTTGTCCATCCAGCATCTTGAGTTGCAGCAACCTTTCCAAAACCCCGCTTCGGTCAATTTCCGTGCGCCAATCGGGAATTGGTTCTGGTTTTCCATCTGCCGAAGGTAATGGTTCGCCAAATTGCCACCTAACTTCGTCGCTGTCATGGCAACCCAGCCTGCAAGCCTTAGCAATCAAGGTTTCTCCATTTTGCACCGTCACAGGTTGCGTGTAAAGTTGCCAAAGACCTCGCTTGCCGTCGGCATCAATGCGGTAGGCAATAGAAGCACCTTCCGTTTCGCATTCCAGAACAATGGTTGTAGCATTATCGGCTCGCTCAACGATTTGCAATTTCGGCGATGCCGTCTTTTGCCATCTGCCATTCGGTCGCATCATTTCCGTCAACTCAGGTTCGGGGACAAGTCCGACATCGCCGATTTTCTTCATCCATTTGAGAAGTTCTGCTCGCATCGCTTCAAGCACAGAACGATATTGCGGGTCATCAGCGAGGTTGCGAGTTTCATGTGGGTCGGATTGAGTGTCATAAAGTTCCTCAACGGGTTTGGTTGGAATGAAGAAAAAGCGTTGAACTTCGTTGAGTTTCCCTTCAGCGTTGAGCCGTCGCCACTCTTGCATTGTCGGCGTCTCCTCGCCATATCCAACCTCTTGAGCGTAAGGCAAATGCGATGCAAAGTTGCGGATGTATTTGAACCGCTTGTCACGAACGGCGCGAATGATGTCGTAAGTTTCGTCCATGCGGTCACGGGCAGCATAAACGAATTTGCGTGGCGGTGATTTTTGCTGTCCAAGAAATGCTTGACCTTGTATGTGCTTTGGGATGGGAACGCCAGCAAGCGAAAGCATCGTCGGAGCGAAATCAACGAAGGCAATCAAATCCTCAATGACGCTGCCGGGCTTGATGCGGTCGGGGTCATCAGGATATGCCCACTTTCGGAACTTTTCGGGGATGCGGATGATGAGCGGGACGCGGATGCCGGAATCGTAAACCCACCGCTTGCCTCTTGGTATTCCAGCACCGTGATCTGACCAGAACCAAACAATGGTTTTTTCTGCCAAGCCATCCTCTTCCAACTCGCGCAAAATTTCGCCAGCACGAATGTCCATAAGCGTGACAGTGTCATAATGCTGTGCAATATCACGGCGAACGGCAAGTGTGTCAGGCAAGTATGGTGGCACAGGTGCTTTCGCAGGGTCATGGCGTGCTTTAGATGGCAACGCTTCAATTCGCTTCAAAAGGTTTGGGTCTCGGCTTCTGAGTTGGCTTTCGTGAGTGACAGTGATGTTGAAAACGGCAAAGAAAGGTTGTTTTAAGTCGGGACGGTTGCGCCAATGTGCTTTTGGACTGCTTTCATCCCATGCCGTCAATGGCGCTGCTTCAGCACTTGCCGTTGAAATTTTCGGGTCGTGAGCGAAGTTGTAGTCGGTTTTTGCATTGTTGGTGCAGTAGTATCCTGCAGAGCGCAAGTATTCAGTGAAGCAGCGAACGAAAGGTGGTGGGACGGCTTTGCAGCGCATATTGTGAGTTCCGATGCTCGTCGGATACATTCCTGTGATGACGCCTGAACGAGATGGTGCGCAAACGGGTGAGTGAGTGAAAACATTCGTGAACCTAACACCTTCGGCTGCTAACCTGTCAAGGTTAGGCGTGAACGCATACGGGTCACCAAAACAGCCCAAAGTTGGACCCATATCCTCACAAGTGATCCAAAGGAAGTTAGGTCGCTCAGGATTTTGCATTAAAGTTTCCACCTCCAATCCCAAACTTCTGACAAGCACTAAGCCAATTATGCTGCCAACAAACTCCCTTCGCTTCAATTTGCATCACGCTCCTATGGCAAGGATGGGCAAAGTTGCCTGCAGAATTCTCTGACGCATTTCGTGTGCTATATTACCATGCAGTAGAGCGAGGTGTTAGGAGATGACTAAGCGCAAAGTTATCGCTGAAGATTTGCTGGTGATTAAACTCGTAAGTAACCCTCAGGTCAGTCCTGATGGGACGAAGTGCGTTTTCACGGTCAAAACAATTGACAGCGAAAAGAACCGTTACCTTTCGCATTTGTGGTTGGCTGATTTGCTCACGGGAGAAGTTCGGCAGTTTACTTTCGGAGAGGTCAGCGATAATGAGCCAAGATGGTCGCCCAATGGAAGCAAAATCGCCTTCATTCGCACTGACCTGAAAGAGAAGCGCTCGCAAATTTGGCTGATACGAGTTGACGGTGGTGAAGCGTGGCAACTGACGAATTTAGAAGAAGGCAGCATCGGCGAACCCCTTTGGTCACCTGACGGAAGCAAAATCGCTTTCACTTTCCGACCGACCCATCCCGACTGGACGCAAGAGGTTCGCAAAAAGCGACAGGAAACAGGCAAGTCCAACCCGCCTCGCATCATCACCAGGCTCTTTTACCGCCTTGACGGTTACGGCTTTTTGGACATGCGACAGCACATTTGGGTCTGTGATGCTCAAACAGGTGAAGCAAAGCAAATTACCGACGGAGATTACGATGACTATTCGCCTGCATGGTCGCCTGATGGTAGCAAAATCGCTTTCGCCTCCAACCGAAGTGACGATCCTGAGGAGAAGCCACACGAAGTTGACATTTGGCTCGTCTCACCTGAAGGTGGCGAATTGGAGAAAGTGCCAACTCCGACAGGCTACAAAGGCAATATTTCTTGGTCGCCCAATGGTGACTGGATTGCCTACATCGGGCATGAAAGCAAAGATGACCCTTGGAAGCCACGCAACGACAAAGTTTGGGTCGTTAACTTGCACACAAATGAAGTTCGCTGTTTGACGGAAACTCTTGACCGAGATGTGGGAAATGCGACCCTCTCCGACATGCGGGAAGCCTTCACAGGTGGCGGGAGACCTGTTTGGAACATGGAAAGCAACCGCCTATTCTTCACTGTTAGCGACAGAGGCAATTGCCACCTTTACACCGCTGACTTGAACGGCGATTGGCAACCTCTAACCGATGGCGCAATGGACATTTATGCCTTCAGCGCAAACAAAAAAGCATCGCTATTTGTTCTGGCATTGAGTAAGCCGACTTTGCCTGGCGAATTGTTCACTTTGTCGTTGCAATCAGCGAGCGTTGCTGTCGCAACCGAGTTGCAGCAACTCACTCGCTTGAACCAAGATTGGCTTAACAAGGTTCAATTGAGCGAACCTGAAGAAGTTTGGTTTGAAAGTTTTGATGGGACGAAAATTCAAGGCTGGCTTCTTAAGCCCCCTGACTTTGACCCTACGCAAAAGTATCCGCTGCTTCTCTACATTCACGGCGGTCCACATGCTCAGTATGGCAACACCTTCTTCCACGAGTTTCAGTTGCACGCTGCAAGGGGCTACATTGTGTTTTACACGAACCCGCGAGGGAGTATGGGATATGAGGAGGATTTTGCAGCCGTCATTCGTGGAAATTGGGGAGATGTTGACTTCAAAGACATCATGGCTGGTGCTGATTTTGCAGTGTCGCTGCCTTATGTTGACGAAACCCGCATGGCGGTTGCGGGCGGAAGTTACGGCGGCTACATGACCAACTGGATTGTCGGGCACACTGACCGATTTAGGTGCGCCATCACCGACCGAAGCGTCGCAAACAAACAAAGCATGGCAGGAACCAGCGACTTTCCGATGAAGCCTAACGGTTATTGGGAAGGCAATTTCTGGGACCGAACGGAGAAACTTTGGCAGCAATCGCCCCTTCGCTATGTTGCCAATGTCAAGACGCCGTTGCTCATCATCCACAGCGAAGGTGACTTGCGCTGTCCCATTGGGCAGGCGGAGGAGTTGTTTGCAGCGTTGAAGCGTCTCAAGAAAGAAGTCGTGTTCGTTCGCTACCCACAGGAGACAAGTCACGGGTTGAGCCGAAGCGGACCTCCTGATTTGCGCCTTGACCGCCTGAACCGAATTTGTGAGTGGCTTGACAAGTGGTGCAAGTGAAGCCATTGGTTCAACCCATGCCAATTTTCGGCAATGAGTTTTTGCTCACTGAGTTCACGAACCTTTGATGACTGCTTCTTCCCGCAAAGTTTTCATCTCTTCCCACAATTCGGGGTAGACGGGAAATTGCTGGCATAACTCAACGACTTCGTTTTTGACCTTCTCAATGTTTTCATCGGTTGGGTCTCGCAGAACTTGTGCAATCCAGCGACCTATTAGCCTCATCTCATCTTCGCGCATTCCTCTCGTAGTGGAAGCGGGCGTGCCAATTCGTATGCCCGATGCTTTCATAGGTGGGCGTTCGTCAAAGGGGATGGCGTTTTTGTTGACAATGACATGAGCACGCTGAAGCAATTTTTCAGCATCAGAGCCAGTAAGGTTTGGGTTAAATGGTCGCAAATCAACGAGCATCAAATGATTCTCTGTTTCACCTGAAACAATCCTGAAGCCTTGCCTTTTCAACTCATCGGCGAGGGCTTTTGCATTGGCGACAGTTTGGAATTGATCTCGCTTGAACTCTTCCCCCATCGCTTCCTTGAAGCAGACAGCCTTTGCAGCAATGACATGCATGAACGGACCACCTTGAGTTCCTGGGAAAACGGCTTTGTCAATGCTTTGCGCCCACTCGGACTTGCACAAAATCAAAGCGCCTCTTGGTCCTCGCAAAGTTTTGTGGGTTGTTGTCGTGACGAATTCAGCATAAGGAACAGGTGACGGATGAGCGCCAGCAGCAACCAAGCCAGCAATGTGAGCAATGTCAGCCATTAAAAGTGCACCAACTTCTTCGGCAATTTCTCGGAACTTGTCAAACTCAACGACACGCGAATAGGCAGAATAACCGCAAATGATGAGTTTGGGTTTGTGCTCAATAGCCAGTTTTCGGATTTGGTCAAAGTCAATGGTCTCAGTGTCTTTGCGAACTCCATATTGGACGACGCGATACAACTTGCCCGATGCCGTCACTGGCGCTCCGTGAGACAAATGACCTCCATGAGCCAAAGCGGGACCGAGAATGACATCGCCAGGTTCCAAGCAAGCGAAGTAAACAGCCATGTTGGCTTGAACTCCAGCATGGGGTTGAACATTGGCGTGGTCAGCGTTGAAAAGTTGTTTTGCCCGCTCAATGGCAAGTCTTTCAGCGATGTCAACGAAATCACAACCGCCATAGTATCGTCGCCCAGGGTAGCCTTCGGCATACTTGTTCTGCATCGGGTTAGCAAGGGCAGCAAGGACGGCTGGATTTGTGTAATTTTCGCTGGCAATCAAATTCAAGTAAAGGTTTTGACGCTCAATATCGGCGGCGATGGCATCAAAAATTTCAGGGTCAACCTCAAGCAAAGCCTCAAATAACCGAAACATTCATTTTCGCCCCCTTCTCATCGGTAAGTTATCGGCAACAAAATCATAACGCAAAATTCCGCTGCCGTTGCATTTCGCTCATGTCAGTGTCACAATGAAGGCAACCGCAACGAGCCTTTGATGAGTTTGCTCGTTTCGGTGAAAATTGCCGCTCATTGCGGCGAAAGGAGAGATTGAAATGTCTGTCCCCAAGGAAGCAGTTGATGTCGTTTGGGCATTTTTTGATGCCTTGATGGAGGAGGACGAGGAATCCCTCACATCCGTTTTAGAGCCCCAAAGCGATGCAGCAATCCTTTACGAGTTGTTTGGTGAGGCTGCCCTTTACGCTGCCTCCGCAACTTTGCGAGGTCCTTGCATCATCCGTTTGACGCGAGCACTTGTTTTGGGCGATAGCGTTTGGCTTGAAGGTGAGCAAGTCACACAAGACACTCGCCAAATCATTGGCTATGTCGTTTTCAAAGTCCAACGACACAACGGTCATTGGAAAATTGCTGAAATTTCACCTTGGAACCTTGAAGCCGTCCATTACTTGAGCGACAGACCAGATCCGCAAAGCGATTTGTCAGTGGGCATCTTCATGACTTCCTACGGGTTGCAAATTTCACCCAACACAAATTTGGACATCGTTGAGCAAGTTTTAATCGGAACTATGCAGCAAGAATACTACCCGCTGACATCCATAGCCCGTGCAGTTAGACTGTGGCGTGATTTCCGAAAGGAAGGGGAATTGGCTGCTCACGACCAAACAGTTTGGGCTGCTGCTGTCCACCGAGTTATGGACAAAATGGCGCTCATTGACGAACCTATTGAGCAAATCGCTCTGCTCTACAATGTCCCCAATGCCAGCCTTGCGGATGCGTATAACAGAATCATTCGGCACTTGAACATCACCTACTTTGACCCTCGCTATTCGCCCATCCCTGACCCCAATGAACTTTTGCGCTATGCAAAAGAGGCAGGCATGGAAATTGAAGAGCAACTGCCACCAATAGCAAACCAACCTTTGCCTGAAGAATCTTCCATTTAAGTGCTGTCAATTGGGTGAAAGGGCGATGGCAAAACAGGTTGCTTTTGTTGACACCAAACCCTTTTGGGAATTTGATTACGGTCCAACGCATCCGCTCAAAATGTGGCGGCTAAAATTGACGCAAGAGTTGCAAAGAAGTTTCGGGTTGCTTGAGCAAGTTGAACTTATTGAGCCTCGCATGGCAACCGATAAGGAAGTCCTCGTATTTCACGAACCCGATTACCTTCAAGCCCTTGTTGATGCCGATGAAGGGATTTGGTCGCCAAAACTTATCCGCTACGGCTTGGGCACTCCAGATTGCCCAGTGATGGAAGGCGTTTATACAGGTGCAATGCTATCGGCAGGTGCTTCCGCTCAGGCTGCACAACTTATTGCCGAGGGCAAATTCAATATCGCCTTCAACATGGCTGGTGGTCTACACCATGCAATGCCAAGTTACGCTTCAGGTTTTTGCTACATCAACGACCCTGTTGTCGCCATTTACAAGTTGCTTCAAAAGTTTGAACGAGTTGCTTACATTGACATTGATGCCCATCACGGCGACGGAGTTCAAGTTGCCTTCTACCATAACCCGCAAGTCTTGACAATCAGTTTGCACGAGAACGGACGATATTTGTTCCCTGGCACAGGTTTTGAGAGCGAGATGGGCGAAGGTGAAGGTTTTGGGTTCGCATTGAACATACCCTTCATGCCTTACGCTGGCGACGATGTTTATCTTCGCGTCCTTGATGAAGTTGTTTTGAGGGCATTGGAGAAATTCCAACCTAAAGCCATCGTCACTCAACTTGGCGCTGACGCTTTGCACGGCGACCCCATCACTCATTGGAACTTGACGACCCACAGTTACTTGCAGGCAATTCAAGCCTTCAAGGAACTCAAATTGCCTTGGCTCGCTTTAGGTGGTGGCGGTTACAACATCGCAAATGTTTGCCGATGTTGGACATTAGCCCTGGCGACTATGCTCAAAACAGACTTGCCCAATGAAGTGCCAGAAGAGTGGAAACCCCTCGCACGACAATACGGAATTTACCTTGATAATTTGATAGATGTTGAACCGACGAATTCAACACCGACGGTCAAAGCAGACACTGAACGAATCATCAATTGGCTCAAGGGGAATCATCCGCTGCTTCAGTGAAAATCAAATGCTTTTTAGCGCAATCGGAAGAACTGAAGCAGTTGTTGAAGGGCAGGATTGCCCCTTACGGCTTCCCAAATCGCTCTCTCCGCTTCTTTACGGATAAGGGGTTCTGACTTTTCCAAATCAAAGCGCCATAGGATAACTTTGTCTCTGGTCAGAACGAAAGGCATATTCAAGTTGCCACTCAAGTTTACAGTGGTGTTACCAATTTTCACTTGCGAGAACTTGATAGAGATTTTCGCAACTTTCTGCCCTTGCTGGTCTTCAATGCCAGTTACTTGAGCACTTATGCCAGAGAGCATGTTAGCAAAACGAAACAGATTTGAAACTCGCTCCTTGTCCTTGGGAAGCACGAGTTTCTTCATTGCTGTTTCGTCCTGCCTAACGATGGCATCAGACCACCTTTGTGCAACTTTTTGTGGTGAGTTCATGAAAGCGACATAGACCAAAACAATAACCGCAACAACCAAAATTAGCCCCAAAACAGTTGCAACTGCTTTGCCCTGTCTCATCGTCTCATCACGCTCCCATTCATCACGCTTCCACTTTTAACTGACTGTTTTCATCCTGCGCTAAAATTTTGGCTCAAGACAATTTGAATTGGTAAGATTTTTGCATCATTTGAAAACCCTTGCTACATCTCGGTGGCATATGGAGAGAGACCAATGGCGAAACGAATTGGCAATCGCTTCTGGCAAATAGGTTGTCTTGGGACAATTTTGGTTGCGATGGCGATTTTCATTTGGGTGGTTGGCTCAACGAGCCAAATTCCTACTACAAGCATCATCACACAACGAGCAGTGTTAGTTCTTCATGGACCGCTGAACCCAAATGATGAGGGTATCAAGGCTGCTTGGGATGCGTTAATTGCGAAGTGGCGGAGTGAGAATGTGCCAGCGTGGCGAGTCTTGGTGTGGCTTGGCATTCCAAGGGAGTTGACGGTCGTCATTTACGATGCACAACCTTCACCATTGAGCGTCGTTGCTGTTAACTTCCGCAAAGGTTTCCGATGGCTTTGGCTTCCACTGCGAATTTTCGGAAAGGATTACAAAGGTGCTTATTACCTCCCTTCCCATCACTTCGTCGCTGGCATGATAGGTGGGACTGTCATCTTTGCTGAAGACGAAGTGACTTTCTGTTATGCCGTTGACAACCTTATGAGCGCAAGCAAAAGTGAAAAACTGAACTTGAAACTCATGCACAAATTTCGCAACCTATGCGATTTCGTTGGGTTCGTCAATCCTCAACTGCTTTCAGCCAAAGAACATATCCAGTTACCAGCGAACTTAGGTGAAATCGGGATTGACATAGTTGATGCCAGCGAGTTGGTGTGGTCAGTCTTTTGGATTTGTCAAAGCGAGCGTGAAGTTAAAGCAATGATGTATGCTTCAGAGAAATTTGAGAAGGAAGAGGCGGAAACTTGGACACGCAAAGGCGCTCAAGTCTCGTTTCGCAAGCAAAGTAAAGGCTTGTTCGTATGGTGGGAATTTCGGCTGAAAAACTTCATGGCTCTCTTACCCTAAGCCTATTGACATCATTTCACACCTTAGCCATAATTGCAACGAGCAAAATTCTAACGAAGAGGTGATGAACGATGCGAAGGTCAGTGGTTGTTTGCGTTTTGGTTTCGGTTCTGAGCATCATGGCTGTTGGGTTCGGGCAGCAACTTGGACCAAGGTTCATGGACAGGTCGTTCCATCGCCCCGGAGCACGGGCGTTAGGAATGGGCGGAGCGTATCTTCTGGCAACGGACGATGCAACGGCAGTTGCGTGGAACCCTGCTGCGTTGGTAAATGTTAAGCGTTTCACTTTGCCAGTTGAAATCGTTGGGAGAACGAATTTTGATGTCCGTGACATTCAAGACTTGGTTGATGACTTGGAAACTATTCGCGACCAAACAGATGTTGATGACCTACAACAAGTTATCGCCGCCATTCAAAATGCTTTCACTCGTGTCCAAAATTTCGCTCGCAGCAGACCTACTTTGAGAGCATCCCTTTTACCATTTGGTGGACTTTCGTTTGGTAACTTCGCATTAACCGCTAATTCAGAGGCAATCGTTCAAGTAGATACATGGGTTGACACTAATAGTGACCCTATTGGTGTTAGTGGTGGTGCCCCGTTACCTACCCCTAACCTTTATTTTCGTGGTGGTGCCATTGCCCTTACAAGTGTTGGTATCGCTAACGCTCATTCCTTACCAGCGGGATTAACTCTTGGCATAACGGTCAGATATGTAAGGGCTGATTTTGCTGGCTTCTTTGGTGGGGCAACTACTAATAATATCTTTGCAAGAGATCCTGTCATAGGTCAGGACTTTGATCGAGTGGACGAAGCCAAGTTCACCTTTGACATTGGTGCGATTTGGGAACCTCCAGTTCAGCCACCGATGTGGCGAATTCGCTACGCTGCTGTTGTGCGCAATGTTTTGCCAATGAAGTTCAACTTGCCTGCAACTTCTAACGGTATTCCTCGCCCTGGCTTTGACTTTTCCTTTCGCCTCAATCCAGAAATTGACCTGGGAGTTTTGGCGGCGTGGAAAGAGCGAACAATCGGAGTGCTTGAACTGCACAATGTTACTCAAACCAATGGTGGCAAAAGGACCATCCATGTAGGTGTTGAGCATTTGCTTGGTGGCGATGTCTTTGCTGTTCGCGTTGGCTACGATGACGACAAACCTGTTTTGGGTTTGGGGATTAACTTTAAACTCCTCAGGATTGATTTGGCTTCAGGACTTAGACCCAAAGAGCGAGCAGGAATCGGGATAAGTTTTCGGTTCTAAAGTTGCTCAGACATTGAAAATGATGCAAAAGCAAAGGGGCAGACCTCACTCTGCCCCTTTAATGCTTCCACAAAGTTTGCCAAGCGGCAAAAAAGTTTTCTGCCGTCACTTCAATAGTTCACTCGTTAATCTGACGGATACCTTCATGAAGGTAACTGCTGACATGTTCAGGCGATGTGAACTCAACTCGCAAGGTTGTTGGCTCGGCAGGACGATACGGCTTGACATTTGGCGGGTCCTTAGCAACTTCTGCTACAGCAGTTTCTACCTTTCGCCACGCATCCTGCGGGGCAAGGCAACAAGAAGCAAATCGGCTTATGCCTACCTTGACACAAACTGTCCTAACATTTTCGCCCAAAGTCACTTTCGCTTCCCTGCAAGTTGCTTCATCGCCAGTGAGAAGCAAAACTGGGACACTGAAGTGACCGCAAACACCAGCACAAATTGCAATTTCTCCCACCAGTTCACCATTGATTAGGACTTACGCAGTTGATGTCATTTTGTGTAGGGGCGGACGATAGTCTGCCCGAAAACATCCTTGGGGTTAAAACTGCCCTTGCGGGCGGCTTAGCAGCCGCCCCTACATCCAACTGCGTAACTCCTACCCAATTTGCAAACAAAGTGCTCAAAGCAATTTTCGGCAATGCAATTTTAGCCTGCTTGTCAAACCCAAAGCCAGATGATAGTTTCGCCGAAGCAGTCAAACTGATTGTGTCAAACTGTATTCGGGTGATTGGTGATGTTCTGGATAGGTTATTACCTGCTCGCAACAGTCGCAAGTCAAAGTGACGGCTTCGTGATGACAGTGAGAGGTCCCGTTAATGCTTTGGAGTTTGGTAAGGCTTTAGTTCACGAACATATCATCTGCGATTTTATCGGCGCTGACAAAACCGGAAAACATCGCTACAACCCTGAGGATGTGGTTAGAACCATGCTGCCATTTTTGAGAGAGGTTAGGGAACGAGGTTTTACTGGCTTCGTTGACGCAACTCCCGCTTTCATTGGGCGAGACCCCATTGTCCTAAAGAGGCTCTCCGAGTTAACAGGATTGCACATATTGACGAACACAGGATACTACGGTGCAGCGAAGGACAAGTTTCTACCTCAGCATGCCTTCACGGAAACCGCCGACCAACTTGCGCAGCGATGGATTTCCGAATGGCGTGACGGGATTGAAGACACAGGTATCAAACCCGGCTTCATAAAGATAGGCGTTGACCCAGGACCTTTGAGCGACATTGACAAAAAATTAGTTCGGGCTGCTGCGAGAACTCACTTGCAAACTGGGTTAACAATTGCCTGCCATACGGGCGAAGCCCGTGCTGCCCTTGAAGTGCTGGAAATAGTCAAAAGGGAGGGAGTTGACCCATCAGCGCTGATCATAGTCCATGCCGACAGTATGGCAGACGAGCGAGTTCATGAAAGTTTGGCAAGTGAGGGTGCATGGGTTGAGTATGACGCAGTTGGAGCAAAACCAGTTAGCGAGCATGTCAGGTTGATTTCATCAATGGTGCAAAAGGGTTTTACCGACAGGCTTTTGCTCTCTCACGATGCAGGTTGGTATTGGGTTGGTGAACCTGATGGCGGTAGGTCAAAAATCCGACCTTACAAAGCATTGATGGATAAACTTTTTCCTGCCCTGAGGCAAGCAGGAATTGAAGAGGCAATTTGGGAAAAGATACTCGCCCATAACCCACAAGAAGCGTTCAAGGTTAGAGTGAGACGAAGGTGAAAGGGCAATGGGAGTAGCAATTAGAAAAGTTGAAGGTTGGGGATGGATTGGTGTAGGGATGACGGAAAAGGGAGTTGCAAAAGTTGTCTTGCCAAAAGGTTCAAAGTGCGCCGTTGAAAAAGCCTTGAAGCAATTTGAGGACAAGACAAACCAAAAACTTGCTGAACAGTGCGTTGATTTGCTTTCGCGATATCTGAGAGGCGAATTTGTAGCATTGAAAGATATCCCGATTGACTGGGGAGCAACTGGCGAAACTCATGGCAAAATTTTGCGAACCCTTTGGAGGAAGGTGGGGATAGGGCGAACAATTACTTACGGAGAACTTGCTCAACTCTGCGGAATTCCAAAGGGATCAAGGTTAGTTGGGCAAGCGATGGCGAAAAACCCTTTCCCCATCATCGTTCCTTGCCACCGAGTTATTCGCTCCGATGGTTCTCTCGGGAGTTTTTCAGGCGGGATTGAACTAAAACGGAAATTGCTGAGGTTGGAACGGTCAATTTCTAAGGCAAAAGCAAGTGAGTTTGGTCACAACCTCTAACCGAGAGATGTGTTATACTTAAGCCCAGCCTAACTGACCGGCTGGTTCAAAATAATGTCAAAAGGCTTTACTATTTGTTGGGCGAACTTTCGGGAGGTTTTTGGACCATCGGACAGGGAATAGGTTGAGACCAAAATGAGGTGATTGAGATGGAACGAAGAGACGAAAGTGTTGGGATTATTGGGCTTGGTTATGTTGGGCTTCCACTTGCCATTGCCTTCGCTCAAAGCCAAATGAAAGTCATTGGAGTTGATACTTCTTCCGAGCGAATAAGTCTTCTCCTTCAGGGTCGTTCCTACATCACTGACATTCCAGACCAAACCATTGCATCCCTCCGAGACTTTTTTTATCCCACAAACGATTATGCTGCTTTAGAGGAATGCGATGCCGTCATAATTTGCGTTCCCACTCCTCTGGCTAAGACGGGCGAACCAGACATCTCTTACATCCTTTCGGCAGTGGGAAATTTGCGACCTCATTTAAGACAGGGTATGCTCGTCGTTTTGGAAAGCACTACCTACCCTGGCACCACTGAGGAAGTTGTAAAACCAATGCTTGAGGAAAGTGGGTTTGAAGCGGGCGTTGACTTTAATTTGGCTTATTCGCCTGAAAGGATAGACCCAGGCAACAAAAAGTGGACAATTAGCAACACTCCAAAGGTAGTTGGTGGCTTAACTCAAAAGTGCACCGATAGGGCTTGCTCTCTTTACTCCCGCATTGTTAAAGAAGTCGTCCCAGTTTCATCACCTAAGGTGGCTGAGATGACCAAATTGCTTGAGAACATCTTTAGAGCGGTGAACATCGCTTTGGTCAACGAAATGGCGATTTTGTGCAGAAGGATGGGGATAAGCGTGTGGGAAGTGATAGATGCTGCATCAACTAAGCCTTTCGGGTTCATGAGGTTTGAGCCAGGACCTGGGATAGGTGGTCATTGCATTCCCATTGACCCACTTTACTTAGCATGGAAGGCAAGAGAGTTTAACCAAGAGACCCGTTTCATCAAAGTTGCTGATGCCGTTAACAGGCAGATGCCAGAGTATGTTGTCGGTCTGATAGCCGACGGTTTGAACGAGCACGGGAAGCCTTTGAAGGGTTCAAAAATTTTGCTCTTGGGAATTGCATACAAGCCAGAAGTGAGCGATTACCGAGAATCACCTGGTTTGGCTTTAGTTGAGATTTTGCGTCAGAAGGGGAGCATCATCCTTTACCACGACCCTTATGTCCCTGAAATTCAACTTGACGGTGCATTAATGCGTTCAGTTGAGTTGAGCGAGTTGGAGTTGGCTGAAAGCGACTGCGTCGTCATTGTTACAGCCCACATGTGCTATGATTGGGAATGGGTTGTAGCCAACTCCAAACTGGTTGTTGACACAAGGGGAGTGACGAGAAACATCAAGGCTCAAAATGTCCTCATGCTTTAACGAAAAGCATTGCAAGTGTCCTTCGCCTTTTCACTCAAGGTGTAGGCAAATCCCCTCTAATTGCTTTTGCGTCTGAGATTTTAAATCTGTGGATGAAATGAAGGGAAGCGAGGTAAGCAGACATGTTGGTTTACGAAATCATCCGCAAAAAATTGGACGGCGAGTTGAACACACCCGAAGAAATTTACCAATTGGTCTCAGGCTTTATTCGCAACGAAGTCGCATCAGAACAAATGGCTGCTTGGTTGGCTGCAGTTTACATTCGCGGGATGAGTGATGAGGAAACTTGGTGGTTGACTGAAGTAATGGCAAAAAGTGGTCGGATGATTGATTTGTCGGCAATTGAAGGGATTAAAGTTGACAAGCACAGCACTGGCGGAGTTGGAGACAAAGTCAGTATTGTGGTAGTCCCATTGGTTGCATCTTCAGGTGTCCCTGTCGCTAAGTTAACTGGCAGGTCACTTGGTCATACTGGCGGAACTGCTGATAAACTTGAGAGCATCCCTAACATGAGGCTTGACTTGAGTGAACAGGAGTTTGTATCGCAGGTTAAGCGAATTGGCTGCGCAATCGCTGTAGCAACTGAGGACATTGCTCCTGCCGACAAAAAAATCTACGCTTTAAGAGACAAAACAGCCACAATAGCGTCAATTCCGCTCATCGTTAGCAGTATCTTGAGCAAAAAACTCGCTGGTGGTGCTGACGCATTCGCTTTTGATGTCAAGTTTGGAGATGGGGCGTTCATGAAGCGACTGGAAGATGCTAAAGCCCTTGCCGAAAGTCTCGTTAGGATAGCCAAGTTGGCAGGCAAAAAGGCTGTCGCTGTCATCTCAAGCATGGAACAGCCACTCGGACACGCTATCGGCAACGCAATAGAAGTCGCTGAAGCCATTGAAGTTTTGAAAGGCAAAGGTCCTGAAGATGTTCGGAAACTTTGCCTTGAGATTGCTGCTCAAATGTTATGGCTTGGAGGTGCCGCAACCAACCCTAAAGAAGGCAAATCTAAAGCGATGGAACTTCTTGAAAGCGGTGCAGCGTTGGATAAGTTCAGGGAATTGGTGACTGCTCAAGGCGGTGACGCCAGAATTGTGGATGAACCCGAAAGACTGCCTCAACCTTCTTACAAGGTTGAAGTGAAATCTGAAGAAAGTGGGACAATATCTGCCATTGCGACAAGGGAACTCGGATTGCTTGCCGGTCAACTGGGAGCGACCCGAATTGGGACTGAAAAAGTTGACCCTTCTGCTGGCATAAAGGTCTTGAAAAAGGTCGGAGAGGTCGTAAGTGCAGGTGAGCCAATCGCTATTTTACAAAGCAACAAGGCTATCGGCAACGACTTAGTGGCTAAAGTTAGGGCTTGTTTCAAGTTTGAAGAGGGTGGAAAAATTCCGTCCATTTTGGCGGGATTTTTCGGATAAAATGGGCAATTTCCCAAACCTTTTGCAAAATTGGTTGTTTTTTTCGGCGAAACGGAATATAACATGAAGCGGGCACAAAATTGCAACCCCGAAAGGGGTTAAAAGAGATAAAGCCACAGTTGATAGAGGTGACCTAGCCTTATGGCTTTGAAGACGCGCAAAAGAGCCAGAAAGCGTCGTTCCCGAAAAACCCGGGAGTGGCTTGAAGAGGTTGACTTTATAGCGCCACTCCCTTTGGAGGAAACTGCATTGATGCCAGAACAGGAAGAAGAAATCGGCATAGAACCGATGCTTGAGGAAGAAGAGGAAGAGCCTTTGCCAGAAGAGGAGTGGAGTGAATACTGGTTTGAAGAAGAGGAAGACAAACTCCCTGAACTGCCAGAGGAACTCGCCACTACCATTGAGGAGATTGAAGAGGCTGAGGCTCACGCTGCTGTTGAAGATGCAATGGCAGCATGGGCAAGGGAATTGCGAAGGCGACCTTTGCTTGATAAAGAGCAAGAACAGCAACTGGCAAAACGGATGGAAAGTGCAACCAAAGTCCGAAAGTATTTGCTCAGACGCTATGTTGAGAAGAAGTTCGGCATCAAGTTAAGGAAATGGAAAGAAAACGAGACCTTTGATGATTACTTGACACTCGCACTGAAAAATGTCATCAAAAAATTGCCACCTGAGAGAATGGATGAAATTGCCCGCCAGTTAGGTATCTCGGAAAGAGAGTGGGCGAGAATGAGCCCTGAACGACGATGTGGTTATTTGGTTGAACTCATTAGCCAGCGCTACATGGAAATCGCTACCCCTAAGCACATGGAAGACATCAAGGATGGAGAAGAGGCAAGGAAAATCATGATTGAATCCAACCTGAGGTTGGTTGTTTCCATCGCCCGAAGATATAGAGGCTATGGCGTTCCGCTCAACGACCTGATTCAGGAAGGAAACATCGGACTCATCCAAGCCGTTGACCGATTTGATTGGCATAAAGGCACAAGGTTCAGCACCTGTGCTACCTTGTGGATCAGGCAGGCAGTTATACGCGCCATTCAGGCTCAAAGCCAACTGGTCAAGTTGCCTACTCGCATCAGTGAACAATTGCACAAAATCAACAGAGCAAGGGAAATCTTGACGCAAGAGTTAGGCAGAGAACCGACGGCTCAGGAATTGTCAAGGTTCATGAAAGTGCCTCGCTCTCAAGTTGAGGAATTGCTCGGTTACCCACACCAAGTCTCCTCCCTTGATGAACCCGTTGACAGTGAGGAAAAAGTCACACTACTTGATGCCATTGAGGACACATCCATTCTCAACCCTGAAGAGGAAATGATTCAGAGAACGCTGCGTGAACACATTGACAAGGCTCTGAACGAATTGCCCGAAAATTACCAAACCGTTATCAAACTCCGATATGGGCTTGAAGATGGTCAAACTCACACTTACGAGGAAATTGGCAGGCGATTGGGTTTGTCGCGCCAGCGGGTCAAGCAAATTGCCGATGTGGCACTAAAGCGATTGCGACAGCATCCGTTGCTCAGGCAGGCTCGCTTTGACTCTCTCACATCTTGAGACACTTCCGAGACACCTGTTAAAACAGCGGCGAGATTTACTTGCCCAACAGTTCCTGAATTTCCTTAGCCACACAAGGAAAAACTTGCAGCCACCTTTTTGTTTTCCCAAGTTCCGTTCTCGCTCTTTTAAGTTGCCTCAGAATAGAGTGCTTCTTCGTCCCTGCTAATTCTTTTCGGCGCTCCACGCTTTCCTCAGGCTTCAAAAGTTCCGATGCATCAGCATCAAATTCGCCACTGAAAAGTTGCAAGTCGCTTAAGGTTGCATCTTCCAATCCTTTGCCTTGTTCACTCAAATACAGGACAAGTTGCCCTACGATACGATGCGCTTCGCGGAAAGGCAAGCCTTTTTGCACGAGGTAATCGGCAAGGTCTGTCGCCGTTGAAAAATCTCCCACTAAGGCTTGGCGCATCCGTTCGGAATTGAAAGTCGCTGTTGCCACCATTTGACTCATTGCTGACAGAGAAGCCAAAGTTATGTCAACAGCGCTAAACACAGTGGCTTTGTCCTCCTGCATGTCTCGGTTGTAAGTGAGTGGCAAACCTTTCAGCACCGTCAGAATTTGCACCAACGAACCAATCACTACACCTGTTTTGCCCCGAACCAGTTCAGCAATGTCTGGGTTGCGCTTTTGAGGCATGATGGACGAACCCGTGCACCAAGCATCGTCCAAAGTGACGAAGCCAAATTCTGGTGTGCTCCAAAGGATAATCTCTTCGGCGAGCCGGGAGAGATGAACCATAGTCAAGGCGCAGATGAAAGCCAATTCGCAGGCGAAATCTCGGTCACTAACTGCGTCCATGCTGTTTTCAGATGTTTTGGCGAAACCAAGCAATTGAGCAGTTCGCTTCGGGTTGATTGGCAACCCAGCACCTGCCAAAGCAGCAGCACCAAGGGGAGAAACATTGACTCGCGCCAGCAAATCTTTCAAGCGTTCTATGTCCCTTTGCAGTGCCCAAAAGTGAGCAAGCAAGTGGTGAGCGAGCCTGACAGGTTGAGCGTGCTGCAGGTGAGTCATGCCAGGCAAAAGGGTGTCAATGTGCTTTTCCGCTTGGCTCAATAACGCTTTTTGCATCCTCAAAATTGCCTCCGCCAACTGACGAATGGCGTTGCGACACCAAAGACGAAAGTCGGTTGCAACTTGGTCATTTCGGCTGCGCGCTGTGTGTAATTTCCCAGCAACTTCGCCGACATATTCTCGCAATTTCCGCTCAACGAAACTGTGGATGTCTTCGTCCTGCCCTTCAAGCGAAACCTTGCCAGTTTCAATATCCCTCATCAGCGTTGCTAACCCTTTGACAATCTCCTTTGCTTCCCAATTGCCAATGATGCCCGATTCGCCCAGCATGATGGTGTGTGCAATTGAGCCCAAGATGTCATATCGCCACAGTCTCTTGTCAACAGCAAAACTGGACGATAACTGCAAAGCCTCTTGAGCGATCGGCTTTCTGAACCGACCACCCCAAAGAAATGCACTTGAAGTGGTGGCTTGTTCATTTGCTTTTCGCTTTTCGCTTCCTTTAGCCATCTTCATTCACCATCTCGCACAATGTTAAGCAAACAGTAACCGCTAACGCTTTTTATTACAAACTTTGTTGGTAGCCTATGTAGGGCAGGGCTTCCACGCCCTGCCGACTAAAATCGGATGGCAAATGGGCATTGTTCGCCAAATGGTGAGTTACGCCAATAAAGGCGGATGGTGATGGCAACAGGTTTTTCGGTTTTGGGCAATGGCACTGCAATGTCTTCCAACACAATGTCGGAAAACGGCTCAACGCGACGGGGGATGGAAACTTCAATTTTTTCGCCGCCTTCAATGCTGATGCGAACGACAATGCCGCGAGTCTTGTCAGCACATTCGCTTGGTGGCAACCAAGCAACTTCGCCTGTGTTGCCCAACTCAAGGCGCAAAAAGATGCGGTCAACTTTTGGCAAGTTGGCAACAGGCAGGTGGGCAGATAGGATGGTAGGGGCAATTTCCTGCCAGTTTAGCCCGTCAGCGGAAATCCAAACGGCATTGATTTCGCCGTTGAGGAACTTCGGCGGTTTGCCCGGAGACCAAGGTGTGTTATCAATGGCGACTTCTGGGCAGTCATCAGAAGTTTTGCTTGTCCCATCCGTGACAAGCACAACTTGTTTGCCTTCACGCACCAACTTGGCAACTTCGTCACCGTGTTTAAGCCAAAGTGACATTGGACCTCTGGCGTTTTCATCACGGTCAATGCGGATCGGGACGAGGGACGCGGGACGGGTGACGGGTTTTAAGGACGAGTTTGTCAAGATTGTGCTCCATCGTTTTGCAACTTCGGCAGCAGGTCGCAATGTCCCATCTGGGTTGACAATTCCAAAGTCGCTTCTTTCATTCACGCGGTAGCCGCCGGGAAACCACCATGCCATTGCGCCGTCAGCATCGCTGACTTGCATCAAACGATACATCATGTCGTAAAGTTTCGCCTGTGCTTGCAACCGTTCAGTGTCGTGATACCAGTCAAGCGAAAAAGTGCCGAAACGAATTGTTACACCAAATTCCGCCCAAAAAACAGGTTTGCCTTTGCCAGCCCAGCGGGCGTATGCTGTTATGAATTCTGCGCGAGCAAATTGTCTTTCATCGGCTTGCCAAAACCACGAAAGATTCCATCCTTCAGGCGAAATGAAATCCAAATGCTTTGCACCTGCCGTGTGGTCAAACGGGAAGGCGCTTTCGGCTCCGAAAGGTCCACCACCGTAACCTGTCCGAGCACCGATAAGGTGGTTTGGATCAATTCTGCGGATGAAGCGACAAACTTGACGATACTTCCGGCTGATGAAATCGTCAAGGAAGCGACGATATGCTGCTGCCATAACTCGCCAATCGCCATCGTTGAGCAAATGTTCGTCAAGAGGGACAGTCGGATTGCCGTTTTCGTCACGGGGCAACTTAAAGCCCCAATCCCTTTCGGCATTTTCAACGCTTCCATATTGTTCAACCAACCACATCCGCCATTCCGCATCGTGCCTGCGCCGCTGCTTGTAATCACCCCAATGAGGCTCCCAAGCGATATCGTAAGCGAACATTGCAGGCTGGTTTGCCAAATCCGCCGCTTCAATCAATTGCCGAACCAAATCGGGTTGAAAGTGCAGCGGGTGTGCTCCAGCGATGAACAAGTTGACCCTAATACCGTGTTCGTAACAGCGTCGCAAAAAGTCACGCAAAGGCAATGCTTGGCGCAAGTTCGTGTATTGAACGCTCACGCAATTCATCCCCATCTCCCGCAAGATGCGCAGATCTTGTTCAACGAGTTCTGGGTCGTAATTTGTTGGGTCAAGCCAATGTCGCCAGTAATCGCTTTGATCCTGCCCGGCGACATATCGTGGCCAATAGTTAACGCCGAAAGCAAACCAACGGCGTTCTTCGGGGACAGGGGACGCGGGGCGGGGGACGCGGATAATGAAGTGACCGTCCTTGACAGTTATTTTGTCCGCTTCGGTCACTTCGGGGCGCTCAGTGACAACAAGTTCATGTCGCAACTCGTCAACGACTTGACCGGACAAAAGCAATTGCACGCCAACGGCAAAATTGCCTGTAGACAGCGGAGGTAAATCGTAAGCAATTGTCGCCAAATTTTGTCCCTCCAATTTCACCGCTTCCGTTCGCTCGTGCACGATTTGACCGCTTCGCGTGACGGCGATGCGGATACCGATTTCTTTGTCCGTTGTAGCACTGTTGACGATAACTGCGCCAATTTTCACTTGCTCGTTGATATAAGCGGTGAACCTGTCCGCTCCCGCTTCAAGAAGCCAAACGCCATCGCGCCACTCATTGCATGTTCGCTGCAAAGCGGTTCGCACGACCTGCCAATTTTTCAGCCAGAAATTTTCGTCGGCTGAGCCAAAAACGAGCCAAGATGCGTGCGGGTATGGCAACGATGCGTAACGGACGAACCAAACAAGCGCTCCCCGTTCAATGCCTTTCTCGTCAGCAACGATTGTCAATGGCGTCCATCGCGTCGCTCGTTCCCCGTTCGTGAACCCCAAGCCTCGCCATCGTGGGACAGGGGCAACGGCATCGTTGGGAAGGCGAACCTCCTGATGAGCCAATTTTCCCGTTAAATCCCGATTTGCAGACCTGCCCACTTGCCGACTTCCCAAAGTTTCGGGCTCGGCAGGAGCCTCGCCCTCCATGTCCCGTGTCCCCTGTCCCGTGTTCCGCTCAATCGGATAGAGTTTGTAAACTGGTGACAACGCTTCCAAAACTGGCGGTGCGAAATCAATGGCGACATCGCCAAACGGGTCAGGTGCAGTGCCGATGCCAGCGACCCAAATTGTGTGATTGCCTTGCGGCATCGGCGCTTCCATGCCCAAAACGAGCGCTTTCGCGTTTTGAGGGTTGAACCTGTCGCCAGCGAAGCCTCGTTTGCCACGAGTGAGGCTATCTTGTCGGAAAACGAAATCGCGCGGCGACAAAACGATGAGTCGCCACTCCGTTGTCAGCAGCACATGTGTGAACCAGCGAGTCCCATCGGTTTCTCTCCATTCAACGAGCAGCGACTTAGTCTGCGGTGCTCCCTTTGCCCAAAGGCAAGTGAGCGAGTGACCTTGCGGAAACGGGGGCTTGTCAAACTCGCGAACGAAAATTGCCCAACCTTTCAAAGTGAAGTCCATCCGTAATGCGTGGGGCGTAATTCGTAATTCGGGGGAAGGTTCAAGCGCCAATCGGTCAGAGACATCGGGATGGCTGGCATGATGTTGCCATCGTCTCAATTCACTTTCGTTCATGCTTTCAAACAAAAACCGCTGCGGTTTCGTTTGCTTCCGCACCGCTTCCATCTCTTGCTGCGAAACCCACTCTTGTCCCCCGTCCCTCGTCCCGCGTCCCGCTCTGGTGAGTGGTTCATCAAACAGCGGTGCACCGAAAACAACCAACTTGCCACCTTGTCGCAAAAATTCTGTCAATGGCTCTTTCGCAAAAGCGGGCAACCGCTTGCCGTTGGGGAGAACGACAATTCCTGCCTTCGTCTGCTGCCACCATTTCGGGTCAGCGATTTCGTCAAGTTTTGCGGTTTGGGTTTTGATGCCTAACCGCTTCAGTTCCGCCATCAAACGAGTTGCTAACTTCGTGTTGCCCATTGACACATCTTGAACGATGACCGCCTGCCCCAAATCCCTCACCATCACCGCCTCGCTTTCATGAGTCGTTTGCTTCGCGCCAGCGAAAATTGCAGCCATCCCTTGGACATTCAAAGCCAGCCAACCTGCACGGACAATGGAGACATTGTCAAGTGCGTATCCTCGCCTCCAAAGGACTTGACCGTCAAGGCTGAGCACTTCGCCAACAATGGAGTTTTGCGTCAGGTTAATGCGCAAACGATACGGCGTTTGCCACTGCCACGAAAATTGCGGGTTGAACTCGTTGATGACCTTCAAGCGAAGTTCGCTTTGAGCCTGCCAGACGCTTGCGTTCATCGCAACCAACTCAGCGTAACGGCTTTTAGCCTCAGGTGCTTCAACCAGAGCGATTCGCCAGTAATTGCCGCTGTCCTGAAAAACGCAAAGTCCCGCCGATGACCAACCTGAGCCCGAACCAGTTCGCTTCATCGGGGTCATAGTCACTTCAACGATTTGGGTTTGCGCGTAGTGGCTGAACAAAGCGATGGCGAACCCATCCGCCTGCCCCATCAAACCTTTGTCAATCCATTGCCACTCACCGCCAATGAAATGCCATTGCGCTCCTTGACCAAATGTTGCTACACTTAGGACGACGAGCAGCAAAATCAATGACGACCGTTGCATCTTCATCACCACCAGCAGCATATTTTGTCTCGGCAAAAGAGAGCGCGATAAAGTGGGCGCTTGCTTCAAAAGCCACGCTTTTAAGGTCTGAATTTGAACGAATGAGGCAAAATTTTGTTGCCCGTTAGATGTGACAGGTGGGAAGACGGGATGAGAAATTGGCTTGCTGTCCGTTTGGCTTTGACTACATGTATCGCCATAGCAATTGGGTTCGGATGCGGATTGTTTTTCTCTGTTTTGCTGAAGGTTCCCATTGCCCTTGCAATTGCTATCCTTGCAATTTCTTTTGCGACGACAGTGATTTTGCTGGTTCTTTCTTTTCCTTCCCTGGTTGAACCAATTCAGAGGCTAACAGTTGCTTTGCAAAGAGGTGAAGAGCCAAGCAGTTTGCTTTTGCTGGAGTTGGGAACTTTGGGCGAAGCGATTGCAACGGCATGGAGAAGTTGGAATGAAACGGTGGCAGAGTTCAAAGAAGAGAGAACTTTGCTTCAGGCAATTTTGAAGCGAATGGATGAAGCGATTATCGTTGCCCAAGAGAATGGTGTGGTTATACTCGCCAATTCCGCTGCTCAAAAACTTTTTCAACTCCCGACCGAATACACAAAAAAGCGACTGACGGAACTGAACTTGCCTTTCAAGTTGATGGAGTTGGCTCAAAACGCAACTCGCCACAAACTTCCCCAAATAGACGAAATCCACATCGTTCACCCCGATGAAAAGTTCCTTGATACCTATGCAACGCCATTGCTCATTGACGGTCAACTTGAAGGCGTTTTGCTGGTCGCCCGTGATCTGACGGAATTGAAGCGGTTGGAACGAATTCGTAAGGATTTTGTCGCTAATGTGAGCCATGAATTGAGGACGCCTATTGCCACATTGCGGTCTCTTACAGAGGCGCTTTTGATGGGTGGCAAAGACGACCCTGAAGTGAGAGAGAGTTTTTTACAAGCAATCGTTGACGAGGCTGAAAGGATGAGCAGATTGATTGACAACTTACTGGAAATGGCTCGGATTGAAGCAGGGAGGTGGGAGTGGCATTTGCAGAAAGTCTTGGTCGCCGACATCGCAAAGCAGGTTATTGAGCGTTTCAAAACCGCCGCTGCGCAAAAAGGCTTGACAATGACTATGAGCGTGGATGATGCTTTACATGTGCATACTGACCCTGATGCTTTGACGCAGATTTTGTCCAACCTCATAGACAACGCAGTCAAATACACAATGCAAGGTGAAATCGCTATTAAAGCGCAGCAAGTTGAAACGGTGGACGGGAAGTGGGTTGTCATTAGCGTTTCCGACACAGGGATTGGCATTCCTCCAGAACATCTGCCCAGAATTTTTGAGCGATTTTATCGTGTGGACAAAGCAAGAAGCCGACAGATGGGAGGGTTCGGATTGGGCTTGAGCATAGCCAAGCAATTGGTGGAAAGTCTTGGCGGAAAAATCACTGCCCAAAGCCAAGTGGGCAAAGGTAGCACTTTCTCCGTTTGGTTGCCCGTTGGTGAAACCTGAAAATCTTTAGGAGTTACGCAGTTGGATGTAGGGGCGGCTGCTAAGCCGCCAGCAAGGGCAGTTTTAAAACCTTACAAAGGATGTTTTCGGGCAGACTATCGTCCGCCCCTACACAAAATGACATCAACTGCGTAAGTCCTATTTTGTGGAATAAAGGAGGTGTCAGTCAGTGAAACTTCAAAAGCGAAAAGTAGCCGTTCTCGTTGAAGACCTTTACGAGAACTTAGAACTTTGGTATCCAGTGCTCAGGTTGCGGGAGGAAGGTGCGGAAGTTGTGATTGTCGGACCAAAAGCGGGTGAAACTTACAAGAGTAAAGAAGGCTATCCAGCGAAAGCGGACAAATCGGCTGAAGAGGTGAGCGCCGACGAAATTGATGCCGTGATTGTCCCTGGAGGCTATGCTCCCGACAGAATGCGACGCCACCAATCAATGGTCAAATTGTTGCGTGAGGCGTTTGAAAGAGGCAAAATTGTTGCTACTATTTGTCATGGTGGTTGGATGCTCGCTGAAGCCGACATCGTTCGCGGGAAAACTGTCACGAGTTTCTTTGCCATCAAAACCGACCTTGTCAACGCTGGGGCAAATTGGGTTGACAAAGAGGTTGTAAGAGATGGCAACATTATCACATCACGAGTTCCGTCCGATTTGCCCGCTTTCATGAGGGTTGTCATTGAAGCCTTGGCGGAAGTAAAGTGAGCGGGGCGACAGTAAAGGAGGAATCTGCTTTGACTGAACCTTTGATTAAGGAACTGAGCAAACCAGGGCGGATTGGTGTTTCCTTGCCAGAGCCTGATGTCCCCATCAAGCCCCTTGACGAATTGCTTGGGAAGGAAAACCTTCGCTCTGAACCCCCACCTTTGCCCGAAGTTGACCAACCGACTGTTGTCAGGCACTTCGTTCGCCTCTCGCAACTCAATTACAGCGTTGACACTCACTTTTACCCGCTCGGTTCGTGCACGATGAAGTTCAATCCAAAGGTCAACGAGGAAGCAGCAAAATTGCCCGGCTTTGCCTTTCTCCACCCGCTTCAAGACGAAGAGACAGTGCAAGGGATTTTGAGGCTGATGAAGGAACTTGAGCGAATGCTTTGTGAAATTGGCGGGATGGATGCTTGCACATTGCAAGGGGCTGCAGGTGCTCAAGGCGAGTTCATTGGGCTGTTGCTCGTTCGGGCTTGGCATAGACACAAAGGTGAGGATGAGAAGCGAACGAGAATTCTCGTCCCGGATTCTGCTCACGGAACGAACCCTGCAAGTGCAGCAAGATGTGGTTTCACCGTTGAGAGCGTGCCAAGCGGTCGTGATGGTTGCATTGACCTTGCTGCCCTTGAAAAAGCCCTCAAGCCTGACGAAAAAGCCCAATTGCCTGCAGCAGTCATGGTCACTAACCCGAACACTTTGGGAAAGTTTGAAGGGGAGATTATCAGGGTTGCGGAATTGACCCACGAAGCAGGTGCTCTGCTTTACTACGATGGGGCGAACTTGAATGCCATCATGGGCAAAGCCAAACCAGGGGATATGGGCTGCGATATTATGCACTTCAACCTACACAAAACTTTCAGCACCCCACATGGTGGCGGAGGTCCAGGTTCAGGTCCTGTCGCTGTCAAGGCTTTTCTTGAACCGTTTTTGCCTGTCCCTGTTATTGAAGAGGGCAATGGAAAATTGCTACTCTCCTACGACCGTCCACTTTCCGTTGGCAAAGTTCACAGTTTTTACGGCAATGTCCTCGTCGCAGTGAGAGCCTACGCATACATCATGACCATGGGCGCTTATGGCTTGATGAAAGTTGCTGAAGATGCCGTGCTCAACGCCAATTACCTGATGCAAAAACTTGCTCAAATTTTCCCTGTCGCTTTCCCTGGTTTGTGCAAGCACGAATTCGTTCTTAGCCTTAAGCAGTTCAAGCGTGAAACGGGCGTTAGGACATGGGATATCGCAAAACGCTTGCTTGACTGCGGGTTTTACGCACCTACCGTTTACTTCCCCATCACTGTTGAAGAGGCAATGATGGTTGAACCGACGGAAACCGAAAGCAAAGAAACTTTGGACGCTTTTACTGCGGCTTTGGAAAGCATAGCCGTTGAAGCAAGAAACAATCCAGAGTTAGTCCAAACCGCACCGCACAAAACTCCCGTCGGACGACTGGATGAGGCTAAAGCAGCGAGGGAATTGAAGGTTCGTTGGTAAACGGTCTCTGAGACTCGCTTGTATCATTGACACTTGACCAAACTTGATGTAAATTTTTTGACACAATATCGCTTAGGAGGTGACAGAAATTGAAATTAGGTTTTGTCGCATTTCCCAAGCCGCCTGAAGAATACCTTGATTTCGCTGTTGAGCACGGCTTTGAGCACATGGAAATTGACTTGTTCGGACCTCAGCAGTGGTTAAGTAAGTTTCATACTGCTCGCATCCGAACACTTAAGCGCCAAATTGAAGAGCGAAGTCTGACGGTCAGTTTCCATGCGCCATACACTCTGAACCTTTCCGATTTCATCCCTGAAATCAGGGCAGCCAATGTCCAATATGTTGAGCGCTTGTTGAATGTTGCTTGCAATTTAGGAGCGAAGTGGGTGACTGTTCATCCAGGCTACGGGATAGGCATCCCAACCCTTGATTGGATTCGCTCCAAGGCGATGGAGGGTTTGAAACATTCCCTTGACAGATTGCTTTTGATAGCCGAGAAGTTACAAGTGCCAATTGCCCTTGAAAACATCAACCCTGCCCAACCCAAAAGTGAAATCCTCTTCTTGCTGGACAAAGCCGAAGGAGTGAAACAATTGTTGAGCGAATACAATTCGCCGATGCTTAAGTTCTGCATGGATGTTGGTCACGCAGAAATCTCAAGTGGCTTCACCAGTTTTTGGGCTGTAGTGAAAGAAAGGTGCATCGCTATGCATGTTCACGATAACGATACCTATCAGGACTTACACCTTGTGCCCGGCAATGGAAGCATAAACTGGCATGAAGTTCTCACGACCCTTCAACGAGACGGATTTGAGGGTGTCCTAAATGTTGAGTTGTTCCTGGACGAGCACAAGGTTGCTGCCAAAAAATTCCTTGAGGCAATTTTGAAAGGGAGAGGGCATGCTTCTTAAAGATGCATTGACAACGCTTGGAAGCGAGGCTATCCTGTTATTGGCAGTGAAGGTCAAAAAGGAAGGCGATATTTATGCGCAAGTTTGCAATAGTTGCCGTTTTTGTAGCATCAGTCGCATTTCTCAATGCTCAACCATCACAGCCTCATGTTTGCTATGTAACGCTCAAGGATGTCGTCATAAATCCGAGCCTTAAAGATTTCCTTCAACGAGCCATTGAGGAAGCGCAGGGAGATAATGCTGAGTGCTTGGTTGTTCAAATCACAACACCAGGTGGCATGGTTGACAGCATGCAAGAGATTGTTCAGTTGTTTTTGAACTCATCTGTCCCTATTGTGACTTTCGTTGCGCCAAGGGGTGGGAACGCAGATTCAGCAGGGACCTTCATCGTCATGGCTGGGCACATCGCTGCAATGGCTCCAGCATCGCGAATTGGCGCAGCCCATCCAATCATAATGCCCATAGCACCGACTTCGCCGGGAGGGGAAGAGCGAGGACCTTCGGAGTCGGAGCGAGTCATGCTTGAAAAAGTCACAAACGCTGTTGTCGGAACTATCAAAGCCATCGCTGAGGAGAGGGAGCGCAACACAAAATGGGCTGAAAAGATGGTGCGGGAGAGTGCTGTCTTGACCGCCCGCGAAGCCGTAGCGCAAAAAGTCGTGGACTTAATGGCGGAAGACATCAACGATTTGCTTCAAAAGATTGATGGGCGAAAGGTCAGAACTGTGGCAGGGCTGAAGACACTGCGCACAAAGGACGCTTTCTTGTATGAGTTCCGTATGACCACTAAGGAGAAATTCCTGCACTTCCTTTCAAACCCAAGTGTTGCTTACTTGCTGCTTTTGATTGCCATGCTCGGCTTCATCATGGAGATTTACAACCCCGGTGCAATTTTGCCCATCACTGTTGGTGTCATCGCGTTCATTTTGTTCCTTTTCTCTGCAGCGTTGTTGCCAGTGAATGTCGTCGGTGTGCTGCTGATTTTGGCTGCAGCAGCGTTTTTCATTGCAGAATTGTTCGTCACCAGTCACGGCATCTTGGCAGCCTTTGGGGTAGTTGCACTTTTGCTTGGCGGTTACATGTTGTTTCCCGAACCTGGAGCAATGCCACCAAATTTCTACGCTTACATCAAAATCGCACCAGGAACCTTGTTCGGTGCAGGATTGATCACTGGTGGTTTGATGGTTGCAGCGTTAGTCGCTATAGTTCGTGCCCAAAAACGAGAACCTGTTGTCGGACAGGAGTGGTTGGTTGGTCAAGTCGGTGAAGCGAGAACTGATCTGGCTCCAATCGGGACAGTTTTTGTCAGTGGAACTTGGTGGACGGCTGAAGCCGTTGACGGCGAGATTAAAGCGGGCGAAAAGGTTGAAGTCGTAGCGATGGAAGGGTTGAGGCTTAAGGTCAGGAAAAAGCCGTAAAGGAGGAGTGATTGATAATGCCGAAAGAGTTGGTGGTGCAGTTGGTCGCTTTTGTCATCGTCTTGGTGCTTGTGCTTATTTCCCAATCAATCAAAATTGTGCAAGAGTGGGAAAGAGGTGTCGTCTTTCGCTTGGGAAGGTTCGTTCGCGTAACAGGTCCTGGTATTCAGTTTATCATCCCGTTCATTGAGCGCATGATCAAAGTTGACATTCGCGTCTTCACCGTTGATGTCCCGAAGCAGGAAATCATCACAAAGGACAATGTGACTGTTCGCGTCAATGCTGTCGTTTACTTCCGCGTTATGGACCCGATGGCAGCGCTCACTCGCGTGGAAAACTACCTCTATGCAACTCAACAAGTATCACAAACCACTTTGCGGGATGTGGTGGGACAGAGCGAACTTGACGAATTGCTCGCTCACCGCGAGGAGTTGAACCAACGACTTCAACGCATTATTGACGCCACAACAGACCCTTGGGGCATCAAAGTTGACATGGTTGCCATCAAAGATGTTGAATTGCCCGATGCAATGAAACGGGCGATGGCGAGGCAAGCGGAAGCGGAAAGGGAACGGCGCGCTAAAGTCATACACGCACAAGGTGAGTTTCAGGCTGCTGAGACATTGGCTCAGGCTGCGGAAATTATGGGGCGACATCCAGGTTCATTGCAGTTGCGCTTCTTACAAACCTTAACTGAGGTCGCAACAGAGAGAAGCACCATCGTCGTTATGCCTGTTCCCATTGACATTTTGTCGGCGTTCATCACTGACCGAAGGCGAATTGAAACCCTTCCGCCATCAGAATGAAAGTTGCAAAATTGTTAGGGGTGAGAAACGAAATATGTGGAAACCGCAAACCAAAGAAGCCATCTTGAGGGAAGTCAGAATTAGAGAATGGCGCAAGCATGTGGGAGAAACTTTCATCGGTGCTCTGAAGTGGCTGCTCACAAATTCCTTGAAAGGCATCGTTGCTACTTTGAGATGGCTGAGATGGCAATCGGCGAAAGTTGCTTGTGACCTTGAGGGAAGCAGGTTGCTAAGCCAACGCTACGACAAACTTTTGCGTTTGGGAGAAACCGTTTACGCGATGTATCGTGCAGGCGAAATCTCTTGGCAAGGAATTGAACCCCTTTGCCAAGAGTTGGAGGAAATTGACCGGAAATTGGACGCCGCAAAAATTTTGCCTTTGCAAGTTTTGCCATACGAACCAGAAAGCGAACAGACTTTGCAAATAAGTGCTTCAGCATCGCAATAAAGGAGGTTGGGTGCCAGTGGCTTCTTTGGCAGAGGAAGTTCAAAAGCAATTGATCGCAACATTGGCACCCTACATGGGTAAGGTGTCATTTGGAAACTTGAGGTTTCAAACATCCGAGTGGGCTGAGGGTGACAAAAAATATGTCAACATCGCCATCGTTTACGAAACGCCCGGAAGTTCCACAAACCAACTTAACATCACTGTGGATGAAGCGGAAGGCATCCTAACCTTCGTTGACGGCGAATTAGAACGACGAACCAACAATGTCAATGAGGCAATTCAGTTTGTTGAGGGGACTATAAGGGACATCCCTGAGCGCCGTTTGGAAAGGTTGCGGGAAACTGTAAGAAAGTGGGCTGGGCAAGGGCGAAGCAGAGCGGAAGTCCTTGCTGAGTTGAACAAGTTGCTCCGAGCAGACTTAATCGGAGGCACCATCACCCATCACGAATTGAAAGAGACAATCCAATATTGCTTGCGACTGTTCAGTGCCACATCGGAAGAACGAGTGGAAACTTGGTGAGGCGAAAGGAATGTCGGGTTTGCTTCTTTCTCGTAACAATGGAAAGAAGGTAGGCTATGAAAAGCAATTAGACCAGATGAGAGCCAATATGGTGGAGTATCAACTTCGGCGGCGAGGCATAAAGGACGAAAGAGTTTTGAAATCCTTCCTGAAAGTCCCACGCCACAAATTTGTCCGCCCGCAAGACAGGTGGCAGGCTTATGAAGACTACCCCCTCACCATCGGATATGGTCAAACCATCTCCCAACCCTACATGGTCGCAATCATGACCGAACTACTTGAACTTAAGGGCGACGAACGAGTTTTAGAGATCGGGACTGGTTCAGGCTATCAAGCAGCAATCCTTGCAGAACTTGCAAAAGAAGTCTTCACAATTGAACGCATCCCTGAACTTGCTAAGAAAGCGGAAGCAGTTTTACAAGATTTGGGCTATACAAATGTCAAGGTCATCATCAGCGATGGGTCAAAAGGTTTACCAGAATATGCCCCCTATGACGCCATCGTTGTTACCGCCGCTGCTCCCAAACCGCCACAACCGCTTTTGGAGCAGTTGAAAGATGGAGGACGGTTAGTTATCCCTGTCGGAACTCGCAAGTTGCAAGACCTCTTACGCATCACCAAGACCAGCAACGAATTCAGGATGGAAAACTTTGGTCCGTGCTTGTTCGTTCCTTTGATAGGCGAAGCAGGTTGGCGAGGTGAAAACGAGTTAGAGGAGGGCGAGAGTTATGAAATTTGAATGGTGTGGACTTCTGACGCTGTTGCTCATCGCACCGGCAGCGGCGTTTCAAGCAGGTGCTGCAAAGCGCGATGTTACACCTTCTCTTGACCGCACGGTCTTTATAGCAGGTTTTGGGCATAACCGAACGGCAACCGCTGTCCATGACCCCATTTGGGTTCGCTGCCTTGCTATCAGCGATGGCAAAACGACAATTGCCTTCGTTGGCATTGATGTCATCGGCTTTTTCTACGAGCCAGATGTGGTTTTGGTCAGGCAGAAAGTTAAGCAGTTGGTGAAAGAGCCTGTCATTGTCCTTATCGCCTCAACTCACAACCACCAAGCCCCAGACACCCTTGGCTTGTGGGGACCAACTCCGATGCAAACTGGTCGCGACGAAGAATACATGACTTTGCTGCGAGAGCAAATTGCCCGATGCGTTGTTGAAGCAGTTTCAAGCCTTGAACCTGCAACGCTCATTTTTGCTAAAGACGACCGCAAGGAACTTGCCGAACTTCAACTTGACGACAGGTTGCCTTATGTCAAAGACCATACCCTTTGCGTTCTGCAAGCAGTTAGCCGTAAAACGGGTAAAGCAATTGGCACCCTCGTCAACTGGGCGAACCATCCAGAAGTTTTGGGCAGTCAAAACCGAGAAATTACCGCCGATTACTGCTGGGCACTTTACGAACGATTGGAGGAATTGGTGGGTGGCATCGCTGTTTTTTGGAACGGAGCGATTGGCGGTTTAATTTCGCCTCTGGGTGAAGAACTGAAAGTCACTGACCCAACGACAAGTAAACCTGCCCCTGAAGCAAGTTTCCGCAAAGCCGAATTGATTGGCAGGTTTGTCGCCGAAGTCGCTGCGGAAGCAGTGAAAGGGAAGCAAGCAATTAAGTTGGAAAAAGGTTCTTTGAGAGCCCTCCTTCAACCCGTGTTTGTGCCTCTGCAAAATCCTTTATTCCGAGTGGCAGCAGGAATTGGAGTCATTAAGCGACCCCTTTACACGAAAGGCGAACTTGACAATCGCACCGCTGAGACAAAGTTGCAGCAGGATGGCTCAACAATTGCTGCAAAAATTGTTCTGGGCGAAGATGTTCGCTCCGAAGTTGGTGTTGCAGCAATTTATGACCCCTCAGGTAAAAAGCCTATCGCTTTGTTCCTGCTCATCCCAGGCGAAATCTACCCAGAACTCGTTTACGGCAACATCACCCGCTACTCTGGTGCTGATTTCCCTGACGCCCCGTTTGAGCCAGTGCTGATGGAGCACGCTCTCAAGACAGGAGCAAAGTTTGTTTTCGTTGTCGGCTTAGCAAATGACGAAATCGGCTACATCATCCCGCAATGTGAATGGGACGAACAGCCACCTTGGCTTAACAATGCACCGCAGAGACCTTACGGCGAAGTCAATTCAGTTGGCTGGAAAGCGGCGAGGATCGTCAACGAAGGAATTGTCAATCTGCTCAAAACGCTAATGGGGGGTGAGGCTACCGCCAAACCTTAGAAATTTCGGGGAGGCAAAGACAGTCATGCTGATTCACGGTCGCCATCCAATTCGTGAGGCGCTTTTGGCTGGCATCGTGCCTAAAGTCGTTTATGTGGCTGATGGGACAAAGTTGGATGACGACATAAGGTGGATGCTTGCCGAAGAAAATGTGCCAATCCAAAGCATGACCCCCTCGCAGTTTGAGAACATGCTTCAGGCACATGGTATTACGGAAGGGCATCAGGGCGTCGCTGCTGACATTGGTGAGTTCCCCTTGACGCCTTTGAAGGAATTGCTTCAGCGAGCCTTTGAGACCAACGGCGTAATTTTGGGACTTGACCATTTGCAAGACCCGCGCAATGCGGGCAGTCTGATTCGCAGCGCCGAGGCATTGGGCGCTTGTGGAGTGATTTTGCCGCCCGTCCGAAGCGTTGGGATAACGCCGACTGTTGTCAAGGCATCTGCGGGCGCTTGCTTTCACATTCCCATCGCTATCGGGAACTTGCGCCAATTCGCTTTTCGGTTTCAAGATGCAGGAGGTTTCATCGCCATCTTGGACATGGATGGTGATGACATCCGCAATGCTCAAAAACTTCGTCCACTCTTTCTCATCGTCGGCGCTGAAGGTGAAGGCGTTTCCGCAAGTTTGAAAACAATCGCTCATGCCATTTGGCGCATCCCAATGGTCGGAAGAATTTCCGCTCTAAACGCAGCCGTCGCAGGCGCTATCGCCCTTTGGGAAATTTTGCTTAGGCGATAGCGAACTCTCAAGCACTATTTGGCTCTTTATCGTGTGCCTCTTCCTCCTTCCTGAGTGGTGCGCAGCGTAGTCATTGTTCTCATCGGAGTGTCATCATAATAGTGGCACATGTTTCGGTCAAATAAAATTCGCAGCGTAAATTTTGTTGGTGGCTGAACGAGGGAGAGCAAACGATGGATGAAAGCAAGTTAGTCAGGTCAATGGACGAATTCCTAAGGCAACTTAAGGTCGTGAGAAAGTCGTCAGAGCACACTGTTAGGGCTTATGCTCGCGACCTGAATGACTTTGTCGCTTTTTTGCAGTCGGAAGGTGTAAAAGAGTGGCGACAAGTTACAACAAATTTGCTTCGCCAATATCTCAACTGGCTTTTTGCACAAGGTTACCAGCGGCGCTCAATCGCTCGCAAACTTTCTTCCGTTCGCTCCTTCTTTCGCTTCCTCGCACGCATGGGCTACATCTCCGTTAACCCAGCCCTTGACTTGAAGCAACCGAGGTTGCCTCAAAAGTTGCCGACGGTTTTGGAAGTTTCGGAGATTGAGAAACTCCTTTCGTCGCCGGACACTTCAACCCCTCGCGGGCTGAGGGACCGAGCGATTTTGGAGTTGCTTTACGCAACTGGACTGAGGGTTTCGGAAGTTGCGAGTTTGCGCA
>Ga0209289_100207_pt1 | contig 34962 bp, 24 predicted proteins | sample GXS110809BmetaG_FD_184121 | JGI IMG/M metagenome (GOLD analysis project Ga0209289, IMG submission 184121) | Hot spring microbial communities from Gongxiaoshe hot spring, China to study Microbial Dark Matter (Phase II) - GXS 110809B (SPAdes)... ...
AACCCCATCCAGAGCCCTAAGAATCAAATCAGCATAATCCCTCAAATCACTCTCACCAGCAGAAAAACTACGCTCCCTAAGAACCTTACGCAAAGCAATAAAACCATCCAAAACCACCATACGACCAAAAGAGCCCCTCAACTCATTAAACAGAGCCTCACCCTCAGGAAACCTAACCATCAGCCTATCAAAAGCAGCTAACACATCACCATAAGGGAAAGACACCCCCCCACCCCCACGATCACGATAAAGACTAAGCTTACTCCTCAAATCACCAAACTCACCATCAACCCCATCCAGAGCCCTAAGAATCAAATCAGCATAATCCCTCAAATCACTCTCACCAGCAGAAAAACTACGCTCCCTAAGAACCTTACGCAAAGCAATAAAACCATCCAAAACCACCATACGACCAGCTGTAACTCTCAGATCCTGAACGAGAGCTTTTATTTTTCGAATCTCTTCATCAACTTTGAGCTTATCCTCCACCCATCGCAATTTGAGGTCGGTTAAGTCCTCTCCCATCTTCTCCAGGATCTTTATAACGTCAAGGTAACTTTCAACCCCGCTCTCCCAAGAGCTCTTAACCTGCTTTATACCAGCCCTTATAGCGAATTTCTCGAACTCTTGCACGTAACTAACAAGCTCATCTATCCTTAAGTCCCCCGGGGGGACGTAGCCCTTACTTAACATACCCCTGATATCCTCGAGTTTCATCCTGAGCCTGGAGACTGCCTTCTTTAGGTTATCCACCTCGAGATCTCCAGAGGATGCCCCGATAGAGTAGGAACCTGAGGCCAACTCGGCAGGCTCTGAGGCCGTTTCAGACGGCTTCGTCGTCGGCCCGACAGGCTTCGTTACAGCCCTATCGGGGGCTCCTGGAGCATCCGAGTATGGAGCGGGTTCATGCCTGAGAAACAAGAGGTAAGCTCCCAAAAAGATCACCATTATCATAAAAAGGACAACATAAATGAGGGGCTGAGACTCTCGTCCTCCAGGAACTGCATGAGGTGGTTTAGCTACCTCTTCTCTAACCTTCACATAGCCGTATTTTATAAGTTTTTCTAGATCAGCTTCTCTATTAATATCGCCTTGCTTAATCGCTGAGAGAACCTCATATACGCTCTTAACGTAGGGATGAAAGTTAACGTAAGATCGATTAGCTATTAAATCATCCAAAGCCTCTAAGGTGCTTTGAGTATAGTCCAACCCCAGTATGTCCCAGAAAGAAGACTTGCTGAAGGAATAGGTACATAGTTTGATTCTCTTTCTAAGCTCTATGGGCATTAATTTCCACAATATCTCTAAACTAAGAGATAACTCCCTGTAGTTATCCCTCCTGAAGATAATCTTTTTGCCGTTCAATAGCTCACTTAGCGATACTGCATAAGGGAAAAACAGCGGATCTTTATCAAAACTCAACCCTCTCATGACTACCTTCGAGGATATATACTTAAAATCAAAAATCCCCGGATCATCGCTCAGAAGGCCCAGGTTGTACATCGTTAAGAATATGTCATAGTCGTTGGAAATCAAGTAATCTTCCGATACCACTAAACACTCGAACTTCACTGCTCCCTTTCTACCTTTATTGTCTTCGCCAAGGTAAATAACTTTCACTAAGAGATATCTTCCGCCGCTCATAGGAAGATACATGTAAGATATAGCTTCGCCCACCGACGGAACGCTCAGAGACGCAAAGTTGCCAAACTTAGAGCATATATCTATTATCTCCTTCTTCTCACCAGGGGTGAGCTCGTGGGAGTCCTCCAGTATCGTATAACCAACATCTGAACTAACATCATTACCGTAAACAAATCTAATCAATTTACTCATAACCACCCAACACCCTCTTAGCAACTTGACGCAATGTTGGAGAGGAGTACCTACCTCTGATCAGCCTGAAAGCCCTATCGGCCAAATTCCTAAAATCCTCCCTATACTCCTCCTTAATTAAGGAGGAAAACTTTTCTCTATTATAAACAACGCATATTATTCTATCGAGGGTGATCGGGCCCGAAAACACCGTAGCCCTCAGGAGGGCATCCTCCGAGGGGCCCAAAGATGTCGTGTCGAGCTTCTTCAGAAAGCCAGTCTGAAGGAATTCCCTGAGCCCCCTGATTTCTTGGGATTCGCGCACCTCCTCTATATCCAAAATTTCACCCATGATTATGTCTAGCTGTCCCCTGCTCTCTGTCAGTTCAGACTTTATCGACGAGAGACCTTCCTTAAACATGGATATAAACCAAAGCAAAAGTCCTTCATCAAAACTATCCAGCTCTTCAGAATCTTTAGAAGAAGATAAACTTAACTTTATGGTCCTATTTGAGTCGCATATCTCAATGTACTTCTCTAAGGCCTTTAGTAAGGAAACCAAAAAGATCTTAAAATCCCTGCCGATGTTGTAAATGTGACTCTCAGGCTTTCCCCCCGCAGGCCAAACTCCTACCTCGCTACGGAGCTTTCTCTTCAAGTCCGGATTAAGTATGTCTAAGTCGTACCAATTCTCGAGATCTGATAAGACCTTATTCACGTTCTGACCAGCCTCTCTGAAAGTGTCTGGGAACTTAACGTCAATCTCTGTAAGGTAAAAAACTATTTGCTCAAGCCCCCTGGCGAAAGCCATTATAACCTCAGGGATAGGAACCTCTATTTCCCTCTTCTTCTCCTTCTCTAATTCCCTCCTTTTATCCTTAGCGCCCTTACCTGAAGCTGCCCCCTTCAGCCTCCTTTCCAGGTCGCTCAATTTGCTCAAACATATATCTATCGCCTTTCTTATCCTATCGGTCGAGTAAAGCCTCTCTAAGACAGCCTCAGACAGATCTCCTTCCTGGGCTGAACTTAAAAAAAACACTAACCTTTCATCCGCAAGTAAAATCGACTCGTCCTCAGGGCGAGTCCTCGTGCAAAGCTTATAAACGTAGGGATACTGGTCCTTGCTGTGAGCCTTAAACTCAAACCTACTATCGAACATAATTCTAGGCACCATGAGTGTGACGAGCATATCATCCATACCATATAGCGATTCAAATAAAGATTTAACCACCCTTTCAACGATCTTTATCGCATTAATGCCCATATCCAAGACTATGAGAAAGCTGTTATTCAGGTCAAAACGAAGTCTAACATAAGACACTAAATCCTCAGCCTCCTCATCCGTTGGAGAGGCACCGTAGACCGGCAACCACGCTATTTTGCCTATTAATTCACCTGCTACAGATCTATACTTAACCCCTCTCAGGTTGAGCCTGACCTGAACCGTATCCACAACCTCCTCTCTCAAGAGAAAAGCCAAGTTCTGTGGAATCTCCTCCTCGAATTCAAACTTCAAAGATCTATTTTCCCTATCTAAAAGCACCTCGTTGTTCTCATCAGGACCCTCGTAGAAAAACCCGTCAAAAAGCTCCTCGAGGATGCCTATGGCATCCTCGGAGTACCTGATCTTCTCCCTCAGGGAAAACGATATTTCCGGGCTCCTAACGTTGGCTGAGGCCTCTATGATAACCTTGTTGGAATACTTGGCCCAGCTCAGGAAGCTCGAAGATATATCTGACGGCATAAGCTCTAAAAGTGCATCTAAATAACCATCCTCATCGCTTCCAGGCGAACCAACCAAGACAAGGTCCACTTTCCTCTTAATGTGATCCAGAGGACCCAGGCCGAACTCGAGCAGATCTTTTACGTCCTCCAGCACCTTTCTCGCTTCCGAGGGTATATTCGATATGACATTAGGCCTTAGAACCCCGGAAGATAACAATTTGTAAATTTTAGAAAAAGCATCCAAATTTGATCCCTCCTTATGTTAGCAAAGACCTCAGCTCCTCCAGCCTGTCATCGATGTTGCTGATTATCCTATGGTATTCTTCAGATACTTCCTCCCTCGATCGCTCGAGTTTATCCATTTGATCCCCTATTTGCCTATTTACGCTTTCCTTAATTTCTCCCTTTATAGTTTCCCATCTGAAAAACAGGCGTTCCCTTATAGCGGCTGCGCTATGCTTGTTTTTCCAGGATTTTATCTTTTTCTCGATCCTTTCTCTCTGGCGATGCTTTTCCCCTTTTATAAGGCTAAAAACTTCATCCAAAAGACCCATGCTTTTATGTACAAAACCAAGCTCCAGAGGCTCAGGAACGATCTCGCTAAAGTCGAATATGGCAGACATCTTCCTCAGGCTCCTCAAGTAATCGCTGACCTTCCTTTCATCAATCTTAAGCTCACCCTCAAGGATTCTTTCAATCTTCAGCAAAACAGCACTTTCAAATCGCGAAGAAAGTTTTTGCTTTAACCTCTCCAGCTCCCGCTCGAAGACCCTCTCCACCTCCGAGTTAAAAGCCTCAAAGTCCAGCGACATTTTAAGCTCTTCGGCTCTCTCCGATATACGTTGATATATGTTGTTGGACGCTTCACGCAACAATTCCTCGGCTTTTTCAAAGAAATCTTCGAGAACGTTTTCTACCTTATCGAAGTAATCTCCCGACTTCTCTACCGTTCTAGAGGCACTGAAAAGGTCCTTTCTCGCCGCATAATAATTATCAAAAATGAGCTGAATAGACTGAACTATCGATTCGATCTTAGCCTTCATGAGAGGGGAGAGTTCCTTCCGCCCGGTAAGCTGATCCTTCTTGTCTCTGACGTAATCCAGAATAGCCCTTTGGAAGTTAGAAAAGTTACCTTTCTCGTCTATCCAGTCTACGTCTCTGTCCTTCTCTCCCTTAATATAAATTATCGAGGATACAGCACAAAGCCTATGTCTGAGGTCATCCTCATCGAACATGGGGAAGTTCTCAACTACAAGCTCTAAGCTCCTCTCAAAAGCCTCATCAGCATCCTTACAATTCTGATAAAGCGGAGATTGGGGCCATAGATCCCAAAATGTAATAACTGGAAGTATAGGCTTTGAAAAATCCCTAAGAAACAGCATTACATCCTTAGCGGCGCTCTTAGTTATGTCCGTAGCCTTCAACGTCAAGATAACCATGCTGAACCTTTTCATCCACCTCTTTAGGGCCTCAACGTCTCGCCAGTAAGGCCCCCCTAATCCGGGCGTGTCCACAAGAACGATCCTCTGCCTGGCGAGCTCTTTCTTAAACGCGTTCGACGCAGGCATAACTATATGAAGGGCCTCAACCACGGATGCGTCGCTTGGGTTCCTAACCCAACTCCTGTACTCCTCAAGAGTAAGCTTTTCTCCGTCAATTCCCTTCTGAAACCAAGGTTCACTTAAACTTTCTTCAAATTTTATTATAGTTGGAATGGCAGTGACAATACCCTCCCCCGTGGGCAAGATGTCGCACTCTTTCTTTGATCCGGCTTCCCCCAGGATGCAGTTCAGCAGAGAAGATTTACCGTGAGAGTATCTACCTATAACTCCTATAAATATTTCTGAAGCACTAACCTCCTCTATTCTTCTAATCCAGCCAGATATCTCCCTGTTGATGGATTCCAGGACTTCCAGCATCCTACCGTAAACTGACCTGTTGTCCACCCCCTGAACCTTTTCTCTCAACCCTCTAGTACCACTATCAACCTCCTCTTTCAGACCCCTAAGACTTCTCAATATCTCCTCAGAGTTTTGAAATACCTTCTCCCCGCTAATCCTCAATCCTCTTCCCGAATACACTCCCACTCAACCTCCTTCATCAAATCAACGAGATCCTCAGAAATGCCGAACAGAGCCCCTTTAAAATCCCTAACCCTAGCCAGGACCTTGCTAAGCTTATTTATCAAAATATCATGATAAGACCTTAAAATGCCAACATTATTTGACAACACACCCTCGATCTGTTCCATAAAAAAGTACGGTGAATTAGATTGCCTCCATTTATTTATAAAGGCTGACATAAGCTCATTTTTAACTATACTAGTTTGCTTCATCCAGAGAGCCCAGTTGGAAAGGGCAAAAATAACGATAGACAAAAATAGGATCACAAATAGAGCTCTTATCAAAATTCCCTTGATCCACCCCAAGAAAGGCCCAAGCAAAGGGACAGAGATTTCAAGACCGTAGACCCAAAACAGAAGCCAAACAGAGCTAAACATAATTGCATAAAGTACTATATTTGTAATTGAGGGCAACGAAGACAATAAAAAGCTAAGAAATCCCTCAAAGCCAGTGATAAGCTTCTCCGCCCCTATGCTAACGTGCTCATGTTCAAGAGAGAACCTCTCAAACCTATCCTTGAGGGCAAAGGCAGACTTCATAAACGGAGCTACCAAACCGCCGGTTTCCCTCAGGTTACCTTCGTACAGAGATCTAATGGCTTTATCGAAAACCTGGGAAAAATCCCTATTCAAGTCATCTGAAAACTCTTCTACGAGCTCTCGAGCGGACCTATTAGCCTTCTTAACAGCTGAGTCCGGCGAATCCGAAGGATCTATCCCGATTCCTCCGCTGATCTTGCACGAAACATCTAAAGCACGCCTGCGCCCCCAATCTAATATGAACTCCACAGCACCCTCAAGCCTGTCCTCTAATATTTTCTTCTCCTCTTCAAACCTATCTGCATAATCTTGAATAAAGAGTTTGAAAGCTTGAAGCTCCTTACCCAACGATACAAAAATCTCGGCTCCAAGCCTGGCATTTCTATCCCGAAATGTGCTACAAAAATCCCTGACTATGAGTTGGAATCTCTCACTCAGGTCCTCTTCAGCACTGACCACAAAAAGCCTGTCTTCAGGAACCCAATCCAACCTGAATTCAGCAATATCACCCTCACACGAAAAAACACAGAAATCCCTGGAGTCTATGGCAAGAAATGAGAAATCCACCTGGGGCTCTTCCTTGAGGATCAAAACGAAGAAATCGCAGGATTCCTTGAGCTCCCTCTTCAAGTTCGTGTCCCTGAGATGCGATGGAAACAAAAGGAGGTTTATCTTATCGCAATCTATCTCTCTCAGCTCACTTAAACGCGTTCGAACGACGAACTTTTTCCCGACAGAGCTAGGAGCCTGACTCCTCTTTGCAACATCGCGCTCAGAAATGCCCAGACCCTTCTTAAAACCATCTATAGATAGAAGCTCGACCCTGTTGTCTTCATCAATAGCTAAAAACTCCACCGCATCCCCAGATAGCGAACTATCAGACTCCACCCAGAAAGGCAAACCAGGCTTGCTTAACCCCCTACTTTCAACCTCCTTCAAGAAATCGAAGGAATCTGAAATCACGCCTATTCGAGGAGACCTAAAGAGCAACTCCCTAAAACGCTCTAGAAGGGCTAAGACACTCCCCTCATGCCCCTCCACCTCGTTACGAAGCGAAACAAGCTCCGAAACCTCTGCCCCCTCTCTGAACCCTCTAAGCAAATCAACGTAAGCATTAATCGAAGACTCAATTTTGCTAAAGACACTAAATATCTGCTTGTTTCCCATAATTAACTCCTAGAGAAACAACACTTCAAAAATAGAAACCCCTCACCCACCAGGAAACCTGCGCCCCTCGGCCCTGCACCCCATGGACGCCTCGCGAATATTATACAACTATTCGCGTCAATGGGGCAGATCAAATACACTAACTAACCTGAAAAAACAAAAAGCGAGGGCTCCAGGTGGCAAAACCTCACCTGGAGCCCCTGTGGAGAGGAGTCCTACTCGGAGACGGGCATCACGTAGCCCGAGATGACCTCCGCAAGCCCCCTGCTGATGAGCTCCCTGTAGGTGCTCTCCGGAACCTGCACCGCCACCATTCCAGGGTAGAAGAGCCTGGCGTAGCGCAGGACCTTGTCCAGGTTGCCCGCATCCCTGTAGAGCTTCACCAGCCTCCCGAGCCCCTGGGGATCTGGCTCCATCCAGAAGTACCTCTCCACCTGCTCTATCGCTATCGGCAAGAGCTTGGACCTCTCGGCTGGGTCCTTGATCATCTCGTACATGGCGAAGAGGGCATCGGCCATCTCCTTGTGGGCCTCGTTGGCCACCAGCAGATGTCTCGAGGCGCGCTGCAGGAGCTCGTAGCGCCTGTTGAAGTCCTGCACGGTTAGGGCCTGGGCCAGCATCCTCTCCCCCGGCACGGAGTCCACGAAGACGTAAAGTCCAAAGGCGCCGAAGCCCAAAAACACCAGGCCCAACAGGCGCTTCGAAAGATCCCCCAGGGAGAAGGCGGGCATCAGGTGCCTGTTGGTGAGGGCGAAGGCCAAGGAGAGCCATATGGAGTTCTCTATCCTGTGGAAAGGCCTGGTGAACCAGGCGTTGGCGGCCACCAGGAATATCAAACCAACCGCCCAGCAAAACTGCAGGGATACCTCCTTGTCCCTGAAAAGGTACCTCAAGAGCCTGTAAAACCAGTAGAGGAGCAGAAGGCCCAGCGCCGCACCCCCCACCACCCCCGTCTCGCAGAGCCAGTGGAGCCACTCGTTGTGGGCCCAATGGGTGTACTTCCACTCGAGTCCGTACCTGTCGAACATCAACCTCTGGGCCTCCAAGTAATGGGTCTTGTACTGGGCCAGTCCCACCCCGAAGAGGGGCTTCATGGTGAACATAGTCCAGGAGGTAGCCCATATGGGGAGCCTCCCGGAGACCACAAGCCCCTCCTTTATCCCCTCCACCTCGGACCACTTGGCCACCGTGGTCCCAATGCGGCTGTCCGGCAGCAGGAAGGAGATCCCGAAGGCCAGGACGAAAAGCGCCGCCACCACCGAGACCTCCTTGACCATCAACCTCCTGAACGCACCCCGGAACTTCAAGAACACCAGAGCCAGGAAGGCCACGAAGCCCGAGGCCGACGCCACCATGCCCGATCGGCTGGTGGTCATAAGAAGACCGTATCCCACCACCGCCATCACCGCCAGGTTCAGGAAGTAGGCCGACCTGCTCGCCCTCTCCCCCTTCACTATGCTCTGGGACACCTTGAAGTGCAGGTACACGCAGCCCAAAAAGGCCATGGCCAGGTAAAGCCCGAACATGTTCTGTTGCCCCGTGTTGGCCAGATATTGCCCGGCGGGGTAAGGCATCACGAAGGGAAGGTTGGTGGCGTATCCCCTGAACTGCAGCTCCGCCATGAAGACCGAGGCGGCAGCCCCGAGGGCGAAGAGCCTCAGGGGGTAGTCCAACCACTCATCCGGAAAGCCCATGTAGTAGACGAAGTAGCTGGCCCCAAGGCCGGCGAAGAAGAGCAAGTTCTTGACGTACTCGCTGGTGCTCCTTACCCCCATCAGGAGGTATTGAGCTAAGAAGTAGAACGAGAAGGCGACGAAGAAGACCCCCATCGGGTCCAGCCTGAGGCCAGCCCTTCTGGGCCAGACCAGGAGCTTCACCCCAACCAGCACCGCCATCACGCCCACGGGGATCAGCGTCCACATCCACTTGAGGTAGTGCAAGGTGTGGTAGACCCCGCCCCTTAAGAACAGCAGGTTGCCGAAGGGCAGGGACAAAAGGGCGAGGACGAAGACCAAGATAGGGGATATCAAGCCCTCGTGGGGCATGTGAGGGGGCCTCCCGAACCTCAAGACCTCCTCGATCCTCCTCAATACGACTCCTGGGATGGAGCTCTCTTCCCTCCCAGAGGGGAGCTTGACCCTTTCCTTGCGCCTCCTGGCCAAAGACCTAACACCCCCTGTCTTCACCGTTCCGCGGCCAGATCTGGGCTCAAAGGCCATGGCTTGGGTATGAACTTCTCCTCGAAGAAGGATACAGCGAACCTGTCGGTCATGCCCGCGAGGAAGTCGACCGCTCTCCTTACCCTCTCGACTCCCTTCACGCTGGAATCCATCAGCGCCTCGCTCTCCATGAGGTAGTCGAATATGCTCCTTATCAGGTGCCTTATCCGGGGGGCCTCCCTCCTGGCGAAGCTGGCCATGTAAAGGCGCTCGTACAGGAAGGCCCTAAGTCCCTCCACCGCCTCCAGCATCCCTGGGCTCATCCCTATCCGTCCCTCCTCGGGCCTGGAGTTCCTTATGACGTCCACGACCATCGAGTTTATCCTGGCCGAGTGGGTCTCCCCCAGAGCCTCCACCACCCCCCGGGGGAGCTCGGAAAGCCTGAAGAACCCCCCTCTGAGGGCGTCGTCCAGGTCGTGGCTGAGGTAGGCGATGGAGTCGGATATCCTCACCACCCACCCCTCCAGGGTGGAGGGGTTCACCTCCGCCTCCACCAGGGCCACCCTGACGTCCTTCTGCCCCTTGCTGTGGGCCAGTATCCCCTCCCTCACCTCGTAGGTGAGGTTAAGCCCCCTGCCGTCCCTCTCCAGGACGTCCACCACCCTGAGGCTCTGCCTGGCGTGGTGGAACCCCTCCTCTATCCCGTTCTCCCTGCATATCTCGTCCAGCACCCTCTCCCCCATGTGACCGAAGGGGGTGTGCCCCAGGTCGTGGCCCAGGGCTATCGCCTCGGTGAGGTCCTCGTTGAGCCTGAGGGCCCTGGCTATGGTCCTGGCTATCTGGGAGACCTCAAGGGTGTGGGTGAGCCTGGTCCTGTAGTGATCCCCCTCGGGCAGGAAGAGCACCTGGGTCTTGTGCTTGAGCCTCCTGAAGCTCTTGCTGTGGAGGATCCTGTCCCTGTCCCTCTGAAAGCAGGTCCTCACGGGGCAGGGCTCCTCCGGGAAGACCCTGCCCCTGCTCTGGGCGCTCCTGCAGGCGTAAGGGGCGAGGATCTGCCCCTCGAGCCTCTCCATCTCCTCCCTCAGCGCGATCAAAGCCCATCAATCTCCCGCGGTCTCACCCACCCCCAGGGCGATCCTGGCCGCGGCCAGCCTCGCCACGGGGACCCTGTAGGGGGAGCAGCTCACGTAGTCCAGCCCTATCTCGTGGCAGAAGTATATGGAGCTCGGGTTGCCCCCGTGCTCCCCGCATATCCCGACCTTGAGCTCCAGCCTGGCAGCCCTCCCTTCCTCCACCGCTATCCTCATCAGCCTGCCTACGCCCGACCTGTCGAGCACCTCGAAGGGGTTGTGGGGCAGGACCCTCTGCCTCACGTACTCGGCGAGGAACTTCCCCTCAGCGTCGTCCCTGGAGTAACCGAAGGTGGTCTGGGTGAGGTCGTTGGTACCGAAGGAGAAGAACTCGGCCCACCTGGCTATCTCCCCGGCCACCAGAGCGGCCCTGGGCACCTCTATCATGGTCCCCACCTTGTAGGGGACCTTAACCCCCATCCTCTCCATCACCCCTTCGGCCACCCTGACCGTCATCTCCCTAAGCCTTCTCATCTCCTCCTCGGTGCCCACCAGGGGCATCATGATCTCGGGCCTGGCGTCCACCCCCTCCTTGACCAGCTGACATGCCGCCTCCATTATCGCCTCCACCTGCATCTCGTATATCTCCGGATACACTATCCCGAGGCGACAACCCCTGAACCCCAGCATGGGGTTCGCCTCCTTGAGGGCCCTGGCCTTGGAGATGAGTAGATCTATCCTCTTCCTGCGCTCCTCGTCGGCCCTCTCCCTCTCCTTCAGGAGCTCCTCCTCCTTGGGCAAAAACTCGTGGAGCGGCGGATCCAGGAGCCTTATGGTGGTGGGAAGTCCCTCCATGACCTTGAGTATCTCGTAGAAGTCGCTCCTCTGCATCTCCTTGAGCCTCGAGAGGGCTGCCACCCTCTCCTCCCTGGTGGAAGCGACTATCATCTCCTGCATGACCGGGAGCCTGTCCACGTCCATGAACATGTGCTCGGTCCTGCAAAGCCCTATGCCCCTGGCCCCGAACTCCCTGGCCCTGGCCGCATCGGTTGGGGTATCGGCGTTGGCGAAAACCTTGAGCCTGGCGAAGCGATCGGCCCAATCCAAAAGCTTCCTGAACTCCTCCGTGAAGCTCGGGCGCACCAGGGGCACCTCCCCCAGAACCACCACTCCCCTGGTGCCGTCTATGGTGATCACGTCCCCCTTCCTCACCACCACGTCGCCCACCTTGAAGAGCTCGGCCCTGAGGTCTATCTCTATGGCCTCGCATCCGGCCACGCAGGGCTTGCCCATCCCCCTGGCCACCACCGCGGCGTGGCTGGTCATACCTCCCCTGGAGGTCAAGACCCCCTGGGCGGCGTAGAGCCCGTGGATGTCGTCCGGGGTCGTCTCGGGCCTCACCAGGATGACGTCCCACCCCTTCTCGTGGGCCAAAGCCTCCGCCTCGTCGGCGTCGAAGACAACCCTCCCGGTGGCCGCCCCCGGCGAGGCGGGAAGCCCCTTCGCCAGGACCTCGTACCTGGCGTCCGGATCTATCTGCCTGTGGAGGAGCTGTTCCACCTGCTCGGGCGTGACCCTGAGGACCGCCTCCCTTTCGCTTATCAACCCCTCCTCCACCATGTCCACGGCGATCTTCACCGCAGCCCGGGCGCTCCTCTTGCCGCTCCTCGTCTGGAGCATGTAGAGCTTGCCCCTCTCCACCGTGAACTCTATGTCCTGCATGTCCCTGTAGTGCCTCTCCAGGAGCTCCGCCACCCTGAGCAGCTGCTCGTAAACGCCGGGCATGACCTCCCTGAGCTGGGATATGGGCCTGGGGGTCCTTATCCCGGCCACCACGTCCTCCCCCTGGGCGTTCTCCAGGAACTCCCCGTAGAGCTCCCTCTGGCCGGTGGAGGGATTCCTGGTGAAGCAGACCCCCGTCCCCGAGTCGAAGCCCATGTTGCCGAAGACCATCGCCACCACGTTCACAGCGGTGCCGAGGTCGTCGGATATCCGGTGGATCTTCCTGTAGGTTATCGCCCTCTGGTTGTTCCAGGACTTGAAGACAGCCTCCACAGCCATCCGAAGCTGCTCCCACACGTCCTGGGGGAAATCCCTCCCGACGTGCCTCCTGACCACCTCCCGGTAGGACCCCAGCACCCTCCTCCAGCCCTCGGCGGAGACCTCCACGTCCTGGGATACCCCGAGCTCCCTCTTGACCCTGGATATGACCTCCTCGAAGGCCTCGTGCTCTATCCCCATCACCACGTTGCCGAACATCTGGACGAACCTTCTGTAGCTGTCGTAGGCGAACCTCTCGTCGCCGGAGGCAGAGGCCAGGCCCTCGACCGTGTCGTCGTTGAGACCCAGGTTGAGGATGGTGTCCATCATCCCCGGCATGGACACTGGGGCCCCCGACCTCACCGACACCAGAAGGGGATTGGAGGGGTCGCCGAAGCGCTTCCCGGTGCGCTCCTCCAGGACCCCCATATACCTCCTCACGTCCTCCCAGATCTCGTCGATTACCCCAGAGCCCTTCTCCCAGTAGAGCTTGCACACCTCGGTGGTTATCACGAAACCAGGAGGAACCGGAAGACCTATCCTGGTCATCTCGCACAGGTTAGCCCCCTTGCCCCCGAGGAGCCCCCTCATGGAGGCGCTCCCCTCCTCGAACAGATAGATGAGCTTCCCCACGATCCCCACCTCCCCAAAAAGGGCTAGGAAAGGGTGTAAAACCCGTGAGCCATCATGTGCTCCAATATCTCGTGGGCCGTCTCCTCCACGGCCCTGTCGGAGACGTCCACTACCTTGCAGCCCACCTTCCTCATCACAGCTCTCGCCCCCTCCAGCTCCTCCACCACCCTCTCCCAGCTGGCATACGACGAGCTCTCCGGATCCAGCCCCAAAACCTTGAGTCTTTCTGATCTTATCTTAACCAGGTTCTCTGGTTTTATCAACAAACCCACCACCCTGTTGGGATCCAGCTGGAAGAGCTCGTCGGGAGGGGGAACCTCGGGCACCAGGGGGACGTTGGCCACCATTATCCCCTTGTGGGCCAGGTACATGGACAGAGGGGTCTTGCTGGAGCGCGAGACCCCTATCAGGACGAGTTCGGCCTCCTTGAGCATGTGGGGGCTCTTGCCGTCGTCGCAGGCTATGGCGAACTCTATGGCCTTGACCCTCTTGAAGTAACCCTCGTCCATCTGCCTTATGAGGCCCGGCTTACCCAGAGGGGGCTGGCCCACCATGGCCTGGAAGGCGTCGAGCAGAGGCCCCAGGAGGTCTATGACCTTCACCGAGAGGACCTCGGCGAGCTCCACTATCCTCAGGCGAAGCTCCCCTATTACCAGCGTGTAGACCACCAGGGCCCCCTCCTCGGAGGCCCTCCTCATCACCTCGGCGAGCTTCTCCTCGGTGTTCACGTAGCGAAAGAGCCTGGGCTCCACCGACAGCCTGTGGTCGAACTGGCTTATGGCCGCCCTGACCACCTGCTCTGCCGTGTCCCCCGTCGAGTCCGAGAGGAGAAACACCTTGGCCGTCTTGCCCACTGGGGATCACCTCAGAGGCCCATCAGCGAGAAGTCGGCCACGCGGAAGAGCAGGTCCCTGACGGCGCAAAGCAGGTTTATCCTGTTCCCCCTCAACTCCTCCTCCGGCGCCATCACCAGCACTTCGTCGAAGAAGCGATCTATCGGCCCAACCAGCCCATCGGCCATGAGCCGCAAAGCGCCCTGGTAGTCGCCGCTCTCCATGGCCTCCATCGCCCCCGACCTCACCCCCTCGAGAGCCCCGAAGAGGGCGCTTTCTGCCTCCGAGGAGAAGAGGCCGGCCCTTATCGGCCCTCCGCCGTAGGGCCTAGATATGTTGATGACCCTGGTGGCAGCCCGCGCCAGCTCCCCGAAGGACCTCTCCCCCCACAGGGCTGACACCGCGTCCAGCCTGCGCTTAAGGTCCAGAGGTCTGGTCCAGCCCACGGCCATCGCGGACCTAACCTGCTCGTGGGAGTATCCCCTGTCCCGGAGCAGGTTGTAGATCCTCCCCTCCACGAACTCGAGGGTGGACCTCAGCGCCTCTTCCCCCATGGACAGACCCTCCCTGGCGGCGTCGAACAGGAAGTGGAGGTCCAGGTCCATCCCCTTGTGCCAGCACAGCTCCACGATGGCCCTGGCGTGCCTCCTGAGCCCATACGGGTCCTGCGAGCCGGAGGGGGTAAGCCCAACCCCTATGAACCCCACCAGGGCATCGGCCCTGTCCGCCACCCCGAGGACGGCGCCCAGCAGGCCCTCCGGCATCCTGTCCCCCGCGAACCTGGGGAGGTAGTGCTCGAAGACCGCCCAGGCCACCTCGGGGTCCTCCCCCTGCCTGAGGAGGTACTCCCTGCCCATCACCCCCTGGAGCTCGGGGAACTCGAAGACCATCTCGGTCACCAGATCGGCCTTGCAGAGCCTGGCGGCCCTGGAGAGCTTATCCCTAGAGGCCCCGTCCAGGCCCAGGGCGTCGCAGAGCCTCAGGGCAAGCCCCTCGATCCTGGCGACCTTGTCGAACATGGTCCCCAGCTTCTCCTGGTAGACCACGCCCCTCAACGCCTCCACCCGCTCCGCCATGGGGACCTTCAGGTCCTCCTGGAAGAAGAAGGAAGCGTCCTCAAGCCTGGCCCTGAGCACCCGGTGGTTTCCCTCCCTGACCACCTCCATGTTGGAGGCCCTGTTGTTGCTCACCCCCACGAAGTGGGGGAGGAGCTTACCCCTCTCGTCCCTCACGGCGAAGTAACGCTGGTGGGACTTCATGGAGGTGACCAGGACCTCCTCCGGGAGCTCCAGGTACTTGGGGGAGAAGCTCCCCATGAATACCACGGGGTACTCCACCAGGAAGACGTTCTCCTCCAGCAGGGCCTCGTCCAGCTCCACCTTGACCCCGTTCCTCTCCTCTATGAGGGCCACGTCGGACTCTATGGCCTTTCGCCTCTCGTCCGGGTCCACCACCACGAAGTTCTCGGACATGGCCCTGAAGTATTCCTCGGCGCTCTTGAGCTCTATCTCCCTCTTGCCCATGAAGCGATGGCCCCTGGTCCTCCTGCCCGACCTTATCCCCTCCACCGAGAAGTCCACCACCGCCTCGTCCAGCAGGCAGAGGATCCACCTGATGGGCCTGGCGAAGCGAAGGCCCTTCCAGTGCCAGTACATGGTCTTGGGGAAGGACAAAGACCTCACGATCCTCTCCATCACCTCGGGCAGGACCTCAGCGGTGGGCATGCCCGGGTGGTGCTTGACGGCGAAGACGTAGTTGCCCGAAGGGGTGGACTTGACCACCAGGTCCTCCACGGAGACCCCCTTGCTCCTGGCGAACCCTATGGCCGAGGCGGTGGGATGCCCGTTGGCGTCGTAGGCCTGCGCCTCGGGCGGACCCTTTATCTCCTCGACCGCCTCCTTCTGCGAGAGGGGGAGGTCCTCCACCAGGAGCACGAGCCTTCTGGGGGTGCCGAAGCTCCTGATGGAGCCCACTTCCAGACGATAATCGGAGAAAAGCCTCCGGGCCAGCTCCACCAGCTGCCCCAGGGCGTCCCGCATGAACCTGGCCGGTATCTCCTCAGTGCCTATCTCAAGAAGAAGCCTGCGGTACATGAGAAAAGCCCTCCCCCGAACCTAGAACTTTCCCATGAGCGGGAAGCCCATCTCCTCCCGCTGCCTCACGTAGGCCCTGCAGCAGGCGGAGGCCAGCTCCCTCACCCTCCCTATGAAGCTCGTCCTCTCCGCCACCGATATGGCCCCCCTGGCGTCCAGCAGGTTGAAGGTGTGGGAGCACTTGAGCACGTAGTCGTAGGCGGGAAGGACCAGCCCCTTCTCCACGAGCCTCCTCGACTCGGCCTCGTACATCTCGAAGAGCTTGAACAGCATCCCCACGTCCGCCTCGTCGAAGTTGTAGATGGAGTGCTCCACCTCGCCCCTGTGGTGGACGTCCCCGTAGGTAACGTCCCCCACCCACTTGAGGTCGAAGACCGAGTCGACCTTCTGGATGAACATGGCCACCCGCTCCAGGCCGTAGGTTATCTCCACCGATATGGGGTACAGGTCTATACCCCCCACCTGCTGGAAGTAGGTGAACTGGGTGATCTCCATGCCGTCGAGCCACACCTCCCAGCCCAGGCCCCAGGCCCCTATGGTGGGAGACTCCCAGTCGTCCTCCACGAACCTTATGTCGTGCTCCCTCGGATCTATTCCCAAGGCCTTCAAGCTCTCCAGGTATATCTCCTGGATGTCGTCGGGCGAGGGCTTGAGGATCACCTGATACTGGTAGTAGTGCTGAAGCCTGTTGGGGTTCTCCCCGTACCTGCCGTCGGTGGGCCTCCTGGAGGGCTCCACGTAGGCCACCTTCCACGGCTCCGGCCCCAGAGCGCGAAGGGTGGTGGCGGGGTTCATCGTCCCGGCGCCCACCTCTATGTCGTAGGGCTGCTGGATCACGCACCCCTGATCAGCCCAAAACCTCTCGAGCCTGAAGATGACCTCCTGGAAGTTCACTTCCCATCCCTCCTCCTTTCCACCAAAAGACCTCCGAAGGACAAAAACCTTCGCACGACCGCCAGGAAGGCCTCCACCTCACCCGCCTCCGGGGGGATGGTCCCGGGCTCCTCACCTCTGACCACCGAGGCCAGCTGAGGGCTGAGCCTCAAGACCCCTCCGCAGGAGGCGCAGCCGAACCCCTCCTCCCCCAGGAACAGTACCTCCCCCGTGGGCGAACCGCAGAGGGCGCACGAGTCCGGCGAGGGCAAGACGCCCTCCCCCCTGGCGAGCTCCACGTAGAACCAGGCCGACGACAGCTCAGGGCTTTTGCCCGCCTCCACCATCGACAGGAACCTGACCAAAAGCCCGAAAAGACCCTCGCAGCGAAGCTCCCCCAGGGATCTGACCGCCTTCAGGACCTCGAGAGCCCAGAGGATGGCCTCCCTCCTGGACCTGACCCCCGCGAAGGGCTCCACCAGGTCCACCTCCCTCAGGTAGAGGAGCGAGGATCTGCGAGACCTCTGCAGGTGGAAGAAGGCCCACACCCCAGGCTCTAGAAGCCCCCCGAACCTGACCCTGCCGCGACAGGCCCCTTTGGCCACGAAGGGGAGGATGATCCCCTCGCGCGAGAGCACCTCCCCCCTCACGTCTCCCTCCGGGGTGGACCTTCTAAAGACCAGCACTCCCTCGACCCTCTCCAGTCCCACCACGCCCTCAAACGTATCCCAGCCGTCTTAGCTCCGCCTCCGAGTCGCGCCAGTCCCTCCTGACCTTCACCCAGAGGTCCAGGTAGACCGGACCCCCCAGCAGGAACTCGAGCTCCCTGCGGGCCTCGCTCCCTATCCTCTTTATCATCTGGCCGCCCTCGCCTATGAGGATCCCCTTCTGCCCCTCCCGCTCCACGAAGATGGTGGCGGAGATGTAGAAGCTCCCGTTATCCCGCTCCTTGAACTCCTCCACCACCACAGCGGCGCTGTAGGGGACCTCCTGGAAGGTGTGGGAGAAGATCTTCTCCCTAACTATCTCGGCGGCCAGGAAGCGAAGGTTCCTGTCGGTGAGCTGCTCCTCCGGATACATCATCTCCCCCTCCGGGAGGAGCTCGAAGACCCTCCTGAGCAGCTCGTCCAGGTTGGTCCCCCTGTGGGCCGATATGGGGAGGACGTCGTGGAAGGTGAGGTGCTCCGCGTAAAGCCTGGCCGCCTCCCAGAAGTCCTCTTTCCTGGAAAGCAGGTCCACCTTGTTGACCAGCAGGAGTATGGGGGCTTCAACCCCGCGCAGGAAGGATATCACGTTTTTGTCCTCCCTGGATAGCTCCCTGTCGGTGGCCTCCACCACGTAGAGCACCACGTCCACGTCCTCCAGGCTCCTTCGGGCCACCTCCACCATGTACTCGCCCAACCTGTCCTTGGGGAGGTGTATGCCAGGGGTGTCGACGAAGACTATCTGCCCCTCCTCGCTGGTGTATATCCCCTTTATGTCGTTCCTGGTGGTCTGGGGCTTATCGGATATTATGGCCACCTTGTGCCCCAGGATGTTGTTGACCAGGGTGGATTTGCCCACGTTGGGACGACCCACCACGGCCACGAAGCCGCTCTTCAACGTCCGTCACCCCCCATCGAGCTCGCCCCGAAGGCGAAGGGGAGGAGATCGCAAAACGACAGTACCAGGACCTCCCCGGAGGATGGGTCCACCAGGAAGACCCTGGTCCCCGGCGAGGCGAACTCGCTCAGGAACTGAAGGCACATCCCGCAGGGATAGCAGGGCCCCTTCGAGTCCGGGGAGAAGACGGCCAAGGCCTCGATCCCCCGCGCCCCATCCATGACGGCCCTCGCCGCCGCGAGCCTCTCCGCGCAGATCCCAACGGGGTAGCTGGAGTTCTCCACGTTACAGCCGCAGAAGACCTTCCCCCTGTCGTCCAGGACGGAGGCACCGACCCTGAAGCGCGAGTAGGGGGAATAGGAGGCCAAAGAGGCCTCCCTGGCCCTCGAGATCAAAAGCTCCTTGGCCTCAGTCTCCCTCATGACCCTGTTCCTCCGGCCTCCTCAGGGTGAACCTGACCCTCTTGATCCTATGTCTTACCGCCTCCACCACCTCGACGGTGAAGTCCTCCTCCTCCACGCACTGGCCCACCTTGGGCAAAACCCCAAGCCTCTCCACCACAAAGCCCCCCACGGTGTCGGCCTCCTCGTGGGGTATGGACAGGCCCAATCGCTCCTCCAGATCCCCTATGGGGACGGAGGCCTTGACCAGGAAGACCCCCGGGGCTTCCTCCACTATGGCGGGCATCTCCCTGGAGTCGTACTCGTCCTGGATGTCGCCCACTATTTCCTCTATTATATCCTCCAGGGTCAAAAGCCCCGCCGTGCCGCCGTATTCGTCCACCACTATGGCTATGTGGACCCTCTTCTCCTTCATCTGGGAGAATATGTCGGCCACCCTCGCCGTGTCGGGCACGAACAGCGCCTCCCTCGCCAGCCCCTCGAGCTTAACGCCCTTCGGCATCTCGAGGCCCGTCCCCACCGCCTTGAGCACGTCCTTGGCGTAGAGCATCCCCACCACGTTGTCCAGGCTGCCGTCGTAGAGGGGCACCCTGGAGAAGCCCGTCTCAGCGAAAAGCCTTATGGCCTCCTCCAGGCTCGCCGACACGGGAAGGGCCACCATCTCCGTCCTGGGGACCATCACCTCGTAGGCCCTGCGCTCCTCCAGGGATATTATCCCGTGGATCATCCTCCTCTCCGAGGCCTCTATCGCTCCCGTCTCCTCCCCCATCTTCACGGCCATCTCTATGTCCTCCCTGGTGACGAAGGCGCGAAGGCCCTCCAGCTCCAGCCCGAAGAGCAACCCCAGGAGCCTTATCACGCCCCTTATCAGGAGGAGGACCGGAGCCAGCAGACGACGGAGCATCGCCACGAGGGGTACCGTGAACCTCACTATCGACTCCGGATGCCTTATGGAGATGCTCTTGGGGAGGATCTCGCCCAGGACTATTATCAGGGCCGACATGACCCCCACGGAGATGGCGAGCCCCCATCTGGGGAAGAGCCTCGAGGCCAGGGCCGCGGCCATGGAGCTGGCCACTATGTTCACCAGGTTGTTGGTCACCAGGAGCACCACCAGGGCCTCGTCCAGGTCGTCCATGAGCCAGCGAAGGATGCCCCTCATCCTCTCGGAGCTGGACTTCTCCGCCATCAGGAGGAGCTTGCTCCGCCCCACGGCGGTGGCGGCGGTCTCGGAGGCGCTCACCAGCGCTGAGATCGCCACCAGAAGGGCCACCCACAGGAGGGTGGACACCACCTCAGGCATCGCTCACCCCTCCCGAGCCCCTGAGGAACCTCTCCATGTACTTGCCCTGTACGGCCCACATCCTGGCCTCCCTCTCCGGCTCGTCGTGGTCGTGCCCCAGGAGGTGGCAAAGCCCATGGATCAGCAGCAAAGTGAGCTCCCTCTCCGTCGACGTCCCGCCCGATAGGGCGTTCTCCCTGGCCACCTCGGGGCATATGAAGACGTCGCCCAGGGGGAGCGGCTCCTCCCCCAAGCCCTCGAATCCCTGGGCCAGGTCGAAGAGCCCCCACTCGAGGGTGGGGAAGGAGAGCACGTCGGTGGGCCCCTCCTTGCCCCTGTAGCGGGCGTTCATCTCGGCCATCTCATCCCTGGCGAGGAAGACCACCGAGGCCTCCAGCGCCCTGGGCCCCATCGAGCCCAGAGGGCTTCCCTCCAGCTCCTCGAGCACCAGCTCGCGCGCCAGGGTTCGCCAGGAGCTCAAAAGCTCCTCGAGCCTGGAGGGATCCTCCAGGACCGAACCGCAGAGCTCCAGCCCCTCGAAGTGGAGCTCCAGGTCGAAGCCAGCTCCTCCCATGTCTACCCACCACCAGCCCCCTTGAGCCTGAGCGGCGAGGTCCCCTCCTCGCCCTCGACGAGGGGTTTGAGCTCCCTGGAGTGATGCGCCCCCATGAGCACCCTGGCGAAGGCCTCGCTTATCAGGTCCAGCTCCCTGAAGGTGAAGTCCACCCTGTCCAGCTGTCCCTCCTTGTGTTTGTTCATTATAACCTCCTTGACCAGGCCCTTTATGGAGTCGAAGCCCGAGATCCTCCTCTCCTCCGACCTGAAGGCGGCCTCCACCGAGTCGGCGAGCATTATGAGGGCCACCTCCTTCTTCATGGGCTTAGGCCCGGGATAGCAGAAGTCCTCCCTCCTCACCGACACCGCCCCTTCGGCCAGGGCCTTCTTGTAGAAGTAGGAGAGACAAGTGTCCCCGTGGTGCTGGGATATGAAGTCGACGACGCAGCTGGGAAGCCCGTACTGCTTCGCCAGCTCGACCCCATGGGAGACGTGGGAGGTTATGATGGAACAGCTCATGAAGGGGGAGAGCTTCTCGTGCACGTTCTCCCCCCCGCCCTGGTTCTCCACGAAGAACGAGGGCCTCTTGAGCTTGCCTATGTCGTGGTAGTAAGCCCCAACCCTCACCAGCATCCCGTGGAGGCCTAAGGCCTCCGCCGCCATCTCGGCCATGTTGCCCACCACCAGCGAGTGGTAGTAGGTGCCGGGGGCCTCCATCTGCAGCCGCCTGAGCAGAGGGTGGGACGGATCCGCCAGCTCCATTAGCCTGAAGGGGGAGATGAGGTCGAAGAGCCCCTCCAGCAGGGGCAGGCTCACCAGGGCCACGACGCACCAGAGGAGGTGCCAGGCCGAGGAGGCGAAGGCGGAGAAGAGGACCACCCCGGGGTTCCAAGAGGCCAGGGAATAGGCTAGCCCGGCCAGGGCTCCGGAGGTTATCGCGTGGGCGTAGACCTTCACCCTGCCGAAGGCGAACCTGGAGGAGACCCACCAGAAGTAGCCGCAGGAGACGAAGGAGGCGAAAGCCATGGCGAGCCCCTGGGAGAGCTCAGCTCCCACCGAAAAGAGGAGGGAGCTGAGGAGGACGAACGGCAGGAGGAGCTCGAAGGACCTGTCGCTGGCGTAGGTCAGATATCCCCACAGGGCCGGAAGAGCGAGGGGGAAGGAGAACCCCGCCAGGGGTATCAGCAGGGAGCCCAAGACCAAAGAGGTGGCCACCTTGAGGAAGAGGAGCTGGGGCTTCGCCAAAGCCGTCCCGCCGAGCCGCGAAAGCCTCCTGAAGGCCCAGACCTCGGCCAGCGCGCAGGACGATCCCAGGAACAGGAGGACCCAGAACAGCGAAGGCCCTGAGGGAAGCCCATCCTCTTCCCCGCCGAAGAGCCCCTCCATCCCGAAGAGGGACACGGGCTTGTACAGGATGCTCCTGAAGGGGAAGTAGAACCAGCTCCAAAAGGGTCCGACGTCGCCGAAAAGGCCAAGCCCCAAGGCACTTCCGGTCTGCCGATACTGGAACAGGTAAAGGAAACACAGGAGATAGAGGACGCAAAGGAGCAGACCCCACAGGAAGGGCAGACGCGGGTCCACAGCGACGCCGGCCCAGTCAAGCAGAGCGCGAACCCCGGAGCGCCATCCACTAGGTGGGTCGCCTTTCTCGCTCTTTGAGCTCGTACTCCTCATAAGCCCTCACTATCTTCTGGACTATCTCGTGCCTCACCACGTCCTCGTTGGTCAGATAGCAGAAGGCTATGCCCTCTATCCCCTTGAGGACCCGCTGGACCACCACCAGGCCCGACTCCTTCCCCGGGGGCAGGTCCACCTGCGTGACGTCCCCGGTGACCACCACCTTAGACCCGAAGCCCATGCGGGTCAGGAACATCTTCATCTGCTCGGGGGTGGCGTTCTGTCCCTCGTCCAGGATGATGAAGCTGTCGTTGAGGGTCCTGCCCCTCATGTAGGCGAGGGGAGCTATCTCCACGATCCCCTTCTCCACGTAGCGCATGAACCTCTCGGGGGAGAGCAGGTCGAAGAAGGCGTCGTAGAGGGGCCTGAGGTAGGGCTCCACCTTCTCCCTGAGGTCTCCGGGAAGGAAGCCCAGCTTCTCCCCCGCCTCTATGGCGGGCCTGACCAGTATTATCCTGCTCACCTGCTTGTTCTTCAGGGCCGATATGGCCACCGCCACCGCGAGGTAGGTCTTGCCCGTGCCCGCGGGCCCTATGGCGAAGGTGATGTGGTTCTCCTTTATCCTCCTTACGTACTCCCGCTGACCCCTGGTGCGAGCCCTCACGGGCTTGCCCATGGCGGTGACGCATATGACGTCGCCGTAGAGCTCCTTGAGGTCGTGGTCTCCCTTCTCCAGGAGGCTCTTTATGGCGTATCTCACGTCGCCCCTGGTGATGTAGTGGCCCTCCTTGGCCATCTCGATGAGCCCCTCGAAGAGCAGGCGAGCCAGCTCCAGCACGCGCAGGCTGTCGCTCGAGACTATCAGCTCGTTGCCCCGCAGGGCTATCTCCACGGGGAGGGACTCCTCCACCAGCCTGAGGTTGGACTCCCCCTCCCCCACCACGGCGGAGAGCACGTCCCTGTCCTCGAAGCGAAGAGTGGTCTTGCCCCTCTCCTCGGCCAAGGCCATGCCCCTCCTAGGCGCTCACCACCCTTCTGACCTCGGGGACCTCCCTCTTCAAGACCATCTCCACCTGCATCCTGAGCGTCTGCTGGGAGAACGGACAGCCCATGCAGGCCCCCGAGAGCCTCACCCTGACCTCACCCTTCTCCTCGTCGCAGCCCAGGAGCTCTACCCCACCCCCGTGGGAGCGAAGCGCGGGGGAGATGACCTCGTCGAGCACTTTCCTCACCTTCTCCTCGAAGTTCGACATGCTAAGACCTCCCGTTCAAATCGAGGGCCAAGACGGAGCTAGACGGGGTAGGCCACGCCCTCGACGGGCTGCCCCAGACCCACGTCCCTGCTGACCATCCTGGCGTACTTCCTCTTTATGAAGTCCAGCGCCACCGCGGGGAAGAGCACGTAGGTCAACACGTCCTCCTCTTGGGTCATCCAGGGCTCTATCTCCCTCCTGGCCCGCTCCAGAGCGGGCTCCAGGTGGTCGGCGGGCCTCCCCTCTATGGGCCTGGCGTCCCCCAGGACCTTCCGCTGGACCTCCGGGTCCACGGGGGCTGGGGTCCTTCCGTAATAGCCCATGAAGTAGTCCCTTATCTCCTTGGGGACCACCTTCCACCTCTCCCCCACCACCACGTTTATGGTGGCCTGAGTCCCCACCAGCTGGCTGGTGGGAGTCACCAGCGGCGGATAGCCCATCTCCTCCCTGACCCTGGGGACCTCCCTCAAGACCTCCCCCAGCCTGTGCAGGGCCTTCTGCTCCTTGAGCTGGGAGACCAGGTTGGAGTACATCCCGCCGGGGATCTGGTAGACCAGGACGTTCACGTCCACCCCCGAAAGACCCAGGTAGTGCTCCTTGTACCTGTCCCTGACCTCCTTGAAGTACTCGGCTATCTCGGCGAGGAGCTTCAGGTCCAGGCCAGTGTCGAACCTGGTCCCCTTCAAGGCCGCCACGAAGGACTCCACCGGCGGCTGGCTGGTCCCCATGGACAGGGGCGATATGGCGCAGTCCACCACGTCGACGCCGGCGAGCACCGCCGCCAGGTAGGCCATCGAGGCCATGCCGCTGGTGTAGTGGGAGTGCAGCTGCACCGGGAGGCCGGTCCTCTCCTTGATCCCCTTCACCAGGTGGTAGGCCTCGGGAGGGGATATGATGCCGGCCATGTCCTTTATGCATATGGAGTCGGCCCCCATCGACTTGAACTCCACCGCGAGGTCCAGGAAGCTCTCCAGGGTGTGGACGGGGGAGGTGGTGTAGGATATGGCGAGCTGCAGGTGACCCCCCTCTCTCTTGACCTGGTCGGCCGCCACCTCCATGTTCCTCGTGTCGTTCAGGGCGTCGAAAACCCTTATTATGTCCACCCCGTTGCCTATGGCCCGCTTGACGAACTCCCTCACCACGTCGTCGGGGTAGTGCCTGTAGCCCACCACGTTCTGCCCGCGGAGCAACATCTGGAGCTTCGTCCTCTTGACGGCCCCCCTAACCACCCGAAGCCGCTCCCAAGGGTCCTCGTCCAGGAACCTTATGCAGGCGTCGAAGGTGGCCCCTCCCCACACCTCCAGGGAGTGATAGCCCACCTCGTCGATCCTCTCGAGGATGGGAACCATGTCCCTGGTCTTCAGCCTGGTGGCCATGAGGGACTGGTGGGCGTCCCTCAGGGTGGTGTCCGTGACCCCTACCCTCCTAACCTTGCCTCCCTCATCCGGGGCGAAGAGGGAATCAGCGAAACGACGCTGGGATCCCTCTCCCTGAAGGGGTTCGACGCGAACCTCAGGCAACCTCTCACACCCCCTTGGCCTTGGCCTCGTTCCAGAGCCTGTCCATCTCCTCCAGGCTGGAGCTCTCAAGCGACTTGTTTCGCTCCGCTAAGGCCCTCTCTATGTAGGCGAATCGCCTTCGGAACTTGTCGTTGGTCCTCCTCAGCGCCGTCTCGGCGTCCAAACCCAGGAGCCTGGCCACGTTGACCGCCGCGAATATTATATCCCCTATCTCCTCCTCCAACAACGCGCGCTCCCCGCCGGCCTCGAGCGACTCCGAGAGCTCCTGGACCTCCTCCTTTAGCTTGGAGAGGGCGTCCTCGGCCCTCTCCCAGTCGAAGCCCACCTTGGCCGCCCGATCCTGCAGCAAGGTGGCCGCCATCAGGGCGGGAAGAGCCCTGGGTATCGAGTCCAGAAAACCTCCCCCCTCGTTTCCCCTCTCGGAGAGCTTCAGCTTGTTCCAGTTGCGGCTCACCTCCTCGGCGGAGCTGACCTCCAGGTCGCCGAAGACGTGAGGATGCCTCCTTATCAGCTTGAGCCTTATCCCCTCCACCACGTCCAGGGCGTCGAACAGCCCCTCCTCCGACGCTATCTGGGCCAGGAAGACCACCTGCAGGAGCAGGTCCCCGCACTCCTCCCTAACGCCTTCTGGATCCCCCCTGTCGATGGCGTCCACCAGCTCGTAGGCCTCCTCCACCACGTAGGGCCTCAAGCTCTCCATGGTCTGCTTCCTGTCCCACGGACAGCCCTCCTCGGACCTGAGCCTACGCATGACCTCCAGCAGCTCCACGAAGGCATCGCCGTACCTTCGAGACCTCTCCAAAGAAGACCACCTCCGGGTCAAGCCGCAGCTGCGCCGAGCCCCTCGCCCTTAGGCCTTCGCAGAGACCTCGCCGCACCCACGAGCCCCTCGAAACCCAGGGAACTTACCTCCAGGGTCCAGGCCCGGCCGAAGCGCTTCGCTCCCATCCGCTCGAGCAAGGGCCCCGCCCCGACGGGATCCTCCGGGAAGAGCCTGAGCGAACCCCTCTCCAGTACCATCCTCCTAACTACCCCCCTGAGGGATAACCTGAGGGCCTGAAGCCCTAAGAGCAGCCTAACCCCCCATGGCGGAGGGCCGAACCTGTCCCTGAGCTCCTCCTCCAGGTCCAGCACCTCCTCCACCCCCTCGAGCTCCCAAAGGACCTTGAAGAAGGCGAACCTCAGCTGGTCGGATGGGATGTAGAGGTCGAGCCCCTCGAGGAGGGCCGGAGCGCTGAGCTCCGGAAGCTCCCCCTCCCCCCTGGCCCTCCTCAGGGCCTCGCCCAGGAGGTCCAGGTAGAGCTTGAGCCCCACTCTCTCGGCGTCCCCGTGCTGCTTCAGCCCAAACAGCTCCCCAGCCCCCCTTATCTCCAGGTCCCTTAGGGCCAGGTGATAACCCCCTCCCCAGGCGGACGTCCCGGAGATCGCCTCGAGCCTCATCGAGGCCCCCTCCGACAGGCCAACCCCCTCCGGGTAGGTGAAGTAGGCGAAGGCCTGCCTGTCGCCCCTCCCCACCCGGCCGCGCAGATGGTACATCTGGGGAAGCCCCAGAAGGTGTGAGTCCAGGACCACTATGGTGTTGGCGTTGGGGAAGTCCAACCCGCTCTCCACGATGGCGGTGGAGATCAGCACGTCCAGCTCCCCCCTGGCGAAGGAGGAGACGACCTCCTCCGACTCGGAGGGCCCCATGCGACCGTGCGCCAGGCCCAGGCGAAGGCCCGGCATCCTGCAGGAAAGGCCCATCGCCACCTCCTCCAGCCCCTCTATCCTGTTCCTGACCACGAAGGCCTGCCCTCCCCGCTGGAGCTCCCTCCTGATGGCCTTGACCGCCAGGTCCCAGCTGAAGGGCCCCACGTAGGTCCAAACCTCCCTCCTCCCCACGGGAGGGGTGGATATGACCGACATGTCCTTCATCCCTCCCAGGGCCAGGCCCAGGGTCCTGGGTATGGGCGTGGCAGATATGGAGAGCACATCGAGCCCCTCCCTTAGCCTTCGAAGCTCCTCCTTCTGGGCCACGCCGAACTTGTGCTCCTCGTCCACCACCAGGAGCCCAAGCCTCTTGAAGGACACCCGTTTGCCCAGGAGGGAATGGGTCCCCACCACCAGGTCCACCCAACCCTCCCTCAGGCCCTCGACCACCCTGGCGGCCCTCGGGGGAGGGACCAGCCTCGAGAGCATCTCGACCCTAACCCCAAGCGGCTCGAGCCTCTCCCTGAAGAGCTTGAAGTGCTGGGCCGCCAGCAAGGTGGTGGGGACCAGGACGGCCACCTGTTTGCCCGAGGCCACGACCCTCATGGCCGCCCTCAGGGCCACCTCCGTCTTGCCCACCCCCGCGTCGCCGCACAGGAGCCTGTCCATGGGATACGGTCTGGAGAGATCCCCCAGCACCTCCTCCAGGGCCTTCAGCTGATCGGCCGTCTCCCGGTAGGGGAAGCTCAGCTCCAAAAGCCTCTCCATGTCTGGGTCCCCTCCGAAGGGCTCCCTGTACCTGCTCTTCCTCTCCGCGTAGAGGCGGTGGAGGTCCATGGCCCTCCTGAAGGCCGCCCTCGCCGCTTTTCTCCTGGCCTTCTCCCAGCGGCTCCTTCCGCCCAGCTCGTCGAGCTCGACCTCCTCCCTACCGGCCGGGCCGACGTATCGGTCCACCTTGTAGGCCAGGTGCAAGGGGACGAAGAGGATCTTGGAGTCGCGGTACTCTATCTTCAGGTAGTCCTTGCCCTCGATCCTCTCCAGGCCGAGGAAGCGGCCGATCCCGTAGTCCGCGTGGACCACCAGGTCCCCCTCGGAGGGAAGCTCGGGGGATAGCCTCGACCTGCTGGAGCTACCAGCCCTCCTGGCGAGGCCCCTGTAACCGAACACGTCCCCCTCGCCCAGGAAGACCCTCCTCTTGCTCAGGTCCAGGAAGCCCTGGCTTATGTGGGAGCTCACCCTCCTCGCGGCCAAGCCGGAAAGCTCCGGCACGTCCTCCTCCAGGAACAGGAGGACCTCGAAACCATCCCTCAGCCAGAGCTCCACCGCCTTCGAGGCCCTCCCGACGTCCCCCTTGAAGGGCTCCAGGACCCTTATGCCCCTCTCGAAGACCCAGGAGGCGTCTCCCTCCATCTCGTCCAGGTGGCACAGAACGGCCGAGGAGGATAGGGCCTCTAATCGGCGAGGATCCAGCCTCAGGAGCCTGGACTCCAGGGCCTCTGCGGCCTCGAAGAGGGCGGCCCTGCTCCTATTCGGGTCCACCAGGACCAGGGGTACGCCCTCCAGGGAGGTTCCGGGGGAGAAGGTCTTCGCCTCCCCGTAGGAGGATATCTGCACCACCGACAGCCTCCTCGTGCTCCTCTGGGTAACCGGGTCGAACAGGGCCACCCTGTCCACCGACTCCCCGTCGAGCTCCACCCTGACGGGATGCTCCCCCTCGAAGGGGAATACGTCCAGGATCCCGCCCCTCCTCGCCCACTCCCCCGGGCCTACCACCATGGAGACCCGCTTGAAGCCGGAGGACTCGAGGAATTCGACGAAGGAGCGAAGATCCAGCGCCCTCCCGACCTCCACGACGAAGGAGGAGGAGGGTCCTTCCACCTCGAAGCTCGAGGCCAGGAGCGGGGAGTGTACCACCAATACCCCACCCTCCGAGAGCCACCCGTCGAAGGCGCTGAGGGTCCTCCTGGCGGAGGCCTCGGAGAAGGAGAGGGGATCCAGGACCGGCAGGGAGGAGGACTTGACCCCTAGGGCCTGAAGGTCCTGGGCCAGGAGCGACAGGTTCGACTCGGACGGCAAGGCCACCACAGCCCTGTCGCTTTCTCCGACGACCTCGGACAGCAGATAGGCCAGGACCGAGGTGCAGGGCAGCTTAACCCCGGAGGGGAAGGATCTCACGCCGGATCACCGGCCGTTCACCAGGCTCATCGCCTTGTCGAGGCTCTCATCCAGCCAAAGCTCCACGGCCCGACAGGCCCTCTCCAGGACCTCCGGCAGCGCCTCCATCTCCTCCTCCGAGAAGGGGGAGAGCACGTAGGTGGAAGCGTCCACCCCGGGAGGAGGTGAACCTATCCCCACCCTGAGCCTGGGCACTTCCGGGGTCCCCAAGGCCCCTATCACCGAGGCCATGCCCCTGTGCCCGCCCGCTGAGCCGGAGCCCCGAAGCCTGAGCCTACCGAAGGGAAGGCTCATGTCGTCGTACACCACCAGCACCTGGGATGGGGCTAACCCCATCCTCCTCGCCAGGAAGGAGACCGCCTTTCCGCTCAGGTTCATGTAGGTCATGGGCTTGAGCAAGACCACCTGCCCCGTGCCCTTCAGCGCCGGAGGGCTCCAGAGGCCCAGGGGGTGCTCCACGCTAAGGGATACCCCCAGGGCCTCCGCCAGCTCGTCCAGCACCATGAAGCCCACGTTGTGTCGGGTCAGGGCGTACTCGAACCCGGGGTTGCCCAGGCCCACCACGAGCCTCCGGTCGGACATCCGCCCTCCCCGCTACTCCTCCTCCTTGCTGGCCCTGGCCTCCCTCTTCTGCTCCGCCACCGTCGGCACCTCGGCGGCGCTCACGGCAGCAGCGGCGGGAGCAGCCTCCTCCTCCACCCTCGGAGCAGCTATGACCAGGACCACCGCGTCGGGTTCCTCCGTCGCCTTGACCCCCTCGGGGAGCTCCAGGTCCTTCACATAGACCACGTCCTCTATCCCCAGCTTCGATATGTCGACCTTTATCTCGTCGGGTATGAGACGGGGATCGCACTCCACCTCGATCTCGTGGAGGAATTGCTCCAACACGCCGCCGAGCTTCAAGCCCGGACAGATCTCCTTGCCCACCAGGTGCACGGGCACCTCCACCGTCACCAGGTGACCCCTCACCAGGTGGTAGAGGTCCAGGTGCAGGAGCTCGCCCGTAAGGGGGTGCCTCTGGACCTCCTTTATCAGGGCCATCAGCGGCTCCCCCTCCCCCTCCATGGATATGCTCAACACCTGGGTAGACCAGCTGTCCCCCCTCAGGAGCGGCTCGACCTCCCTCCTGGGGAGCAGGAGGTGGTGGTTCTCCTGGATGTCGAAGCCGTAGAGCTCCGCGGGCACCCAGCCCTCGGCCCTGGCCTTGCGGCTGGAGGATTTGCCCACCCTGTCCCTTCTCCTGGCCTTTACCTCGAAGACCTTGCTCATGACCCTCTTCGACCTCCTCGCGAGCTGAAAGCTCTCTTCTATCCGTGGTTGCCGAACAGGACGCTCACCGAGTGATCCGAGTGGATCCTCCTTATCGCCTCGGCGAAGAGCCTGGCTATGGAAAGGTACTTCATCTTGGGAAGAGCACTCCCGTCCTTGGCCGGGACGGTGTCGGTCAGCACCACGCTCTTTATCGAGTCGTCGGAGAGCCTCTCCAGGGCGGGTCCGGAGAGGATGCCGTGGGTGGCGCAGACGTGGACCTCCCTGGCCCCCCTCTCCAGCAAGAGCCTAGCGGCGTTGAGCATGGTGCCGGCGGTGTCTATTATGTCGTCCACCACCACCGCCACCTTACCCCTGACGTTCCCTATCACCTCGAGGGCGGCCGAGGTGTTTATGGCCTCGTACACCCTCCTCTTGTGCACTATCGCCAGGTCAGCCCCCGTCAGGTCGGCGAAGTACCTGGCCCTGGCCACCCCTCCCACGTCGGGGGAGACGGCCACGAGGTTGGCCCTGTCGGACTCCGGCAGGCTCTCCAGGAAGTGCTTGGCCAAGAGCGGCACCCCCGTCAGGTGGTCGACGGGGATGTCGAAGAAGCCCTGGATCTGCCCAGCGTGGAGGTCCGCCACCACCAGCCTCCTCGCCCCGGCTATGGTTATCAGGTTCGCCACCAGCTTGGCGGTTATGGGGTCCCTGGCCTTCGTCTTCCTGTCCTGCCTCGCGTAGCCGAAGTAGGGCGTGACCACGTTGACCCGGTAGGCCGAAGCCCTCCTCAGGGCGTCCACCATGATGAGGAGCTCCATGAGGTTCTCGTTGACGGGGGGACAGGTGGGCTGTATCACGTAGACGTCGGCCCCCCTGACGCTCTCCTCCACCGAGAAGCCGACCTCTCCGTCGGAGAAGCGAAACACCCTCCCCCTGCCCAGCTCCACCCCCAGGTATCTGCAGACCTCGGCGGCGAAGCCCGGATGGGCGCTGCCGGTGAATATCTTCAGGCTCCTGGCGCTCACCCCTTCCATGTCAATCCCCCTTCCTCTCCCCGCGAGCCAGGGCCCTCCTCCTGGCCCAGTCCGCTATGTTCCTCTGCCTTGCCCTGCCCACCCCCAGCGCGCCGGGCGGCACGTCCTCGGTGATGACGCTGCCCGCGGCCGTGTAGGCCCCGTCCCCCACCTCGACCGGGGCCACCAGCATGGTGTCGCTGCCGATGAAGCAGTTGTCCCCTATGCGCGTGGGGTGCTTCCTCTGGCCGTCGAAGTTGCAGGTTATCGTACCCGCCCCTATGTTGGTGTCGCATCCCACGGTCGCGTCCCCTATGTAGGATAGATGGGGCACCTTGGTGCGCTTGCCTATGCTGCTCCCCTTGATCTCCACGAACCTCCCGGCGAAGGCCTCCTCCTCCAACAGGGCGCCGTCCCTAACGTAGGCGAAGGGACCTAGTCTGGCCCCGTCGCAGACGGTGCTACCCTCCACCACGCAGAAGCCGTGGACGAAGACCCTTCTCCCCAGGACCGCGTCCCTGAGGAGGGTGTTCGGGCCCACGAAGCTGCCCTCCCCCACCGCAGACCTCCCCAGCACGTACACGAAGGGGGAAAGGCGCACGTCCTCCTCCAAAACGGCCCTGGGACCCACGAAGGCCGAGTCGGGGTCCTCGATGCTGACCCCCCTCTCGCACCAGAACCTGTTGATCCTTCTCTGCATCGCCCTGGAGGCCAGGGCGAGCTGCCACCTGTCGTTGACCCCCAAGACCTCCTCCCCGTCCACCTGGAGGGCCAAGACCCTTAGCCCCCCCTCGGCGAAGAGGGAGACCAGGTCGGTCAGGTAGTACTCCCCCTGGGCGTTGGAACAACCCACCCTGGGCAGAAGGGAAAGGAGGGGCTCCACCTTGAAGACGTAGATGCCCGAGTTCACCTCCCTTATGGCCCTCTGCTCCGGCGAGGCGTCCTTCTCCTCCACCACCGCTCTCACCAGCTCACCCTCGCCCCTGACCACCCTGCCGTAGCCGGATGGGTCCTCCAGCTCAGCCGATAGCAGCAACATGTCCGCGCCCGAAGCCCTGAAGCGCTCCACCGCCCTGGACAGGGTGCTGGATCTCACCAGCGGCGCATCGCCGGGGAGGACCACCACCTCCTCCCTGCCGGAGAGCCAGGAGGAGGCGGTCCTGACCGCGTCGGCCGTCCCCCTCTGCTCCCCCTGCACCATCAGCTCCACCCCTTCGAAGAGGCCCCTCACGTAGGAGGAGACCTGCTCGGCCCCGTGGCCCACCACGACCCCGATGGACGACGAGCCCGCCTCCCTCAGGGAGGAGAGCACGTAGTAGATCATGGGCTCCCCGAGGATGGGATGCAAAACCTTCGGCAAGGAGCTCTTCATCCGCTTGCCCTTGCCCGCGGCGAGCACCAGAGAGGAAAATCCCGCCATGTCCGATCCCCCTAAGGCAAAAAAGAGGAGCTCCTTCGCTCCTCTTCCCACCCGTATGGCTGGGGTGGCTGGATTCGAACCAGCGATCGCGGATCCAAAGTCCGCTGCCTTACCGCTTGGCCACACCCCAGAGCCCCATAAGATTATATTTACGCCCCCTCCGTTGTCAATCGAAGCCAGAAGGCGCGGGGCGAGGCCTCACCTGATCGAGAACACCGGCAGGCCGTCCTCGGCGTCCAGGGAGGAGAAGCTCGCGAAGAGCGAGAAGGTCGGGTACCCCAGGTCGTCGGGGTTGACCCTGAGTCCGGCGGGGAGGACGGCCTCCACCCTCCAGCACCTGGGACCCGCACGCTCGGTCATCTCGAGGAAATCCATCAGGTTCTCCTCGCGCAGGGAGGGGAGCACCCTGCCGCCGGTGGCGAAGGCCAGGACCCTGTCCAAGGAGGAGGGCTCGTCGGAGACCACGAAGATCCTGACGGCGTTGAGGCGGCAGAAGGCAAGCAGGGACTCGGCCTCCTCCCTCTTGAGGGAAGCCGTCCCGGGGGTGACCAGGATCGGAGCCGAATCGGGGGCGAAAAGCCCCGGAGATAGCCTCTCCAGCTCATCCCTCCAGCTGGGTCCCACGGCGAAGGATAGGCCCCTGTCCTTGACCAGGGCGGGCACCGTCCCCGAGGGGGCCAACCAGACCACGGGCCTCCTATTCGGGTCCACCCTGGATATCCGGAAGGCCGAGGAGATGACGGTACCCCCGTAGACCATGGAGATGTTGTCCCAGCCGTCGAAGCCAAAGGGCCTCGCGCCGAAGGTGGCCGTGAAGGAGGCGGAGAGCTTCCCTCCCTCCCCGACCTCCACCGAGAGCAGGCTCAGGAAGCCCTCCTCCCCCAGGGGCACCTGGCTGTAGCCCCTGCACCACCTGGGGTCGTCGAAGTGGACGGTCCATATCTCCTGCCCCACGAGCTCCACCCCGGAGGGGTTGGGCAAAAGCAGCTCCAACTCCCACAGGAGATCCTTGCCCCGAAAGACCCTCACCCTCCCGTCGAGGCTCAGGACGTAGAGCCTTCCCAGGTCGTCGTAGGCCAGGTCCACCGGCGACGGCACCTCCAGGACGGCCACCCTGGACCTATCCTCGGCGCCGAAGGAGACCACCCTCCCGCCCGACAGGTCCGCCACCGACACCGTGCTCCCGTCCGAGGCCACAGCACAGGGCTCGAGGAGAGTGACCCCTCCCACCCTCGGCCCCAACCTCCACACCTCACGGCCGAAGCGGTCGAACATGTGGACGGCGGAGGAGGCCTGGTCCACGGCGAGGAAGCCGTCGCCGTGCCTGGCCAGGTCCCGGGGCGCCTCGAGGAGGCCGGAGTCGACCAGGGTGGTCCAGCGCTTGAAGGAACTCCCCTCCCTCTCGAACGCGAAGATCCTCCCCAGGTCGAAGTCGGCCACCAGGAGGTTTCCCCTCGCATCGACCACAGCCGACACAGGCCTCTTTAGGATGCCCCTCCCCATCGCCTCGATCCCCCTGGGGCTGAACCTCAACACCTTGCCCCCGGAGAAGTCGCAGGCGAAGATCTCCCGCTCGTCGAAGGGGTTCTTGCAGAGGGAGGAGAAGTTGTAGGACCTCTCTAAGAGCTTGGCGAGAAAGCCACCCACCCCTCCGCCGAAGAGGTCGTAGGGGTCGAAGACCTCCCTCGCCCAACCGACGGGTACCGCCACGTCGACCTTCCACAGGGATTTAACGCGCTCCTGGTGTCCGGCCAACCTGGAGAGGAGCCTCCTCGCGTACAGGTCCCTGGGCCTGACCTGGAGGTAGAACTCCACCTGCCTGATCGCCTCGGGGAGCCTACCCAGCCTGGCCAGGGCCATGCCGCGAAGGAGGTACGCCTCCACCAGGTAGGGGTTGGCCTTGAGAGCCTCCCCGCACAGCTCCACCGACGCCCTGTAGTCCAGGGAGGAAAAGCGCTGGAAGGCGCGCTGGAGCAGGACCTCCGACCCGATCAGGTCCACCCGGGGGGAGCCCCTGAGCTCCTGGGCGCGCGAAGTTAGCCCCCCCGTCAGCTCCAGGGAGACCAGGAGGAACGCCAAAACCGCGGACCTCAAGAGACCGAGCCTAAAGTCCA
>Ga0209289_100208_pt1 | contig 34928 bp, 24 predicted proteins | sample GXS110809BmetaG_FD_184121 | JGI IMG/M metagenome (GOLD analysis project Ga0209289, IMG submission 184121) | Hot spring microbial communities from Gongxiaoshe hot spring, China to study Microbial Dark Matter (Phase II) - GXS 110809B (SPAdes)... ...
TTTGAACTTTTCTATCAATGGACGAAATCTTGCATCGTAAACATTTGCCGTTGCTACTTCAAACCCACAAATTAGACCTAACTTGTTTGTGACAACACAGACCTTACAACCAACAATAAAGCGATGGTTGCTTACCCCTTTCTTCCCTATCTGCCTTTTGCTTCTACCTTCCCTTATCGGATGGATAAGTTCAATGCCGTAAGTGTCTGCAATTCCCAAGACTGTTGGCTCAGCCAAAAACCTTTTTGTCCAATTTTGATGGGTTTTCAAAAGCCTAAACAGCCTTGTCCTTTCAGGGAGTTTTGGGAAAAGGTGAAGAAAATTTCCCTTGAGCCATCGGTAAAATTTCCTTTCCCCCATCCCTTTCATTGCGAACAAAATCCCTATAGTTACAATTTCGCTTGGATAAAGGTTGGATTGGCTGTGTTTTTTGACATCCTTCATCTGGTCATCTATCATGCAGAAGAGTTGAATGATAAAATCTTCTGTTGGCATAAATTTGGGCATGGAAGTTGACCTCCTTTTGGGGTTTTTGTCATCAGTTTAACCAACTTCCATGCCCTTTGTAAACTAACACCATTGGTTAGTAAAATAAACCAAGGATGCAAAGGATGGTAACGAGGATGAAAAAGCGCAGTGAAGCAAAGCGATGGACGGCTTGTTTGAGATGGCTTACAGTCGCAATGGCTTTGGTTTTACCATCGGCGCTTACGAGGGACGATGATGCAAGTGGGGAAATTGAGGCTCAACAGCAAAGGGCGGGAACGATACTTAATCTCGCTCTCAACAGCGACTTTGAGCAAGTAGAAGATGGCAAGCCAGTTGGCTGGACGATTGGTGACAGAGGCATCAGCGTTCTTACGGAAGAGAAAGTTCGCACGGGAAAGTATGCTTTGAAAATCATGGACAAGTCCGAGAAGGATGGCTCAAATGTCTTTTCAGCACGGCTGCCAATTAAGCCAGGGAAGCGCTATGCGGTTAGGCTTTGGAGTTATCTCGTTGAAGGTAAGCCGGGTCTTGGAGTTTATTTTCGCTTTTGGGATGAAAAGGGCGAAGAGACGAAAGAGTTGGCAGATGCAAGGGAGAGAAGTAGGCATGTCGCTATAATGAAGCAAGGTGAATGGGTGCAAACATTTTTCGCTATTGACCCACCTGCTCAAGCAAAGTCAATTGCAATCTGGCTCCATACTTTCTCAACTGCTGTCCTTACCTGCTATGTTGACGATGTTCAACTTTTGGAGTTTGACCCTGGTGCTTTTGAGGAGGCTGAGAATTGGAGTGGAGGGCAAATTGAAGAGAAGGTTGTAAAAGTGGGCAAGTTCTCTTTGAGATGGGCACATAAGGAAAGCGACAACATCTCAATGGCTTTCCCGCAGCCACAAGACTGGTCAAAGTTCAATGCTTTCTCTTTCTGGCTCAACTGTGAGAAAGCGACAGGTTCTGCATTCATGCTCATCATCCAGTCTGAAAACCCAGAGACCGAGGGGATGGACTACTACTCTTTTCGCATCATCCTTGATTTTACTGGTTGGCGAAAGTTTGTTTTGCTGTTCCGAGAATTAGCCACATCTCGGCAGCCGGTTGGGTGGCACAAAATTGACAAAGTTTTCTTCACTGCCTCTGGCTGGGGCAACACTCCGAACCCTGAAGCAGTCGTTTACTTGGACGGATTTGAGGTGATTAAGATGTCGGAGAAAGGAACGAGGATGACCGATGAGGAATTCTTCTTAGCACTGAATTGGGATGCGCCAGGCATGGAAGGAGTGAAGTCAGCAGTTGAGAAAGGTGATCTTGTCGTAGCGAAGCGTGAGTTAGCAAATCACATCCGTAACAGAAAGATGCCGCGCTGGTTCTTTGATTGGCGAGACCACCCTTTCCTCGGAGCGAAAGTGCCAAAGCCATCCGAAGATAAAGCACCAGAGCAATGGGATTACTACTCGCTCTATATCACGATTGACTGGCAAGGATGGAAACATTTCACATTGAAAAAAGATGACTTCAGTCCCAAAGCTTTCGTAGAGGGCGAGGGCTGGAAGGGCAAGAAGCCAATCGGATGGCACTGGATCAGATACATCATGTTCAGCGCCACTGGATGGGATTTAAAGCCTGACCCTGAATGCGTGCTGTATTTTGATGACTTCAAGTTAGTGGGCAAGAACAAAACCGTCACCATTAGTGACTTTGAGCGAGAGCCAATCGGCTGGGAAGGATTGACACGCAGCAACGAGCAAGCAAAGGAAGGCGAGTTCTCGGGCAAGTGGGAGAACCAAATCACGACGGGCAGCATCCTATGCTGGAAGATTCCTCACGACTGGACGGAATTTGATGCACTGGATTTCTGGGTTTATTCTCGGAAGGCAACTGGCTCAAGAATCATTCTCGTCCTCGATTCCGATGTGCCGAAGGCATTCAAGGAAGCCGATGAAATTTGTGAGCACAAGTTCAGTTACGCCTTCGCCGGTGCAGAAAGAGCAACTATCCAGTTCGGCGAGAAGATTGACTGGAAGGCTAATCCGACAAAGGGCGAAGCGAGAACTCACCTTTGGAACGAAGCACTAAACCGTCACTTCCACTTTAACACCCTCTCTGAAGCCTATTGGCAGAGCGGCGACGAAAAATATGCGAAAGAGTTGGTTGCACAGTGGCTTGACTGGATTGAGCAAAATCCTGTGCCGCTACTTTCTTCGGGCAATGATGTGGGGTTATATGGCTGCTACGCATGGCAAACCTTAACGACGGGCATCCGATTGGAGAACACATGGCCGAATGCGCTCTATCGCTGCCTTGGCTCCCCAGCATTCACACCAGAAGTCATCACGACAATCCTCAAATCCATCTGCGAGCAGGCAAGGCATCTTGTCCGATGGTCAACAAGTGGCAACTGGCTCACAGAGGAGAGTTTGGGACTTTTCACTGCAGGGATGCTCTTCCCTGAGTTCAAAGAAGCAAAAGAGTGGCGACGCATCGCCCTTGAAAGGCTTTACAAGCAACTTGATGAAGAGGTCTATCCTGACGGGATGGAGTATGAACTTGCAGCGGGCTACAACAACTGGGTCGTCAGCAACTTCGCAAAAATCCTTGACTATGCGGAGATGAACAACCTCAAACAGGAAGTTCCTAAAGATTACAAGGCGAAGTTGGAGAAGATGTTCAACTACCTGCTTTATGCTTCAATGCCTGATGGAGCCATTCCAGGGTTGAACGATTCTGGAAACACCAATGTGAGGAGTCTGCTGTCCAAAGGCTATCAACTCTTCCCGCACCGAGAAGACTTCCTCTATGTGGCAACTTCTGGAAAGCAAGGCAAAATGCCTGAGCATACTTCTTACGCCTTCCCTTACACTGGGCATTATGTGATGCGCTCAGGTTGGGATGCTGAAGCTTGCTACTTGCTTTTTGACTCTGGACCGTTTGGTTATGGACATCAGCACGAAGATAAACTCCACTTCGTCCTTTACGCCTACGGCAAACAGCACATCCTTGACCCAGGAAACTATTCCTACGACGCTTCCAAGTGGCGAAGATATGTCATCTCAACCGCAGGTCACAACACGATTATGGTTGATGGTCAAGGGCAACACAGGGTAGCGAAACGGGAAACTTACTTTTGGAAAAGACCTTGGAACGAACCAAAGCCACCACAAGACGACACGAGATGGTATAGCACGAAAAGTTACGACTACGCCGTCGGGACATATCGTGATGGCTACGGTCCGCAAAACGACACATCGGTGACTCATACTCGTCGCATCTTATTCGTGAAAGTGGCAAACCCATATTTCATCGTCTTGGACACGCTTACTGCAAGAGACGAAAGAGTGCATCGTTATGATGCGCTTTTCCACCTTGATACAACTAAGGTGAGCGTGGACGAACAAACCAAAACAGTGCGCACGGAGAATGAAGATGCAAGCAACCTTGCCATCATCCCATTGGCTGATGAGGGGTTAAAAGTGAGCATCGTCTCAGGTCAGGAAGAGCCCGTTCAGGGTTGGGCGAACCATCCTTGGCGGGCAATTCCAACGGCAATTTACACCAAGGAGGGGAAAAGAACTGTGCGTTTCCTTTACTTGCTCTACCCTGTGCCCAAAGGTCAACAAGTGCCAATAGTCTCAGTGAAATCGTTAGGGTCAGGCGTTCCCTCAGCAGGTTCAGGGCAGGTTGCTACCAGTTCATTTATTGCAGTCAAAATCACCTTCGCCGATGGGCGAGCCGATTATTTTGTGCAATCCGATGAGCCAGGCAAGGAAGTGCAGTTTGGCGAATTCTCAACTGATGGCGAAGTCGCTTTCGTCCAGACGAAAGCAAACGGGCAAGTGGAAAGAGCATTTCAAGTGGGAGGCAAGTATGTGAAGAGAGGCAAGGTCATCATTCTTGAGGAAGACAATTAAGGAATGATTGGCTTTTGACGCTGGCAGTTCTCAAACTGCTACATTGCCTCACAGCAGTAAATTCGTGCCGATGGTCAGTTTGAAAGACCTTGTAAGTGCTTTCGCTCTTCCCTCAGTTGCTCCAACCTTCTCTTAACGGCTTCCCTAATGGTTTCGTTGTCTGTTTCTTCAAGCAACTGCTCAAGGGTGGCGATGGCGATGTCAATTCGCTGAGGCTTTTGGATGGTGAACAAGTCACTTGGCTGCTTCTGCGGGTAAGTTTTAGCACTCGTTGAAGCCAAATTTGGGATGTCACTCCAAATGGTTTTGTCAGCCCAAAGCAAGTAAGCGAAACTGCCCAGCAGCGAAACGAACCAAGTCATGACTCGCCAAAACAAAGCCCAAACCATTGCTTTTTCAGCGGGAACATTCAAAAGCGACCACAACTTCACGCTGGCTAATTCCCTAACGCCTAAACCGTGCAAAGTGATCGGGAGTGAGCCTATGACTGTGGCGATAGCAACGACCATAGCATAAGCAGTGAAGGGTTTATGGTAGATGCCTGCGACCTGACCCAGAAACATCAATGTCGCCGTTAAAGACAAGTGGTAGAGTAGAGCGATAGCGAAAACAATGAAGCCCATTTGAGGATTTTGCAAAAATGACACCACACCGTTGGCAAACCTTTTGATGCGTTCACCCCAAATGCTTTGCCATTTGCGGCTGATAGCGATGGCTGTTGCGACCATAAACGCAGTAATGCCGACAGCAAAGATTGCTCCCAAAGCGAGTGGTTGCCAAATGATTTGATTTTTCGTCAAATGCAAGGAAATAGCACCCCAAGTGCCAACGACCAACATGGCTGTGAACCCGATAGTTCTATCAGCGTAAACAAAGCCAAAAGAACTGGCAAGGGAATGTTTAGTTTTTCTGGAAGCGAGCAAAGCCCTAACAGCGTCACCTCCAACCAATCCAGGCAGGAACAGGTTGAAAAACATGCCCGTGTAAAAAGCGGCAACCGCATCTTTCCATCGCATAGACATGTCCGATGCCTTTGTTATCAACCACCATCGTGTTGCTGATAGGCACTGCAAGCAAGCATAAACAAGCGCTGCACCGATGACACCGAAAAAGGAGGTGCGTTGAAATACTTCTGCCATTTGCTCCCATCTCACCGCTTTGATTGCCAAAGCGACAAAAAGCACAGTCAAGCAAAAGCGAAGCCCATTCAGCCACAGCCTCAATTTTCCTGCTTTTGCATCTTGCATCAATTTCGTCACCTACTTTCCCATACCAAAACTCTTTCGGGCAAATGCGTTGTCGGTAGATGCATTGGCTCAAAAATTTTGACCTTTGAATTCCCCAATGGTGTCGTAAGCGCTGACAGAAAGGGTTTGGGTAAAGGAGGGCAAGCACTAAAGTGACTCTTGTGTCCAGTTAGTTCATGCCTGTTATAGCCTGCACGAAATTGCATCAGGTCTTCGTCCAATGTAAGTCACGCAGCAGTGACCCCCACACCTTGACTGGTCTCCCCCAAAATTGCTGTCAATGAGCAAGTTGCCTTTTAGACCCAAATCAACCTTACCTTGCTTTTCGGAATGGTTAATCACAACAGCATAGCGTTTATCACTTTCGCCCTGAACCAAATTGACATAAACGAGCGGGCTTTTATCTCGGATTTGGATGTCAAAAGGTGAGGTGAAGGCGAATGTAATAAGTTGAGAGCCGACCTATGAGTTCTTTCGCAAATTGTGCTGTGCGATGCTGATAGTGGTTGCCATGACTTCTTTCAGCGTGATTTTGCGTTCCAAAGCAATGCGTCGGCAATCTTCGTATTCGGGAGCAATGTTGACAATCTCGCCACCAAGTTTTGCCACCTTCACCCTAACAATTCCGTAAGGCGTTTCAACTTCCACGAACTCGCGTTGCAAACACAAACGCTCAACTTCTTGAACTCTTACGCCAAGTGTCGTCGTTTCTCGGAGCAGAATTTGCATCACATTTGTCAGCGATGAAGAATCGCACAAAACCGACAAGACGACGGCAGGTCTGCTCTTTTTCATTTGCGCTGGCGTGACCCAGACATCTTTTGCTCCCGCTTCAAAAAGCCTTTCCATCACGAACCCGACAAGTTCGCCCGTCATGTCATCAAGGTTAGTTTCAACGACTGTCAACCTTTCTCGTTCAAGAGCAATGTCACCAGTCATCTCGCCGATAATCACCCGCAAGACATTTGGGAAGGGCAAATCTTTCTTGCCAGCGCCGTAGCCAATTTTTTGAGGCGTGAAAAGCGGAGGTGCTCCAAAACTTTTTGCTAAACCTTTGAGCAATGCAGCGCCAGTGGGCGTGATAAGTTCGGCATCAACTTCAAGGGGATAAGTTGGAATGCCACAGAGAAGTTCCATCGTGGCAGGGGCAGGGACAGGCAATTCGCCGTGAGCGGTTTTTACCCGACCGCGAGAAAAAGGCAATGCCGAAGTGTGAACTTCTTTAACGCCGAGCAAATGCAAGGCATAAACAACGCCAACGATGTCAACAATGCTATCAACAGCGCCTATTTCGTGGAAATGAACTTCGTCAACGCTTATGCCGTGCACTTTCGCTTCCGCTTCGGCAAGCAGGCGGAAAATATTAAGGCTTTGAAATTTGACGACTTCTGGAAGTGCGGAACTTAAGATGATGCCCTCAATGTCCTCAACTCTCCGTTCTGGGTGATGCTTATCGGCAAGCACTGTCACCGAAGTTGCTGCTATTGAACCTTTTCGGACACGCTCAACCTTCAAGTCCCAACCGCTCAACGGCAATGTTTTTAAGCCGTTCAGCAATTTATCAAATTCAGCACCTGCATCCAAAAGTGCACCAAGTGCCATATCGCCGCTAATTCCTGCAAAGCAGTCAAAGTAAGCGATAACCATGCCTTTCACCTTCCCAGCAAGTCAGCCAACATGATTGATAACCACTGCTGAATTTTGTGGTCGGTGAAGAACCAGATGAGCACTCCGACCATCCAAAGCGAAACAAGAACTTGAAGCCAAAACTTGATTTGTGGCTTCTTAGGTTGAACTGCCTCTTTTCTTCCCCAAGCCATTTTGCAAGTCACCTGCTTGCAGTGCAAATCTTTTCGCTGTAAACTTTGCCACAGCCTTATGAGTATGAAGTGAATTGAAAAAGTGCTGATATGAACCTTTAACGAACAGGGAGCAAGCGCTTTTGGCATTGCGGTTCTTGCTGTCGCAACAACCTATTGCTGCTGCAGTTCCGCCCGGCAATGAAGAGTTGTTTCAGATGGCAGTTGAGTTGGGCAAACAATATCGCCCACTTGAACCCGAAGAATTGTTAGCGCTGAAGAGAATTGCAGAGCCAATAACACCTTTGTTTCCACTTCGGGATTGAGTTGATTGAACTCGCCAAAAATTTAGGCGGAAGGTTCACTCAAAATGTCACCAACTCCCTTTCACGCCGAGAGGGTGAACTGAAGGAAATGGGCAGAAGAAGCCATTTGAAGCCTTGCAGTTGGATTGTTTTGGGAGAACCAGAGACTCGCCAGTTCGCTGGTAGAGGCAAGAAAATTTGCAATTTCCCTTTGAGTTGAGCGACAGGACGCCACTGTTCACCAATTTGGTGCATCGGCAAAAAGTAAAATTCGCTTTTGACCTTAACGCCCATTAGTGTTGGGCTACAACGAATTTGCTGGGCAATTTGGGGGATGGCAATTAGCACAGCCCAACCCTTTCGCCACCGAATTAGTCGCCACTTTGGTCGCTGTCTCAACCGATAACGCAACCCCCAATCACTCCTTGGGTTTTTCCTCGCCTTTCTTTTCTCCCTTTTCAGGCTGAGTCTTTTTCTCTTCCTTCTTCGCTTCTTCCTCTTCTTCCTCCCTCAAAATCAGACGACCCTTTATGGGCGGGCTGACTTCAACTTCATCGGTTTGAAGGTTAATGACGACTTTGGGGCATTCAACCTCGTGACCTTTCCGTAAGTCCCTCATGAACACATTGCCCTCAACCGTCAAGATTTCGTCACGGGTCAAGTAAGTCACCTTGTCAGCCTTGCCGCTGTATCGTCCCTCTTGCTCAAACTTGACATTTCCTGTTGCCAAGACCCTTCGCTCTCGGTAGTAGTATTCCGCTCGGTCGCAAATCATTTTCCCACCCTCTCTTCGGACTCTTTCACGCAACTTTTCCCGCTTCTCTTCCTTTTGCCCTTCGGTTTTTTGGGGAGTTTGATTGCTGCTTTGTTCTCCTTTGGACTTTTCTGCCTCTATCTTTGGCTTGATGATGACTTCAACAGGACCAAAGAAAACGGCTATTTTCTCCTTGTTGTTAACCTCACCTTTGGGAGCGGTAGCGATAGTTTCAGGGTCTTCAAAGCGGATACCTTCGGGGATTTCCACCTTATCAGCATCCTCGTCATAAATTGCCCGCTTCGCATTGATGGTGTATTCTTCGCCTTCCTCAGCGATAACCACATTTTCAAAAAACCACAAAGGTGGCTTGCGGACAACAGGCTTGTCAGTGCGAAAGTTTATTGGGCGCTCTTTCTTTTCCTTCTTCTCTTTTTGCTGCTGACCATCTTGCTTTTGCTGTTGTCCATCTTGCGCAGTTTTATTGAAAGCGACAGGCAAAAAAGGTGTTGTCGCTTCTTCTGGGAGCAAAGTTAACTGAACTGGTGGTGAAGCAATGAGGTAGCGAGTTGTTAAGTTAGTTCGCACCTTAGGGCAGATAAGCCTTGCTTTGGGCGTGAACAAGACCACTTGCCCAAAAGCCTCAAGCACTGTTGTGTCGGGGTTGTAGTGAACTCTGTAGATGAAAAATCTGGTGTCGCCAACTTGTCCCTGACCGTCCCAAACTTCCAAGATTTGCTTTCGTTCGTGCCAAATGGCTTGAGTGGCTTTGCCAACAAGCATTTTTCCTTTCGGTAAACGAGCCTCAATCTGGATGTTGCCTGCTAAATTTGCATCTCCGGTGCTGGTATTGTAAACGAGCATTTGAGCGGAGAACCAAAGGAGTGGTTTGCCTTTCTCGTCGTAATAAACGGCTTTGCGAATTCCCTCAGCGGTCACTTCGCTTCGGTTTTTGTCAAAGGTGATGATGTCAACGAACAGTTCCCAAGTTTTTCGCCCCTCCCTGCGCAAAACAAGCCCTTCAATGCCTTCTATGGTTATGCCTGGCTTCGGTTGCAGTCTTGACTTTTGAGTTTGAAACTTAGGTTGTTTGACAGTCTTTTGTGGTTTCTGAATCCACAAAACGAAGGAAACAGCGACCAAAACAATTAACGCCGCTGTAACTATCAGCCATTTTTTAGGCATGCTTCAAACCACTCCCAATGGCTCAATCAAAGACCGGTGGCGGTGGCGGTGAAAATGGCTGTTGTGTTCCACCCGATCCACCTGTTCCACCTGTCCCGCCCGTTCCACCTGTCCCGCCACCAAGCGGGATACCACCTCCACCACAACCAATCAAGAACGCTGCGACGACAATTGAGAGGCTAAGCAAAAGGATTCTCCAAAGGTTCATCAACATTCGCCTCCTTTCGTTTTTCGCCAACAAAATTATGCCATCTTGAGCATCAGTCTGTAATCGGGACATCGGTTGGCGGTCCTTCTGGCAGCAAAAGCATTTCAACGGGGATCGTCAACCGCTGTCCCTGTGCCAATGTTACCCAAACTTGTGCGTCCCAATAACCGTTGGCGGAAACAACGAGCAAGTAAGTTCCCGGCTCAAGATTTGGAAAAGCAAATCTGCCGTCGCCGTTGGTTTGAACCGAAGCAAGTTCATTGCCGTCTCGCCGCAGCGAAACAGTTGCGTTGGCGATAGGTTGTCTTGTTCCTTTGCTGATAACTTGTCCGAAAATGCCCGGTGTGAGTTTGCCATTGTTAAAGCCAAGACAACCAAACAGCAACACAATCCCAATTAGAGCCGTGAGAATCCCAAGCCAGCGCATCATGGTGAACCCTCCAAACGAGCCAGCGTAAAGTCAATATTCGTGACGGCGACACCTTTACGCACGACAACTTCCCGTTCGGCGCTGTTGAACCCTTCAACGCTCGCCTTAACCAAGTATGTCCCTGGCGGGACCCAAAGGGCATAGTCGCCCTCAATCGTCGTGGTTGCAACATCAACGACCACACCGTCAACTTTTCGTCTCGCTTCAACTCTAACACCGCTGTGGTTCGTCTCGCCCTGAAGGGTAACCTTCCCCGAAATGGTGAAAGGTAATGAAGGCAACGAACCAGGAGCAAATAGGAAAACAACCAACGGGTCACCGTTGATGAGCAAGTTTTCGTTGAAAGTCAAAAACTGTGGGTGCTCAACTCTAAGCGTTTGCTGTCCAGTGGGGGCATCAGGGATACTAAATTCGCCTTTTTCGTTGGTCGTTGCTCTCTTGTCACCCAAAATCACTGTCGCATTGACCACAGGCTCGGAAGTTTCGCTGTTGATAACCGTTCCAGAAATTCTCGCTGGAGTGCCGATCGGGTAAAGTTCAAGGGTAACGGAGTTGACATTTTCGTCGCCATTGCGAATGACCACAAGTTGCTCGTTCCTTCCAGTTTGTAAATCAAAAACCGTCAAGAAATCTGGATGGCGGGCTTGAACGGGGAATTCGCCGCTTTCGGGCATAATGCCGCTGAGAAGGAAACTCCCGTCGGCTGCGGTGCGAACTCGGATTGTTGAGGCGCCAAAGAGAATGACTTCAGCGTTCGGGATACCGCGCCCTGTAGTTTTGTCAACCACTCTGCCCCTCAGGCTGCTCGTGTTCGGTGCTGGCACAAGGTAAATCGGTTCAAGTTCCGTAGATGAACCAGTGTTGATTTGTCTGTCCTCAATTAACCGAGCCAAATAGCCGTGCTTAGCGATGCTGATGGAAGCCTGAATTATCGTTTGGCTGTCTGTATCGGGAACAGGGACATTCACAATGAACCTACCACTGCTGTCAGTGTATGCTGGCGCACTCCCGTTTATCACAATCCAAGCCCCTGCTATTGGCTTGTCCTCAAGCAAAAGCGCTTCGTAAACTCTCCCGCTAACATGAACCGTCGGCACTACAAGACCGGGCAATTTCAACCCGCTACATCCAGACAAAGACAACAACGAAACGAAAAGTGCAAGCGTGTAAGCGTGTAAGCGCATAGGCATTGTAGTTTTAACTTGTCCTGCGTCCCGCGTCCCTTGTTCCCTTTCCCTCTTTTCAACTCGTCCCGCGTCCCTCGTCCCGCGTCCCATCATTTGACCATCACCGTCCGAACTGCCTGTTGCTCGCGACCGAGTTCGTCACGGGCGTTGATGATGAGCAAATAAGCGCCGAGAGGCAGAGGAGTTCCCGAACGATCGCGACCGTCCCAGAAAACCGTGAAAGAAGGTAGTCTCGTGACGAAAGTTTCCGTCAAGATGCGGATTGTTCTTCCTGTCAAAGACCGAATTTCGGCTCGGACATGAGCAGGTGAGGTCAAAACCAAGTTTGCTGCCAAACCTCGCCCTCGCAGCGATTGAACTGAAACAATGCGCAAAAGCGGAGTTGAGGTAACTTGCCTCGCTTCAATCTCAAACTGCCTCGTTTCGCCCTTGCGTGCATTGAAGGTGTAATTGCTCCTGCTGCGCAAGGAAAACCGTTCGCCTGTCGTCAAGTCAGTTGCCACGATGGTGATTGAGTTTGGGACTTGCGTCAAGCCTTCCCAATTCAAAGTCACAGGTGTATCTTCGGGCAAATCGGACTTAACAACGAATGTCCATTTCAAACTTGCCCCTTCGCTTCGGAAATCGTGAGCCAATGCTTCGCCTTCCGAAACAAAGGCAGTCCAAACGGAATTTGCGACCATTGGCGGTTTCGCAATTCGGCTGGGCATGATTGGACCTGAAGCAACACCGAACAAGTTTTCTGTGTCGGCGGGCGAATTGGGTGCGGTGACGGCTAAGCGGAGCGACCAACGAATTGAGTTTTGGCTTGAAAATTCGTCAGCGCTTGTTTTCCACCCTCGTCCAGAAACAGTTCTTGACCTTGACCAATTGAAGACCAACCTTACACCTGACGCCCTAAGGGCACGAACCCAAAATCCTTGCCATTGACGGACAGTTTGGGCAAGTTGATAACCTTGAACCCTGTCCCAAACCCAGATTGCGTTTTGAACCCAACCGTTTCGTTCCGCTTCTGCTAATCCGACTGGACCTTCGTTTCCGAACATGACCAAAATTTCGCCGACAGGCAAATCACGGGCAAATGGGTTGCCAACTTGGTTGAAGCCACCGTAAAGCGGAATTTCGTAAGTTTGGTCGATCGGAATTGGTGTCCCTTCAACGCGAATGGTCGTGTCACGAAGTAACTTGAGCCAATAGCCAACTCCGGGCATCATCGGCGTCGTGATGCGCGGGTAGAACTCGTATTTGAAATTGCCAGACCTAAGCGGGTTCCAATGAGCAAGCAAAAGTTCATCTGCTGGAACACCCAAAGCCTGAGCCTCGTCAAAGGCAACGGGCAAAAGCGGGACAGTAAAAAGGTGAATTCCAGCGGGCAAATTCACCTCCATCGTAATCACCGATGGTCGGGCGCGGACAATCAGGCAGTAAATGTCAAAGGCTGCGTTGCGATATTCAACGGTTTCGCTGCCTTCATCAACATGGCGAATTTTCAGCCGATAAAGTTGATAGATGTCAAGTCCCTGAGTCACAGCGAAGACGCTGCGAGTGACCGAAACTGGCTGCAAATCTGTCAAGTCGTTAAATCGGATTTGAATTTGACCGCTCAACGAATTGAACACACCGCCCCACAACGGATTTTCGTTTGGCTCTTCGTTGCGAACCATGTAAGGGAACGGGACGGTGAGAGTTAAGCCGTTAACGAAAATGTCAACGAAAATCAAGTTCGGTCCGCCAATGTTGAAAAACTGTGGCGCAATGAAACCTTCGCCGTCGTAAATTTCTGCCTCGTTACCTTCCTCGGCATAAAGGTCGTCGCTTTGGTCGTTGCGGTAAACGAGTTGGGCGATACCGTAAAGCGGGAATTCGTTGCCTTCCGCAGAAGTTCGGTAATGGTTCAAGATGACCAAAACACCAATGTGCAGTGGGACAGCAAAAGCGTAAAGTTTCGGTCCAACCGAAACGCCAGTGTCAAGGACATACTGTCGGCGATACCAATCGTAAAAGTCCATGCCTTCAACTTGCGGTGTGACCTCACGCATCAAATCAACGAGAGCAATTGTGTCGCCACGAACGGACTCAATGTTGGGCAAGGACAACAGCGCTTCGTTGAACTGTCGGAAGCATTGCTGCTTTTCTGCGGCAACTTTGAGCCAAGCGGCTGTGCTCATTGCGATTCGCCAGTAAGCCATCGGTTGGTATCCCGAAGAGGACAAGAAAACTGGATTGCCCAAAGGTGGTTGGTTGAGCAAATCGTATTGGGGCAAAACCCACAATGGGTCGCCGTGGACAGGGTCTTTGGGATCAAACTTGCTCAGTTCGGCAACCCCTTGCCCTCGTAAACGGATTGCCACCATCATCGCTGCCGCCCTCGCTTGACCCTCTTCCCAAGCAGGGAAACTGAGCATCAGTGGACCTCTGAAGGCGTGAAGGATTTGATGCAGTAAATTGAACCAATCGTAGCCTCGCTGTGGGACAAATTCGGGCAAACGAATTTCATCGGCTGCAGCGTTGTAAACTCCGCCATCCAAAGCATCAAGGGCTTCGTCCAAAACAATCGTCACAGTGCGAGTTGCTCCTGGCGGTGAAGTTATGGGTGAACCGTAAACTTCTGTTAAGACAGGCATCGCTTGGCTTAGGAAATTTCGGATTTTTGCTTCAATGTCACTTGGGAAGTTTTCAAAACGAAACTGAAGGTTGCCGGCACCGTAGCCCTGCCTGCCTCTTGAATTCATGGCATCGCTTGCCACGACCAAAGCGTCAACGCCCAACTTTTGTCCCGGTTTCCAGTAGCCTTTTTTGATGAGCCAATCAATCAATCGCGGTTTTGTCCAGCGAAGCCTCCAGTCAAAATCAAGAGCCTGTTGGCGACCGAACAAACGAATTTGGTTTTTCGTTAATTTTCGTGTCGGAATGCTCAACGCTCCCACAACACCTTTTGCCTTGCCAGCAAAAGGACGAGTGTCAACAAGTTGCCATGCGCTTTGGGCAAAGGCAGTGAGGATAAAGGGATTAGGGACTGGAGACTGGACGCCGGCAAAAAGGGCTAAGGTGCAAATAATTGTCAAGCAAGTTCGTCTAATCACCAACTATCACCACCGACCTTGCAGGGCTGAGGGTGAAGGAATTTGCATCGCGCCAGTCCCGTTGATCTGTGCCGATGACAAGCCACCAATAAGTTTTGCCCTTCAGCAACGGTTGCCCGTCGTAAACTGCTTGATTTGTGCCACTAATTGCATCAGTGCTCCAAACAGGGTTGCCCAAAAGCATAGCATTAAGGTCGCTGTAAAGTTGGACGAAGTAAAATGGCACTGAATCACCGATGGGCGTCCAGAAAAATCGCAATTGCGATTGAGCGACCTGAGCGTTTTCTGTTGGCTCAAGCAACTGAATTGGTGACAAGAAAGTTGTATAGGCAGGTTCGCTTTTTGAAGTCTCCTTGCCATCAAGCCTAATTGCCGAAACAGCATATTGGTAGGTTTGACCTGGGGTGAAATCAAAAGCGACATCTTCAGCAGTCGTCTGCTCAGGTTCGTCAATCACGAGCCTGAGTTTCCAACCAGTTGAATTAGGGATGCTTCGGTAGATGCGGTAACCGAATAAACCTTTGGACGGGATTGACAAAGGTGGCTGCCAACCAATTCCTACGCTACCCATGAAACCGACTGGGAAAAAGCGAGTTGCTGTTTGTTTGTAACTTGACATTTGCTCAAGAATTTTTGCTGCGGGGTGTTTGTGTCGGCGCAGCAAATTCGTTAGAACTTGGCGGTAAAGTTCAGCACCTCGCATTTCCGCTAATGCAGTTCGGCTCTTGCCTTCCTCGGTTTGCCAGAACTCAGTTGGCACAGTGTAAGCGATTGCAAAAACTTGGGTCGGAGGCTGCAAAGTCGGTGGAGTGGTTAAAGGTTGCAAAAAGATTTCAACGGAAGCCCTTTCACCTTGCCGAACGATGACCTGAGTTTGTGCCGACTGATAGCCTTCTTTTCGGGCGACGATGACTTGAGTTGCTGCGGGGATATTTTCAAGCCTGAACCGACCTTGATTGTCAGTCAAAGTCCGTCGGCTCGTTAGGACGAAATCAAGGTCGGCAGCGTAATAAAGCACAGCGACTTGAGCATTCGGAATTGGTTCGTCGTTAGGCGTTTTCACTGTCCCTTCAACTGCGCCCACAAAATAGGCAGGGAAAACCACCAAGGGGACAAAAGTCCGTTTGCCCGCTTCAACCACGATGTTTTCCACCAACCCAATTTCTCTCCCGCCTTCAACGGTGATTTCCGCAGTGACCGTGTAAGTGCCCGGCATAACAGGCGGAAATTGGAAAAGCCCAAAAGCGCTTGAACGGGTTGTCGCAACGACTTCGCCTTGCAATGTTTGCAACTTCAACAAAGCGTGGGCTGGTGCACCACCAAATCGGTCGTAAACTACGCCACTTAAGACCCCCTTGTCATGCGGCTGGAGTGGGATGTGAACTTCAATTTGCTGACCTGAAGGGACGAAAAGGGTTTCGTAGCCAGGCAAGAAACCTTCAAATTCAACTTTGATGGCGTGGCTTGACGGCGTAACCTCAATCTTTGCAGGGGTAGTCTTGTCCGTTTCAACTCCGTCCAAAAAGATTTTCGCCCCTTGTGGTTCGGAATTGATGACTAAAGTGCCACTTTGCTCTTCTTTCGGTCGCAACCTTGCTTGAATAAGCACTGAACCCTCACTCGTTTTTTCAACCCATTGATGCCAATCGTGAAAACCTTCAACCTTTAAAGTAAGCAGGTGAGGTTGAACTTCCGTCAAGGGAAGTGGTTGCGGAGTTAGGTTAGTTCCAAGAAAGGCTGACCTAAGCCCTGTTTGGCGACCATCAAGCCAAATTTCGGCAACGGGCGTTGATTGAATAACGATTGAGAACAACGAATCATCCATTGAATCACCCATCATTAAATCATTCATTGGCTTTGACTTTTCCCACTTTGGTCCACCACCCCCGCAACCAAGATGGATTGCCACAATGGCTATCGCAAAGGCTGAAAACAGTTTGCTCATTCTCGTTTTTACACCTCTCGTTCTATCGTTACCTTCAATTGTCGGCATTTTTAGGTTACCCAATTTGCACTGACGCTAACACTTGACAATTTGACCTGCTGATTTGCCTAAAGGGAAATCCAAGTTACAGTGGTGAGGCTATGAGGCATCAAAGGTTGAATTTGGTGGCGAATCAACCTTCAAAACCTGAATGGGAAAATCCATTTGACGGCAAGACGGGTTCGGGTTTCAGAAGCGCGAGGGTCACCTAAGATAAGGAACAGTTCCTCGCCGGTTTCGCGACGAAGTCTGAACGAGAGGGCGAAGTTCTTGACGCTATAGTCACCACCCCGATTGAAGTAACGAAGCACAAGCCATTTGTCTCTGCTCAAAACCTTCGTGATGTTAATTTCATGTGACCTGACCGTTTGCTTTGTGCCATTACCGTAAGTTTGATGCCTTTGACTCCAACTTAACCTCACGCGCCATGAACCATCGGGTTTGTCCCAATGAATTGAAATTTGGGGTTGAGTGTATCGCCCGTCAAACGCCCGACCGAAACCGTAAGACAAATCAGCCCGCAAAGGTTTGTTGCCTCCCAAGTCCAAAGAGAGCCGAAACGAACTGTCGCTGAAAGGTTCTTTACGGATGTGATATTCGGCGTGTTTGCTTCGGTTCCAGCCGATGTTGATCTCCGTTTGGTCTTTCAGTTCCAACCACAAATTGAAGCCATAATTTCGCTCAAAGAATTTGTCGCTAAAAGTTTCGCCTTTGCTCCAGTTGACAGAAAACCCTGCGTTTCGGTAAAACTCTGTTCCTTTTGACCTGAAGTTCCTGTTGATGAATACCGACCAACGCTTAAAGTTGGTTCTGGGTGTGTAACTCAGCAAAGGGCGGAAGTTAGGGCTGAAAGCGGTGTATCCTAACGAAACAAACCATCGTTCATCGCCATAGCCGAACCTGACCGAGCCTGCTCCGCCGTCCCTTTCATCCTCGGACGAAAAATGACGGGCGTAACTTCCTCTAAGCCAAAAGCGGTTACGGTGTCCAAAATTAGTTTCTCCACCCATCACGAAACCGCGATTGAAACTGTCTTTGCGAAGTGCGTCAATATAGCCAAAGTAAGCCCTTCCTCGCGTCCCAAAAGCGCGGGCGAAATTGAACAGGAAAGTGTGTTCTCCGTCGTCAAGATTGTGAGTGCTTAAGAAACCGAGCCTACTATCGCCCAATGCACCCGTCAATTTCGTGCCCAAGTCAAATTTGCCGATTCGTCTTGAGTAGAAAAGGCTGGGTTCACTCCCCCGCCGCCAACCTTCCCCTGCGACAGCGACTTCGCTGAAGAATTCGCTACCTTGAACAAAAAACTCTCGTCGGTCTGGGACGAATTGTTCAACATAACTGACATCAATGCTTTCAAAGGCTTCCTCAATTTCACTGAAGTCAGGTTTAAAAACGAAGCGGAGAGCAAGGTTCGGTCTAATAATCCATTCACCGTCCACGCCGTAGTTGCTGCCAAAGCCTTTGTCCTTGCCATCAATTCGGTAATCGGCTACCGAAAAAGTTTTCAGTGTCCAACTTTTAGCAAAGTTGCCCGAGTTAGACTTTTGCCCTTTGAGGGGCAATCCAACAAGGTGAGGCATGTATCGTATGTCAAAAATTCGTTCAGGCTCAAAAGCCCAAGATGTCCATTCGTCAGTTTCACTGATGTAGCGTCTGAAATTGATGCCCCAAACGGGACGGCTGGGGTCAAAAGTCAAAATGGCGTATGGGATTTCAATTTCAGCAACCCACTCAGTTTCGTTGACTTGAACCTTCGCTTCCCATTGGGCATCCCAGTCGCTATTGCCGAACCTCTCGTCAGCCTTTGTCCCGCGAGGGTTAACCGTGAAGGAATAAAAACGGTCATGAGTGTGCAAAGTGTCCAAAATGACACTTACTCTTTCATCTCGCCTCATTGAGGCATCGTATCGGGTTTCGTAGGCTAAGATTGAGTTTTTGCTTCGGATTTTGCATAGGAAACCGAAGTAAAGTTTCTCTTTCGTCGTTAAGATGAAGACAGTGGTGGGTTGTGTTGCTGGTTGACCCAATTGAGGTGAAATTTGCCTGAAGCCCCAAACTTTTGCCGCCTTTCCCCAAACAGGTTCATCAAGTTTGCCATCAACGACAGGTGCTTCCTCAACCAAAGGGACAATGACCTCATATCGCTCATTGACACCATAAACCTCAATTGATGGTCGCTCATGGGCATTCACAACAACAGTTATTGACAAGCAAACAGCGATAAGCAAACGACGCACTTTTAAGCCTCCTTTACACCAATTGCCTAAATTATGGCAAATCCTGTTGTGTGCTATCGGGTGTTATCATTAGGACTTACGCAGTTGATGTCATTTTGTGTAGGGGCGGACGATAGTCTGCCCGAAAACATCCTTTATAAAAGGGGTTAAAACTGCCCTTGCGGGCGGCTTAGCAGCCGCCCCTACATCCAATTGCGTAACTCCTAATCATTACAAATTGTAACGCAATTGGTTGGGTTGCGAAAGGTTAAAAATCAGCGTGAGGAAATTTTCGTGACGATGAGCAAGATTGGGACTAAAAGGCATCCAGCCCACCCCCTGTGCTCAGGAAGTCACGAAGTTGTTTGTTAAGCATGTAACGAGTTGTTCAGAACAGAGTGCAACCTTTCTGCTTCGTTGTCTTTGATTGGACCGAGGAGTGAACCGGCGAACTTGTTTTCAAGGAAAAGTTTCTGTGCTACGGAAACGACCTCATCGGCTGTAACTTGGTCAATGCGATGGATAATTTGCTCCATAGGGATTGGTTTGCCGAAATAGTAGATTTGCCTGCCAAGCCTCATCATCAAACCTGTAACGCTTTCCTTAGCCATGACAATGCCCAACTTAAGTTGTGTTTTTGCTCGCTCCAATTCGTTTTCCCCAATCCCGTTTTGGCAAATGCGCTTCAACTCTCGTGCGATGACGCGAATGACTTTTTCAGCCTCAGAAGGGGCGCAACTTCCACCAATAGCAAAAAAGCCTGCTTGTTTGAAGGCAGAGGAAAATGAGCCTATGGTATAAGCGAGTCCTCTCTTTTCTCGCACTTCCATAAAGAGGCGGGAACTGGCTCCGCCTCCTACGATTATGTCCAAGATTGAGGCTGGATAATGAGCAAACTCGGTGATTGGAAAACTTTGAACGCCGAAAGTGAAATAAAGATGCTCCGTTTGATGCTGGATGAATTTTAAGGAAGGTGAAGGGTTTGGGGATTGCTCAAGATTTTCGGCATCGTTTGAGTTACTGTTCCAATTTCCGAAGTGTTGGGAGACCAAATCAATGAATCTTGACGACTCCATTGAGCCTGCACCAGCAATTACTACTTTCTCAGGGACATAATGTCGTTTCAGGAAGCGAAGCAAATGAGAACGGCGAAATTTGGAGACAGTTTCTTTTGTTCCCAAGATGGAACGGCTGAGGGGGTGTCCGTTCCAAAGGGCTTCAAAGAAATTTTCGTTGACAAGTTCTTCTGGCGTATCCTCAATATCTTGGATTTCCGCCAAGACGATGCTCTTTTCAACCTCAATGGCTTTGGGTCGCAGCAAAGGTTCTGTCAGCATCTCTTTAATCAGAGCCAAACCTTGCGATAAATGCTGTGGCAAAACACGCATGTAAAAGCATGTGAGTTCCTTTTCTGTGAAAGCGTCAACATTGCCGCCCAAAGAGTCAATTAACTGAGCAATTTGCCGACCTGACCTTTTTTTCGTTCCTTTAAAAAGCACATGCTCAATAAAGTGAGCCATCCCCTCCTCGTCCTTATTTTCGTCTTTTGTCCCGACACCTATCCAAACACCGACGGCAATGGTGTGTGACCAAGGGACAAGATGATAAGCGATGGTCAATTTGTTAGGCAAACGAACGACCTCAATTGGTTCCATAGCAGACTCACTTCCTTTGGAGAGTTAGCATGGCATCAATCCCTTTGATGGTGTGAGCCACCCTTGGGCTCACGATTTATCGGTCGTGACGGACCTCCAGTTGACTTGTAGCGGGAACTTCCGCCCAAATGCTGTCTGAACGGCATGCGTGTTGATGGCGGTAGCAATTCTTTTCGGCTCAAGGCTATCTTACCATCTGGTTCAACACCCAGAACTTTAACCTCAATTTCTTCACCGACCTTTAAGACATCGCTCACTGAGGTGATTCTTTCGTGGCTAATTTGAGAAATGTGCAAAAGCCCCTCCTTGCCCGGAAGAATTTCAACGAGTGCACCGAAAGGTAAAATCCTTGTCACCTTGCCCTTGTAAACTTTCCCTACTTCAGGGTCGGCAGCATATAACTTGACCATTTCTACTGCCCTTTCAGCCTGTTCCAGATTTGGGCAAGTGATGTAAACTGTTCCGTTCGGCTGAATGTCAATGATGGCATCAGTTTCTTGCTGGATGTGCTTGATGTGTTTTCCTCTTGGACCGATGACTTCACCGATTTTCTCTGTCGGGATGCGAATGGAAATGACACGAGGCGCATGGGAAGGTAATTCTGGTCTCGGCTTATCAATGACTTCTGCCATTTTGTCAAGGATAAACTCCCTCCCTTCCTTCGCTTTCTCAAAGGCTCGTTCAATGATTTCAAAGGATAGCCCTTTGATTTTCAGGTCAAGTTGAATGGCGGTTATTCCTTTCCTCGTGCCTGCAATTTTGAAGTCCATGTCGCCATGTGCATCTTCAGTTCCTTGAATGTCCGTCAGGAGAGCATAATGACTGCCACTTGTTACAAGACCAATGGAAATGCCAGCCACTGGGGCAATGATAGGGACACCTGCATCCATCAGTGCAAGGGTGCTGCCACAAACGGAAGCCATAGATGTTGAACCGTTTGAACTGAGAACCTCGGAGACGAGACGAATAGTGTAAGGGAAAGTGTCCTCATCAGGTATCACAGTCTCAATGGCTCGCTCTGCCAAAGCGCCATGTCCGATTTCTCTCCGAGAAGGTCCGCGAAGTGCTCTTACTTCTCCTGTTGAGAATGGAGGGAAATTGTATTGGTGCATGAAGCGCTTTGCTACCTCTTCTTCAAGAAGCGTCTCAACTGCCATCTCATCACTGATTGCGCCTAAGGTGGCGATGGTCAAAACTTGAGTTTCGCCTCTCTGAAACAAACCCGATCCATGAGCGCGAGGAGAGATTCCAACGGCACAAGTTATCGGTCTGATGTCAGAATAGCTACGACCATCGGGGCGGATTCCTTCCTTCAAAATCATCTCGCGGACAATTAGGTGAAGGGCTTCGTCAAAGGAAAGAGGTAGAAAAGGCCGCTTTTCTTCCGGGGTTTGCTCGGTTAATTCGGCGACAACCTTTTCTCGCAGTTCCTTAACCTTCGTTTCCCGCAACTCTTTGCTGGCTTGAAAAACAGCCCCTTTGATTGCAGCATCATAACGCTCCATTATCAGTTTTGTCAGTTCTTCGTCGGGCAGCATGCTGACGAAGGGCACCTTTTCTTTCCCAACCCTCCCTCGCAGTTCCTCTTGCATTTCAATAAGTGGCTGTGCTGCTTCGTAGGCTTTTACGATGGCGTCCAGCATTTGCTTTTCTGGAACTTGCTTTGCTCCCGCTTCAATCATAACGACAGCATCCCTTGTGCTCGCGACCAGCAAGTCCAATTCGCTATTCTCAAGTTTCTTAAATGGCGGATTGACAACAATTTCACCATCAAAAATCCCCATCCTTACCCCAGCGACAGGACCGTCAAAAGGTATTTCGGAAATCATCAGTGCTGCGCTTGCACCAAGCAAACCAAGTATATCCAACGAGTTTTCAAAATCAAAAGACAAAGCGGTCACTATGACTTGAACATCGTTGAGTGCACCTTTAGGGAAAAGTGGTCGGATGGAACGGTCTATCAGCCTCGCAGTCAAAATTGCCTGGTCACTAGGTCTCCCTTCGCGCCTTAAAAACCTGTGACCAGGGATCCTGCCAATGGCATACATGCGCTCCTCAAAATCAACGACCAATGGAAAAAAGTCAACTCCTGAACGCACTTCTTGACTGCGGACAATAGTGACTAAGACCATGCTGTCACCACACTTTGCAACAACAGCAGCGTCAGCCTGAGGTGCTAAAACCCCAGTTTCCAGCGTGAAAGTTTTCCCTTCAATTTGTCTCTCAACGGTAACTGCCTTCACAGTTAAACCGCCTCCATTTTTGAAAGGGATGATTACAGTTTTTCAACGACCAATGCTGTTATTCCTCAGGCTCAATCCCAAGTTCACGAAGCCTTTGAGCCAAACGCTCAGCACGCTGTCGTTCTCTTTCGGCACGCTGTCGTTCTTTCTCGGCACGCTGCCTTTCCATATCAGCGCGCTGTCTTTCCCTTAGCCACTGTTCTCTCAGTTTCTCATAAGTTGCGAAAGGTTCACCGTCAGGGTAGTAGACAACCAAATCCTTTCCTTGCAATGTGAATTTGGTGCCCAGTCTCGGGCTGACCCATCCATCCATTCTCTCAACGGGCACAAGTTCCTCCCCTTTCCTCACCCAACCCAATAACTCTCCCTTGTCTGGGTCATAGAAGTAAAACTCCTCAACACCGAAGCGTTCGTAGAAATTCAATTTGTCAAGGAAATCACGAACGGAATTTGAAGGCGACCAAACTTCAAAAACAACTTGAGGTGCAATGTTTCCCTCTTGCCATTGCAAATAAGAACGCCTGTGCCCTTTCGGTCTCCCAAAAACAACCATGACATCAGGTGCAGTGCAAATACTTGGTTCACCTTCAACGGGATACCAAAGCAAATCCGCTGCAACTAAAACATTAGGGTCGTTGCTGAAAAGTGCTTTCAGGTTGTCAAAAAGGTAGACGATGTAGTGAGCCTGCAAAGTGTTATCAGCCATAGGCTTACCATCGCTTTCTGGATAAACTATCTCTCTCTCGGCTTCAACTTTCACGCCCATTTCTTGTTCACCCTTTGGACAAACAAAGGAAATTCGCTGCTCATTCCTCAGGCTCAATCCCAAGTTCACGAAGCCTTTGAGCCAATCTCTCAGCGCGCTGTCTTTCCTGTTCTGCTCTTTTTCGCTCTTGTTCTGCTCTTTGCCTTTCTTGCTCTGCGCGCTGTCGCTCTTGTTCTGCTCTTTGACGCTCTAATTCAAATTGATTTCGCAATTCCATAAGTTGCCGTCTAAGTTCGGGGTAAGTCAAGATTCGTTCGCTGCTGGCGGAATAAAGAACCAAATCTTTACCTTCCAAAATGAACTTGATGCCCAATCTTGGACTGCTCCAGCCTTGAGTGTTCTCAATTGGCACTAATTTATCGCCTTGACGAATCCAACCTTCAAACCTACCAACATCTGGGTCGTAGAGGTAGAACTCTTCAACACCGTAACGCTCGTAGAAGTTCAATTTGTCAACGAAATCTCGCAAAGTGTTGGATGGAGACCAAACTTCAAACACCACTTGTGGCGGAATGTCTTCTTCCCGCCATTGCAGGTAAGACCTGCGGTCACCCTTAGGACGACCAAAAGCAACCATGACATCGGGCGCAACCCGAATATTTGGTTCGCCTTCAACGGGATACCAGAGTAAGTCGGCAGCAACAAAAACATTAGGGTTATCGCGAAACAAACCTTCTAAAGCATCGTAAATGTAAACGATGTAGCGTGCTTGCAAAGTGTTGTCAGCCATAGGCTTACCATCGCTTTCTGGATAAACTATCTCTCTCTCGGCTTCAACTTTCACGCCCATTTCTTGTTCACCCTTACCAACAGATTCAAGAGAGGTGAAATTCTACGCATTATTGCCTTGAGCATTCTCTTGAGATTGTTCTGCTGCTTTGGTGGCACGAAGAATGCCGAAAATGTCTCGGATACCCAGTGCTTCAATAACTTCCTTGTAGCGAGTGACATTTGTTCGTGCCAAATAGCGAAGTAACCTTCGGCGCTTGCCATGAAGCAAGAGCAAACCACGCCGAGAGTGTTTATCCTTTTTGTGTCGGCGTAAGTGCTCCGCCAGCCTGAAAATCTGCTCGGTCAGGATTGAAATTTGAACTTCGGGTGAACCCGTATCGTTTGGGTTGCGCTGCCAGCGTTTGATAATTTCAGCCTTTTCCTCTTTAGTTAACGCCATGAGATTCATTCACCCCTTGCGTTGTTTGGTCACAAGCATTTTTGAAGGATTGATTAGGTGCAAGTTTTTGAGTAGCAAGGCAAAGATTATGTCACTTTCGCAGCGGTGTCGCTGCCAGTTTCTTCAGTTCTCCCACAATGATTTCCTTCAACTCAGCCCATTCCTCACGGGCACGCTGATATTCGGCAGTAGCCAAACGAATTTGCTCATCAACTTGTTCTCGGTATGCTTCCAGTGCAAGAACACAAATGGCAGCAAACTCAGGGTCAATCATTCCGTTCCTTGCCAATTCTAAGTATCGGTAGAAGTTACTAACTGCACCGCCTCCAGCAGGAGCAGCACCTGCAGGGGCTACTCCTGGTCCGCCCATCATAGGTGCTCCCATCATTGGCATTCCCATTGGTCCACCTGCTAATTCAGGACCACCAAGTTCTGGACCACCAATTGGGGCAGGACCGTGACCTCCCATCGCCCCTAGACCGCCCATACTCGGTCCACCCATCGGACCCATAGGCGCTCCAGGTCCGCCCGTTATCGGTCCGGGAGTTGCTGCTGCAATAGTGGTTCCGCCAACTAACTGGGCGCCTAAACTCCTCAACCTTTGAAGCAACTGCTGCCTGATGTCAGGGAACCAATTGAGCAACTCTGCTAAAGTTTCTTTTCGGTTTTTCAAGCCCAAACGAATAATTCGTTGCGGAAAAGGTTCGCCACCAACTGGGGCAAGAACTGGATTGATTTCGCCTGCAACAAGAGGTGAAGGTTGCCCTCTCAAAACTAACTGAGAGAACCGCCAAGGCGTAAGATAAACTTTCGCTGCGACTGGTAATAAAGCCTGTTGCAAAGTGTCAATGCGCCAACGAGTTTCACGCCACGCATTAAGGTTTGTAGAGGTTTGAACTACGCGCTGCTCTGCTGAAATCAATGGTTCTCGGAAAGCAATGGGGACAGCCATAGTTCTCAATGCAAGGTCTTCAAAGGATTTTTTGGTCATGATGGGCTTAGGCTTCGGCACTTCACGGTAGACTCTTGGAACTGCTTGCAGGGAGGGAGGAGCAGCAGCAATTTGTTCCCTCTTTTGAACCAGTTTGCCTTTAGTTGGTTTTGAGGGACGAACTTTTGCTGGTGACGGTTGCCATTTCGTAAAATCAATGTGGCAGTTTGGTTCTGGAGACAATTTAGCCAGACCTTCACGGATAAGTCGCCTGTTCAAACTGACCCATTGTCCCCTCTCTGCGTAAAAGACTTCTGCACGAACATTACCCTGCTCATCTTTCGGTTGGTTCGGACAAACATTTATCTGCACCAATTTGCCTTCAACCAGTTTCTTCATCAACTCAATTGCCTTCGTCGCTTCAGCCGTTCCCTCAACAATCTGGACACCAATAAGCCTGACGCTCCCAATCTCTTTAACTTGAAGTTTATTCGGACTTTCAACAGCCGAGCAAATGTAGACACCTGACTTCACTTCCTCTGGTTCCTGACCTGACAACATGACCAAACCCGCTAAAGCCAAAGCAGCGATAATAGTCCAACTTAACCATTTCGCCATCTTTCATCATGCCTCCTTATCTTTTGGTTCACAAAGAATTGTAAGGCGTTAGGTGCTATCTGTCAACTAAGGTGATAGCGAAACTATTTCGCCCAATTTGAACAAATTCGTTGGCATCACGCCAAGCAAAAGGACAGCCAAAGCGCAAATGCCAATCACCCAACTGACAGTTCTCCAAGGTGCAACAGGTCTTGTTTGAGGTGTGGGGGTTTGAGCGAACATGACCATTGCAACCCGCAGGTAGTAAAATGCCGAAACGACGCTGTTCAAAACTGCAGCAATGACAAGCCACAAATAACCTGCTTCCAGCGCTGCTTTGAAAGTTACAAACTTAGCCCAAAAACCTGCCGTGAAGGGGATTCCCGTCAATCCCGCCATGAAGATGACCATTGCCCAACCGAGAGCAGGGTATTTGTGAGCGAGACCAGCCCACTCGTCCAAAATTGCTGGCGCACCGTTCTCTTTCTCAACAACTTGAGTCACCATGAAAGCGCCAATCGTCATGAATGTGTATGCTAAGCCGTAAAACACCAAAGCAGCCATGCCCGAAGCATTTAGAGCCAAAACAGCCATGACCATGTAACCTGCGTGGGCAATTGAGGAATAAGCCAGCATTCTCTTGATGTTTTGCTGTTGCAAAGCCGCCAGATTTCCGACTGTCATCGTCAGAACTGAAAGGACGCTCAAAGCCAAAGCCCAAATAGGTTTAATTTGCGGTGAGGCAAAGCCCAACTCCATGACACGAAAAAGCACTGCTATCAAAGCGACCTTAGGCGCTGTCGCCATGAATGCGGCAAGTGGCGTCAAAGCGCCGTCATAAACATCAGGAGCCCACTGATGAAACGGGACGAGGGCAATTTTGAACGCCAAACCCACTATCAGCAAACACAATCCAACAAAAAGCAAAAGTTGTTGAGGGGTGTGGATTTCCCTCAAAACTAACAAGTTGGTTGTGCCTGTGGCTCCGTAAATGAAAGCGATGCCGTAAATGAGAAATGCCGAAGCCATCGCCCCCAAAAGCAAGTATTTCAGTGCTGCTTCAGTTGGGTAAGGTTGGTCAGAGGCATATCCCGTCAGCACATAGAGAGCCAAAGACAAAGTGTCAATGGAAAGGAAAAGCACAACCAAATCGTTAGCGCCTATCAGTAACATTGCACCGGTGCAGGCAAGAAGCAGCAAAACGCAATACTCGCCGATGCGCCTCAGCAGTTTCCTGTCCTGCAAGTATTCCCACGAAGAACTCAAAGACAAAATAGCACCAACGAGAATGATGAAGTGAAAAGAGATGGCAAATCTGTCAAGGCTGAGCACGACTGTGCCATCAAGGGTTGCTTCCGCTGTGTAGTTCCAAGAGAAGATGGTGACGGCAAAGGCAATTAAAAATCCAGTGACCGTTAACTTGAAGACACTCTCTTTGGCATGACCTTTTGAAGCGGCACACAAAAGCAACAAGATGAGAGACCAAACCGCTAAAACCGCTTCTGTCCTGATGGCTGATAGGACGACTTCTATCATCGCTCCTTATCCTCCTCACCGTCTATTTTTGGCTTTGACCTCTAAAGGCATAACACATCCGCTTCGTTTCGTCAACCTTATAAAAATTGCTCTCCAACTTGCGGTTGCGTCCCTTTCAACCACTCGCTAATGGGCAGAGGCTTTTTGCCCTCAGTTTGCAACTCTGTGGGCATCAGTAAACCGTCGCCAGTAGCGATGAGCAGTTTGTTTTTTTCAACAGCGACGATTCTCCCTGGTGTCTCTTGAGTTTTCTCTTCAACCGATTGAACCATCCAGAACTTCACCCGCTTGCCCCTGAAGAAAGCGAAAGCGCAAGGGTCTGGGTTCAAAGCACGAATGATGTTTCGGAGTTTGACTGCAGGTTGTGAGAAGTCAAGATGAGCAATTTCTGGTGGCAAAATCGGGGCATAAGTTGCTTGCGAGTGGTCTTGAGGGATGCGTGGTGCTTCACCTCGCTCAATCAAGTCTAAAGTCTCAATGAGCAGTTCAGATGCGACTTCCGACAATTTCTGGCTCAATGTTCCAAAAGTGTCGTCAGGGTCAATAGGAACTTCCCACTGCAAAATGATGTCACCAGTGTCCATTCCAGCGTCCATGAACATAGTGGTGACTCCAGTGATTTGGTCGCCATTCAAAATCGCATGTTGAATGGGAGCAGGTCCACGATACTTGGGCAAAAGGGAAGGATGGACATTGATGCAGCCTTTTGGTGGCAAGGCAAGATACTGCTCCTTCAAAATCCGACCGTAAGCGACAACGACCAAAACTTCTGAATGAACTTCGGCAATGACTTTTAGGGTCTCTGGCTCGTTCAATTTTTCAGGTTGAAAAACTCTCAAGCCCAATTTTTGGGCTTCAAGTTTGACGGGGGGAAGGGTAAGTTTCAAACCTCGTCCAGCAGGTTTGTCAGGTTGAGTCACGACGAGGGCAACCTCATGCCCCTTTTCCACTATTGCCCTCAAAGAAGGGACGGCAAAATTGGGTGTCCCGAAGAAGACGAGCCTCATCTACCCATCACCTTCGTAACTTTAAGTTTCGCCTATGCCAAAATTTTGGCGGTGGTGAAAATGGCAAGTCGCAAAATTTTGACACTTGGCAATCCAATTTTGCGCCAGAAATCTCATCCAGTGAGCAAAATCACAAAAGCGGAAATGCGCTTGATTGACGATATGTTTGAGACGATGGAGGAAAATGAGGGCGTCGGATTGGCTGCGCCTCAAGTTGCCGTCCTAAAGCGAATTTTTGTTGCCAGATGGGAAGGGGAAACTTTTGCTGTCATCAACCCAGTCATTGAATGGCAAAGCAGTGAATTGGTCAAAGGTTCAGAAGGTTGCCTGTCCATACCCAGAGTCCGAGCGGAGGTTAACAGGCATTTGAAAATTCGCCTTAAGGGCATTGACCGCAACGGCAACCCAATTGTCCTTGAACCAGAAGGTTGGCTGGCAAGAATTTTTCAGCACGAAATTGACCACCTTGATGGCATCCTCATCATTGACAGAAGTGATGAACTTTTCTGGGTCACAACGGAGTTGGACGAGGATGGCAAGGAGAGAACAAAACTTATCCCGACAACCAAATCCGCCATCATTGAGGCATTCCAAAAGCGCAAAGTGCCTGTGCGAAGGTGAAGGGAAATGGACGGGATTAAATTTTTGAAGGCAAAAATCAAACCCCTTGAGCAATTGCTACCAACCGTCAACGAGTTAAAAAGGCAAGGCAAGAAAATCGTTTTCACCAACGGTTGCTTTGACTTGCTCCATGCAGGGCATGCAAGTTACCTTGCTGAGGCTAAATCCTTGGGCGATGTTCTTATCATCGGTCTCAATTCCGATGCTTCGGTTCGTGCTCTCAAAGGTAGGGAACGACCCTTTGTGCCTCAGGATGACCGTGCACTGCTTTTGGCGAGTTTGGCTTTCGTTGATTTCGTTGTTTTCTTTGACGAGTTAACCCCTCATCACCTCATTGAAGCCATAAAGCCCGACATCCATGTCAAGGGAGGAGATTACACCGAAGCGGATTTGCCTGAAGCACCTTTGGTTCGCTCCTACGGAGGTCAAGTTGTCATCCTACCGAAATTTGAGGGTCGCTCCTCAACAGATTTGGTTCAACGCATTCGTAAAGGTGTAGCAGTTTCGCCAGTCAAAACAATCGTTGGCATCATTCCTGCCAGATACGCTTCAGTTCGCTTCCCTGGCAAAGTTTTGGCTTTGCTTTGGGGCAAGCCAATTGTTCAGCATGTCTATGAACGAGCAAAGCAGGCTAAAGCCCTCAGCGATGTCATCGTCGCTACTGACGACGAGCGGGTCAAATCGGTCGTTGAAAGTTTCGGTGGCAAGTGCGTGATGACTTCACCTGAGCACCCATCTGGAACAGACAGAATTGCCGAAGTTGCCCGACAAATTGACTGCGATGTTGTCGTCAACATTCAAGGTGACGAACCGCTAATTGCGCCTGAAGCCGTTGATGCAGCAGTGCAACCGTTTTTTTCAGACCCAACGCTTAAAATGACCACGCTGGCAACCCCAATTGCCGATGAGCATGAATACAAGAACCCGAATGTCGTTAAAGTTGTTGTTGACCGAGATAGTTTTGCCCTCTACTTCTCCCGCTCCCCTTTACCCTTCTTCCGACCAAAGGGCAAGATGTCGGAGACGCCAAGTTTCAGCATTCCCGAAAATGCCCCCGTTCGCCCGCTCCGTCATATCGGTCTTTATGCCTATCGGCGAGAATTTTTGATCCAGTTTGCCCAATGGTCTCCAACAGATTTGGAACGAAGCGAGGGCTTAGAGCAATTGAGAGCATTGGAACACGGCGCCCGCATAAAAGTCGTCGTCACAACTTATCGCAGCATCAGCGTTGATACATTAGAAGACTTGAAGCAGTTAGAGAAAATGCTCTTCTAACAGCAAATGTTTGGCTGCCTCCAAAGTTAGAAGCATCCACGCCTCTTGCAAAACAGCATCAAAGGTTTTTTTGCGCACCTGCCCTTGCCTTCAGGAACGCACAACTCCTAACCCCAAACCCACAGCGAATTTAGTGCACATTCAGCGATTTTTCTGGCATAATGGAATTGACGCTTGCTAAGGAGGCGAACCGAAATGAGACAAGGATTTACCTTGACGGAAATGTTGACCGTCATCGCCATAATGGCGATTTTAATGGCGTTGTTGTTTCCAGTCTTTTCGGTCGCGCGGGAGAAAGCGAGGCAAAACAGTTGCTTGACAAACTTGAAGCAAATCGGGACGGCTCTAACGGAGTATGCCCAAGATTACGACGATGTGAATGTCCTGTCGCACGATTGCGGGCTTTCAGTGAACATTGGTGCTCCCGTCATTTACGCTCACTTGCTTTTGCCTTACACTCGTTCGTCCATCATTTACGCCTGCGGTTCGCATCCAAGAGTTCCCAGTATCCCGCCAACTCCCATTAATGTCCCTGCGCTTGACTTGAGTGTCCCAAGTTTGCAAATCAGTTACGCTATCAACGCAAATAATGACGATGCAATTGGATCTAATTGTTTCGTCAGTCAATCGGTTCGCCGAATTGGATTTGCCGGAATTTCCCGCACGAGAATCCCCAAGCCCGAAAATCGGTTAGCGTTGATGGAAGCGCCGACGGAAAACAACCCAACAATAACCCCACTTAATGGGTGGCGGCTTTATCGCCCCAGCGTTGACCCGACCCCCTTGCCTTGTTGGTTGCAAGGGCTGCCCAACGATTGCTGGACAAACCAACCACCTTCGCCACCAACTTCAGGGCAGCGCCATGCTGGTGGTGCAAATTACTTGTTTGCTGATGGCAGCGCTCGTTGGAGTTCCATCCTTCAAGTGCAGCAATCTTGGGTCGCACAATAGCAGCCTTAATTCGCTTTAACAAAACAACCCAATTTATGGTCAATACCGCACCTGTCGCTGCTGCTTTTGAGGTCACGATGGAGGCTGGAATATGAACCAACTGCCCCGAATTGTCATCACAATGGGCAACCCTGCAGGGATCGGACCAGAAGTTATTGTCAAGGCATTGAGTGATGACGAATTGCTCTGTTCGGTTCACTTCACCATCGCGGGCAACGCTCAAGAAGGCGAAGTTTGAGGGGCAAACCACAAGCGAGTTCTGGCTTGACATCTCCGAAGGTTTGGTCGCCAAAGCGTAAACAAAGGGCGAGATCAAAATGGACACGACTTTCAAGACGCCGAGTGGCGAAAGTTTCTCCATGTCGTCAAAAGTCATCTTCAAGAACGAACAGCGATTGGCGAAAGTTGAACGGGGCAAGTGGCGGATGCTGAAGCAAGTCTTAAGGGCTAAAATTTGACCCTCACCCGATTGGCTCAAGGATGTGAACGGTTGTCAAGCCCAAAACAAGTTTTGCGAACCTTTCTGCGTCAGACTTGCTGCCAACGATGCTGCCGTAGTGCATTGGGATTGTGTGAGTTGGCTTTATTCGCTTAACCGCTTCTGCTGCTTCGTTTGCGTCCATCACATAAGTCCCGCTGACAGGCAAAAGGGCAATATCAACTTGACCAAGGTTATCCATTTCGGGAATCACATCGGTGTCACCTGCGTGGTAAATCACTTTGCCCGACAATGTGACCAGGTAACCGACCCCACCATAGTTTTTGGGGTGAAAACGCTGCCGTTCAGGACGGACATTGTATGCGGGCACAACTTTAACGGTTACGCCCTTTTCGGTCACTACATCCCCTGTCTTGACAACCTTGACATTGCCACTCAATTTGGCAGCAGCATTTTGAGGTGCAATGATAACTGCATCGGGCTTGGCAACTATTCGCACCGAGTTGGGGTCACAATGGTCAAAGTGGTCGTGGGTAATCAGCACCAAATCTGCTTTTTCGGGGACCGAGCGAAGTTCGTAGGGATCAATCGCTACGACAACGCCTTCGCCTTTGAACAAAAAAGCATCGTGCTTCAACCAAGTAATTTCCACGCCTTCAATCGTTACCGCCATCTCCTTTCACCTCCCAACAGGAGTTGATGACCGACTTTCATTTTGGCATGACTTCTTTTTCTTTGCAGGTGGGAGCAATCAGCATTATATTTAGTGTGACGGTTGAAAAACCTACTGAAGGAGGAATGATGCCATGCGTCATTGGGCGAATATCGGGTTGAGCATTCTTCTCGTCTCACTGGGATGGGCACAAAGGATTTGTCAATCGCCAGACAGCCTTTATGTTGGTAGTGACAGGTCTACTCAAACGATGAACTTGTTCGTTTATGTCCCTCTGACCACGAACGAATTCACGATTGCAGTTTTTGACCAAGCCGACGAGGAGAAAGTTGGGCAACCGTCGTCTTTCGTCCTTCTCGCTCCCGACGGTTCTGAGGCAATGAAATTGACCAATCCTCAAAGCATGGCTTGGTCGGAATACAAAGTCTCAGTGAATGGTCGTTGGGGTGTTTGGCGGCTAACAGTCACTGGACCTAAACCACCTGAAGGGCAACTCCGAAAAGGAGAAGTCCGCAACCATTTCCTTGTGCGAACAATTGGCGATGTTGATTTGTATGTCAAGCCTGAACCTGTTGTGCTTGCTCGTGGGTTGAGGTTTTCAGAGCCTAAATTTGGCGGCGAACCTGTCCATAAGTTCACCGTTCAAATTCCCGAACTATCAAGGGTTCGCTTCAACTTACTCCGACCTCGTGAAGAGCAGACAGTTGAAGTCCAATTGCAGTCACCAGATGGCATAAATGCCCAGCAGCAATGGGGAGGGTTGACCAGAGGTTCGCTTGAGTTCCTTGAAGTAAATGGCTCAAACTTGCAGGGCTTGTGGAAGTTGACGGTAAGCAATGTCAAGGGCAGATACGCACTCGGAATTGAACAGGAGTTGAGGGTCTTTTTCACCGACGAACCAATCATGCCCATGCCTCAATTAGTTCAAGTGACTACCTTCGTTGTTGGCGAAAATCAACTTGTCCCTGCAAGGCTCACAATCACTTCCCTTCAAACGGCAAACGAAATTTATGTTGCCTTCACCGACAAAAACGGTGTAGGGACATTGTTCCTTTTGCCAGGCATAACCTACCGCATAACTGCATCACGCGGGTTTGAGTTTGATAAGCAGTCAGTTTCTGCTTCCACAGACATCAAATCCCTCAGCGTTCCTGTTAGACGAGTTTTAAACCGACCCAATGGTTGGTATTGTGGCGACACTCATACACACACGGTTTATTCCGACGGCAACGATACACCCGCTCAAATGGTTGAGGCTGCTCGTGGTGATGGTCTTGACTGGTTTGTCCTTACAGATCACGGCGTCGGTCCAATGATCCAGCATGTTTTAATGGCACACCAAGAGGCAATGCCTTTTTCTGAGCCTGGCAAATTCGTGGTCATTCCTGGCGAAGAATTCAGCACGCTAAATTATCACGCCAACATCATTAACGGTGTCGTGTTGGAGATGCCAGTTGCTCCCTTGCAGCAAGTTGTTGACACTGTTTTGAAAATGGACAACGATGAGCATCCCATCACCATCAAACTCAATCATCCAAATTGGTCTGGCACGCCAAAAGCATCCGAGTTAGCGCGCCAACTTGAAAGGTTGCCACTCATTGAATTGTGGAACGACGCTGGCGATAATACTGCCAGGTTGACGACTTTGCTTTGGTGGGAGTTGCTCAACAAAGGCTTGAAAATTTTTGCCGAAACAGGTAGTGACTGCCACAACCGAAAGGGGCAATTGGGAGGACGCAGAACTTACATTTACCTCGGTGACTTGCCCTTGACGGCAGAAAATATCGTTCGCGCTTACAGGGAAGGGCGGAGTTTCATTAGTCGTGGGGCTTTGCTGATTTTTACTGTTAACAACGCTTTGCCCGGAAGCACAGTGAGCAGTTCGCCCGTCGCCATTAAAGTGTGGGTTCAAAGCGTTCACCCCCTTGACAAAATTGAAATCGTTCACAACGGCAAGGTAGTGCACTCGTTCGTCCTTGACGGCAAAACCCAGTTTGAAAGTGAAGTTTCACTCAACCTTGATGAAGGGTGGGTTCTGGCGCAGGCATTACGGAAAGATGACCAACTTACTTTAGCGCTCACCAACCCGGTCTTTATTCGCCTTGCGAAATGAGCAGATGGCAAAATTTTGACGGTCGTTTTTGAGAGAGGTGCTCAGTTATGCCGTCACCTTTTCCGGGCATGGACCCATTTTTAGAAGGTTCGCCACTGTGGACAGATTTTCACGGCGACTTTCTCTATGCAGTGCGGGAGGCACTTGTCCCCAAAGTGCGT
>Ga0209289_100210_pt1 | contig 34801 bp, 34 predicted proteins | sample GXS110809BmetaG_FD_184121 | JGI IMG/M metagenome (GOLD analysis project Ga0209289, IMG submission 184121) | Hot spring microbial communities from Gongxiaoshe hot spring, China to study Microbial Dark Matter (Phase II) - GXS 110809B (SPAdes)... ...
AGCCGGGGCCCTTCAGGGCCAGGGCCCGCTCAAAGCTAAAGACCACGTCCTTGGCCGTGACCTCCCGTCCGGTGGAGAACCGGCTCCCCTTGCGGAGCTTGAAGGTGAGGATCCAGTCGGTGGTGCCCCTTTCCACCTTCCAGCTCTCCGCCAGCCCCGGCCGCAGGGTGGAGAGGTCGTTGCCCTCAAAGCGCACCAGGGTTTCGTAAAGGTTGTCCGCGATCATCACCCCCGTGAACTCGTAGACCACCTGCGGGTCCAGGGTGATGAGGTCCGTCCAGTCCCCGCCGTAAACCAGGACCTGGGTCCGGTCCTGGGCCCAGGCCAAGCCCAAAAGCATAGCCAATGCCAACAACCCTCGCCTCATAGCGCCTCCTCCGGGCTATAGACCCGTAGGGTCAATCCTAGCGAGCCCCCACCAGCGGGTCAAGCCCCGCCTTAAAGGGGCGGGACGAACCGTCCGTCCACCGCCGTCCAGCCCCCATCCACCAGGAAAAGGGTGCCGGTCACGTAGCTGGAGGCGGGGGAGGCCAGGAAGACCACGGCCATCGCCACCTCCTCGGGCCGACCCCAACGGCCCAGGGCGGTCTTCTCCGCATAGGCCCGGTACCAGTCCGGATGGGCCTTAATAGGGGCGGTAAGGGGGGTTTCGATGGGCCCGGGGGCGATGGCGTTGGCCCGCACGCCAAAAGGGCCGAGCTCCGCGGCCAGTGTGCGCATGATCTGCAGGATCCCCGCCTTGGTGGCCGCATAGACCCCCTGCCCCGGCTCCACCACCAGGGCGCGAATGGAGGCAAAGGCGATGAGGCTTCCCCCCCTCTGCTCCCGCATCACCCGTCCTCCGGCCCGAAGGAGGCGGAGGGTGCCCTTGAGGTTCAGGTCCACCACCCGGTCCACCTCCTCGTCGGTGTAGTCCAGAAGGGGCTTGCGCACGTTGATGGCCGGGGTGGAAACCAGGGTGTCCAGTCGGCCATGGGCTCGGTGCACCCTTTCCACCAACGCCTCGGCCTCTCCCCTCGCCGCCAGGTCCAAGGGGTAGGCCTCGGCCTCCCCTCCTTGGGCGCGGACGGCCGCCAAGGCCGCCTCGAGGCCCTCTTGGTCCCGGTCTGCCAGCACCACCTTGGCCCCGAAGGCCGCCAGGGCCTCGGCGGAGGCCCGGCCAATCCCCGAGGCCGCCCCCACCACCAAGGCCACCTGCCCTTCCAGATCCAAAAGCCGCCGGTAGTCCACCGCCCACCTCCTCCCTTATGGGCCAGGATACCGCGGTATAATCCCCCCGGGAACCCCTATGGAAAAGGCCCTCCTGGCGGCGGAAGCGGTGGACGAGAAGGAGGTGGTGGACCTCCTCAAGGCTCTGGTGCGCCTCCCCAGCCACTACCCAGGGCCGGGGGAAGCAGGGGTGGTAGCCTTCCTGGAGGGCTACCTGCGGGAGCGGGGCATAAGCCCCTTCCGCCAGGAGGCAGCCCCCGGGCGGCCCAGCCTGGTGGCGGACCTGGGGGAGGGGGAAGGGGGGCTGATCCTCGAGGGCCACACCGATGTGGTGACCCCAGGGGACGAGGTCCTCTGGACCTACCCCCCCTACGGGGCCGTGGTGGAGGGGGGACGCCTCTACGGCCGGGGGGCCTGCGACATGAAGGGAGGGCTGGCCGCCCTGATAGGAGCCCTCCTGGCGGTGAAACGGGCTTTCGGTGGGCTCAAGCGCCCCCTGCGCCTTGCCGCTTTGGCGGACGAGGAGGGGATGATGCTGGGGGTGAAGGCCTTTGTGAGGGCGGGCTTAGCCAGGGGCTTCCGGGGCGCCCTGGTGGCCGAGCCCGAGGGGATGGAGGTCTGCCTCTGGCAGAAGGGAGCCCTGAGGCTCCGCCTCCGCTTCCTGGGACGGATGGCCCACGGGGCCATGCCGTACGCGGGGGATAACCCCATCCCCAAAGCAGCCCAGTTCGTGCTGGGGCTCCAGGAGCTGGAGAGGAGGCTACAGGAAGCCTACAACCACCCCTACCTGGGCCTGCCCCACCTCACCCCCACCCGTTTCCTGGCCAGCGCCGGGGAGGACCAGCTGAACGTCATCCCCGCCCAGGCGGAGGTAGCCCTGGACGTGCGCACCGTGCCGGGGGTGGACCACGGGGCCTTGGTGGCCGAGGTCCAGGCCCTGGCCAAGGTGGGGGTGGAGGTCCTCGAGGACCGCCCCCCTGTGGAAACCCCCGGGGACGACCCCCTGGTGCAGGCGGCGGAGGAGGCCCTAAGGCTGCTCGGCCTACCCGTACGCCGCGGCGGGGTACCGGGGGCCACGGACGGCACCTTCCTCCGGGCCTGGGCCGGGCTCCCCGTGGTGGTCATGGGCCCTGGGCAGAAGACCCTGCCCCACCAGGTGGACGAGTGGGTGGACCTGGGGGAGGTGGTCCTGGCAGCTCGGGTCTACGCCGCGTTGGCGGTGCTCTTCCTGGAATGAGGTCTACCCGCAAGGGTTGATGACGTTTTGGTATGGTGAAGATCAGGAGGTTCCCATGGGTAAGCGGTGGATTCTAACCCTCCTCTTGGCCTTTGCCCCTGCCCTGGCCCAGACCCGGGGCGGGGAGCTCAAGGTGGCTGTCCTGGCCGAGCCCCCGGTCCTGGACCCCAGCGCCTCCACCAGCCAGGAGATCCCCCGCATGCTCTACGACAACGTCCTCCAGGGCCTGGTGAAGTTCAACGAGAAGGGGGAGATCGTCCCCGCCCTGGCGGAGCGCTGGCAAGGAAGCCCTTCCAGCCTCACCTGGACCTTCTATCTGCGCCGGGGGGTTCGTTTCCACAACGGTGCCCCCTTCACCGCCGAGGACGTGGTCTTCAAGTTCAACCGCGCCCGGGATCCCAAGTCCGGCCACACCCACCCCGAGTACTACCAGGACATCCAGAGCGTGGAGGCCAAGGACCCCTACACCGTGGTCTTCCGCCTGCGCCAGCCCAACCAGGACTTCCTCTTCAACCTGGCCCGCCCCGACTCGGTGATCGGCCCCAAGGGCCGGGTAGAGGAGCAAAAGACCCAACCCATCGGCACCGGGCCCTTCCGCTTCGTGGCCTGGGAACGGGGGGTGGGGGTGCGGCTGGAGCGCTTTGAGGGCTACTACGAGCCCGGCCTCCCCTACCTGGACCGGGTCTTCTTCCGCTTCCTGCCGGATGCAAACGCCCAGCTGGCCGCCTTGCGGGCGGGGGACATCCAGGTGATCGGCCTGGGGGTGAGCCCGGAAAACGCCCTGGTCTTGCAGCGCGACCCCAACTTCAAGGTGGTGACGGGCTTCACCACCACGGAGATCACCGTGGGCATGAACAACAGCCGCCCCCCCTTCAACGACCTCCGGGTGCGGCGGGCCATGGAGTATGCGGTGGACAAGAAGGCCCTGGTGGAAGGGGTGATGCTGGGCTTCGGCACCCCCATCGGCAGCCACCGCTCCCCAGGGGAAAGCTGCTACGAGGATCTCTCCGGCTACTACCCCTACGACCCTGCCCGGGCCCGGGCCCTTTTGCAAGAGGCCGGCTACGGACCCAATAACCCCTTGCGCTTCACCTTCACCCTGGCCGCCCCCTACCCCTACGAGAGGCGGCTTGGCGAGGCCATCGCCGCCCAGCTCGCCCAGATCGGGGTCCAAGCCCGGCTGGAGGTGGTGGAGTGGGCCACCTGGCTCTCTAGGGTCTTCCGGGGGGCGGACTACCAGATGACCATCATCGGCCACTCCGAGCCCAACGACATCGGCATCTACGCCAACCCGGGCTACTACTTCCGCTACGACTCCCCCCGTTTCCGGGCCCTTTACGCCCAGTACCTCCGTACCCCGGACCCCAAGCGGGCCTGCGAGCTCATGAGGGAGATGCAACGCCTCCTGGCCCAGGATGCGGTGAACGTCTGGGTGATGAACGCCCCCTACATCGCCGCCATGCGCAGGGAGGTCATGGGCTGGTGGCCCAACCAGCCCACCCCCAGCCTCAACGTGACCCGGGTGTACCTGGGCCGCTAGATGCGAGGGTTTCTCCTAAGGCGGGTCCTCCTGGCCCTGGCTACCTTGTGGCTGGCCTCTAGCCTGGTCTTCGCCGCCCTCCTCCTCCTCCCCGGAGACCCGGTGCAGGCCATCCTGGGCCTCGAGGCCTCGCCCGCTGCCCGAGAGGCCCTGGAGCGCGCCCTCGGCTTGGACAGACCTCCCTGGGAACGGTATGCGGACTGGCTCGCCCGCACCCTCCGCTTCGACCTGGGAGAGTCCATCCGCTACGGCAAGCCCGTGGGCGAACTCCTGGGCGAAAGGCTTCCCCTCACCCTGGGCCTCGTCCTCCTAGGGCTCGGGGGCGCCCTTCTTCTCGCCCTACCCTTGGCCCTTCTAGCCCTTAGGTTCCCCCTGTGGGACCTGGCCCTGAGCGGCCTTATGGCCTTCTTGCAATCCGTGCCCACCTTCTTCCTGGGGGTGGTCCTCCTCTACGCCTTGGCGGTGCACCTGCCCCTCCTCCCCGCCAGCGGCTTCCCAGGGTTTGGGGAACCACGGGAGGCCCTCCGCCACCTCCTCCTCCCCGCCCTCACCCTGGCCCTTTCCCGGGCGGCCATCCTCTTCCGCATGGCCCGGGGAAGCCTCCTGGAGGTGATGGGCCAGGACTATATCCGCACCGCCCGGGCCAAGGGGGTCCCCGAGGCTTGGGTGCTGGTCAAGCACGCCCTCAAGCCCGCAAGCCTTCCCCTGATTACCCTGCTGGGCCTGGAAGGGGGGTTCCTCCTCACCGGGGCGGTGGTGGTGGAGGTGGTCTTCGCCCTGCCGGGCATGGGAAGCCTGGCCCTCACGGCCCTCGAAGCCCGCGACTACCCTCTTCTCCAGGGCCTGGTGCTGGTGATGGCCGCCCTCATCGTCCTCTTCAACCTCCTGGTGGACCTCCTCTACGGCCTCCTGGACCCGCGGGTGGCGTATGCGTAGCCCAAGCCTCCTCCTGGGAAGCCTCTTGGTGGGTCTCTTCCTCCTCCTGGCCCTGGCCTCCTTCCTCTACCCCGTGGACCCCAACGCCCCCGACTTCCTCCGCCGCCTCGCCCCCCCTTCCCCCGCCCATCCCTTGGGCACCGATCCCTTGGGCCGGGACCTCCTGGCCCGGCTCCTCCACGGGGCCAGAAACGCCCTTTTGGTAGGGAGCATAGCCGTAGGGGTGGGCTTCTCCCTGGGCGTAACCCTGGGCCTCGTGGCCGGCTACCTGGGGCGGTACTGGGACGGGGCCCTAAGCCTCCTCATGGAAGCCCTCTACGCCCTTCCCGGCCTCCTCCTAGCCCTCCTCTTCGCCGCCCTCATGGGGCCTGGGGTCCTGAGCAGCATGCTGGCCGTGGGGCTTTCCATGGTCCCCGCCTTCTTCCGGGTGGCCCGGGCCGGGGCCATGGCTCTGAAGGCCACCCCCTTTGTGGAAGCGGCCCTGGCCCTGGGGGCCACCCCGGGGTGGGTCATCCGCCGCCACCTCTTCCCTAACCTCCTGGGGCCCCTCCTGGTCCAGGCCAGCCTGGCCTTCGCCGCCGCCCTCCTGGCCGAGGCCGCCCTCTCCTACCTGGGCCTTGGGGTCCAACCCCCGGCGCCCAGCCTCGGCCGGATGCTCCGCGAGGCGCAGAGCTTCCTGCCCCTTTCCCCCTACCCCGCCCTGGTGCCGGGTGCGGCCCTCTCCCTGGCTGTGCTGGGCTTCAACCTCCTGGGGGACGGCCTCCGGGACCGCCTGGACCCCCGGCGCTAGGGTCTTGCATACCTTTGCAGGCCCGTGATAACGTGCCCCTACAAGAGGAGGAAACCATGTGCGCCCCTCTGGTGATGGAGGCAGTGGCCAAGCAGATCTCCCGCAGGGCCTTGTTGGGGGCAGGCCTCGGGCTTCTTGCAGGCCGGGCCGTGGCCCAGGCCCAGGTGCCGGGCAAGGCCTTCAGCCGGGCGGTGGACCTCACCCACGAGCTCTCCCCCGAGGTCCCCCTCTTCCCCGGGGCGGAACCCATGCGCATCACCACCCTGGTCACGGTGCGGCAAAACGGCTACTACGGGAACCGCCTGGACCTCTGGGAGCACTCGGGGACCCACATGGACGCCCCCGCCCACTTCGCAGAAGGGGGGCTCACCGCGGAAAAGCTCCCCGTGGAAACCCTCATCGCCCCCTTGGCGGTGATCCACATCCACGAGAAGGCGGCCCGCGACCCCGATGCCCAGGTGACCCTAGACGACCTCCTGGCCTACGAGCGCCAGCACGGCCGCCTCCCCAAAGGGGCCCTCGTGGCCATGCACTCCGGCTGGGAGGCCCGCTGGAAGGACCCGAAGGCCTTTTTGAACCAGGACGCCTCGGGCACCCTGCACTTCCCCGGCTTCTCCCCGGAGGCGGCGGAGTTTTTGGTGCGGGAGCGGGAGATCGTGGGAGTGGGGGTGGACACCCTCTCCCTGGACTTTGGCCCCTCCAAGGACTTCAAGGCCCACCTCATCCTGCTGGGGGCGGGCAAGTACGGGCTGGAAAACCTGGCCAACCTGGCCCAGGTGCCTCCTGCTGGGGCCCTCATCTTCGTGGGAGCCCCCAAACACCGGGGGGCCTCCGGGGGGCCCGTGCGGGCGGTGGCGGTATGGTGATCTCTTGGCTGAAGGTGCCTGAGGAAGAGGCGCTCCCCGAAGAGGTGCGGGAGCTTTTCGCCCGGTTCCGGGAGAAAACGGGCTTCGTGCCCAACGTGGCCCGGGCCTTCGCCCTGAGCCCCCGCTTCCTCCTCTGGTTCCGCTACTACGACGCCCTCATGCGGGGGGAGGGCCTCCTCAGCCGGGAGGAGCGGGAGGCCATGGCCGTGGCCATCAGCGGGGAGAACCGCTGCGAGTACTGCGTGGCCAGCCACAAGCGCTACCTCAAGGACCTCACCGGGGATGGGGTACTTCCAGAGGTTCTGGCCGCCAACCCCCGCCGGGCGGAGATGCCCCAAAGGATGCGGGCCCTGGTGGAGTTTGCCCTCAAGGTCACGCACCAGCACCACGCCATGACCGAGGAGGACCTCGTCCCCCTGAGGGAAGCGGGTCTTTCCGACGAGGCCATCCTCGAGGCGGCGGAGGTGGCGGCCATGTTCAACTTCACCAACCGACTGCTCAACGCCCTGGGCATCAAGCCCAACCCCGAGTACTACGCATGAGCTTCCTGGAGTTTAAGCAGGTCTCCGTGGCCTTCGGCGCCTACGTGGCCGTGGAGGGGGTAAGCCTCCGCCTGGCCCCGGGGGAGTTCGTGAGCCTGGTGGGCCCTACGGGCTGCGGCAAGAGCACCCTCCTCAACGTGGCCGCGGGGCTCCTGGCCCCAAGCCGAGGGGAGGTCCTCCTGGAAGGAACACCCCTCAGGGGCCTGAACCCCGCCGCGGGTTACCTCTTCCAGCAGGACGCCATCCTGCCCTGGAAGACCGCCTTGGACAACGTGGCCTTGCCCCTGGTCTTCCGTGGCACCCCCTGGAAGGAAGCCAGGGAAAGGGCGCAGGCCTGGCTGGAGAAGGTGGGGCTGGGGCGGTTTCCCCGCCACTATCCCCACCAGCTTTCCGGCGGGATGCGCAAGCGGGTGGGTCTGGCCCAAGTGCTCATCGCCAACCCCAGGCTCCTCCTCATGGACGAACCCTTTTCCGCCCTGGACGTGCAGACGCGGCAGCTCATGGAAAACGAGCTCCTCAGGCTCTGGCAGGAGGACCGGAAAACCGTGCTCTTCGTGACCCACGACCTGGAGGAGGCCATCGCCCTGGCCGACCGGGTGGTGGTGATGTCCGCCGGGCCCCAGTCCCGGGTCATCGGGGACTTCCCCATCCCCTTGCCGAGGCCCCGGGATGTGGCTGAGATCCGGCTCACCCCGGAGTTCTTGCGGCTTCACCGGGAAATTTGGGAGCTCTTGCGAGGGGAGGTGATGCGGGCCCATGCGGGGGCTTAGGCTCAGGGTCTACCAGATAGGGCTTCTCTTTGGGCTTCTCCTCCTCTGGGAGTGGGCCTCGAGGACCGGCCGCATCGACCCCTTCTTCTTCTCCAAGCCCTCGGACATCGGCCAGAGGATCTGGCGGTGGTTCAGCACCGGCGAGGTTTACCCCCACCTCTATGTGACCACGCTGGAGATGCTCTTGGCCTTCCTCTTCGGCACCCTTCTTGGGGTGGTCCTGGGGCTTTGGCTGGCCCTGGCCCCTACGGTGGCGGCGGTTCTGGACCCCTACATCAAGGCCCTAAACGCCATCCCCCGGGTGGTCCTGGCCCCCATCTTCACCCTTTGGTTCGGCCTCGGTATCCTCTCCAAGGTGGCCCTGGGCATCACCCTGGTCTTCTTCGTGGCCTTCTTCAACACCTACCAGGGGGTGAAGGAGGTGAGCCCCGTGGTGTTGCAAAACGCCAGGCTCCTTGGGGCAAGGCGGGGGCATCTCCTCCGCCACGTCTACCTGCCCGCCGCCGCCAGTTGGATCTTCAGCTCCTTGCGCACCTCCATCGGCTTCGCCGTCATCGGGGCAGTGGTGGGGGAGTACCTGGGGAGCGCCGCGGGCCTGGGCTACCTCATCGCCCAAGCGGAAGGGGTCTTCGACACCACCGGGGTTTTCGCCGGGATGGTGGTCCTCATGGTCTTCGTGCTGGTCTTGGACGCCCTGGTGGGCCAGGCGGAGAGGCGGCTTCTCGTCTGGCGCCCCCGGGCGGAGGGAGGTGAGGCATGAAGCGCATCGGCGTGTGGCTTTTGGTTCTGCTTGTGGCCTTCGGCCTGGCGCAAAAGCGCGTGGTCCTGGGCGTGGGGGGTAAGACCGCGGTGGTCTACCTGCCCCTCACCGTGGTGGAGCGCCTGGGGTACTTCAAGGACGAGGGGCTGGAGGTGGTCATCCAGGACCTCCAGGCGGGCTCGAGGGCCCTCCAGGCCCTGGTGGGGGGGAGCGTGGAGGTGGTCATGGGCTTCTACGACCACACCATCCAGATGCAGGCCCAAGGCCGGGACATCGTGGCCTTCGTCCAGGTGGGCCGCTACCCCGCCATCGTCCTGGGGGTGCGCTCCGACCTGGCGGACCAGGTGAAGGGCGTGGCGGACCTTAAGGGGCGGAGGGTGGGGGTTACCGCCCCAGGCAGCTCCACCCACTTCTTCCTCAACTACCTGCTGGTGAAAAACGGCCTCAGGCCCACGGACGTCTCCGCGATCGGGGTGTCCGTGGGAGCCCAGGCGGTGGCTGCGGTGCAGAACCGGCAGGTGGACGCCCTTTCCAACGTGGAGCCCGCCATCACCCTCCTGGAGGAAAGGGGCCTCATCAAGGTGCTGGCGGACACCCGCTCCACCAAGGGCACCCGGGAGGTCCTGGGCGGGGAGTATCCGGCGGCGGTCCTCTACACCACCCGGGCCTGGCTGGAGCGGAACCCGGACACCGCCCAGCGCTTGGTGAACGCCATGGTGCGAGGCCTCCGCTGGATGCAGGGCAAAAGCCCAGAGGAAATCGCCGCCGTCTTGCCCGAGGAGTACTTCCTGGGGGATAGGGCTCTTTACCTGAAAGTCCTCCGCAACTCCCTGGAGTCCTTCTCCCCCACGGGCCGCTTCAGCGACACCGCGCCCTTAAGGCCCCTCACCGTCCTCTCCGCCTTTGACCCCAACGTGGCTAAGGCCCGGATCGACCTGAAGCGCACCTACACCAACGAGTTCGTAGACCGGGTGCCCAAGCGGTAAGATAATGCAGGGAGGTGAATGCTTATGCGGCAAAGCCTTTTAGGGTTCCTCCTTCTCCTATCCGTAGCCCAGGCCCAGACCTGGAACATGGCCACCCCCTACCCGCCGGCCAACTTCCACACCCAAAACATCCTGCAGTTCGCCAAGGAGGTGGAGGAGGCCACAGGGGGCAGGCTCAAGATCACCGTCCACCCCGGGGGCTCCCTCTTCCCCCACCCCCAGATCCTGCCCGCGGTGAGGAACGGCCAGGTCCAAATGGGGGAGGTCCTCATGTCCCTCCTGGCCAACGAGAACCCCCTCTTCAACCTGGACTCCATTCCCTTCGTGGCCACAAGCTATGAGGAGGCCAGGAGGCTCTACCAGGCCCAGCGCCCGGAAGTGGAGAAGTGGCTGGCCCAAAGGGGCGTGGTCTTCCTTTACGCCGTGCCCTGGCCGCCCCAGGGGCTTTACACCAAACGGACGGTGAACACCGCCCAGGACCTCAAGGGAATGCGCTTTAGGGCCTACAACCCCGCCACCGCCCGCCTGGCGGAACTCCTCGGCATGCAACCCGTGCAGGTGGAGGCGGCGGACATCCCCCAGGCCTTCGCCACCGGCATCGTGGAGGCCATGATCACCTCCCCGGTCACCGGGGTGGACAGCCAGGCCTGGGACTTCGCCCGCTACTTCTACGACCTCAAGGCCTGGATCCCCAAGAACATGGTGGTGATCGGGCGCCGGGCCTTTGAAAGCCTCTCGCCCCAGGACCGGGAGGCCCTCCTGCAGGCTGCCCGGCGGGCGGAGGAGCGGGGCTGGCGCCTGAGCCAGGAGCAGGAGGACAAGGCCATCCAGACCCTCGCTGCTAGGGGCATGCAGGTGGTCAAGCCCTCCCCTGCCCTCATGGCCGACCTGAAGAAGGTGGGCCAGACCATGATCCTGGAGTGGCAGCGGCAGGTGGGGGCCACGGGGGTCAAGGTCTACCGCCAGTACCTGGGGCGATGAGCCTGCTGGAAAGGGCCCTGGGGGCGGCCTTCCGCCTGGCGGAGTTCCTGGCCGCCCTCATGGGCCTCTTCATCCTCCTCGTCATCCTGGCCCAGGTGGTGGGGCGGTACCTGGGCCTCGTGGTGCCCTCCGCCTTGGAGGTGGCGGGGTTCGCCACCGCCGGGCTCATCTTCTTAGGCCTCGCCCCCACCCTCCGGGCCGGGGGGCACATCCGGGTAGGGCTTCTTCTGAGGCGGCTTCCCCCGAAGGCCAGGCGCCTGGCCGAAGCCCTTAGCCTGGGCCTAGGCCTCCTGGGGGCCCTTTTCGCCTCCTTGCAGATGTGGCTCCGGGTGGGGGAAAGCTACCGCTACGGCGACCTGGCCCCTGGGCTCCTGCCCCTTCCCCTTTGGCTGCCCCAAAGCTTCCTGGCCCTGGGCCTCAGCTTCTTCGCCTTGGCCCTGTTGGAGGCTTGGGTCCGGCTTCTCAAGGGGGTGGAGGGATGAGCCTTCTGGAGGTGGGCCTTTTTCTCGTCCTCTTGCTCTTCGTGCTTTTGGGCCTTGGGGTTTACGTGGGCCTGGCCCTCCTCCTGGTGGGGCTTTTGGCCCTGGCCTTCTTCACCTCCGCCCCCCCTGGCCCCAACCTGGCCAGCGCCCTTTGGACCAGCACCTCGGGCTGGAGCCTGGCGGCCTTGCCCCTCTTCATCTGGATGGGGGAGGTCCTCTACCGCTCCCGGCTCGCCCAGGGGCTCTTCCAGGGGCTTAGCCCCCTCCTCGCCCGGCTTCCTGGGGGGCTTCTCCACGTGAACGTGGTGGCCAGCGCCCTCTTCGCTGCGGTCATCGGCTCCTCCGCCGCCACCACCGCCACCGTGGGCCGCTTCACCCTGCCCGAGCTCCTAAGGCGGGGTTACCCTAAGCCCCTGGCCCTGGGATCCTTGGCGGGGGCGGGTACCCTGGGCTTCCTCATCCCCCCCAGCGTGGTCATGATCGTCTACGGGGTCATGGCCGAGGTTTCGGTGGCCCGGCTCTTCATGGCGGGCGTGGTGCCGGGAGTGGTCCTCACCCTCCTCTTCATGCTCCTCCTGGGCCTTCTGGCCCTGGTGCGGCGAAGGGAACTCCCCCAGGAACCCAAGCGGCCCTTGGGGGAAATCCTGAAGGGGCTTTTCGGCGTCCTCCCCGTTCTCCTTCTCATCCTTCTGGTCCTGGGCTCCATCTACCTGGGGGTGGCCACCCCCACGGAGGCCGCGGCGGTCGGGGTGGTGGGGGCTTTGCTCCTCGCCGCTTTGAACCGGGAGCTTTCCTTCCCCATGTTCCAGGAAAGCCTCCTAGGGGCGGTGCGCACCACCAGCATGATCGGCCTCATCCTGGCGGGGGCGGGGGTGCTCACCCTGGCCATGGGCTTCACCGGCATCCCCCGGGCCCTGGCCGCTTGGGCCGTGGAGGCGGGGATCACCCCGGTGCTCCTCATCGTCTTCTTGAGCCTGGTCTACATCGTGCTGGGCTGGTTTTTGGATGGCATCTCCATCGTGGTCCTCACCATCAGCGTCATCCTGCCGGTGGTGAAGGCCATCGGGGTGGACCCCTTGTGGTTCGGGGTCTACCTGGTGATCATGGTGGAGCTGGCCCAGATCACGCCGCCCGTGGGCTTCAACCTCTTCGTCATCCAGTCCCTCACCGGGGAGGACCTCTTCCAGATCGCCCGCTACGCCCTGCCCTTCATGGGGGTGCTCCTCTTTATGGTGGTCCTCCTCCTGGCCTTCCCGGAGCTGGCCACCTGGCTTCCCCGGACCATGACGGGGGGATAAGGTGCGCATCCTTCCCGTCTGGAGCGGGTTCCCCGGGCGAAGCCACCGGGGCTACCTGGGGCTTTCCAGTGCCTACCTCGTCCTGGCTTCCAAAACGATCCTCTACGACACGCTGGGCTTTGGCGAACGGGAGGGGCTGGGGCAACGCCTTTCCGCCTTGGGCGTCTCCCTCGAGGCCGTGGAGGTGGTGGTCTTGAGCCACCTGCACTTCGACCACGCGGCCAACGTGGACCTTTTCCCCCAGGCGGAGGTGGTGGTCCATGAACGGGAGTTGGACCACGCGGAAAGAGTGGCGCAAAACCCCCGCCGTGACCCCGCTTGCCTCTACGTCCTCCTACCCCTTCTGGAACGCTTGCGGCTCAGGGCGGTGCGGGAGGAGGGGGAGCTTCTCCCGGGCCTACGGCTCCTCCACCTTCCAGGGCACACGCCAGGGCTTTTGGGCCTCGAGGTCCAGGGTGCCGGTGCCCTGGTAAGCGATGCGGTCAAAAGCCGCTTCGACCTCGAGGGGCCACCTGCCCTCCCTTGCGTGGACCCCGAGGAAGCCCTGAGGAGCCGCCTGCGGGTCCTAAAGCATCCCCGCATCTTCCCGGGCCACGACGTGCCCCTGGTGCGCATCGGAAACCGCTTTGTTCCCGAGGGCATGGCCGAACTCCGCCTGTTCTACGGGGAGCAGGAGGCAAGGTTTATCCTGTGAACCAGGAGGTGCTCCATGCGAATAGACCTCAACGCCGATGCCGGGGAGTCCTATGGGGTCTTTACCTACGGCCATGATGGGGAGATCTTCCCCCTGGTGACCTCGGCCAACCTGGCCTCTGGCTTCCACGGGGGAAGCCCAAGCCGGATGCGGGAGGCGGTGGCCCTGGCCAAGGCCCACGGGGTGGCGGTGGGGGCCCACCCGGGCTTTCCCGATCTGGTGGGCTTTGGCCGCCGGGAGATGGCCCTTACCCCTGACGAGGTGTACGCGGACGTGCTTTACCAGATCGGGGCCCTCTACGCCTTCCTCAAGGCGGAGGGCCTAAGGCTCCACCACGTGAAGCCCCACGGGGCCCTTTACCTCAAGGCCTGCCGCGACCGGGAGACGGCGCGGGCCATCGCCGAGGCAGTGAAGGCTTTTGACCCCGAGGTGCCCCTGGTGGTCCTCCCCGGCACGGTGTACGAGGAGGAGGCCAGACGGGCGGGCCTGAGGGTGGTCCTCGAGGCCTTCCCCGAAAGGGCCTACCTGCGAAGCGGCCAGCTCGCCCCCCGCTCCCTGCCAGGAAGCTGGATCACCGATCCCCAAGAGGCCGCCCGCAGGGCCCTGAGGATGGTCCTGGAAGGCCGGGTGGAGGCCCTGGACGGAGGGGAAGTGAAGGTCCGGGCGGAGACGCTTTGCATCCACGGGGACAACCCCCGGGGTCCCGAGGTGGCCCAGGCGGTAAGGAAGGCCCTGGAGGAAGCCGGGGTGGAGATCCGGGCCTTTTAGCGCCACACCCCCCGCTCCCGGAAGTAACGGACCGCCCCCTCGTGGTAGGGCACCTTGCCCCCGCGGGAGCGCACCGCATTTTCCAAGGTGGTGTCCCGGGCTGGGGCCACGGCGGCATGCAAGCCCTGCAAGTTTTCAAAGACCGCCTTGACCATGGCGTAGGCCACCTCCTCCGGAAGGCCCGCCGGGCAGACGAAGGTGTTCCAGAAGGTGAGGGTGGGGGTGTCGTACCGGGTGTTGTAGACGCCCTTGGGGATAACCCCGGTGTCCACCACGCCGGGGAAACGCCGCATGAGCACCTGCACCGGGGTGCTCTCCTTCAGCAAGGGCACGAGGAAAAGCCGCTTTCCCTTGCGGGCCAAGCTACCTGCGAGCTCCAGGATGCTCCCCGTGGGCAAACCCCCGGACCAGAAGAAAGCGTCCAGATTGCCCTCGGAAAGCATCTGGGCGCTCTCGGCTACCCGTACCCGCTCCCACTTGGCGAAGTGGAGCCTGGGGTCAAACCCGGGGATGGCCGCGGCCATCAGGGTCCGGGCCTCATACTCGATGATGCCCCCCGCCACCTCCGTGGACACCCGTTTGCCCCGCAGGTCCTGAAGGACCCGGATGCCGCTGTCCTCCGTGGTCACCACGTGAAAGTAGTTGGGGTACATGGTAAAGAGGATGCGCACAGGAGCAGGCTTGCCCTGGAAGCGCTCTTCCCCCTGGTAGGCCATGAGGGCCGCGTCTGGGAGCACGGTGCCGCAGTAGTACACCCCCCTTGCCGGGTCCGTGCGGTCCCGCAGGAGCATGAGGTTCTCGATGGAGCCCCCGGACTGCATGGCCTGGGCCTGGACTACCCCCGCTTTGTTGAGGATCTCCGCCACCGCGGTGCCGTAATAGAAGTAGACGCCGCCTACGCCGCCGGTACCGATGAGCACCTGGGGCTTTTGCGCCAGGGCCATCCCCAATACGATGACCACGACCAGCCAACGCATGGTTCACCTCCGGAGTACGCCTAGAGGCTACACGCTGGCAGGTCGCGGCGCAACCCTTTCCCTGGAGCTCTGGGCCCTAGCCCGGAACCGTCCTCGAGGCCCGCATCCCCGCCTGGGCCGCAGCCAAGCGGGCGGTAAGCACCCGGAAGGGGCTTGCCGAGGTGTAGTCCAGGAGGTCGGCCACGAACTGCACGCTCCTGGCCTCCCCTCCGTGCTCCCCGCAAAGGCCAAGCTTCAGCCTGGGGTTGGCCCGCCTGCCCTCCTCCACCGCCAGCCGAAGCAGCCTCCCCACCCCCTTTTCGTCCAGACGCTCCGTGGGGTCAAAGGGGAAAAGACCCTCCTCCACGTAGCGGGGGAGGAACTTCCCGGCGTCGTCCCGGGACAGGCCAAAGGCCATCTGGGTGAGGTCGTTGGTGCCGAAGCTGAAGAAGTCCACCAGGGGGGCGATCTCCGCCGCCAGAAGCGCCGCCCGCGGGGTTTCGATCATGGTGCCGAAGGGGATGGGGCCGTACTCCTGGAAGAGTTCCTCGGCCAGGGCCTTGGCCCGTTCCACCTCCTTGGGGTCGGCCACCAGGGGCACCATCACCTCGGGGCGGGGGTCAAAGCCCTCCTCCTTAAGCTCCTTGGCCGCCTCCAGAAGCGCCCTTAGCTGCATGCGGAAGATGGCCGGGCGCAGGAGGAGGAGCCGCACGCCGCGGAAGCCCAGCATGGGGTTCTGCTCGTGGAGGGCTTTGGCCCTTTCCAAAAGGGCTTGCGCCTCCTCGTCCCCGGCGCGGGCCTTCTCCTCGAGGTCCGGCAAGGGGGGCAGGAACTCGTGCAGGGGCGGGTCCAAGAGGCGCACGGTGACGGGCAGGCCATCCATGGCCTTGAGGATCTCTTTGAAGTCCGTCTTCTGGAAGGCGAAGAGCCTCTCCAAGGCCTCCGCCTCCTCCTCGGGCGTGCGGGCCAGGATCAGGCGGCGCACCCAGGGGATGCGCTCCTCATGGAAGAACATGTGCTCGGTGCGGCAAAGCCCGATGCCCTCCGCGCCAAAGGCCCGGGCCCTCTGGGCGTCCTCGGGGGTGTCGGCGTTGGCCCTGACCCCCAAGCGGCGGTGAGGCTCGGCCCAAGCCAGGAGCTCCTGCAAGAGGGCCTCGCCTGCGGACTCCACCAAGGCCACCGCCCCCAGGTACACCTCCCCTGTGCTGCCGTCGATGGTGAGGACCTCCCCCTCGTTGAACTCCAAGCCCCCCACCTGGGCCCTCCCCTCCTCGGGGTACACCCTAAGGGCCTCGGCCCCCACCACCGCAGGCACTCCCAGGCCCCGGGCCACCACCGCCGCGTGGGAGGTGAGGCCGCCCCTGGCGGTCAGAATGCCCCGGGAGAGGTACATGCCGGTGATGTCCTCGGGGGTGGTCTCGGGGCGCACCAGGATGGTGGGCAGGCCTTGGGCATTGAAGCGCTCCGCGGCCTCGTTGCTGAAGACCGCATGGCCCACGGCGGCCCCCGGGCTGGCGGGAAGCCCCTTAAGAATGGGCTCAGGGGCCCGGTCCCGGTCCACCGCAGGCCGGAGGAGGCCGGGGAGGGCGTTGGCCTCCACCCGGGCCACGGCCTCCTCCTTGGTGATGATGCCCTCCTTGGCCATCTCCACCGCGATTTTCACCGCCGCCTGCGCGGTGCGCTTCCCCGCGCGGGTTTGCAGCAGGTAAAGCTTCCCCCGCTCCACGGTGAACTCAAAGTCCTGCATGTCCCGGAAGTGGCGCTCCAGGAGGAGGGCCACCCCCTCGAGTTCGCGGTACAGCTCTGGAGCATACTCCTTAAGGCGCTCCAGGGGTTCCGGGGTGCGGATGCCCGCCACCACGTCCTCTCCTTGGGCGTTCCTCAGGTACTCCCCGTAAAGCCCCTTTTCCCCCGTGGCCGGGTTGCGGGTAAAGCCCACCCCTGTGCCGGAGTCCTCCCCCAGGTTGCCGAAGACCATGGCCTGGACCACCACCGCCGTCCCCAGGTCCTCGGGAATGCCGTAGATGCGGCGGTAGGTCCTGGCCCTGGGGTTTTGCCAGCTGCGGAACACCGCCATGATGGCCCCTTGGAGCTGGTCCCAGGGATCCATGGGAAAGGGGGTGCCCCGGGCCTCGAGGTGGCGCAGGTACTGGAAGCTGAGTTCTTCCAAGTCCTCGGGGGAAAGCTCGGCATCGGAGGCCACGCCCCGGCGCTCCTTGAGGGCGGAAAGCTTCTCCTCAAAGACCTCCGCCTTCTCCCCCAAGACCACCTCCCCGTACATGGCGAGGAGGCGGCGGAAGGCGTCCCAGGCAAAGCGGGGGTTGCCCGTGGCCCGGGCGAGGGCCTGGACCCCCTCGAGGTTCAGGCCCAAGTTCAGGATGGTGTCCATCATGCCGGGCATGGACACCGGGGCCCCGCTGCGCACGGAAACGAGCAGGGGAGGGGTAACCCCCTCCCCGTGGCCGAAGCGCTTGCCCGTTAGGCCCTCGAGGGCCGCCAGCTTGGCCTGGACCTCCTCCCACAGCCCCGGCACCGTCCCCTCCCTGAGGAAGCGGCGGCAGGCTTCCGTGGTGATGATGAGGGCCGGGGGAACAGGGAGCCCGGCTTGGGCCATCTCCGCAAGCCCGTACCCTTTACCGCCCAAAAGGTCCCGGGAAAGCCCCCAGGCCTCCGAGAGAAGGAACACACGCGTGTTCACCCTCTGAGTTTTTCCCAGAGCATGGAAGCATGGAAAGGTGTAGCCTTGCGAAGGCTACACCGCTTTTCTCCCTACACCGCCCGCGGGGTAGGCTGTCCCCGTGGACCTCCGCCTGCTGGCCCTCCTTTCCGGCGTGCTTTTGGGCACGGTGAGCGAGAGCAGCCTGGCCCCTGCCCTCCCCCTCCTGGCCCGCGTCCACCACGTGGGGCCAGAAGCGGCCCAGGGAGCGGTGTCCCTGGGCCTTCTGGGCGCGGCCTTGGCGTATCTGCCCGTGGCCGGGTTGGCGAGCCGCATGGGAGCCCAGCGCCTATTCCGGCTGGGTTTGGTGCTGCACGGGGCCTTGGCCTTTGCCCTCGCCCTGGCGCCCAGCCTGGACCTCATCCTTGGCCTGCGCTTCCTTCAGGGGGTGGCCACGGCCATGGTGGTGGGGCTGGTGCCGGGCCTGGCGACCAGCACCTTCCCCCAGGCCCGGGGCTACGCCATGGGCCTGGTGGCCAGCACCGTGGCCACCGGCACCCTTCTCGGCCCAGCTTTGGGAGGGCTGGCCGCCACCTGGGGCCTCCCCTACGTCTTCCTCCTCCCCTTACCCGCCGCCGTTCTGGCCCTGCTCCTTTCCCGCAGCCTGCCCCCGCTACCCCGCCAAAGGGGTACCCTAGTCCACCTTCTCCAGGCCCCCGGCTTTCCCCGGGCGTTGTTGGCCACCTCCCTTTACTTCCTCCACACCCTGGGCACCACCGTGGCCCTGGCCTTCCACCTGGGAGCAGAGGGGCTCTCGCCCAGGGCCATTGGAGGGCTCCTCCTCCTCGGTCCCGTCCAGCTCCTCCTCCTGGGCGCCTGGGCAGGGCGCGCCGCGGACCGCCTGGGGTACAACCGCATGGCCCTTCTCGGGGCCTACCTCTTGGTAGCCGCTGGCGTGGGTTTCGCCCTTTTGCCCCTCTGGCATCCCCTTTGGGGCTCCGCCCTGGGGCTCCTCCTCCTCGGGGTCGGGCGGGCCCTTTTCCAAGCGGCCAACAACGCCCAGGTGCTCGCCCTGGCCCCGGGGGGCCTCGAGGGCCTGGCCTCAGGAGCCCTTTCCGTGGCCCGCGCCTTAGGACAAGCGGTAGGGAGCACCCTGGCGGGCACCTCCTTGGCCCTCGCCTACCGGACGCTGGCCGACCACCACCTGGCCTTCACCCTTACCACCCTGGGCCTCACCCTCTTCATGGGCCTCTCCGCCTGGCTGATGAGGTCCCAAAGGCGGCACCCTTCGGCTCCTTCCAGAGCGGATGGCCCCTCTCCCGAGGAAAAGTGAGGGCCTCCTAAGTACCCGCACGCAAAGGTTACCCCACCGGCCGAAGCCAAAGTGGCGTGCTCATGCCCTCTTTGGGGCCCCCGTCGTGGCTTGCGCCACGACGGGGTACTTAGCCCAAGAGGTGCCGCATGCGGCTTTGGATGAGGCGGGTGGCCCAGAGAGGGCTCAGGCGGTAAAAGAGGTCCATGGTCCTTGCGTCCTGGCCCAGGAGGACGCGGAAGGCATCGCGCTCCACCGCGTCCAGGAGGATTTTGGCCGCACGATCTGGCTCCAAAAGGGGTATCTTAGCCCCTTCCCCAGCCTGGGGGGCCTCCACCCCGGAGTGCTGGGCAATGCCGGTGCGCATGGCCCCAGGGAGCGCCAGGGTCACCCTCACCGGGGTGCCCTGAAGCTCCGCCCAAAGGCCCTCGGTGAGGAGCTTCACCGCGGCCTTGGAGGCCCCATACGCCGTCTGCCCGGGCACCGGGAGAAAGCCTCCCATGCTGGAAACGTTCACCAGGTGGGCTTCGGGCCGGGCGAGGAGGCGAGGCAAAAAGGCCAGGGTCATGTGCAGGGTTCCGTAGAAGTTGACCCGCATCACCCGCTCAATGGCAGGCGGATCCAGCTCCCAGAGGCGCTTGAAGGGCTGGATGATGCCGGCGTTGTTGATGAGGCCGTCCACCTGGCCGTGGAAGGCTTCCACCTCTGCGGGAAGGGCCTCCACCCGCGACCGGTCAGCCACGTCCAAGGGATGTAGGCTGAGCCCCTGGGCCATGGTGCCCGCCTGGGTGCGGGTGGCCTCGAGGGCCTCAGGCCGGAGGTCCACAGCGGCTACCCGGGCCCCACGCCGTAGAAGCTCCAAGACCAAGGCCTGCCCCAGGCCGCTACCCGCCCCCGTAACCACCACGACCTTGCCCTTGACCTTCATCGCCGCCTCCCCTTTGAGGCTACACCCAAAGCGCCATCCCCGGACCCCGCCAAGGGGTGGCGCCGCGCAGGCCCTACTCCCCGGCCCTCCAGCGCTCCCTAAGCCGGGCGAAGATCTCCGCCACCTTGGCCTTGGGCAGGATCACCTGCTCCGTGCGCCCCCGGCCGATCAGGTCCCCCAGCTCGTTGTAGGCCACCATGCTGGCGTGCACCCGGTTCCCCTCGGTGCCCTCGTGCCGGGCCACGATCCGCACCCGCATCCCCGGCAGGGCCGAGGCCAGGTGGCGCACCTCCACGTAGCTGCCGATCCCCTCCTCCCCCTCCTCCAAAAAGGGAAGGATGATCTTGCGCCCGGCCAGCTCCATGTGCTTGGCCATCCAGTAGGTGGCGTAGACCGGGTGCACGGGGCCGAGCTCCTCGAAGTCCACGGTCATCGCCTCGGTGACCACGGTTTCGAACGTGGCCTCAAACCCGATGGGGATAGGGCGCATGGTCTACTTCCTCAGGTCCAAAACCCGGCGGAGCTTGCCCCCCTCGCTCCTGGGGGCCTCCCCGGGGGCCAGGAGGGTCACCCGCATGCTCACGCCGATGGTGTCCTTGATCTTGTGGGCCACCTTCTCCCTGAGGGCGTGGAGGCGGTGGTCCGCCTCGATGACCTCGTCGGAAAGGGCTTTGCGCCCGATCTCCTGGAAGAAGGCCTCGGAAACCTCCACCTTGAGCTCGGCCTCGTCCAGGGTGCCCTCCCGCCGCACCACGATCTGGTAGTAGGGCTCCACCTCGGGAATGCCCAGGAGGACCGCCTCCACCTGCGTGGGGTAGACGTTCACCCCGCGGATGATGAGCATGTCGTCGGTGCGGCCCAGGATGGGGCCCATGCGCACGTGGGTGCGGCCGCAGGAGCAGGCCTCGTAGGTGAGGAAGGTGAGGTCCCCGGTCCAGTACCGCAAAAGGGGCATGGCCTCCTTGGTGAGGGTGGTGAAGACCAGAACCCCCACCTTGCCCTCCGGGAGGGGCTCCCCCGTGTCCGGGTCCACCACCTCGGGGAGGAAGTGGTCCTCCCAGATGTGGCTTCCCTGGCGCTCCTCCACGCACTCGTTGGCCACCCCGGGACCGATGATCTCCGAGAGGCCGTAGATGTTGGTGCTCCTCACCCCAAGCCCCTCGTCCACCTGCTTGCGGATGGCCTCGGTCCAGGGCTCAGCGCCCAGGACGGCGTATTCCAAGGATAGCTCCTCCGGGGAAACCCCCCGCTTCCGGAACTCCTCCGCCAGGGTCTGGGCGTAGGAAGGGGTGCAGGAGATGACCTCGGGGCGGAAGTCTTGGATGAGCATGAGCTGGCGCTCGGTCATGCCGCCGGAGACCGGCACCACCGTCATCCCCAGGGCCTCGGCCCCGGCGTGCAGGCCCAAGCCCCCGGTGAAGAGGCCGTAGCCGTAGGCGTTGTGGAGCATCATCCCCGGCTTAGCCCCCGCCGCCGCCAGGGAGCGGGCCACCACCTCGGCGAAAATCTGCAGGTCCTTCTTGGTGTAGCCCACCACCGTGGGCTTGCCGGTGGTGCCGCTACTGGCATGGATGCGGGCCACCTCCTCCCGGGGCACGGCGAAGAGGCCGAAGGGGTAGTTCTCCCGGAGGTGGTCCTTGCGGGTGAAGGGGAGCCGGGGCAGGTCCTCGAGGGTCCGCACCCCCTTGGGGTCCACCCCCGCTTCGTCCAGAAGCCTTCGGTAAAAGGGCACCCGCTCGTACACATAGGCCACCACGGCCCTAAGCCTTTCCTCCTGCAAACCCCTAAGCCTTTCCCTGGACAGGGTTTCCAATTCCGGTTGGTACATCATCCCTCCTCCTCCCATCCAGAGTTCTGCCCGGAAGGTACCCCTTCCCCTGCACCGGGAAAAGCATCCCCTCCCAGGCGAAACACCGTTCCCGTGAATAAGGCCACCAGTTTCCCCTCGGACACCACCTCCACCTGGTAGGTGGCCGTGCGCCGGGAGAGGTTCACCTCCTTGGCCCTGGCCTCCACCCAGGCCCCGGCGGTCGCGGGACGGAAGTAGTCCATGCGGCAGGAGAGGGCCACCGCCGGCCCCCGGGCGTTGGAGGCCAGGGCGAAGGCGCTGTCCGCCAAGGCGTAGAGGAAGCCCCCGTGGGCGGTGCCGTGGAGGTTCAGGTGGCTCTCCCCCACCACCCCGGCCACCACCGCCTCCCCCGGGGCCAGGTGCCGGACCTCGAGGCCCAAAGCCGCCATGAAGGGATCGGGCCTCATCCCTCCTCCACCTCCCGGGAGAGGCCCAGGTAGGCCTCCACCACCTTGGGGTCCTGGCGCAGGGCCTCCGCCGGACCCGCCAAGACCACCTCTCCCGCCTCCAAGACCAGCCCCCGGTCGGCCAAGGAAAGGGCCACCTTGGCGTTTTGCTCCACCAGGAGCAAGGTGGTGCCCCCCCGCTTCAGCTCCCCCAGGATGCGGTAGATCTCCCGCACCATCAGGGGGGCCAGGCCCAAGGAGGGCTCGTCCAGAAGCAGGATCCGGGGCCTGGCCATGAGGGCGCGGCCGATGGCCAGCATCTGCTGCTCCCCACCGGAAAGGGTACCAGCAGGCTGCTTCCTCCTCTCCAGAAGCCTGGGGAATAGGGCGTAGATCCTTTCCAAATCCGGTCTCAAGGCCTCCCTGCGGCGAAAACGGGTAAAGCCTCCCAGGAGGAGGTTGTCCTCCACGGAAAGCCCGGGGAAGAGGGCCCGGCCCTCCGGCACCAGCACCAGACCCCGGGAAAGAAGGGCCTCCGGGCTTCGCCCCCGCACCTCCTCCCCGTCCAGGAAGACCTTCCCCTCCGCCTGGGCCAGGCCCAAGAGCCCCCTCAGCACGCTGGTCTTCCCTGCCCCGTTGGGGCCGATGAGGGTAAGGGCCTCCCCCTCCCTCAGGGAGAAACTGACCTCCCGCACCGCCTCGAGGGGCCCGTAGCGTACGGTGAGACCCTGAACGGAAAGGAGGCTCATGCCACCTCCTCCTCTCCCAGGTAGGCCGCCCGGACCAAGGGATTCCTCTGGACCTCCTTGGGCGTGCCCTCGGCAATCTTCTCCCCGTAGTTCATCACCACCACCCGGTCTGCCAGGCCCATGATCAGGTCCATGTCGTGGTCCACAATGAGCACCGTGTAGCCCTCCCTGGCCAAGGAGCGGAGGAGGGAGGCAAGCTCCCGCTTCTCCTGGGCCCTGAGCCCCGCGGCCGGCTCATCCAGAAGGAGTACCTCGGCCCCTGAGGCCAGGAGCCGGGCGATCTCCAAGAGGCGCTGCTGTCCCACGGAAAGGCGCTCCGCCCGCTCCAGGGCCAAGGACTCCAGCCCCACCCGCCTGAGGGCCCCGTAGGCGGTGGCCAGGGCGCGCTCCTCCTCCCGGCGGTGCAGGCCCAAAAGCACCTGGGGGAAGCCCGCCCGGGTCCGGGCGAAGGTGCCCAAGGCGGCGTTTTCCAGCACGGTGAGCTCCGGGAAGAGGTGGGGGTGCTGGAAGGTGCGGCCTAGGCCCAGAAGGTGCACCCGGTGAGGCGGGAGGCAGGTGACCTCCCGCCCGAAGAGGAAGACCCTCCCTCCATCGGGCACCAAGGTGCCGGTGATCAGGTTGAAGAGGGTGGTCTTGCCCGCCCCGTTGGGGCCGATCAAGGCCAGGATCTCCCCCCGCCTCAGGTCGAAGGAAACCCCTGCCACCGCCATCAGTCCCCCGAAGGACTTCTGCAAGCCCTGGACTTCCAGAACCACCTCACCCCGGGGGCCGTCGGGGCTCTTGAGGGGAAGGGGTTCCGCCTTGGGTAGCCCTGGGTCCCGGCTCGGCAGATACCGCTCCACCATGGGCCAGAGGCCCTTGGGGGCCAAGATGAGGATCAGGGCCAGAATAAGGCCATAGCCGATGGTCTCGTAGTTGCCCTGCCGCCCCAAGAGGAGGGGCAGGAGGTCCTTTAACCAGTCCTCGAGGCCGGTGAAAAAGGCCGCCCCCAGCATCACCCCGGGAATGCTCCCCACCCCCCCGGCCACGGCCATCACCAGGTACTTGATGGAGGCCTCCAGGGAAAAGGGCGTGGGATTGACGAAACGCAGGAAGTGGGCGTACAGGAAACCCGCCAGGCCGGCTATGACCCCTGAGAGCAAAAAGGCTTTGAGCCTGAGGGCTGCCGGGTCCACGCCGAAGCTGGCCGCCGCCAGGGCATCCCCCCTCAGGGCCAAAAGGGCCCGCCCGATACGGCTTTGGCGCAGGTTATAAAGGGCCAGGACCAGGAGGACCAGGAGGAACAGGGTGAGGAAGGCGTAGCGGAAGCCGGTGTCCAGGGAAATACCGAAGAGGTGGATCGGGGGAAGATCCGTAAGCCCCGTATGCCCCCCGGTGAGCCCCACCAGGTTCCCCGCCAGGATGTACAGGGCCACCTGCCAGGCGATGGTGGAAAGAGGGAGAAAGTGCCCCTTTAGCCGTACCGTAAGGGCACCCAGGAGCAAAGCCAACAGAAGGGCGGAAAGGAGCCCAGCCCCAAGCCCAAGCCAAGGGGAAAGCCCAACCTTGACCGTGAGGAGGGCAGTGGCATAGGCCCCCATGCCCATGAAGGCCGCCTGGGCGAAGCTGGTCATCCCTGCCAGACCCGTGAGCACGTAGAGGGAAAGGGCCACCATGGCGGAAAGGGCGAAGAAGTTCAGGAGGGTGAGGTAGTAGGGGAAGGGAAACAGGGCCAGGGGCAACAGCAGCAACAAAAACCAGAGGTAGCGCATCACTCCTCCACCGCTCGCGCCCGCAGGCTCTGGTAGAAGAGAGCGGGCACCAAGAGCAGGAAGACCAAAGCCTCCTTGTAGGCGCTGGCGTAGAAGCTGGTGAAGCTCTCAAAGAAGCCCACAAGGAGGGCTCCCAAAAAGGCCACCGGGTAGCTGGCCAGCCCTCCCAGGATGGCGGCCACGAACCCTTTAAGCCCCAGCATGAAGCCCATGAAGTAGGCGGCGTTGATGAGGGGGGCCAAGAGAAGCCCGGAAAAAGCCGCCAAGAGGCTAGCGATGCCGAAAGCCACCATCCCCGCTTCCTCCGGGTGTATCCCCAATAGCCTGGCCCCAAGCCGGTTCTCCGCCGCCGCCAACAGCGCCTTGCCGAAAAGGGAGAAGCGGAAGAAGAGGTAAAGGACCATCAGGCTCAAAGCGGCGAAGAGGAGGACCAGAACCCCCTGCCAGGAGAGGCCCACCACCACCTCCCCCGCAAGGAGAGGGGCGGGACGGAACTGCTCGGGGCCAAAGAAGACCAGGCCCAGCCCCTGGTAGGCCACGTGGAGGCCTACGGCCATGATGAGGAGGGAAAGCACCGTGGCCCCCCGCATGGGCTGGAAGAAGACCCGGTAGGTGGCCACCCCCAGGTACACCACGAGGAGCACCGCCGCCAGATAGGCCAAGGGAGGAACCCCTTTGGCTAGAAGAAAGAGGAGGAAAAGCCCCACCCCGCCCGCAAGGGGCAGAAGGACCCCCCGGCCCCGGGCCATGAGGGCCCAAGCCCCTCCCAGGGCCAGGGCCAGCCACAGGGTACCGGGGAGCTTGCCCTCGAGGAGCCACACCAGGGAAAGGGGGGCGAACATCAGAAGCTCCCCGATGGGCACCAGGATCACCCGGGTAACCGCGAAGACCAAGACCAGGGAGAGGGCTAGAAGGCCGTAGATTACCCCGTTTTGCAACCCGTCCAAGAGGAGGAAGCTGAGGATGGTGGCGTCCATGGTCTAGCGGAAGGTGCGTTCCAGCTTCCAGCGGCCTCCCTCCACCCGCACCATCACCGCCGCATCCTCAAAGCGGAGGCCCAGGTGCTCGTCCTTGCCAAAGGTGAACACCCCGTGGGTGGCCACCAGGCCGCGCGTCGCCTCGATTTCGTCCCGAAGAGCGCTGCGGAAGGCGGCGAGGTCCTTGGCCGGGTCGGCCCGCTTCAGGGCCCTCTCCAGGGCGGGCTTGAGAATGAGCCAGGCATCCCAAGCGTGGGCACCGAAGGTGGAGTAGCTACCGATGCCGTACTTGGCCTCGTAGCGCTGGATGTAGTCCAGGGCTACCCGCTTGGTGGGGTAGGCGGAGGGCAACTGCTCCGCCACCAGGATGGGCCCGGCGGGAAGGAGGGTGCCCTCCACGTCCTTACCCCCCACCCGCAGGAAGTCGGGGTTGGCCACCCCGTGGGTCTGGTAGATGAGCCCGGCGTAGCCTCGCTCCTTCAGGGTGCGCTGGGGAAGAACCGCCGGGGTGCCGCTCGCCCCCACCAAGACGGCGTCGGGCCTGCGGGCGATGATCCTGAGCACCTGGCCCGTCACCGAGGTGTCCGTGCGGGCGTAGCGCTCGCTGGCCACCACCTGCAGGCCCTTGGCCCGGGCCTCCGTCTCAAAGAAGCGGGCCCAGCCCTCCCCGTAGGCGTCGTTAAAGCCGATGTAGGCCACGGTCTTCACGCCCCTGGCCACCATGTCCGCCACGATGGCCCGGGCCATGAGCTCCTCCGTCTGCGGGGTTTTGAAGACCCAGAAGCGCTGGGCATCCACGGGATGGATGATGTCCTTACTGGCCGCCAGGGAAATCATGGGCACCTTGGCCTCGGCCACCACGGGGATCATGCCCAGGGAAGCCGGGGTGGTGGTGGTGCCCACGATGGCCACCACTCCCTCCTCCACCAGGCGGCGGGTATTCCGCACCGCCTGGGTGGTATCCGAGGCATCGTCCAGGATCACGAACTGCACCTTGCGCCCGGCCACGCCCCCCGTGCGGTCCAGCATCTCCTGGAGCATGAGGAAGGTGTTCCGCTCAGGGATGCCCAAGGAGGCGGCGGGGCCGGTGGCCGAGACCACCACACCCACTTTGAGAGCCTCCTGGGCCAGGGCCGAAAGGCCTAAAAGCAACAGGGCTACCAACCAGCGCTTCATCTTCTTCCCCTCCTTCTCTTCATTCCCACCGGGCGAGACCCGGATTGGGTCTAACTAACGACCGTTTGCCTTCCAGTCTAACCAGGGACTTCTGTCCCGTCAAGCTAGGTCACGTGCTCGGGAATGCCGACAAGGGGCGAGGGCCGCGTGGGCAAGGGCCTCCCCTCGAGGTCCAAGAGGGCGCTCCCCTCCAGGAACCAGCTCTTTGGAGTCCTGTGCCCCCAAAGGGTTTGGCGGCGGGGGTCGTTCAGGCTCCAGCGCACCGGGGGTAGGTCGGGGTCCACGGTGAGGTAGTCGGAGGTATAAAGCTCGATGCGGTGCCCGTCCGGGTCCTTGAGGTAGAGAAACATGGCGTTGGAAATCCCGTGCCGCCCCGGGCCCCTTTCGATCTGATCCGTGCGCCTGGCCCCCGCCAGGATGTCCGCCGCCTTGAGGATGGCCATGGGGTCGGGAAGCCAGTAGGCGAAGTGGTGGAGCCTGGGGCCTTCCCCGTTGGTGAAGGCCACGTCGTGGACGTTGCCCTTGCGGTGGAGCCAGCTGGCCCAAAGCCTGCCCCCTTCGTCCTCGGTGTACTCGGTGAGACGAAAGCCCAAGTGCTCCTGGTAGTAGCGGGTGGCCTCGGCCACCTCTGGGCAAAAGAGGTTCAGGTGGTCGATGCGCAACACCCCAGGGCCCCGGTAGAGGTGGTACTCCTGCAGGATGCGGGGAAGCTTCTCCGCCTCGTGGTAGAAGGCCAAGGGGTAGCCGAAGGGGTCCTGCACCCGAAGGACCCTGGGCCTGCCCCAATCGGCCTCCAGCCGGTGGGGAAGCCCCTCCTGCACCGCCCAGGCCTGGGCCTCTTCCATCCCGTTCCCATCCACCTTGAAGCCCAGGCTCCGCACGGCGGGCCGCTCCGCCTGGGTGAGCTTGAGGCTCCACTCCAGCTCCTCGTAGCCCCGGAGGTAGGCGCTTTTTCCCTCCCTATGCTCTAGGCGAAAGCCCAGAAGCCCCTCGTAGAACTCCAAGCTCCTTTCCAGGTCCTGCACCCAAAGCTCGATGAACCCCACCCTTACGATGGCCATACCACCCTCCTGTAGCCGCGGCCGAAGTACACCAAGGGAAGGCCCGGCTCCCCCAGCTCCACCCTCTCCACCCGGCCCACCACCAGGCGGTGGTCCCCCCCGGGGTAGACCGCCTCCAGGCGGCAACGCAAGACCGCCAGTGCCCCCGGCACCCTCCCCTCCTCCAAGGCCACCCCCTCCTGCGGTCGGCCGGCGAAGTGCTGGGAAACCGCCTCCTGCCCCTCCCGGAGGAGGCTCACGCTAAAGGCGCGGGCGGCCTCGAGGACCGACCAGAGCTTGGCCTTCTCGTGGATGCCCAGGGCCACCAGGGGAGGCTCCAGGCTCAAGGACATGAAGGCGGTGGCGGTCATGCCCCGCTCCTCTCCCCCGTGCTGGGCCGAGACCACCGTCACCCCGGCGGCGAAGCGGGCGAGGGCCTCCCGGAAGGCTTCCTGAAGCCCGTCCGCCATCAGGCCTTCACCTCCTCTAGGGCCTGGAGGACCCCCTTCAAGTACTCGCGGATGCGGGCCTTGTAGGGTTCCTTGTCGTAGACCCCGAAAAGCGTCTGGTGCATGCGCACCGGATCCCCGAAGAAGAAGCGCTCGTAGAGCTCCTGCCTGGCCCCGAAGCCCGAAAGGGTCATGTCCCAGGCCAGGCGGAAGAGGGCCACCCGCTCCTTGGCCTCCAGGGTGGCCCCCTGCAGGTACTTCTCCAAAAGGGGCGCCAAGGGCCCCCGGAAGTCCCGCTCCGAGGGCAAGGTGATGAGGCCGCTGGCCCCGATCTGCTCCACGATCTCCCGGATCCTGGGGTAGAGCCTTGGGTAGAGGTTCCGGGCCCCATCCAAGGCGCCCCGGTCGGGCACCAGAAGGCCGTAGGCGTTCTCTTTGGCCTCCTCCTCCGCCCGGGTCCAGAAGGCCCGCATGGCCTCCAGGTAGACGATGATCTCAGCGATCTTCTCCTGCACGTGCCCGTAGGCGTCGGCCCCAATCCCTTCGGCCATGAGGGAGGCCACCCCCAAGAAGGCCTCGGTCTTGGCGGTCTTCAGGACCACCACCTGGTGGGCCATGTGGTGGAGGGCCCCGGTGGCGGCGTAGGCGTTGTTGCAGAGCTCCACGTTCCCCAGGATGAAGACCCGCTCCCAGGGCACCAGGACGTCGTCAAAGACCACCAGGCAGTCCATCTCCTCGAGGCGGCTCGAGAGGGGATAGTCGAAGGGGCTATCCCCCCCCACCAGGGCCTCCCGGCAGACGAAGTGGAGGCCTGGGGTGGAGGTGGGGAGGGCAAAGGCGATGGCGTACTTCTCGCTCCCGGGGCCCTCCTTGAGGAGGGTGGAGGGAAAGATGAGGACCTCGTCCGCCAGGGGAAAGGTGGCGGTCATGCGCGCCCCCCGCACCACGATGCCCTTTTCCGTCTGCCGCACCACCCCCACGGGGATGTAGGGGTCGGGCTGGGCGGAAGGGGGCCTTGCCCGGTTCACCTGGGGGTTGGTGAGGGCGTGGGTGGTGGCCAGGTCGTGGTCGCGGAGGTAGCGGTAGTAGGCCCGCACGTTGTCGGCAAACTCCCCAAAGTACTCGGCGCTGGCGGCATAGGCCATGACCACGGCGTTCAGGTAGTCGGGGCTTCGGCCCATCATCCCCAGGTTCTGGTCGGCCCAGAGCTTGTAGGCCTGGCTCCGGCGCCGCAGGTCCTCCTTGGCCCTGGGGATGAGGAAGCTCATCCCGTGCCGCTTCCCCTCCTCCTCATAGGTGAGGACCTCCCGGTGGCGGGGGTCGTGCTGCAGGTCGTAAAGGGCCGCCATGGTGCGCACGATCCCCCGGAAGACCGGGTGGGTGGTGGGATCCTCCACCTTCTCCCCCTTGTACCAGAGGTTGGGGGGCCGCTCCTTCAAGGCTTCCAGATACTCCGCTCCCGTCCTTGCCATCCTTTCACCTCTTTCCGAACTTGGGCACGTGGGGGGGCTTTAGGGGAAGCCCCACGGCCTTGAGGTCGGTGTAGAACTCCAGGGCGTAGTGGCCGCCTTCCCGCCGATCGCCGCTTTCCTTCACCCCTCCAAAGGGAGTAGGCAGGTGGCGCACGTTGTGGCTGTTGAGGTACACCAGGCCCGCCTCCAGCTCCAAGGCCAGGCGGTGGGCCCTTTCCAGGTCCCGGGTGAACACGTAGGCGGCGAGACCGTACTTGGTGTCGTTGGCCAGCCTTAAGGCCTCCTCCTCGTCCCTAAAGGGAATGGCCACCAACACTGGCCCGAAGATCTCCTCCTGGGCGATGCGCATGCGGTTTTCCCCCACGAAGAGGGTGGGCTCCAGGTAGTTCCCCCGGGAGAGGTCCTCCCCGCGGAAGGAGGTGGTGGCCCTCTTCCCGCCCACGAGAAGCCTCGCCCCCTCCTTAAGGCCCGCCTCCACATAGCCCAAAACCCGCTCCAGGTGCTCGGGGTGGATGAGGGGGCCCACCTCGGTCTCGGGGTCCAGGGGGTGACCCACCCGGATGGCCCGGGCCCTTTCGGCTACCCTCTCCACAAAGGTCTCAAAGATGGACTCCTCCACCAGGAGGCGGGAGCTGGCGGTACACCTCTCCCCGTTGAAGGAATAGATCTGGAAGACCACCGCATCCAAAGCTCTTTCCAAATCGGCGTCGGCAAAGACCAGGGCCGGGCTTTTCCCGCCAAGCTCCAGGGAAAGCCGCTTGAGGTGGCGGGCGGCGTTTTGCATGACGATCTTCCCGGTTTCCGTCTCCCCGGTGAGGGTGAGGAGGGGCACCAAGGGGTGGGCCACCAGGGCGGCCCCCGCCTCCTCCCCAAAGCCTTGGACCAGGTTGAAGACCCCAGGGGGAAGGTCCGCCTCCTGCACGATCTCCGCCAGCTTGCTGGCGGTTAAGGGGCTCCACTCCGCGGGCTTCAAGACCACGGTGTCCCCGAAGGCCAGGGCGGGGGCGATGCGCCAGGTGGAGAGCATCAGGGGGGCGTTCCAGGGGGTGATGATGCCCACCGGCCCAGCCGGGACCCTCAGGCTGTAGTAAAGCCAGTCCCGGTCCACGGGGAAGGTGCGGTCCTCCATGGCGTGCTCCGCGTACTCCGCATAGAAGGCGAAGTTCTCCGCCGAGCGGGCCACCTGGGCCTTGACGATGCGCAACACCTGCCCCGCGTCCAGGGCCTCCACCACGGCGAGCTCGTCCGCGTGCTTCTCCAGAAGCTCGGCGATCCTGAGGAGGTAGCGCTTCCTTTCCCGGGCTGGGGTGCGGCTCCACCTTTGGAAGGCCTCGTGGGCTGCCCGGGCCGCCCGGTCCACCTCCTTTTCCCCGCCCCGGGCGGCGTGGGAGAGCACCTCGCCCGTGGAAGGGTCCAGGGTGGGGAAGACCTCCCCGCTTTCCGAGGGGCGAAACTCCCCGCCGATGAAGTGAAGGGCGGTCCAGCCCTTTAGGGCGTTGCGAATGGCCTCGATCCTCTCCCAAGGGATGCCTGCCACCTGGTCCTGGTACCTCATGCCTCCTCCTCTATGGGGTTTTCCAAAGCGCCAAGCCCTTGGATCTCCAGCCGCATGACATCCCCGGGAAGCACCCGGCTTATGCCCTTGGGCGTCCCGGTGAGGAGGACGTCGTAGGGCTCCAGGGTCATGAACTCGGATATGTACTCCAAAAGCTCCGCCACGCTGTAGAGCATCCTCGAGGTGTGCCCCTCCTGCCTCAGCTCCCCGTTCACGTAGGCGCGAAGCCAGAGGTTCTGGGGGTCTTCCACCTCGTCCACCACCAGGAAGGGCCCCAAGGGGCCGAAGGTATCCCGCCCCTTGGCCCGGATGGGGGGGCGGAAGGTGTTGGAAACGTAGTCCCGCACCACCAGGTCGTTGGCGATGGTGTAGCCCAGGACGTAGTCCAGGGCGTCCTTGGCCTTCACCCGGCGCATGGGCCGGCCCACCACCACGGCGAGCTCCACCTCGTAGTGCATGTACTCCGCTCCCTTTGGGTAACGCACCACGCCCTTATGGGGAAGGAGGCTACTATTCGGCTTCCAAAAAAGCGCGGGCTCCTCGGGACGGGAAAGGCCCAGCTCCTCCGCGTGGTCCGCGTAGTTCAGGGCCACCCCCATCACCTTGCCGGGGGTAAAGGGGAGGAGCCAGGTGACCTCCTTGGGATCATGGGCCTCCCCGGCTTCGTCCAGGAGGAGGCCGTCCCTGTACACCCCGTGGTGGAGCCTGCCCTTGGCCAGGAAGCGGCAGAGCTTCATGCCTCCTCCCCGATCAGGCGGTAGCGCCGGGCCATGGCCCTAAGCCTTTCCTCCACCTCGGGGGTGGTGGGGCCCAAGGGGAGGCGCCACTCCTTCTCCAAAAGGCCCATCCAGGAAAGCACCGTCTTCAGGGGAATGGGGTTGGTGTCCCAGAAGATGGCCTCGTTGGCCTCGAGGAGGTGGTAGTGAAGCTCCCTGGCCCCAGCGTAGTCCCCCGCCAGGGCGAGCTCGGTGAGCTTCGCTACCTCCTGGGGGAGCCAGTTGGCGGTGGCGGCGATGGTGCCCACCGCTCCCAGGCTCATCATGGGGAGGGTGAGGCTCTCTAGGCCGCAGAACACCAGGAAGTCCTGGCCCACCTCCTGGAAGAGGTGGGAGAGGTACTCCAGGTCCTTGGAAGAGTGCTTGAGGCCCACGATGTGGGGAAAGTCCCGCCGTAAGCGGGCCACGGTCTTGGGGGCGATCTCCACTCCCGCCCGGCCGGGGATGTTGTAGAGGAGGATGGGAAAGTCGGGCACCGCCTTGGCCACCTCGGCGAAGTAGCGGTAGAGGCCCTCCTGGTTGGGCTTGACGTAGTAGGGCACGATGACCATAGCCCCTTGGGCCCCCGCCTCCTTGGCGAAGCGGGTGAGCTCCAGGGTCTCCTCCAGGCGCAGGGCGCCGGTGCCGGGGATCACCGGCACCCGGCCCGCCGCCTGCTCCAGGGCCACCTCCATGACCCGCTTTCTTTCTTCCAGGGTCTGGGTGCCGGGCTCCCCGGTGGTGCCCCCCACGCTGATCCCGTGGGAGCCCCCCTGGATGGCCCGCTCCACGAGCCTCCTTAAGGCCTCTTCGTCGATGCGCCCTCGGCGAAAGGGGGTAGGTAAGGGTGGGATGGACCCGCGGAACATGCTGCTCCTTTCGTCCCTTAGGATGGCCGTCCCAGGCTGGGAGGGCAACTGTAAGGAGCACAAGAGTACGCCCGTATTTGTTCGTTTATACAAAAGGACCCCTCTTGCGCCCCGGTCGAACAGGGCATATTGTGCGAACCAACAATGCTCACGCCAAAGTTTGGCCAAACCTCCGTTACCTTCCTCCATCTGGCCCAGGACCTGGGCCTCGAGGTCCTGGTCCCCTCGGACCGCCCCGTCCTCTACCTCCTGGAGGAGGCCAGGCCCCTCCTCCCCTTGGAGGGGGCCCTCCTCCTTTTCCGCCCCGAGGGAAGCCTCTGGCGCTACCGCACCGCCAGCGGCTTTCTCCTCCCTGCTCCCGACTCGGAGCTTTTGGCCTACGCCCAGCAGGAGGGCTTAGGCGTGGCCCTCTACCCTCCCTGGCTCAAACGGGAGGAGCTGGCCAAAGCCCTGGCCCTGCGCCTTTTCCACCTGGGGGCAGGTCTCGGCCTAGCGAGTCTTTTGGACCTCTTGCTCAAGCTCCCAGAGAGGCCCTTTCTGGAGGTCCTCTACCAGGCCACCGGCCTGGCCCTGGCCCGGGTAGCCCCCTGGGGGGAGGTGCTGGGCTTCGCCGGCCCCGTACCTCCCCAGCACCCTAAGGAGCCGGGGGAAGGGCGGGGATGGCTTTCCTTGGAGGCGGGGGAAGGCGTTCTGGTGGCCTATGGGGAGGAAGAAGGCCTGAAGCGGGCCCGGGGCCTTTTGGAGGTGGCGGCCCGGCTCCTCAAGGTGCGGGCCCTCGAGCGCTCCCTGGAGCGGATGCGGGAGGAGTCCCTAGGCGGGGCTTTGCTGGAGGGTCTCATCCTGGGGGAAGCCGAACCCGAACGCCTCTTCGCCTTCGGCTTCGCCGAGGGCGTGGAATGGGTCTTGGCCCTGGTAGAACCCCCCGCGGTGCCGGGCCGCCACCGCCTGGCGGAGGAAAGGCGGCGGGAGGCCACCTTGGAGCTAAGGCGCCGGGCGGGCACCTACCTGGACCGCCTGGGGGTGCCCTACCTCCTCACGGTGCGGGGCAACCGCCTGGCGGCCATGTGGCAGGTGCACAACCCCAAGAAGGAGGCGCAAGGTCTCCTGGCTGCCCTACCCCCAGGAAGCCGCCTGGGGTACTCTGCGGTCCACGCGGCCGGGGAGGAGGTGCAAAACGCCTACCGCGAGGCCCTCATCGCCCTCAAGGCGGCCCGGCCTGGGGAGGCCCTCTCCTTCAGCGGCCTGGACCCCGTGGCCTTTGTGCTCCTGCAGCAGTCCCCCGAGGACCTAAAGGCCCTGGTGGAGCGCTACCTACCCCTGCCCCCCAAACTCCTCAAGACCCTCGAGGCCTACGTCGCCTCAGGAAACGTAGAGGAGGCCGCAGGCGCTCTCCACATCCACCCCAACACCCTGCGCTACCGCCTAAGGCGCATCGAGGCCACCTTGGGTCCCCTTTCCCGGCCCGAGGTCCTGGCCCGGGTGCACCTGGCCCTCCGCGCGCGCGACCTCCTGGTGGGCTAAGATGGCAGGTATGGAAAAGCTAAAGGTTCTTGGCCTGGCTCTCCTCCTCCTTGCAGGCGGCGGGTTCGCCCAGACCTTAGCCGAGGCGACGGCAGTGGCGGCCCTGGCTTCAAGCCTGGACCCGGCGGTGCGCCTGCCTTCGGGCACCTACAAGGCCAGAAGCCCCGAGCCCCTCCTCCAGCGCTTCCCCGAGGCCAAGGGGTACGCCCTCGAGGCCTTTGTCGCCAGGGGGATCGCCAGCCGTTTGCACGCCGCGTTCGTGCAGCAGGTGCTCACCGCCTTCGCCGCCGTCGGGTACTTTGTGGAGGGGCAAGAGGAAAAGGTGGTGGACGGGGAGGTGCGCACCAAGTACCTGCTTAGGGACAGCCTGGGCCGGCCAGCCCTGCTTGTGGTGGTGCGTAAGGGGGAGGAGTTGGTGTACGGGTTTGGCAAGCGTAAGTGATTTATGTCACGATATTCTACGCTTGTGCTAAAACTCCCCACTCCAGCTCCCGCTCCACCGCCATAAAGGCCCTACTCCCCCCACCTCCACCCTGAAGCC
>Ga0209289_100211_pt1 | contig 34674 bp, 26 predicted proteins | sample GXS110809BmetaG_FD_184121 | JGI IMG/M metagenome (GOLD analysis project Ga0209289, IMG submission 184121) | Hot spring microbial communities from Gongxiaoshe hot spring, China to study Microbial Dark Matter (Phase II) - GXS 110809B (SPAdes)... ...
ACCCTATGTGGGGACTCGTATAAAATCACCGTTCTTTCTTCCTGTGCTAATTTTTGAAGCTTCGTTTTCCTACCTTTTTTATGGGGTAAAAATCCGACGAAGACAAACTCGTCCATTGGCAATCCACTTACCACAAGCGCACAAACGAAGGCGGTTGCTCCTGGTATTGGTATCACTTGTATATTTTCCTCAATGGCTCTTCTGATCAAAGCATATCCAGGATCGGATATGCCCGGTGTTCCCGAATCAGAAACAAGGGCGATGTTTTTGCCTGATTTGAGATATGAGATTAATTCCTCTGCTCTTTGCCTTTCATTATAATTATAATAACTTATTAGTTTTTTTGCAATACCAAATTTTTCAAGCAATATCATGGTTCGCCTTGTGTCTTCGCAAGCTATTAAATCAACACTTTTTAGAACTTCAATCGCCCTTAAGGTTATATCGTCAAGATTGCCAATTGGTGTTGAAACAATGTAAAGTTTCCCTGACATGATTTTTCTCTATTAAATTTTTCCGCTAAATCAAGATAAAAATAAAACTGCGTTCAGTCAAATTTTTATCATTGAAAAGCAAAAAATTCACTTTTGAGATAATATCCTTGATTTTCGGTCAGAAAACTTCTATTAAAATGTTTGGCTAAAAAATCTAAAAACGGTTAGCGAATTTTTCAGATCTTTAACCAGTTTTTCATTTATGCTTTTTTAGTTAAATTTAAAGTAAAGCGAATTAGTTTTTGGGAGGTGAGGATGTTGTATGGATAAATTCAAACTTGTTTCAAAATATAAACCGACGGGTGATCAACCGAAAGCGATAAAGGAACTCACAGAGGGAATTTTAAGAGGTGAGAAATACCAAACTCTTCTTGGCGTTACTGGAAGTGGTAAAACATTCACGCTTGCCCATGTCATCGCAAAGGTGAATAAACCAACGCTTGTTATCTCTCATAATAAAACGCTTGCTGCTCAGCTTTACGGTGAATTTAAGTCATTCTTTCCTGAAAATGCAGTTGAGTTTTTTATAAGCTATTATGATTATTACCAACCTGAGGCTTATATTCCGGAGACAGATACCTATATTGAGAAGGATGCTGCTATAAATGATGAAATTGATCGTCTCCGTTTAAAGGCGACAAGCGCATTGCTTTCAGGAAGAAGAGATGTAATAATTGTTGCTTCTGTTAGCTGTATTTATAACATTGGCTCTCCTGAGGATTATGTCAGGCAAATTGTTACCATAAGAGTTGGTGATAGAATTGATAGGAATTCGCTTTTGTATAAACTTATGGATATCCACTACGCGAGAAATGATTTTGAATTCACACGGGGAACATTCAGGGTCAGGGGCGATGTGATTGAAGTTTTACCAGCTTATGAAAATGAGGAGGCGATAAGAATTGAGTTTTTTGATGATGTAATTGAGAAAATTTCATTCATTGATAAATTAACTGGGAAAGTTATCGGTAGAACTGAAGAGGTTGTAATTTATCCAGCGAAATATTTCATTATGGATAGACCAACGCTTGAGAGGGCAATTAAAAGTATTGAGGAGGAACTTGAACAAAGGTTATCTGAATTAAGAGCGCAAGGTAAATTCCTTGAAGCGCAAAGACTTGAAAGCAGAACAAGATTTGATATTGAAATGATGCGGGAAATTGGATATTGCAAGGGAATTGAAAATTATTCAAGACATCTTACTGGAAGAAAACCCGGTGAAAGACCTTATACTTTGATTGACTATTTCCCGGATGATTATTTGATGATAATTGATGAATCACATGTGACAATACCACAAATTCGCGGGATGTATAATGGTGATAAATCAAGAAAGGAAACCCTGATTGAGCATGGCTTCAGATTGCCATCTGCACTTGATAACAGACCTTTGAAATTTGAAGAATTTGAGTCGCTGATAAATCAAGTTATATTCGTAAGCGCAACCCCGGGGGATTATGAACTTGAAAAATGTAAAGGGGTTGTAGTTGAACAGATAATAAGACCGACCGGTCTTCTTGATCCCGAGGTTGTAGTTAAGCCCACAAAAAATCAAATTGATGATTTGATTCATGAGATTCGGGAAAGGGTTAAAAGAAAAGAAAGAGTTCTTGTTACGACGCTTACGAAGCAAATGGCCGAAGACCTTGCGGAGTTTTTACAGGGAATAGGGATAAAGGTTAGGTATATTCATTCGGATATTGATGCACTTGAAAGAGTTGAAATTTTGAGAGATCTTCGCCTGGGTGATTTTGATGTGCTCGTTGGGGTTAATCTTCTTCGTGAGGGGCTTGACCTTCCGGAGGTTTCACTTGTAGCAATTCTTGATGCTGATAAAGAGGGTTTCCTTCGCTCTGAAAAATCGCTCATTCAGATCGCTGGTAGAACAGCAAGAAATGTTAATGGTAAAGTCATACTTTATGCCGATAGAATTACGAAATCAATGCAGAAAATGATTGATGAAACTAATAGAAGAAGGAAAATTCAAATGGAGTATAACGAAAAACATGGAATTAAGCCTCAAACGGTTTATAAAACAATTGAGGACATACTTGCGACGACAATCGTTGCGGATGTGAAGCCAAAGTATGAGGTTAAAGAGAGAACAAAAATCTCAATTGTCACGGATATAGGCTTTAAATTTATGACACCGGAACAGAGAAGAGAATTGATAGAACAATTGAGGCGTGAAATGATAAAAGCAGCTAAAGACCTTGAATTTGAGAGAGCAGCTGAGATAAGAGATGAAATTCAAAGGTTGATGAGTTTGATGAAAAATTAAAAACAAAACTTCTTCGCTTAATGCTTAAAAAACTACCCTTAATCATCTTGCTTATAATATCTTCATGCTCAAAGAAACCCCAAATGATACCCCAATCGCTTGGGGAATTAAAGCTTGATAAATTTTTGGTTGGGAAAGAGGCAAGGGAATTTATAAATCAAATGCATGTGAGCGGTATGGTTGCTGGTGATAGAAACGAGGTTGGATTTTATTCACTTGATACTTTAAAAGCAGTTCTTTATATCTCAAAGTTTAAAAGTTCTGAAATAGCGGAACAAAAACTTGAGCAAATGTTAATTAAGATTGCTCATGGTGGAACGCCGTTTGTCCTTCATAACCAATTTAGAATTCAAAACAGGGACATTTTTCTTGTTTTTGGCATGGGTCAGTCGCATTATATTTACGCTGATGAAGATAAATTAATATGGCTTTCGGCTGATATGCCAATATCGCTTGAAGTGCTTCATTCATTTTTAAAACAAAAAATGTGAAAGATTTATGTATCAAGTGCTTTCACAAAGTAATATAGGGGCAAAATTAATAAAAAGAGGTAAGGTTCGTGATGTTTATGAGGCGGATGGGTATCTTTTAATAGTTGCGACAGATAGAATTTCGGCATTTGATGTCGTGCTTCCAAACCCAATTCCTTATAAAGGTTATGTTTTGAATCAAATTTCTGTTTTCTGGTTCAAATTTTTAAGTGGTGTTGTAAAGACTCACTTCATAACTGATGATGTTAATTTGTTTCCTGAAATTTTCAAAAAAAGTTATGAGCAGGTTGTTTATCGCTCAATGCTTGTTAAAAAAGCAAAGCCACTTCCAGTTGAGTGCATAGTTAGGGGCTATATATCAGGTTCAGCATGGAAGGAATATAAAAAATATGGCTCGGTTTGTGGAATAAAACTTCCCGAAGGTTTGAGGGAATCGGATAAACTTTCCGAGCCAATTTTCACTCCATCAACGAAAGCTGAAACAGGTCATGATGAAAATATCACTTTTGAAAAAGTTGTAGATTTAATTGGGAGAGAATTAGCTGAAAAGGTTCGTGATTTGAGTTTAAGGATTTATATTGAGGCTGAAGAATACGCGCGCAAAAAGGGTATAATTATAGCAGATACAAAGTTTGAGTTTGGTCTTGATGAGAATGGCGAGTTAATTTTAATTGACGAGGTTTTAACTCCTGATTCATCTCGTTTTTGGCCACTTTCAGAATATGAACCTGGTAAACCCCAGCCCTCATTTGATAAGCAGTATGTTCGTGATTATCTTGAGTCCATAAATTGGGATAAAAAACCGCCAGCGCCGGAACTTCCAGAAGAAGTTATTAAAAAGACAAGAGATAAATATCTTGAAGCATACAGGCTATTGACAGGTGAGGATTTGTTAAAGAAACTGAAAATTTGATATGACTGAGGAGTTTTTGAAAACTTTTGTTATAATTTTTGGTCTTTCTACTTTCATTGTTTATTTGCTGCATAAAATAAAGTTACCTCCTGTCATAGGTTTTTTGCTATCTGGGGTTATAGCTGGACCCTATGGAGTAGGGCTTGTGAGAGATGTCTCTCTTGTTGAGATCTTCGCTGAGATAGGGGTTATTTTGCTTTTATTTGTTCTTGGGATAGAACTTTCACCGACGAAATTATTTGAAATGAAAAGATTTATTTTTCTTGGCGGTGCTTTACAAATTTTGGTTACATTATTTTTTGTTGTGCTTATATCTTTAATTTTTCTAAATTTTAATGTTGCACTTTTTGCGGGGATAGTTATTGCTTTGAGTAGCACTGCAATAGCTTTGAAATATCTTGCTGATAAAGGTGAGATTGATACACCGCATGGGAGGATAACGGTTGGGATTTTGATTTTTCAGGATTTGGTTGCCGTTTTTATAGCTGGATTTATCCCGCTCTTTTCGGGTGGAAATTTAAAAGCCGGTGAATTCACAGTTAAAATTATTTTATCGCTTTTGATTGTGTTTATTGTTTTATGGACTTCACGGAATCTCGTGCCCTTTCTATTTCTTCAGATTGTTAAATTGAAGATAAGGGATCTTTTCATAATTTCGGTTTTATTTTTGTGTTTTAGCGTCGCTCTGCTTATTTCAGAGATCGGTTTTTCACTTGCATTTGGGGCTTTCCTTGCGGGGCTTTTAATTTCTGAATCTGAATATGCACATCAAGTAACTGCTGATATAATTCCCTTCAGGGAAAGTTTTATGGCTGTATTTTTCATATCAATTGGGATGCTTTTTAATGTTGATTTTGTAGGCAAAAATTTGTTAGCGGTGATTCTTATTTCGGCTTTAATTATTTTGATTAAAATAGTTGGTGGGTTCGCAAGTGTTGCGCTTGCTGGTGGTAGTTCAAGGGTAGCTTTGATCTCATCTTTTGCTTTAACCCCAATGAGTGAATTTTCGTTTGTTTTAACTTTGCTTGGAAAGGAAAGCGGTGTTATAAATGACGACTTTTATAATTTTTTTATATCTGCGTCCGTGATAACGATGCTCTTCTCCCCTGTTTTGATGATTTTTGCACCAAGGCTTTCTGAGCTGGTGGGAAAATATGTGAAAATTAGAGGTGAAATTTTTGATGTGGTTGAAAAGGGACAGAACCTTGAAAATCATGTTATAATTGTTGGCTTTGGTTTGAATGGTAAAAATATCGCAAAAGCGTTGAAGGCTATTGGAGTTCCATATGTTGTCGTTGAACTTAATATCTTTACGGTTAAGAAGATGCGTGAAATGGGTGAGCTAATTTATTATGGCGATGGAACAAGTGTTGATGTGTTAAGAAAAGTTGGGATTGGCAAAGCAAGATTAATAATTATAGCGATTTCAGACCCAGCGTCAGCAAGAAAAATTGTCTCGCTCGCACGCTTTGAAAATCCAGATATATACATAATTGTCAGAACAAGGTATGTGTCGGAAATTGAGGAATTGAAAAAGCTCGGAGCTGATGAGGTCATCCCAGAGGAATTTGAAACATCAATAGAAATAATATCCCGAGTTTTGAATTATTTTAATTTACCTTTAAATGTTGTGAGAGAATATATAAGCAAGCTGAGAGAAGATGCTTATAAAGCTTTGAGGGTGGCTGAACCTAAAATTGAAAAATTAATTAGTGAGATTGAACTTTTGAAGTATCTCAATATCAAAACCTATATTGTGGATGTAAATTCAAAAGCAAGGGATAAATCAATTGCGGAGTTAAATTTGAAAGCACAGACAGGTGTTTTGGTAATTGCTGTTCAACGTGGTGATGAAATTTTGGTAAATCCATCTTCTGATTTTGTTTTTAAGGCGGGCGATGTGATGTTTATTATCGGAACTCCAAGGGAAATAGATAAGACAGCTGAGTTTCTTGAAGGATAAAAGGTTAATTTAAGATGAGTCCAAAGTTGGGGAAAATGAGAGTTTATATTGGACTTGTTTTGGCTGTATTTATATTTAACCTTTTAACAATAAGCCCTGTGATTTTTGTGAATTTGGGTTTAAATAAATTTGCGAAGATAATTTACTGTTATTTCAGCCCTTTGTGTCACCAGATTGATTCAAGAAGTTTTCATATAAATGGGGTTAAACTTGCGGTTTGCTCAAGGTGTAGTTTAATTTACTTTGGTGCTTTGATCGGCGTTTTAATTTTTCCAATTGTAAATAGACATAATTTTGTAAAAAATGGAAATTTATTGCTCATTGTTGGTCTTCTTCCTTCTGTTGTTGAGTTTTCGCTTGAAAAATTTGTTGGGCTTGAGATTGTAATTTTTAAAGTTTTATCTTCTCTCTTCCTTGGAGGGGTAGTGGGTGTGGTGCTGAGCCACCAAATTATTGATATGTTTTCCTCAAAAGGCAAAATTTTTTAGGTATCAACTGGTTGTTCCTAATTTGAGTTTTAAATGTGATTGATTTGGTTTTTTGACATTTGCATTTATCTTGCTTATCTTTAAAGTGTAGAAAAAAAATTTAACACCTATGGATATAAAAATCATTCGTCGTCTTGAGGAAATCGTTGGGAAAGGACGAGTTTTAACTTCAATAGAGAACAGGATAGCCTATTCATACGATGCTACGCCAACATTTGCAAGTTTACCTGATGCTATTGTGATTCCAGAGACGCCCGAACATGTATCACAGGTTTTGAAATTAGCCAATGAGGAAAATTTTATCGTCATCCCTCGGGGTTCTGGAACTGGGTTAAGTGGCGGTGCTGTGCCCTTGCCTAATTCCGTTGTTTTATTAATGAATAGGTGGAGGAAGATTTTAGAAATTGATTCGGAAAATTTAACAGCTTTGGTTGAGCCAGGTGTTATAACCGCGCAACTTCATCAAGAGGTTGAGAAATATGGTTTGTTTTATCCACCTGACCCTGGTAGCATGACGATTTCAACAATTGGTGGTAATGTAGCTGAAAACGCAGGAGGTTTAAGGGGATTAAAGTATGGCGTTACAAAAAATTATGTTCTTGGGCTTGAGGTTGTGCTTCCAACAGGTGAAATAATAAATGTTGGTGGGAAAAATGTTAAAGATGTCGCCGGATATAATTTAAAAGATGTTTTAATTGGTTCAGAAGGAACGCTTGGCGTTTTTACGAAAATTTTGTTGAAGCTTATACCAAAACCGCAAGCCTCAAAGACAATGCTTGCGTTTTTCAAATCAATAAGGGAAGCTGGAAAGACCGTTGCAGATATAATCGCAAATCACATCATGCCAGCAACGCTTGAATTTCTTGATAACACAACGATAAAATGCGTTGAAGATTATGCTCACCTTGGTTTGCCAGTAAATGCTGGGGCTTTGCTTCTGATTGAGGTGGATGGACATCCGGTTCAAGTTGAGGAGGAAGCAGAGAAAATAGTAAAGATCTGTGTTAAGAATAACGCAACGGATTATAAACTTGCAAAATCGGAAGATGAAGCCTTAAAGCTAAAAACCGCAAGGCGTGCTGCGTTTGCGGCGCTTGCTCGTGTTAAACCAACCACAATACTTGAAGATGCAACTGTTCCAAGGAGTTTTGTCCCAGAAATGGTTGAGAAAATTCAAGAGATAGCGGGTAAGTATCAAATTATTATCGGAAATTTTGGTCATGCTGGAGATGGGAATCTTCATCCAACCGCATTGACGGATGAAAGAGATAAGGAGGAAATGAAAAAAGTTGAGATGGCTTTTGAGGAGATTTTTAATTATGCCATCAAACTTGGCGGGACAATCACAGGTGAGCACGGAGTTGGTCTTGCAAAGAAGAGATTTCTTGAAAAACAGTTCAACAAACCAGCGATTGAATTTATGAAGAACATCAAGAGAGTTCTTGATCCAAATGGAATTTTAAACACGGGTAAAATTTTTGACCTCAAACCACGATGTGAAGGACGCCTTCCAATATCAAGGGAAGAAATTGATAAATATAGCGATTTATGGGTTTAACAAAAAGGGTTTCTTTAATGGATCTAAAAATCCCATCTGAACTCATCGTTCAGTGTATGCATTGCGGGATGTGTCTTCCTGTTTGCCCAACTTATAATTTAACTTTACTTGAAAAGTCATCGCCAAGGGGAAGAATACGACTTATTAAAGAGGTTGAGGACGGAAACTTGCCTATGACAGACGATTTTGTTGATGAGATGTATTTTTGTCTTGACTGTCAAGCATGCCAGAGTGTTTGCCCCGCAGGTGTTCAATACGGGAAACTCGTTGAATCAGCAAGAATAAAAGCTTTTATGCTTGGGAAGGATAAGCAGGTTTTGATTAAAAAATTGATCTTTAGATTTGTTTTCGCTTCAAATTTTGTTTTCAAATTTTTTGCGAGGTTGATGGGATTGTATCAAAAAACTTTAAGACGATTCATTTATAAAATTATCCCAGATCGTTTGCGGAGAATAGAAGAACTTGCCCCTATGATCTCAAATAAGTTTTCAGATGAAGTTTTGCCTGAAGTTTTAAAACCAAATGGGGAGGTAAAATATAAAGTTGGTTTTTTAACGGGTTGTTTTATGAATGTTATGTATTCGGGAATCAACATTGATTCTATTGAGGTGTTGCTTGAAAATGGATGTGAAGTTTATATCCCCAAAAAACAAGTCTGTTGCGGTTCTGTTATGGCTCATTATGGAGACATTGAAATGGCAAGAAGACTTGCAAGGAAAAATGTGATTGAGTTTTCAAGATATGAACTTGATGCAATAGTTGTGAATTCAGCAGGATGCGGGGCTTTTATGAAAGAATATGGTGAACTATTTAAAGAGGACAAAGATAAAACTTTGAGTGAGAAAGCCGAACATATAAGCAAGATAGTAAAAGATATCAATGAGTTTCTCTGTGAAATTGATTTCAAAAAGCCAGAAGTTGAACTTGATTTAAAAGTTACATACCACGACGCTTGCCATCTTGCACATACACAAAAGATAACCGCACAACCAAGAACATTAATAAAGTCAATCCCTGGCGTTAAACTTGTTGAATTAAATGAATCTACATGGTGTTGCGGAAGCGCAGGAATTTATAACATTCTCAGATATGACGATTCAATGAAGATACTTGACCGAAAGATAAAGAACATACTTGAAACGAAAGCTGAAATTGTTTTAACCGCTAACCCCGGTTGTCATGCGCAGATTGAATACGGACTTAAAAAAGCGAAAGCAGATATAAAAGTTATGCATCCTGTTTCCTTGCTAAACATTGCTTATAAAATGATGAAATCTTCTGGGAATTTTGCGGTAATTAACTATAATGAAGCGTTTAAGAATCGGGAATAAAAAAGGAGGATAGAAGTTGATACCGCTTAAAGATACAATACCATCGCAGAGGTATCCAGTTGTCACTGTAACTTTAATTATTCTTAATGTTTTTGCATTTTTGTTTGAGCTTTCGCTCGGGGAAGATTTGTCTGGTTTTTTTGATCTTTTTGGTGTGGTTCCCGCAACTTATTTTGAGTTAAAAGAATCTGGAGCACCTTTTTGGTTAATTTACTATCCATTTTTAACATCAATGTTCTTGCACGGTGGATGGATGCATTTAATTGGGAATATGATTTATCTTTGGGTTTTTGGTGATAATGTTGAGGATAGGATGGGGCATTTGAGGTTTTTTGTATTTTATATTCTTTGTGGAGTTTTTGCATCCTTTGCCCATGTTTATACTAATCCTCACTCTGAAGTTCCAGCTGTTGGCGCAAGTGGTGCAATATCTGGGGTTCTTGGGGCTTATTTTCTTCTTTTCCCTCATTCAAGGGTTATAACTTTAATTCCGATTTTTTTCTTCTTTGATTTGATTGAGGTTTCAGCTTTTGTTTTTCTTGGCTTGTGGTTTTTGATTCAATTTTTCAATGGAGTTGCTTCGCTTGGTGCTGCAACTTATGCGACATCTGGTGGGGTTGCTTGGTGGGCTCATATAGGTGGATTTGTTGCTGGGTTTTTGCTTTCGTTTGCTTTCATAAGGAGAGGTCGGTATTAAAATCAAAAACTCAAAAGGAGGCAGATATGATAATCAAATCTGAAAAACAGTTGAAAGAGCTGAAAAATTATCAGCCTAAATCATGCCTCGTTTCCTCACTTTACCTCAATACGGATGGAAGCAAATTTTCAAAAAAGGAAATTGAGGTAATATTCAAGGATCTTGTAAAAGAGAAAAGAATTGAGGCAACTGAAGATGTGCTTCAAGATATAAGGAAAATGGAACAATATATTTCACAAAATCTTGACATAGTGAGAACGAAAGGGATAGTGATATTTTCGTGCAGTAAGGAAAATTTCTGGCAAGTTTATGAATTAAATGTTTCCCCGCCGAATTTGTTTGTCATTGATAAAAATCCATACATTCGCCCTCTTTTGATAATAACTTCAAAACTTCATAAAATTTATACGGTCATATTTGACCATCGCAAGGCTAAAATTTTTGAAATTTTCGGGAACGAGATAATTTTAAAAGAAGAGATTTACGATGAAACACCTAAAAGGGTTAAAATTGCTGGCTATCACGGGTTTGATGAATCAAGGGTGACGGAATATCAAGAAAACAAAATTGTTGAACATTACAAAAAAATTGCGAATAGATTGCTTGAGTTTTACCAAAGTGAGAAATTTGATGTTCTCTTCATCGGTGCAAAGCAACAAGATGTTAATTTATTTGTTGAGCAACTTCATCCTTATTTGGAAAAAGTTTATAGCGGCTCATTTAATCTTCCAATAGACGCAAAGGAAAGCGATATCTTGAAAAAAACGCTTGAACTTGAAATGAAACTTGAAGTTGAAAAAGAGAAAAAGATAATTGAGCAAATCAAAACACATGCACATTCAAGGACATCGGAGATGGCAGTGATTGGGATTAAGGATACGATAAGGGCATTGAACGAGTCAAATGTGAGCAAACTTGTCTTTAATCTTAATTTTTCTTATTCGGGAAAATATTGTAACTCCTGCAACTATCTCGCCTTGAAAGAAGACAAATGTCCAAATTGTGGAACAAATCTTATCCGTGTGCCGAATATAATTTTTAAAGTGATTGATGTAGCGGTTGAAAAGAATTCTGAAATTTATCCGATTTTTTACTCGGACGCATTAAATCAGGAAGGGATTGGCGCTGTGTTGAGACATAAAGGGATTACAAAAACAACAATTTAAAAAATAAAGCAAAACAATGTTTTGAAGATAAAGTGTGTAATTTTTGACCTTGATGGGACAATTGCACAAACGAATGAATTAATTTTTGAAACCTTCAATTACATATCTCAAAAGTATACGGGAAGAAAATTTTCAAACGAAGAAATACCCGTTCTTTTTTTCGGTCCACCTGAAGAGGGTGGGATAAGGAAATTATTACAGTTTTTTTCAAGCAACGAGGAAGTCCTCAAAAATCTTGACTCTTTTACAGAATCTGCTGTAAGAGAGTTCTACTCATATTATGAGCGAAATCATGATAAGGCAAAGGTTTATGCTGGGATAAAGGATTTACTTTCGTTTTTGAAAGAGAAGGGGATAAAACTTGCCATCTTCACGGGAAAAGGCAAGGTTACAACTTCTATCACTTTGAGAAAACTTGGAATTGAAAAGTTTTTTGATGTTGTGATAACAGGGGATGATGTAAAACAACATAAACCATCTGGCGAGGGAATTAGAAAAATTATTGACATTCTCGGGTTAAAACCTGATGAAGTTATACTTGTCGGGGATGCCGTAAGCGATGTTAAGGCAGGAAAGGAAGCAGGCGTTAAAATTATATCGGCTCTTTGGGATTCTTACGGAAAGGAAAAGGTTATAGAGTTAAAGCCCGATTTTGTGGTTTACTCTGTTGATGAACTTAAGAAATTACTTGACGAATTGATCTCTGCACCCGAAGAGAAAAACAAAAATATCTTATGGTGTTTTTTGCTTTCCTTTTTACTCCTTACGAATTTTTTATTTACTCAGGATGATTTTGAAATTAAGGGTTTAAGAGTTTATAGTTATGAAGATGAAATTTATCCCCCAATTATAGTCAGATATGATACGCTATGGAATGGAGAGCCTAATACAATGAATGACTATATTGTCATTGAGTTTGATGTTAAATGTGCATCTTTGCCTGATATTGGCATTCGCTTTTATCACTGTGATAGGAACTGGAGAAAGACAGAAAATATATTCGTTCAGAGTTTTTTCCACAGCAAAACTCTTTATCTAAATTACGCAACTGCTGAAAAAGGAATAAAAGGTTATAATTATCACTTCAAAAATGTTTTCCCGGATCCCGATGGGATCGTTCAATTTCCATATTCTGGAAATTATATTTTTGAGATTTACAACACGAAAGCAGATACGGTCATCTATGCAAGTGGGAGATTTATAGTGGTTGATAAGTTAACGGAGGTGAGAGCGAGGTTAAGTAAAGTTTTACTTGGTGAGATGGCAGATTTTAAAAATTATGTCAATCAAATTGACATTGAGGTTGATGTCCCTGACTCGTTGAACTGGTATTATATCACAACAGTGGATGTTTATGAAAATTGGAAAATTTTTTATCCTTATGCGATTGATTTCGGTGAGAGAAAAAAATATACCTATGTGAGTGGTTTTCCGTCAAAGACAAGAATTTTTAAAATTTGGAAGATTTTTCCCTTGAATGAATACAGACAGATTGATTTGAGAAATGAGAAAATCTATCCTAATGGTCAGCCTGTGATACCGATTGGAGGAATTGATAAGGTGAGAAAGTTCTGGCAAGGTGAAAGGGATATGGATGGAGGTTGTAAAGTGGTTGAGGAAGGGATGTATTCGGAATATCTTGAGGTCATCTTTCGGCTTGAGATTGACAGGGAAACTGAACAGAAGATAAAGGGTGATATTTATATCGTCGGCGCTTTCAATAATTGGAAACCAGAAAAGGAAGATGTTTTAAAATATGATCCAGCTGGAAATTATTACTTTGTCAAGAAATGGCTTAAGCGTGGAATTTATGATTATCAATATGTCATTGGTTATTACGATTATACCAAAGATGAGGTCGTTGTGGTTGATTGGCTTGGACTTGAAGGAAATGATTGGCAGACGAGCAATTCTTACTATATTGTTGTTTATTACAAAGATCCGCAATTTGGTGGATTTGATAGAATAATTGGTTTTACAAAAATTAAGGGTTAAGAGATTATGGGAAAGGTTGATATTGGGGTTATAGGCGTTGGTTATCTTGGTAGCATTCACGCAAGAATTCTTTCAAAAATTTCGTCTGCAAATTTTGTGGGTGTATATGACATAAATGAGCAAAGGGCGAAGCAAGTTGCAAACGAAACTGGCGTTAAAAGTTTTGCAACGCTTGATGAACTGCTTGACAATGTAAAAGCAGTTGTGATAGCAACCCCAACGACAACGCATCGGGAGATAGCGCTTTATTGTTTGATGCGTGGAATTCACACTTTTATTGAGAAACCCATAACGGATGATGTGGCTGGAGCAGATGAAATAATAAAAGTTGCCCGAGAAAAAAATCTTAAAGTCCAAGTTGGGCATGTTGAAAGATTCAACCCTGCTTTGCTTTCGCTTGCGGACTATAAAATTAGCCCTGTTTTCATTGAAACGCATCGCCTTGCGCAGTTTAAGCCAAGGGGAACAGATGTAGCTGTGATACTTGATTTGATGATTCATGATATTGATATAATTTTAAATCTTGTTAAAAGCGAAATTGAAGAAATAAAAGCAAGTGGTGTTGCTGTGATTTCTGATTCAATTGATATAGCAAATGCGAGAATACAGTTTAAAAATGGATGTGTTGCAAATGTCACAGCGAGCAGGATTTCAAGAAAAAATGAAAGAAAGATGAGGATTTTTCAAAGAGACGCTTACATTTCAATTGATTTTCTTCAAGGTGTGGCTGAGATATTTCGTCTTATTGATGAGGAAAACAGCGATGAAAATCTTAAACCAACTATTCTGCTTGGTAAAATTGAAGAGGGTGCGAAAAAAAGAAAAATTGTTTATGAACAGTTAGAGATAAAAGATGTTAATCCAATTGAGATGGAACTTGTTGCGTTTATTGATGCGATAGTTCATGATAAGCCAACGCCAGTAAGTGCGGAAGATGGAAAACTTTCACTTGAAGTTGCGTTTAAAATTATTGAAGAAGTTGAGAAACAACAAAAAATTGTAAAAGAAAAAATGTCGCTTGATATTTAAAAACTAAATTTAAAACAAAGTTTAAACTGCTTACTTCTATGGATATATTTCGTGATGTAATTGAAATAGAAGATGAGGTTGTTAAGTTAGTTGGAAAAATTGCGGATGAAAATAACTTTGAAGCATATGTCGTTGGTGGATATGTGCGTGATCTTTTTCTTGGCAAAGAAGTCAAAGATGTTGATTTTCTTGTGATAGGGGAGGGGATAAAATTTGCAAGGATTGTCGCAAAGCATTTTAGAAAAAAAGTTACAATCTACGAGCAATTCAGAACAGCAATGATAGCGCTTGAGGATAGGAAAATTGAATTTGTTGGGGCAAGGAAAGAAAGTTACCGCAGGGATTCAAGAAAACCAATCGTTGAAAGTGGAAGTCTTGAAGATGACCTTGCAAGAAGGGATTTCACAATAAATGCGATCGCAGTTTCAATAAACGAGAAAACATTTGGCAAAGTTATAGACCCGTATAACGGAAGGAAGGATCTGATTGACAAGATAATAAGAACTCCGCTTGATCCCGAGAAAACATTTGATGATGACCCTTTACGAATGATGAGGGCAGTAAGATTTGCGTGTCAACTTAACTTCACAATAGAGGAAGGGACGCTTTCGGCGATAAAGAAGATGAAGGATCGTTTGATCATTGTTTCACAGGAGAGGATCACGGATGAGTTTTTGAAGATAATGCAATCGCCGAAGCCATCAATTGGGTTGAGATTAATGCAGGAAACCAGCCTTATGAGCGTCGTTTTACCCGAGGTTGCGGAACTTGAAGGAACTGAACAAAGGACGCCTTATCATCATAAGGATGTTTTTCAACATACCTGTCAGGTTGTTGATAATCTTGCTGGGGTAACAGATAATGTCTGGCTTCGGCTTGCTGGTTTGTTTCATGATATAGCAAAACCAAAAACAAAGGCATTTAAAGAGGGTGTTGGATGGACTTTTTATGGGCACGATGTTCTCGGTGCGAAAATGGTTCGCTCAATTTTTAGAAGAATGAAACTTCCAATAGATAAATCAAAATATGTTGAAAAACTTGTTCGTCTTCATCTTCGCCCAATGGCGCTTGTGGATGAAAATGTGACGGATTCCGCAATTAGAAGATTGATCGTTCAAGCAGGTGAAGACCTTGATGACCTTATAAAACTTTGCAGAGCTGACATTACAACCCGAAATCCAAAACTTGTGGAAGAATATTCACGCAATTATGATATAGTTGTTCAGAAAATTAAAGAAGTTGAAGAAAAAGACAGATTGAGGGCATTTAAATCACCCGTGGATGGGAACGAGATAATGCAAGCGCTCGGTTTGAATCCTGGACCCCTTGTTGGTCGTCTAAAAAAAGCGATAGAAGAAGCTATACTTGAAGGAGTAATTCCAAATGAACATGATGCTGCCTTTGATTATTTAATGAAAATAAAAGATCAAATAATCGCTGAATATGAATCTGAAAAAAGAGCACATTCTGATTAAATTACTTTTCTTAACCTTGATATTTAATAATTTTTCAGCTGGGCATAATTCTCAGAACAAAACTGCTGTAGCAATAAAAGTCAATGAAGAAATTAAGGTTGACGGTGTCCTTTCCGAATCGGCATGGGAGAAGGCAGTGTCTATTTCGGATTTCGTTCAACTTGACCCGTATGAAGGCGAAAATCCAACCGAGAAGACCGAAGTTAAAATTTTATATGATGATAAGGCTATTTATTTTGGATTTATGCTTTATGATTCGGAACCCTCAAAAATAACCGCACGACTGACAAGAAGAGATAGGGATATTGAATCAGATAAAATCAATATAATACTTGACACATTTCACGATCATAAAACTGCTTATTTCTTTTCTGTAAATTCCGCAGGTGTCAGGGTTGACGGTATAATTACAGGCGATGGTTCAAGATTTGATACTGAATGGGATGGAATATGGGAAGCTGATGTTATGATAAGTGAAGTTGGGTGGGTGTGTGAGGTTAAAATTCCATTTGCAACCTTGAGATTTGCTGATGGTAAAGAGTGGGGTGTTAACTTTGAAAGATACATAAGCAGAAAAAAGGAACTAATCCAATGGGCTTTGATCTCAAAAAGAGAAACTGGAAGGGTATCAAAAATTGGACATCTTGTGGGATTAAATGAAATTAGCTCGCCGAAAGGCATTGAAATTTATCCTTACGCTGCTCCAAAACTTATATTTTCACCTGAAGCGGAGTTTAATGCTAAAACAAAGGATTTCAAGTTTGATTTTGGTGTTGATTTAAGATATAAGATAACAAATGATTTTGTTTTAAATGCAACATTTAACCCTGATTTCAGTCAAGTTGAGGCGGATCAGGTTGTTTTAAACTTGACAACTTATGAAACATTTTATCCCGAGAAAAGACAATTTTTCACAGATGGTTCTCAATTTTTTAGCTTTGGTGCGCCGGGAGGTAGGGGTGGTGGAAGAAGGTTTGGAGGTATGCAAATATTCTATTCACGAAGGATAGGGAAAAGACCATCTGGATTTCCAAATGTTCCAGATGGCGGGAGAATTGTTTATTATCCTGAAAAAACAAAAATTATAGGTGCGGTTAAGTTAACAGGAAAAACTCAAGATGGAATTTCAATTGGTTTTATAAATGCTCTAACAAGTGCTGAAAAAGCTGTAGTAAGTGATTCGCTCGGGCGTGAGTTTAAAGTTACGGTTGAGCCGTTTGCAAATTACTCTGTTCTTCGTTTTCAAAAGGATATAATGAATAATTCTGCGTTTGGAATGATATTAACAAATGTATCAAGGGATGGGGCAACCCCAAGTGTAACTGGCGGATTTGATTGGGGTTTGAGGTTTGTAAATAATACATATGCCTTTGATGGATTCCTTGCTTTTTCAAAAACATCAAGAAATAATGGGAAACCAGCAACCGCAGGCAGATTTTCAATTGCAAAAATAGCAGGTGAAAGTTTCCTTTATTCAACAAGTTATGACTATACAGCAAAGGGATTCTATATAAACGATGTCGGATTTTTTTCACGAGATAATGATCATGGGGGATCAACGGAGTTGAGATTTAAGCAGGACATTCAACCATTTTGGATAGTAAGACGCTATTACGCTGGCGTTAGGTATAATTACAGATGGAATTTTGATGGTGCTATGATTATGCGTGGGATCGGCTTTGATCAAATGATTGAGTTTTTAAATTATTGGACTTTTTCAACTTTTGGTTTTTATAGTCCGTGGAAAGTTTATGATGATAGGGAAACAAGAGGAAACGGACTTTATCTTGGAAAGGACAGATATAATGTTAATTTTTCATTGCGAACTGATTCAAGAAAAAGCGTGATATTTGATTTTGAATATGGATTTGGGAAATGGGGTCTTAAAGAAAAAGAAGATATTAAAAGATGGCAAAACCGATATGAGATAAGCATAATATTCAGACCAGTTGATTGGATAGATTTTGAAATAGGAAGCCAATTTAGATTTGTTAGAAATGAGGAAGCATGGGTTGAAAATATAGCAAATGACGAAGGAACAATAAGCATTTTTGGGGATAGATCAACAGATGAATTTGATCTTACATTAAGGGGGACTGTGACATTTACACGGGACTTAACATTTCAAGTTTATGCTCAAACCTTTGTTGCGAAAGGACATTATGAAAACTTCAAAGTTTTAAAAACTCCCGAGAGCCTTGTGCCATATAATTATACAGGAAATCCCGATTTTAATTCGCAATCGTTTAATTTAAATTTTATAGTTCGCTGGGAGTATAAACCCGGGAGCGCTTTATATTTCGTCATCACTCAGTCAAGAAATGGTAAAGATGATAATTATTTTAGAAGCTTGCGCAATGATATCATTCAAACATTCAAAACCCCAGCAATTAGCGGAATTTATCTTAAAATAACTCACGGATTAATAATTTAAAAATGGAGGTGAAAAACATGAGGAAAATCATATTTTCTCTCATTGTGATTTTTTTATCTTTTTCTTTGCTTTGCGCTCAGGTGCAGAAGAAAAAGTTCACGATTCGGGATATGCTTTCAATCAATGTCCCCTCTCAAATTGATATTTCCCCCGATGGGAAAAATATCGTTTTCGTGCTTTCAAAGGTTGATTTTGAGGAAAGTAAATATAACACAGACCTTTACATTATTTCAAGCGATGGTGGTGAAGTTAGGCAACTAACTTTTTCAAAAGAAAATGAGAGAAATCCAAAATTTTCACCAGATGGTAAGTTTATAGCTTTCATTTCAAATCGTAAAGCGAACGCCGATGAAAAGGAAACAAAAGAACAAATATGGCTTCTTCCTGTTGATGGTGGTGAAGCCTATAAATTGACAAATTCACCTGAAGGCGTCATCTCATTTCAATGGTTGCCTGATTCTAAAGGTATACTTTATCTAACGCAGGAAACACTTCCAAAACCAGAAAAAGAAAAAAAGGAAAGGGATAAAAAATTAAAATTTGACCCGACAATTGTTGACAGGGAAAAATACCGGAAGGAGTTTTATATAATTGATGTTAAAACGAAGAAAGAGAGAAAAATTTTCACGGGGGATTACGGAATTGACCAATTTGATGTTTCACCAGATGGCAAGTTAATCGTTTATAATACAAATTACACGGGCGATATTGATGATAGCAAGAAATTTGATCTTTGGATTTTAGAAATTGAAACAGGTAAATCAAAGCAACTCACAAAAAGACCTGGGGGTGAGAGACAACCTAAATGGTCACCGGATGGGAGATATATCGCATTTGTTGCTGATCTTGACCCAAAATTTACATACTCTCAGGAAGAGCTTTTCATCGTTGACCCACAAACGGGCGATCTTAAAATTTTAACAGAAAATTTTGACGTTGGGATTGTTGGATATGAGTTTTCAAGATCTGAGCCCGGGGTAATTTATGCGAGAACCGCAAGCGGGGTTTATACGCATATTTATACAGTTTCAATTGATGGGAAGGTAAAGGAATTTCTCGGTGGTGAAAAAGTTTTCGGCGATATTGCTGTATCTGATAAAGTTATTTCATTTTTAATTGAAGATAAATATAATGCCCCAGATATATATGTTTTTAAGAATGGGGAATTGAAAAAGCTAACAAACCTAAATCCACAGCTTGAAAACTTTACATTTGGAGAGCAAACAGTAATAAGATGGAAAAGTTTTGACGGATGGACAATTGAAGGAATACTTGTAAAGCCAGTTAATTTTGAAACGGGTAAGAGATATCCTATGCTTGTTGCAGTCCATGGCGGACCTTATGGAAGGATTCAAAACACACTTCGTCAGTATTACAATCTTCAGGTGTGGGCAAATGAAGGTTATCTTGTATTCGCACCAAATTTCAGAGGAAGCTCTGGATATACAAACAAATTTGGAATTTCAAACTTTAAAGACCTCGGCGGTGGCGATTTCAAAGATATAATGACAGGGATTGATTACATAGTGAAAGAGCTTAAAATTGCTGATGAAAATAAACTTGGCATATTTGGCGGAAGCTATGGTGGCTATATGACAAATTGGGCTATAACTCAAACAGACAGATTCAAAGCTGCTGTTTCAATGTTCGGGATATTTAACTTGATTACTGATTATAGCAATTCATATCTGCCAAGCTGGGAACCAGATTATCTTGGCGATTATTATTGGAATAACCTTAAAATTTATCTTGAACGTTCACCGTTTTATTATGTTAAAAACATTAAAACGCCTGTTTTAATCATGCACGGAGATGAAGATCCCAACACCTTCATAAGTAATTCAAAGGAAATGTATCAAGCGTTGAAGCATCTTGGCAAAACAGTTGAATTTGTTCGCTATCCACGGGAAGCTCATGGCTTCAGGGAGCCAAATCATAGAATAGATGAGTTTTATCGGTGTCTTGAATGGTTCAATAAATATCTTCTTGGAATTGAACCAGATAAAAAGCCAATTGTCCGAGTTGATGAATGGGTTAGGGCAGATGGATGGGAGATAAAAATCGTAAAGGTGAACAAAAATGTAAATTATTCAGGTTTTGATACGACGAGAAAATTCGTTGAAATTGAACTTCTTTTCAAAGCAGGTGAGAACGCAAAGCCATTTGAAATAACAGTTGCAAGCGACTTTACACTTTTTGACTTGGCAGGGAACAAGGTGAGTTCATCGGGAATTCCCGTTGAGGTCAGTGGGGTTAAAGGATTATTAACTGGCGATATAAAAACAACCCTTGAAGCGAAGGGGGAAAATCGCTATTATCCGCTAAAGCTTGCCTTTGATGTGGTAAATTTGAAAGGTGAGATGAAATTTAAAATTTCAAAGTTCCCGCAGTTTGAGTTTCTTATTGATTAAAAATCAAAAAATGGGCACACCGCTCAAGGTGTGCCCGTTTAAAGCTTTAAAAACTGTATTTAACCTTTAAATAAATCTCGTCCCTGTCACTTAACTTGCTAAAAGTCGTCTTTCCTTTGCCATCAATTATCCTTCCACCGATTATAAATTCCAGGTTATCAACGGGGTTATAGGTTATCTGCGGATTATAGATGAAAGCATAATTGCTCTTAATGTTTTTCAGAGCCTTGAACTCAGCTCCACCACTTAAGAAGTTAACTTTTAACCTATCGTTCATAAATTTCCTTTCAAAATTGAAGACGATATAATTTTTTAAATTTTCCCGACCGCGCTCGTGGAGAAAACCATGAAGATATTGAACATTAGCGTAGATCCCGTTTTTAAATGTATAATCAAGTCCAAAGACAAACCTTGTATAATTTTTCTTGTCAAGAATTTTATTAAATGTGGTATATTGTGGTGTTTTAATTGCTATTTCAAGGTTAACTTCCTCAGGATAAAATATCCCAGCTTCGCCCCAGATGCCCACTCCCTTTATATCGCCTGTAAAATCAAAGCCTATGATTTTCATTCTTGGGAAGAAAAGATAAACCGAGTCAGGAACAGATCTATCCGACGGCATCGGCATAAAAGAGTAGATAGTCTTGTAAGGTATTGGAATATCATCCCTGCCGTAGACATAACTTATTGAAAAGTCAAAACCTAAAATATCTTGCTTTGATATCTTCAAACCCAATTTTGAACTTTCTTTGAGTGATGATTCGGGATTTTGAATTTTGATTTTTTCATAGAGCTCTTCAAGATTGGGAAAATCCGTGGTGAAAAATTCGTCGGCAAAAATTTTAACCCAATTTCCTCTTGGTAAGACAGCGGGGGTAAAAGTTGGGATGAAAACTGAAGTGATTGTGAAGCTCCCAGCGTAATATGAAAGTTTAATTGCATTTGAACCAAGATGTCGCCCATAGTCCCAGATATCTTCAAGGTCATCTGGGTTCAGATTATCTGTTGGATTTAGTTTATCCGCAGTTCCCCATGCGATTCTTTGTCTTCCGATTTTTAAATCAAGATTGTCAATTAAAAAATCTTTCACATCAACATAAGCTTCGCGAATCTCAATGTTAACTGGTTCAACATAATTCTTATCCGAAAGATCAGATAATTTCTTTACAGCGCTTGAACCAAAATTCCTCAGCCATATTTCGGAGAAAAATTTTGTCTTTTCAAATTCAACTTGACCTGTTAGATTAAGGCGATATTCTTCCCAAGATATTGTTTTATCTTTTAATTTTATTCTGTCATCTGTTTGAATGTATCCGCTAATTTGAAGGTTTTGTGAGATCGTAAGTGAGATTGAAAGAAAAAACAGCGTTAAAATTTTAATACCTCTCATATTCCTGTTGGAATTAATTTGTTTTTAAAGGTGGATTCCATCCACTTTTTTCCCATTTTGAAAGTTCAAGCCGAACAACGCCAAGAAATGTATTAAATGTTGCTTTGATCGGAACCCTTGCCCAATCATCTGACAGCCATCCACTGAACTCACCCGTTATCCCGGCAAGCTCTTTGCTTACAAACGATGCATATCCGTTAAATTCAATCGTTTGAATTTCTGAATCAACCGATGAAATCTTAACAATCTCCTTTTTTTCAGGAAAGTCAAATCTCACATTTTCAATTCTAACGATAAATGGAGGTCGCTCAAATTTTTCCTCAGTTGCAAATAAAAGGGGAAGGTAAACCATAACCCCTGTACCGCATAGTTTTCTCGCTGCGAAAAAGGCTGTTATTCCATGGTAGTATCTATCAGGACGAGAAATTGACTTTTGCCCAATAATCTCACCATTTCTCATATCAAACTGCCTTGCGATTATCCCATTCCCTTCCCTTGAAAAAACAGTTTTGAGTGGAACGCCACTTTTGACTTCATAGACATTAAGGTAGCTATCAAACAGGTTCTCTTTGTGAAATTTGCTTTCAAATGTATAGTTTACACTTACAAAGAAGATGTAGGGATTTGATTCAACATGAATTTTTGAATAAACGCTATCCCCCTCAACCCTTGTCCATACCCTTATCTTTCCAAGGTTTAAAAACTTCCAATAGACATCATACTCAAGGTACTCTGAACTGAATTTAAAATTATCTGCTGTCAAGTTGGTTAAGAGGCACAGTTTTAAAAAGATAAACGATAAAATGAATTTCATTTCACCGCTCAAGATTTCTTAGTGTGAAGATGTCATCTTTTAAGTTTGTGTCAAATTTGATATCTTCAAGGACAAGCTTTGTCGTATGGTTTTTTGTAACATCTTTCATTTCGGTTTCAAGCGCAACCCAGTAATTGCCAATTTTCTCAATTTTCCTTCTCGTTAGAATTTTACATAAGTTTCCCGCTTTGTCATAATATTCAATTTTTTCAGGATAGAAGTTGTCAACTCGGGCATACATGATAAGCTTTGAGTAATCACTTGTTCTCCCTTTTCTTGGTGTTAATTTCAAAACATAGTGAGTTTCATCTTTTCTTAAAAGTTCTGGTTCCCACTTTTCTGAATAGGTTAATGCTTCCATATCTTCATATGTGAAATCAGTTCCAGCGAAGTTTTGGTTTTTAATATGTGAGGCAATCCTTCTGCTCTTTTTGAAAGCGGGAAGATAAACATAATTTACATCCTCAGGTAGCGACAAAAAACCAATTCCTCTTATGTCCGCTGGCTCTGTAAATTTAACCAACCTCTTATTCGTTCCCTTCTGATACATCAAAGCTTCACGATGGGTTTCCCTGCCATTTTTGTCAATTAATGTGACCTTTGATTTATAAAATTGGTCCTTTGGAGCGTATGATACTTCATCAACCTTTTTCAAAATTTCAATTGCGCTAAGCTGTGCAAGTAATGTGTTAAAGGATAGAACTAAAATTAAAGTATAAATCAGGTAACGCATATCTCGCTTTTTCTTTTTGTTTTAACTTAGTTCAACATGTGTTTCAAGTTCAACTTTTTTGAGAGACTTTTTCAAAAATCGTGGTTTCAAAGTTAAAATGAGTGCAGGAAGCAAAATGAGAGTTGCCCCACCTGATAAAAACATCGTCAGCAGAATCATTATCCCAAACCTTTGCAATGGTATGACGCTTGCAAAAATTAAAACTGTAAAACCAAGCGCAACTGAGAAAACATTTATTAAAATTGCAGTCCCAGTTGTCTCAAAAACTTTGCTTATGGCTTCTTCAAATGAATAGCTTTCTTTAATTTCAACTTTCAACCTGTTGATGAAATGAATTGAATAATCAATTCCCATCCCAAGAGAAACACTTGCAATTAAAACGGTTGCAATGTCAAGTGGAATTCCGTAATATCCCATAAATCCATAGGCGACAACAATGGTCAGTGAAATTGGTATAATTCCAATTAGTCCTCCAAGGAATGTTTTCATCTGTAATATCATTATCAAAAAGACGAAAATGAGAGCAAAGATTAAACTTTGTATTTGGCTTTTAATTATAGCATCGTCAAGGTGCTTATAAATCAATGGCATACCAGTTTGTTCAAATTTGATATCAATTTCTTTATCGGGGATTGAATTAAAATAATTCTGAATCTTTTGAACGAGGTTTGAGACTTTGTTTGAACTTGCGTAAGTCACCATCGCTTGAATAATGGCTTCATCTTTGTCTGGGGAAACAAGTTGGCTAAAAATTTCTTCGTTTTCTATTAAAAACATTAAATTCGCTATTTTCTCCCTTGTTTCGGGAAGTTTTCTCCCCTCGCCCATCACATAGTTCATCTCTTCAATTATATCTGCTATTGATTGTGGGTTATGAACATCTTCAAGGTTTTTGAGAAAGTCTTCAACTTTTTTGATCTCGTTCAAAATTTTTGGATCTTGCACATCCCCTTTGATAAGGATGTAAAGAGGCAGTGAACCACCAAAGTTTCTCTTGAGCATTTCCTCTGTAGCCCTGACATTCGTTTCTGGCTTAAAGTATTCAATTATGCTCACCTCACGGCTGATTTTTAAAATTCCAATAGTTCCGAATATGACAACTAAAACTGTGAAAATCAAAATAAAATGTCTGAACCTTGAGATCATCTTTGTAATTTTTACTACAAATTTTCTATCTCCTTGAGTTTCCAAAACCCTTCCGAGTTTTCGTTCGTGCTTTAAAAGTGAGAGAATTGATGGGATTAATGTAAGCGATATGATAAGGGAAAAGAAAACGCCAATGCTTGTGAAGATTCCAAATTCTTTTATCATTGTTAAGTAAGAACCCGAAACAAAGGATAAAAAACCGGCAATTGTTGTGATCCCTGCAAGAAAAACAGGTAAAGCAATTTCGGAGAGGGCAACTTTCGCCCTTTCCTTCGGATGGAGTATGTTTATGTCTTCTCTAAATTTATTCACGATGTGAATTCCATACGCACTTCCAATTGCTGTTAAAATTACGGGTATTGAATTTGAAATTATCGTCAAGGGTATATTCAAAGCTGACATCAATCCAAGCGTCCATATTATGCTCATCACAACGCAGAGAGATGGTAAGATAACTCCTCTTAAGTTTCTAAAGCTGATTAACAAGATTAAAATCATCACTATGCCGACAAACGGTGTTAATATCTTTAAATCGTCAATTATAAGTTTGTTCATATCAACCATTTGGAAGGGCAATCCACCGTAATATACTTTGCCGTTTATCTTTTCCCCTTCAACTTCCTTTTTTATCTTCTTTGCAACCTCTGCCTTATCCACACCATCTTTTAATTTGCATAATATCAAAGTTACCCTTGCATCTCTTGAGATGAGGTTTTTGTAAAGATCTTTTGAAAGCACATAGCTTTTAAGTTCGTTTAACTTTTGTGGGTCTTCGGGTATTTCGTTGATCAATCTCCCAATTTCAATTCCCTCATCCGTTCCTTTTATATCAATTACATTTGTTAAACTTGTGACATAGGAGACGCCGTCAACATATTTTAGCTTTTCGGTTAAATTGTAAATTTCGGTTAATGTTTTGTGATTAAAAACATCGTCAGTTTCAATTGCGACGATTGCGGTTAAGTTCCCACCGTATTTATTGCCAATATATCGTGCGAGTTTAACCGCTTCATCAGTTTCTGGAAGATAAGAGGCGAAGTCGGAGTTGATTTTAAGATTTCTCATTGAATAAGCAAATATCAAAGTTAGAGTTGCGATAAAAAAGATAATAAGCCATCTATTCTTTATGACAAAGTGTGAAAATTTTTTCATTTTTTGCCGTGTTTATTTTTTAATTATCCCGTAGAACAGGATGTCAAGCAGGTTATCTATGTCCTTTTCAGTCCATTTTGTGTTACCTTGAAAGATCCACGATTCAAAACCCTTCAAAGCGATTAAAATTGCAAGCGTTGTCATTTCAATATCTTTTACCTTGAAAATTCCGTTTTCAACTCCCTCTTTTAGAATTTCATTTATTGCGTTTGTTTCTTCCTCATCATATTTTTTCCTGAACTTTTCAATGAACCTGTAGTTTTCAAGGTATTCATCTTTTAAGGCGCTATAAAAGTTTGCAAGTTGCTTAAGAGCTTTCATGCGTGCTATAATGTAGGCACGGAGCTTGCCTTGAGGCGTTTCTTCTTGATCCATCGCCTTTTTAATTTTCTCACGAAGAACTTTAGCTTCTTGTTCAATAACAGCTTGGAAGACCTCTTCCTTGCTTTGGAAATAATAATAAAGTGAGCTTTTTGCCTTTTTCACAGCCTTTGCAATTTCTTCCATTGTTGTCTTTCTAAAGCCAAATCTTGCGAAGATATCCCTTGCTATCTCAACTATTTCGTCTTTTGTCCTTTCAATGTCTATCATTTGAATTTTTGACCAATTTGTTTTTTTGGTCGAAAATAATATAATGCGTAAAAGTCAAAAAGTCAAGTTTAAGGGAAACCTCTGAAGATTTCGGTAGGGGGTTAAACGGGTTTAAAATTTATGCCATTTGGTTGTCTTTAAAAAATTTGCAAATTGATTTTTTTTAATTTAAATTCACGCAAAGAAAAACAATTCGCCAGGGATAAAATGAATCAAGGAATAGAGATGTTGACTGATATTGAAGAGGAAATTATAAAGTTGAAAAAAGAGCTCAATGCAGTGATTTTGGCGCATTATTATCAGGAGTCAGAGATTCAGGATTTGGCTGATTTTGTGGGTGATAGCCTTGAGCTTTCAAGGAGAGCTAAGGAAACCAGAGCGGATGTTATTGTTTTTGCTGGGGTTTATTTTATGGCTGAGACGGCGAAGATTTTAAATCCTGATAAGAAGGTTTTAATTCCCGACACCGAAGCAGGTTGTTCACTTGCGGATAACTGTCCAGCTACGCTTTTCAAAGCATGGCGGGAAGCACACCCTGATCATATTGCGGTGACATATATTAACTCATCTGCTGAGGTCAAAGCCTTAAGTGATATTATTGTAACATCAAGCAATGCCGAGAAGATTATAAGGCAAATACCTGAAGACAGACCAATTTTATTTGCCCCTGATAAAAATCTTGGCAGATATTTGATGAAAAAGACCGGCAGGAAAATGGAGCTCTGGCCAGGAACATGTATAGTTCACGAAACTTTTAGCGATAGAAAGATACTTGAGATAAAACTTCAGTACCCCGATGCTAAAGTTATTGCTCATCCCGAATGTGAAGATGCAGTGCTTGAAAAAGCTGATTTCATCGGTTCTACAAGTGCATTGTTAAGGTATGTTCAATCAAGTTCAGATAGGGTTTTCATTGTTGCCACGGAGCCAGGGATAATTCATCAAATGAAAAAATCCTGCCCTGATAAAATTTTTATCTCAGCTCCGTCTGATTCGGGTTGTGCATGTAATGAATGTCCGTATATGAAGAAAAATACGCTTGAAAAGCTTTATCTTTGTATGAAAAATCAACAACCCGAGGTTACTTTGCCAAAAGAGATAATTGAAAAGGCACTTATTCCACTTGAAAGGATGTTTGAAATGAGCAAATAAAATTTTCAAATGAAGGGGGAAATGAAGCCATATCCACAAAAAGTTTTAAAAAACTTAATTAATCTTTTGAAGTATCACTTGAATATAAGTTTTGAGGTTCCGATTCCGAAAATTATCCTTGCAAAGTCTGCGCTTGAATATGCGAGTTTATATCAATTTGGTCATCCCGATAAAAAACACTGGCTCAAAACGGCAAGCGATGTGAAGGAGATAAATTCAGAGGCAAGTTCATTTTATAATAATGCGGACAAATCAATCGTTATAAGGGATTATACATTGGTTGATGGCGAAGAACACCTTATACCCGAATATATTCCTATACCTATGGATTTGATACTTCACGAGTTGATCCACCATATTCAATACTTAACAGGGGGAACAGGAAGCTGGGCATTATTTTATGAGGGATGGACTGAGATTATGATAAACCTCATTACCGGGGATTATCTTGATAAAACTTATAGAAGGGAGGTTGCTGTTTCCTTTTCGCTTGCGGTTGCGCTTTCTGGAAGTGAGATAAACGCAATAAATACAATCCGTCGGTATCATACTCATACTAAGAAGAATTTTTATATTTTAAGTTTGCTTCGTAAAAGCAAACTTCTTGCGGGGACAGGTCTTAAACCGAAGAATTTTCTTGATGCGGTGGATGAGTCCCTTGATTTATTGCAGTTTGAATTTCTTCAGGGAAGAATGAAATTATATAGTTTTTCATCATATCGCAACACTCTTGAAAGATTGCGTAAAACTTTGCTTGTAAATCATATTGAGGTTTTTCCGAGACGAAACGAGATTTACAATTTTTAATTTTGCGTTGCTTTAATTGGAACTTGCGGAGTAAGTAATTTCGTTTTTAATTTTAAACTAATCGTAAACAAAAAATAAGGTGCTACCATGAAGAAGATCATCTTTGGCTTGATGCTTAGCTTTTTATTTTTGGGCTTTATTTTCTCCCAAGACAAACCAGCTACTGTGAAATTTAAAGTTAAGGGTATAACATGCGATCACTGCGTGGATGAAGTCAAAGAAGCATTGGTGGATATAAAAGGTGTCAATTCTGTTAAGTTTGAAGAGGTGAATTTTAATAAAAGCTATGGCGTTGTCAGGGTTAGCTATAATCCAGCGCAAGTTAGCTTGGATAAACTTGCGGAGGCGGTGGGTGAAAAGGGATTTGAAGCTGACCTAAAGCAAGTAAAGAAACAGTCAGTAAAAGTTGAGGGGACAGCTGTTAAGATAAATGTTAAGGGGATAGAATGTGGTGGTTGTGCTAAGTCGGTTGAAAATTCACTCAAGAAAATTGAAGGGGTGAAGAGCGTTGAATTTGAAAAGAAAGATTATAAGAAGAAATTTGGTGTGGTCAAAGTTGTTTATGATCCCGAGAGAGTTAAAGTTAGCGATCTTGAGGATGCGATTGTTAAAGCTGGCTTTACTGCAAATGATAAAAAACCAGAAAAGGAACATAAAGAAATGGAGCATTGATTATAAGATAAAGGGCACCGTGAAGGTGCCCTTTTTAATTTTAATTTGGGGCAATGTGGATTCGCCAATTATCGTCTCTTATTTCGTTCCTTTTTGTTGAATGAACGAGAATATAATCTGAAAAACCCGATTTATCAACGAAGACAAACTCAACCCCGCCTTCAATGTTGTGGTAATACCAAATTTCATATGGTTTGCTATCAACTTCGTTTGGATGTCTTTCATATTCATCTGGCGGACCATACATGATGTAAACCCTGCCTCTATCTGTTTTCCAACCCTCTTTGTTTCCCACTGTGAAATGTTGATTTGCATATTCAACTCTTTTGAAGTATTCAATTTTCATTTCATTAACAGCTGTGCTTTTATCCGGATCTCTTTTTTTCCAGAATTCAGTGAGAAACTTTCGTTTTGCTTCTTCGCCTTTTAACTGTTTATATCTGTTAATTTCTTCTGGGGTTGCAATATATCTTGCAATTGCAAATTCCTTGTCAAGTTCAGCCTCGCTCATCCCTGCATATTCTGAGGCGAGTTCATAGCCTCCCGTAGTTTGAAGAGAATCGGGTGGAATTATATTCGGGTTAAAAACATAAAATCTTTTAACTGAGCTAACGCCCTTATTTTCAGCTGTGTCAAGTGCAATTAAAATAAAACGATATGTTCCAGACGGTAGATTTGAAAGGTTAACGGTTCCAGCTTCAACTACAGCATTGGCGGATGTTTTCAACCTTAATTTTCTTCCGCTTTTAACTATATTCCCAAACGAATCGTAAATTCTCCATTCAACCACATATTTATCTGCAGTTACAGTGTTGATGTTGTAAATTTCGGCATAGTAATAAAGGACGGGCAAACCAAGTCCATAAAGCAGGCTTGGGTTTGGTATCACTTCAAATGTGTTTTTATAAAAGATGCTTTCTTTATTGGTTGATTGATAAATGTTTGAGCAAAGTTGGACATCACTTAACCACAGCTTATTTTCAGGCACTTGATTTATCACTACAGGTATTGTAACGCTATCAAACCTTGAGAGATCGTTAAGGTCGCGTGCAATTATGATAAATTGATATTTCCCGGGCTCAACGAGGAATGCAGTTGCACCAATTAAATTTTTGTTTGGGTTAATTTCGCTTGTGTCCTTAATTTCAATCGGGATTTTCCATGCTTTGCCTTGAATTATGCTATCTTTTTGGATATCTTTAACCAAAACCTGAACCACAAGCCCGCCTTTAAAGGTAGATTCATCTTTCACAAGTTTAAGTTGATTATGGTGAAATGAGTAGTAAACTTCAACATAACTTCTTGAGGCGTCATATTTGAACGATGCATAGTCAGCATTTATACGAAGCTGATCTTGCCCCATAATAAGTTGTATGCCAATTAAAAATGATAATAAAACCCTATACATTGGGGTAAAATCCTATGTTTTGTATTCAAAATTATTTTAACCAAATTTTGAGAAATTATCAAATTTTTACGCGCAGTAGAGGTATTGATTGAAAAAGTTAAAAAAGTTAATTTTGTTAAAAATGAAAACTTTCTTCGCTGGCGATGGAAAGTTTTTACATTGATCCAAAGGACATAAAAAATGGAGTTGTGGAAATTAAAGGTGAAGAATTTCATCACCTTGCGCGTGTCTCAAGAAAGAGGGTAGGCGAATTGATTTATCTTTTTGATGGGGGTGGGAAAATTTATACGGCAAAAATTGTGAATATAACTCGTGAAAAAGCCAAATGTGAGATAATCGCTGAGGAATTTATGAAAGGTGAAATAGATGTTGATATAGCGGTTGCACAGGCAATTTTGAAAAATCCAGAGAGATTTGAATTTGCAATTGAAAAATTAACGGAACTTGGTACAAAATGCATAATTCCACTTATAACCGAGCGTGTGATCCCCGCAAAATCTTTAGAAGATATCTCAAGAAATAAAATTGAAAGATGGAAAAAGATAATCTTATCTGCATGTAAACAATCAAACAGGGCTTTGATACCCAAACTTTGCGAACCTGTTGATTTTAAAAGTTTTGTCACTGAATTTACAGAATATGATAGAAAGGTCATCTTTCACGAAAGCGATGAGTTTGAAAGGATTCCGCTTTATAATTATCTTGAACAGATGAAAGGTGTTAATTCTATTTTAGTTGCTACAGGACCAGAGGGAGGGTTTACGAGTGAGGAGATCAAACTGGCTGTTAACTCAGGATTTGATGTTATTTCGCTTGGTGAAAGAAGGTTGAGATCTGAAACAGCAAGCATTATTGGCGTAGGAGTTTTGATACAATTTTTCATTGCATCAAAAAGAAACGGGTAAGCAAGTTGGAAAAGATAAGGGTAAGGAATTTAAAAAAGTATTTCAAAGTTGGTGGGGGGCTTATAAAAGCAGTTGATGGTGTTGATTTTTCAATCAATGAGGGTGAGGTGTATGCTCTTGTTGGAGAATCTGGCAGTGGTAAATCAACCCTTGGGAAGTTGATTTTGAAATTGATTGAGCCAGATGAGGGGGAGATTTTCTTTAACGGGATCAATATAACAAGGTTCAGCAAGGAACAGATGCGACCTTTGAGAAGAAAGATGCAAATGATCTTTCAAGATCCGTTTACGACTTTTAATCCGATTTATAAAATTGGGAATCAAATTTTTGAGTCTGTTAAGTTTCATAAAGTTGTTGAGCATTCCTTTGTTGAAGATTATGTGGTTCAATTGATGAGATTCGTGGCGTTGCATCCAGATATATTAAAGAAGTATCCATCCCAATTGAGCGGGGGACAACTTCAAAGGTGTGCGATAGTAAGAGCCATTTCCCTAAAACCAGAATTCTTAATCTGTGATGAAATTGTATCCGCACTTGATGTTTCAATACAAGTTCAAATAATAGAGCTTTTGAAAGCTTTGAAAAGTGAGTTAAATCTTACGGTTCTCTTTATCACACACGATATTGGCGTTGCAAGAAGAATAGCCGACAAAGTTTTTGTAATGAGAGCAGGGAAAATTGTTGAGTCTGGAATAATTGAAAAAATTTTTTATAATCCAGAACATGAATATACGAAAAGACTGATAAGCTCTGTTTTAAGCATAAAAACACAGGGGGAAAATTGATATGAAATTGCGCTCAGTTAATCCAGCAACGCTTGAGGTTATATCTGAACTTGAAACAACGCCCGTTGATGAAGTTTTTGAGATCTCAAAAAAGGCACAAGAAGCGTTTAAGAAGTGGTCAAGCACAACGATTGATGATAGGTTGAAGCTTTTAAAAAAAGCGAAAGAAATTTTATATGAAACTAAAGATGAGGTCGCAAAATTGATAACGCTTGAGAATGGCAAACCGATATTGGAATCATATTCAATGGAAATTTTCCCAACCCTTGATCTTTTTGATTTCCATATTAAAAATGCTAAGAAAGTTTTAAAGCCGAGGAAAGTTCGTTCCCAGATACCCTTGTTTTGGTTGAAGAGAAATTACATCCACTTTGAACCGTTGGGCGTTGTAGCAGTGATCTCACCTTGGAATTATCCTTTGCTTCTTCCGATCGCACCTATCATATCTGCGCTTGTTGCGGGCAATTGTGTTATATTCAAGCCTTCGGAATATACGAGTCTTATCGGTTTGAAAATATTTGAAATTTTCAAAGAAGCTGGATTTCCAGAAAATGTTTTTAACATTGTAATTGGGTTTGGTGATGTTGGTGAAGCACTTGTGAATTCAGAGGTTGATAAAATTTCGTTTACGGGTAGCACAAAGACGGGGCGAATTATAATGCAAAATGCGAGCAAAAAACCAATCCCAGTGACACTTGAGCTTGGCGGGAAAGATCCAATGATAGTCTTTGATGATGTTGATATTGACCTTGCCTCAAGTGCAGCTGTCTGGGGAGCTTTTGCAAATGCTGGTCAAACCTGTGTCTCTGTTGAAATTTGTTATGTTCATGAAAAGATTTTTGAACCTTTCATTGAAAAAGTTGTTGAAAAAACGAAAAAACTTAAAATTGGCAACGGGCTTGATCCTGATGTTGAAATTGGACCAATAAATAACGAGAAACAGCTCAAGATAATTGAAAATCAAATTCAAGATGCAATTTCAAAAGGTGCAAAAGTTTTAACAGGTGGGAAAAGAATCTTCCCAAAAGATAAAGAAGGCAATGAACTAAGAGGTTATTTCTTTGAACCAGCAGTTATCACTGATGTGAATAATTCAATGCTTTTGATGAAGGAGGAAACATTTGGTCCAATTTTGCCAATTGTGAGATTCAAGAGCGAGGAAGAAGTTATAGAGATGGCGAACTCAAGTGAATATGGTCTTTCTGCAAGCGTGTGGACAAGGGATAAGAAAAGAGCTCAAAGAGTTGTTGAAAAAATAAAAAGTGGCTCTGTTCTTGTTAATGAGTGCGTCGTTCATTATGGTGATGCAAAAGCACCCTGTGGAGGTGTTAAGTCAAGTGGATTTGGGAGAGTTCATTCTGAGTTTGGAATTTATGATATGGTAAATGTGAAATTTGAAAGTTTTGATTTCATTTCACCATATCGCCTGTGGTGGTTTGGTTATGACGCCAAACTTCTTGAAACAATTAAAAATGCGATAAATTTTCTCTATTCACCCTCTTTTGTTCAAAGGCTGAAATCAGCGCCGAGTCTTGCTATAAATTTATTTAGGAAGAACGAAAGCAAGGTATAAAGTAAAATAAAGACAATTTAGTCAAAGTGCGGTCAAATGAAAAAGATATTGGGATTGCATAGCGACGCTTTTATGGAAACATATGCGAAAGTTTGTGATTTTTATGTCTATGGTCAGGCGAGAATAAAACTGGTAATTTCAGGAGCTGGGCATTATGGTTGCCCGATGCGAGGATGGTTTGGTTATTGCGAGAATGATAATAAAATGTGAAAAGCAGGAAAGAATTAAAATAAAATTTTATCCGACCATGAAAATACTTCTAATTGAGGATGAGAAAAAAGTTGCAAGTTTTATAAAACGGGGGCTTGAAGAGGAATTTTTCAGTGTTGATGTCGCTTACGATGGGGAAAAGGGTGAATTTATGGCTTTAACATCTGACTATGATTTGATAATTCTTGATTTACTCTTACCTAAGAAAAACGGACTTGAGGTTTTGAAAAGTTTGAGAGCGAACAAAATTAACACACCTGTTTTGATCTTAACTGCAAAAGGTTCAATTGAAGATAAGGTTGAGGGGTTAAATTTGGGGGCAGATGATTACCTCACGAAGCCATTTGCTTTTGCAGAATTAATTGCCAGAGTTAGATCCATCCTGAGAAGGGCATCATCTGAAAAATCAAATATCATAAAAATTGCAGATCTTGAACTTGATACAGTTAAGCATATTGTAAAACGAGGGGACAGGATAATTGAGTTAACAGCAAGGGAATTTGCATTGCTTGAGTATCTTATGCGAAATAAAGGAAGGGTTTTAACCAGAACTATGATAGCTGAACATATCTGGGACTATCACTTTGACACAGGATCAAATATAATTGAT
>Ga0209289_100212_pt1 | contig 34645 bp, 25 predicted proteins | sample GXS110809BmetaG_FD_184121 | JGI IMG/M metagenome (GOLD analysis project Ga0209289, IMG submission 184121) | Hot spring microbial communities from Gongxiaoshe hot spring, China to study Microbial Dark Matter (Phase II) - GXS 110809B (SPAdes)... ...
TTCCCTTACGACGATGCTTGACAGAGGTGACAAAAGCCCAAGCCACCACGAAGCGGGTGGGGCGATCCATGCTTATGCATTCCCAATGCGAGCCCACCCCTGCCAGCGTGTCTGGTGGGTCTCCAGGAGGGACACACTTTTTTTAACAAAAGACCAAAAGGCATCCACCTCCATCGCCGTCAAGTGGAAATCATGCACCAAGGCATTGGTGATCACTTCAGCCTGGGCTGCTGCGGCACGCAGCCACCGTCCGATGGTCTCATACTTGTGGTTTGTTATCTCCTCTACTGCGCTCAGGCTACCCTGACGCATCACTACCAAGAGAGTGCGGGCTACTTCCGTGGGAGAGTTGCGCAGGCGGTAGATCGCCGTGCCCAGGGTAGGTCCAAAAGATCGCCCACAGCCACGGCACACCCAACGGGGTCGCCCTCCCTTGCTGCCATTCTTCACCACACAGGTGTCCCCGCAGCGAGGACAGGGTGGATTGTCTGGAAAGGCTTTTCGTGCTATCTTTCTCACCTCCTGCCCCTATTATGGCACGAATCACTACCTAACAGAGTGACTACCCACTTTCCCTTGCTCTCATCAAAACAGGAAGAAGCAGCGCTGCCAAAACGGCAATGACCGCAATGACGGTCAAAAGTTCAATCAAGGTGAAACCAAGTTTCTTCATTTCCCTGCCTCCCTTCGCTTGCTCTAATATCAAAATTGCACTGACGGGCAAATTTTATTCACGGACTTGATAACCAGACTTTTGCGGGGTTCTCTTGTCTTCCTTTTTGCTCTCCTTACCTTTTCACCATTCACTTTTCCATTGCTGCTTGTCACCTTGCGTTTACATTGCTTTGATGGCATCATCAACGGCGGGGCTGAAATTTTGGGTTGTCTCAAGTTTTCGGTCAGAAGGAGAAGGTGGACATGAAAATTCGGCTGAGTTTCGCTTCCATTTGGGCTTATGGCATGGTGATGATTGCGATGGTGCTTTGCTTTATCGCAATGCAGAACTTCTCTGCGCAAACTGCTGAAGATTTGCTTTTGCCTGAAGAAAGCAAACACCTATCTTCAATTCGCCAGTTGACTTTTGAAGGCACGAACGCCGAAGCATATTGGTCTCCTGATGGTGATTGGCTTGTGTTTCAGTCAACTCGCCTGCCATACAAAGCAGACCAAATTTTTGTCATGCGTTCCGACGGCTCACAAGTTCACATCGTCAGCACGGGTAAAGGTCGCACAACTTGTGGCTACTTCACCCCAGACGGAAATTCAGTGATTTTCTCAACAACTCACCTTGCAGGACCAGAACCACCTCAATTGCCCAAACTTAACTTGCCTCGCTACGCATGGGGAGTTTTCGCAAGTTACGAAATCTACATGCGCCGACTTGACACGATGGAACTTATTCGCTTGACCGATAACGATGGTTACGATGCTGAAGCGACAATTTGTTGGAAGACAGGAAGCATCGTTTTCACAAGTTACCGCAATGGAGACCTTGACCTTTACACCATGAACTTGGATGGCAGCAACTTGAAGAGGCTCACGAAAACCCTCGGTTACGAAGGCGGAGCCTTTTATTCGCCAGATGGTAAGCGCATAGTATTTCGCGCTTATTTGCCTGAAACGCCTGAAGAGACCTCTGAATACAAGCGACTTTTGCAAATGGGCGTTGTCAGCCCACCGACGATGGAGTTGTTTGTGATGAAATCCGATGGTCGCAATGTCAATCAGATAACAAAACTCGGAGGCATTAACTTTTGTCCGTCATGGTTTTCCGATGGCAAACGAATCATCTTCGCAAGCAACCACCATGACCCGAAAAACTTTGACTTGTTCTTTATCAATGACGACGGCACTGGTTTGAAGCGCATCACTTATCATCCGTCGCCTGATTTGTTTCCTCACTTTTCTCCCGATGGCAAACATCTTGTTTGGTGCAGCGGCCGCAATGCAACCCAGCCAAGGCAATTGAATGTCTTTCGTGCTGAGTGGCGAGAGTAAAGACCCAATACCCTTGCTCGCCTTACGGGCGATAAGTTTTCATTTTCTCATCCGCACGACAAATCGGACGAGAGGGCTAAGAGGGCGAAGGGTTAAAGGCTGCGCTAATTCGGGTTCATTGACGGCTCGCGGTAAATGGTCAAGCAAATCGCCAGCAATTAGTGCAACTTCACCTTTTTCCCAACTGGCAATATCTCCAGCCAAACCGTGAAGGAAAACAGCGGTGGCTACGGTTTCCGTCAGGGATTGGAGAGCATGGGCTTGGGGTTGGCGGATTATTGTCTGAGCAAGCAATGCTGCAATCATTCCCGTCAAAACATCTCCGCTTCCGCCAGTTGCCATTCCAGCATTTCCTGTCAGGTTGATAAAAATTGTGCCATCGGGCGAAGCAGTTATTGAGCGAGCGCCTTTAAGGGTGACAATTGATTTGAACTCACTTGCAGCCTTAATCGTTGTTCCAACTCGGTCTCTTTGAACAGCCTCTGTTTTAGTGCGAAGCAGCGTTGCCATTTCTCCTGGATGTGGCGTCAGAACCGTCAAGGATTTTCGCTGCAGCAAAATTTCACTATGTCCAGCCAGCGCAATTATGCCATCGGCGTCAATGACCATCGGCTTGTCAACTTGGGCGACCAATTGTCGGACGAAAGTCTGCGTTTGCTCGTTCCGAGAAATCCCGCAACCGACTGCAATCACATCAGCCCATTCCAATCGTGACGACAAAACATTGAGAGCCTCAAGGGCAATTGTTCCTGCATCGGTTTCAGGCAAAGGGAAACTCATGACTTCAAGGGTTGATGCTTCAATTGCAATGTTCAGGCTTTGGGGCAAAGCAACTTGAGCCAAACCTGCACCAGTTCGCAGCGCAGCCTTGCCAGCCATTATTGCCGCGCCGCTCATGCCCGGTGCACCACCGATAATCAAAACGCGACCGTAATCGCCTTTATGAGTGTTGGGATGGCGGGGCGGCAAAACTCTTTGGACAAGTTCGTGAGTTGCGACGAAGCGACGGACATTCAATTTCGTCAAGAGCGAATCAGGGATGCCAAGTGAGCCGACAAACAAATCGCCAGCGTAATCGGCGCCGGGGAAAAGTATCAAGCCAAGTTTGATTGCTCCAAGGGTCACAGTGGCATCGGCTCGCACAGCAACACCGCAAATTTCTCCCGTATCGCTGTTTATGCCCGATGGGATGTCAACCGACAAAATTCGTGAAGCGTAATTTGTGATGAGCAGGATAACCTCGGCATAAAGACCACGAACTTCTCCCGAAATTCCCGTCCCCAGCAAAGCATCAACGACCAAATCGGCGCTTTTCAAAGGTTCAATGAGTTGAGGCAATTGCTCTGATGAAACGATAGGTTGAACGGGAACGCCAAAATTGAACAATGCTTTGTAGTTGATTGCAGCATCGCCTTTTAACTCGCTCGGTTCAGCGAGCAGAAAAACTTGAACTTGAAAGCCGATGTTGCTTAAGTGTCGGGCAAGAGCCATCCCGTCTCCACCGTTGTTGCCCTTGCCGCAAAGGATGACAATTCGCTTTGGCGGATCAAGTTCAAAATGCTGAGTGACAACTTCCGCAAGTCTCAAGGCAGCATTTTCCATCAGCACTAACGAAGGCATCCCTGCTTGTTCAGCCAACTGGTCAAATTGCCTACTTTCTGAAGCGGTGACGATAGGGAAGGGAGTAAGCAGGGGAGTTGTATGATTTTGCTCGGACAAATTCCTTCAACCTCCTTTGCGCAACACCTGTTTCAGTTTCATCGCTTCTTCCTTCGTGAGCCTTCTCACTATGCCAGATTTGAGGACACGAATGTCCACGCCGTCGGCAATTCGTAAAGTCACCATGTTCTCGTCAACATTCAAAATGCGCCCGCAAATTCCGTCTGAGGTGGCAACTTCGTCGCCGGGTTTGAGGGAGTTGAGAAACCTTTCCCTTTCTCGTTTTTGGCGCTGTTGAGGGACGACCAGCATCCACCAAAAGAGCAGAAGAATCAAAACCCACCAACCAATTATTGGCAGCCATTGTTCCATGCTCGGCATCACTCCTGTTTCTCCTCAACAATTCCAGGGAAGCCTTTTTCGGACAATTCCTGTTTCAACTTTTCGGCACTTTCACGGTCATCAAAAGCACCGACATAAATTCGGTATCGCTTTTGCCCGCCCAATGTCTCCTCCTCCGTGTAAGGATGATAACCTTGGTTGACAAGTTCTTCCATCAACTTCTTGACATTCTCCTCACGGGAGAAGACGCCTAACCTGACACGATAATTTCTTTTCGTTTCTACTGAAGGTGGTGGAGGCAAAATTTTCTCTGGAGGTTGAGGTGGCTGAATTGTCGTCGGTGGCGAAATTGGTTCGGAAACATTAGGCTCTTGCTCTTTAGAAGTTTCAGTTTGTCTTGGCTGTGGCTTAGGCTGGGTGGGAGAAATTGATGGCTCAGAGAAAGGTCTATAAGGTTGCCCCACTTTAGGCTCATTCACTAAAGGCTTGGGAATGGGTTCAACGATGACAGTAGTGGCATCGGGAATTGAATCAATATCCCTGCGGTAAACTCCATTAGGTATGCTTTCGGCAAGGGTGGTAGCAGAGTTAGTTTCATTGGCTTCATCAATGATTTTTGTCGCATCGCTGCTACGATGGGAAACGAAAAGCGGTCCAAGCAAATACATACCAACCCAAAAACTCAAAACTGCCCCGACGACAAAAGCCAAAACCAATTTCCATTCATTGCCACGCATAACTTTTCCCTCCGTCCGCCGAGAAATTTCCTATCGTCACATTGTAGCGCATTTGTTCGCTTCCGTTGACATACTTGACATTGGAGAAAGGAGGGAAGATGCCGTGAAAGTTTCAACGAGGGTGTGGTATGGCTTGATGGCAATGGTTGAATTGGGGTTGCGGGAAAGGCAAAGAAGAGTTCAAGTCCGAGAAATTGCCGAAAGTCAAGGTATCCCAGAAGAATACTTGGAGCAACTCATGCTGGCGCTCAAACGGGCAGGACTCGTCCGAAGCCAAAGAGGCGTTCGCGGTGGTTATGTTCTTGCCAGGCTTGCAAGCCAAATTACTATCCGTGAAATTTTGGAAGCCCTTGAAGGACCAATCCTTGATGCTGAACCGATGGATCCAAACTTGAGGGAAAGAGCCAAAAACTCAGGAGTAAGTTCCGTTTGGGAGAGATTGGCTGAAGCGATGGAAAATATCCTGCAAAATATCACCCTTGCCCAAGTCTGCGCTTGGGAACAAGAGAAGCGCTCACGACATCCAATGATGTTTTACATCTGAGGGCAACTTTGAACCTCTGACCAACCAAAAAATTTGTGAAGGGTTGTTTGGTGAGCACCTTCTCACAACCAGAAACTTTTCACTTCTGCGTCAAAAATGTCATCGGCTTGAATTGCCAACGAAGTGCCAGCGGATGTTGGTCAGCGTAATGTGGCGACTTAGGGTCTTCGCTTTGACCAGGTGGAAGGACATTGAAACCTTTTGGTGGACTTGAAACTTCAACGAGTTGAATGTAAGCGCCTCGGTTTGGTCCAGGAATTGGCGGTAAAGGGTCAAAACGCCAAAGTGGTTTGCTAAACCCCCAGTTGGTTATTTCGCCCTTTTCTTTGCGCAACCGTTCTAAGGCTGCCCGCAATGCTTTGACCATCAAAGCATCTTTGCTTTCGCCGTTCAAATAATCCCGTGACAACTTCCTTGTCGGTTTGTCTGCAAGGGCATGCCAAAGCAAACTCGGCTGGATAGCCATTCGGAACAGATTTTTGTTGCCGAAGTCACCTAAGTCGTCAAAAAACACAACATTCTGCAACTCTTCAAACCAAACATCAAACACCGTCGCAGCGAGACTTCCTTCGCTACGCTGATTGTCCCAGCGATTGAGCAAATCGGAAATCATTTGCAACTCCGTGTCATCTTTGGCGGTAAGACGAATGGCTCTCAAAAGCAGCGGCTTGAAAAATTCAGCACGAATGTCATAACCTTCAATGTCAATGACGAACCTTCGCAAGTCCTCAAGGGAAAGTTTCGGCTTACTTTGCAGCAAGTCGGCTATTCGCTTGACATGGTGAATTGCGCCCCACCTTGGCAAGTCACCATTGTCCCACCAAGGTGCTGGCTTGTTGTTCCAGTTGGCGAAAAAGCCTTGAGGCGGGTTGATTTGCTGAGGCAATTTCTCAAAGGGGATAAAGCCTTTCCAATCAAATTCGCCTGTTCCCGGCGTGGGGAAGCGAGGGTCAATGCCTTCTGCTCGGATTGGATAGCAACCGCAAAACCAAAAACCGATGTCGCCATCTTTCGTCGCCACGAAAAAGTTGTGGCTGGTGGCAATATGCCGACAGGCTTCAGCAAATTCGTTGATGTTTTTCGCTTTGTGAAAGGCGTAAATTGCTCTCAATGCGCCCAATTCCTTGCCCCAATAGGCTTTTGCCCTTGAGTAAGCGACGCCTGCCTTCTCGTCCCAATTGAGCACTACACCATGCACCGTTCGGAAAACTTCAACTTGCACTGGCTCATCTTTTCCCTTGACGAAAATGAGTTCAACTCTACGCTCCATCGGCAACCATTCACCACGATGCATGTAGCGGAATTTGCTTTCCTTGCTCAAATGCTCGGCAAAGATGTCAACATTGTCGGCAGAGCCACTGGTTGTCGTCCAAGCCAAGTGAGCATTCATACCGATAAGCACAATAGGGATGCCTGCAAAGGTCATCCCTCTCGCTTCAAACTTGGGGCAGTAAAGTGCGATTTCGTAAGCGATGGAAGGAGTTCCCGTCGCCATCTGAGGTCCGCCGACTAAGAGAGGTTTGCCTGTCACCGACTTTTTTGGTGCAACCACCATAGCGTAACTGCCAAACTTCGTGAACAAACCAAGTCGTTTGCACCATTCAATGCTGTCCCACTCTTCGGCAATGCGAATGGCTTCAAAAAGCGGGACGGGGGACGAGGGACGAGGGACGAGATTTTGGGTTCGTTGCTTTTCCGTCCCACGCCCCGCGTCCCGCGCCCCGTTCGTTACCGTTGTCGGTGAAGTTTTATCGTTTTGCCAAGCCAAATCGTTGAGCACGCTCATCGCTTGTGCTCCAAAACGCAGTTGCAAATAAAGCCGAAGCAGCAACATCCTCAACTCTTCGCCACCAGAACTGCCGAAACGCTCCGCCATCATGTGAGCGATGGCGATGGTGTCTGTCGGTTTCCAAAATCTCAACCTCGTTACACCCAAATCTTTGAGCCGTTGAGGCATGGGTCTTTTGCCTGCATTGACTTGAGCGATGATTGCGTTAACGCCGTCAGCAAAGGCTCTCAAAACGAGTTGCTCTTCGCTGCTGAGTGAGGCAAACTGCTCCCATCGCTCCGCTTCGCTGTAGCCCAAAGTTCTCCGTTGTTTGTCTTGCTCTAAAGCGTTTTCTCCCATCAGTTCCGATAATTCGCCTCTTGCCGTTCGCCGATAAAATTCCATTTGCGACAGTCGGTCTTGAGCCTGAGCGTAACCGCTGCCGTAAAAGACGCCGTAAATGCTTGGGGCATAAATGTGAGGAACTCCAAATTTGTCACGGACGATACGAATTGTCGCTGCGCCAACTTTCAGCGTTTCAACCTTCTGTGCCATCGCCATTGTGTTCGCTAACATCGTTGCGAACAAAATTGCCACCAATTTTCGCATCGCCTTTCCTCCTTTCCACCTCACAAAATTTAACCCAGCAAAAGAAAGTATGTAACTTGCAGACAAGAAATGAAAAGTTGAACGATGGTTGCGTGCCTCGTCAAAAGTTGGAAGCAAGAAACTTCCGCTTCTCATGGTAAAGTGCTTGGGCAAGAGCAATGAGACAGCGAAACTTTTTGTTGCTGAACGAGTTATCATCATTCACGAATGCTAAATGTGCCTTCAAAAAGGATTGGCATGAGGTCTTGAAAGGAGGTTAGCAAAGATGCGTTGGTTGGTGCTTTTGAGTTTGATGCTTTTGAGTTTGCCTCTCGCAGGTCAAACTCTTTACCCCGAGGAAGAAAAAGAGGGCTTCATTTCGCTCTTCAACGGCAAAAACTTTGACGGTTGGGACATCATCGGCGACAAAGATGCATGGCAGGTCAAAGATGGTCTTATTGTGTGCAACGGCAAAGGGAGCGGTTGGCTAAAAACCAAGTGGGAGTTTGATGACTTCATCTTTCGCTTTGAATGGCGAATCAAGAAGGGTGGCAACAGTGGCTTCTTCTTCCGAGCGCTACCTGTCGCTGACCCTTGGGTTAACGGTTTTGAAGTCCAAATTCTTGACGACGGTGGTCAAATCGGATTGACGAACTGTGGGGCAATTTACGGACTGGCTGCACCTAAGACAAATCCCGTCAAATCTGGCGAATGGAACAGTTACGAGATTAGGGCAATTGGCGAACGAGTTCAGGTTTACTTTAACGACTCTTTGGTTCACGACCTTGATTTGAGCGCCAACCCCGAAATGGCAAAGCGACCCAAGCGAGGCTACATCGGCTTGCAAAATCACGGCGACTATGTTGAGTTCAGAAACCTTCGCATCAAAGAAGTTGGGTTTCAATGGCTCTTCAACGGCAAAGATTTGTCCTCATGGAAGACGGAGGGTGCTGGCGAGTGGTTGGTTCAACCCGATGGTGTTTTGCATTACACTGGCAAAGGCACTCACCTTTGGACGAAGGAAAGTTTTCGCAATTTTGTTCTTCGTTTGGAGTGGCGGATTGAGAAAGGTGGCGATAGCGGAATTTACTTGCGTGGCGATGCAGCGGGAAGAGCACAAGTTAACATTTGGGAAAACCCAATGGGTTCAGGGCAAATTTGGGGCTATAACATCGCTCCGAAAAAGCGAATGGATGCCCCAACGGGAGAATGGAACTACATGGAAATTCTCATGGTCGGCAACAAAGTGAGCGTTTGGCTTAACGGTGAATGGGTCATTGAAGGTGCGGAACTGAAAGGAGTTGCACCTGAAGGTCCAATTGCGCTTCAGCATCACGGAACGCCACTCTGGTTCAGAAACATTCGTGTCAAAGTGCTTCCGTGAGAATTTGAGCGAAGGAACTCCTCGCCGATTTTGAGTTGGCTCTTTAGAAGTTGGTTAAGGCTTGCCGATTAGCCCTTCAATCTTCTGCCGCACGATTTTACCAATTTCCCAAAGGGCTTGCCTTTCGTCTTCGGATAGGATGTCAAGCCTGAAAATGATGCCGTTTCGGCTTAAGGAAATGGGGACTCCAACCGTCCCAAACTGAGAAAAGGTTTGCGAACAAAGGAAAACAGGCTCGTCCGAAAGGATTGTCCGCATCAACTTCAAAACTGCTTGACCAGCAATGCCGCCTGTCTTAGCACCAGAAGTATGGGTCAAATAGGACTTGACGATCGTTCTAACCTCTGTGGGGAAGGGTCGCAGCGCTTGATATGCAGCATCAAGTCCCTCTTGCCCCAAAACCCTCTCGGCGACCTGAAAGGCTTCCGCTTTCTTTTGCTCAAAGAACTCACGCGACGGACAACGCAACTTGCTGACATTTATTTCGTCCAGCGGTTGCCCATTGACCCTCACTGTGCTCCAGAAAAACAGCATGTTCGGACCGTGTTCACCGCCAGCCCAAGCCTCAACTTGGCTCGGTTTGATGTTCAAATCGCGGGCGAGTTCAAACCTGAAACGGTAACTGTCAACAAGCGCACCCGTTGCGACAATTCGGTCAGTTTCAAGGGCATCGCCTAACAACTTCACGACCAACTCATTTGGGTTGGTCACGACAATGACCCAACCGATTTTCTCTCGGTTCGCTTTCAAAGTTGGGAGAAGTTGACTCACGAGTTTGAAGTTGTCTTCGGCGAGCCTTTCTCGGTGAAAGATGCGAGTGAAGTGAGCAGGGTCAGGAACACTGGCGATGAAAACCACGAAATCGCCCCAAGCGTCTGATGGGTCAACAGAAGCGACGATATTGACTCCTCTGTCAATGAACGCTTCTGCGAAATCTTCTGCCATGCCCCTGACAATGAAAGCGCTTTTGCCCCCTTGCCGACCGATGAGGACGAGTTCATCGCCTTCGGAAAGTAAGTCACTTTGGATGAGCGCATGACTTATAACTCGCCCGACATCAGAACCTGCACCCAAAACAGCGATGCGCACTGTCAATAAGCACCTCCTTTCAAAACTTCACCCATCAAAAGTTTGTCAAAGAACATCAATCTGCACCGAAGGCTTCTGTGGGAAAAATTTCCACGCTGAGATTTCTGGCTGTTGGTTAAATGAGAAAGTTTTCTCAGCACGCAAAAGGCGAATATGGCAAGTTCGTTTTACGCGCTTAGGATGGAATTGCCATCGGTTATGGCTTCTTCCTACTTAGGAGTTACGCAGTTGGATGTAGGGGCGGCTGCTAAGCCGCCCGCAAGGGCAGTTTTAACCCCTTACAAAGGATGTTTTCGGGCAGACTATCGTCCGCCCCTACACAAAATGACATCAACTGCGTAAGTCCTACCTACTATTTACGCCGTAACAATGCTGCCCAAATTTTTCCGTCGGTTTTTATACAAGGGCTCTTTGGGTTGGCAGTTAAAAATTTTGAGCGGGGGCGAAGTTGAGGGCTTCGCTCCCCGCATGTGTCAGGAGCGTTCTGGCAAACCCAACTTAAAATTAGCGCTCCTGACCTTTGTTGTCAACCCACAAGAGTCTTCCCTGAATCCAAGCAAGCCAAAAGGAGGTTCTAAATCATGAGCAAAGGTCAGAGCGCTTTCACGCTGATTGAGTTGCTTGTCGTAATTGCCATCGTCGCCATTTTGGCGGCGATTCTGTTCCCAGTCTTCAGCGCAGCAAGGGCAAAGGCTCGCCAAACAGCAGGGCTTCATAACGAGCGCCAAATCGCACAAGCCACGAGGATGTATGCTACCGACTACGACGAATGGTTTCCAAGACACGCTTACGGTTTCGTAGCGCAAGGTCGCCCAGGGGATTATCAGTGGCAGCACGCCATCAACCCCTACATCCGCAACTGGCAGATTTTCGTTTGTCCGCAAGCGCCTAACTTGAATGGAATAGCCCGCTTCAACGGAATTGACTATGGCAGCCATCAAACAATGCTCGGTTTAGACCCAAGAGGTGACGGTCCTTTTAGCGGTTACGGCTGCAACCTTGCCTATCACTTTCACAACCCCCTTGCAGGATGGCATCCAATGGGCAAACATGAAGCCATCGTTGAAGACCCAGCAGGGACAATTTTTGTGCATGAGTGGACAGGCAATTTCCGATTCGGATGGGCAAAACCGCCTGGAGGTCCTGGCGCAGGTCCTGAGCAACCCCAAGACCCATCTTGGCTTCTCACTCCCAACAGCATCACAAAGGCTATAGCAGCCCGCCACATGAATGGCATCAACATCGCCTTCTGTGACGGGCACGCCAAATGGCTTCAAGCAACTCAATCCTATGACCGAAGAACCAGACCCCAAGATGGTTATTTTGTCGCCTACCGATACACTATCCAAAACGATTGAGATGTCGGCGAGTAAGTTGGTAGGGATGTGCAAAGTGAGATCTTTGTTTTCAAATTCGGAGGTGAAAGAACTTGACAGAAATAATCGTCAGTTGGCTTTTCGCAATAAGCAAAGCCTTGCTGTTGCCAGTGATTGTCACTTTGCTGCTGCTTCTTGGTTGGTCTGTTGTGATGCTTGGCGAATTTGTTGGAGAAACAATCAGTAGGCGAAAAGGAAGGTGGTTGGTTTTGCTGGCTGTTGAATACTGGCAACAGAACAAAGAAGAGCAAATTGATGCTCTACTGGCTGACCTTGAAATTCGCGTCATGAAGAAGTTAGAAGGCTCACAGTTAGTCTTGCGTCTTGGTCCCATCTTTGGTCTTGTTGGAACTCTCATCCCTCTTGGACCTGCCCTTCAAAGTCTTGCAAAAGGCGAAATGGCAACTTTAGCCCAAAACATCCACATCGCTTTCGCAACGACCGTTGTGGGCTTGATTGCCAGTGCTATCTCCTTTTTTGTTTTGACAGTGAGAAGAAGATGGTATGCGCAAGACTTGACAGATGTTGGTCAAGTTTTGAGATCGGCTAAGGCAGGTGAGCGAAATGAACTTACTATCCCTTGAGCGCAGGTTTCGTTTCCTTTCCGAACCCGAAGACCCCTTGTCTTTCGCTGCCAACCTTTTGGATTTGGCTTTGGTCTTCATCGTCGCATTGGTGGCAATCATCGCCGTTTACCTTCGCTTGCCCGATTTGCTCAATCCCCAAGCCGATATAGCCATCGTCCGCAACTTTGACCCTCAAAGGATGGAAATCATCGTTCGTCAAGGTAAGAAAATCAAAGCCTACAAGGCGTCGGGATTTGCTAAAGGTAAGGCAGCCCAAAGACTGGGCGTTGCCTATAGGCTTGAAGACGGAACGGTTGTCTATGTGCCAGACCCAATCCCTTCGCCGAAAACCGAACAACCAGAGAAAAGGAGGGAAATGAAATGAAGGTCAAAAGTCTCTTCTTTGTGATATTGACAATTTTTGCTGCCAGCGTTCAAAACTTGCGAGCCTATCCTAACCAAGTGGAAGAACAAAAATCTTTGCCTGTCGCTTTGATTGGTCTTCTTGATTGGCAAGAAATTTCCTTGCGACGAGCGATGAAAAACTCTCCCTTTATTAAGGTTGACATCCTTGACCCAATGAAACCGACCGACCTTAGCCGATACAAGTTCGTTTTGCTTGAGCGTGGCATCTTAAGGTCAATCGTCCAGTGGCGTGAACAGATGTCAAAAGCGCACGAGCAAGGGACGAAGTTCATTGCACTAATTCCAAGCGCACCCGAAAGCATGGCGGGTCTTACTGTTGATAAGCCTGACGAGCACTTGCAAGGCTACTTCAGCCAACCCAGCGTTGAAAACATGAAGCGATTTCTCAGTTACGCAGCGGCAAAGTTGGCTGGCGAAGGCAGCGATTTTTTGCCACCAATCAAAGCCCCTGAAAACGCTATTTACCATCCCGACGCTCCTGAACTTTTCGCCGATTTGAAAAGTTACGCCGAATGGAGAAAATTTGACGAAAACAGACCAAAAATTGCAATCGTGTTTACTGAAGCGTCTTACTTCTCTGGCAACACTGAAGTGGTTGACGAACTTGTTCGCCAACTTGAAAAGCAGGCAAATGTCGTCGCCACTTACGGTCGTTTGCCCGAAGGTTTTCAGCCTGATGCTATTGTCACCCTTCAACCGCACGGAAATGCCAGAAGGATGCTTGGCGAAGTTTCAGCGCCAATTTTGCAAGGGGTGCAACTGATGGACATGAATTTTGACGAATGGTCAAACGGGGCTGGCATAAGGGGCGGAGTTACGATGGCAATTTGGATTTTGCAGCCAGAACTTCAAGGTCACATTGAACCCATAGTTGTCGCCTACAGGGAACGAACTCCCGAAGGTTTCAAGATGAAGCCAATCTCGGAACGCATCGCCAAACTGGCTCAAAGGGCTTTGGCTTGGGCTAAACTCAAGCGAAAGCCCAACAGCGAAAAGCGAATTGCTATCGTCCATTATGCAATGGGCGCTGCTTACTTGGATGTGCCCAAAAGTTTGTGGAAGTTGCTGAACGCTCTCAAGGAGCGTGGCTACTCGGTGGATTTGCCCGAAAGCGAAAGCCATTTGCTTGAAATGCTCAAATCGGCTCGCTATCCTGAGAGACTTGATGACCCTGAAAAACTCTCGCAATTTTCCCGCTCGCCTTACTTTGTCGGCGTTGATGGGGAGGGTTATCGTCGTTGGTTTGAATCTCTGCCAGAGAAAATCAAGTTGCAAGTTGTCAAGTGGTGGGGTGAACCTTTGGGCAATTTGATGGTTCATGAAGGCAAAATTTGGCTTCCTTGTCTTCGCTTGGGCAATGTTGCCATTTTGCCTTTGCCGCCCCGTGCTGACCCGAACCGAGAGGATGCCCTTTACCACAGCCTTGATGTTACGCCAACTCACCTTTACATGGCTTTTTACTGGTGGCTGAAAAACGGTTGGCAATCGGACGCTCTAATTCACTTTGGAACTCACGGGACTTTGGAGTTCACGCCCCTAAAGCAAGCGGGTCTTTCCGAAACGGACTTTCCCGACTTGCTGCTTTTTGATTTGCCCAACATCTACCCTTACATGGTCAACAACCCCATTGAAGCCATTACGGCTCGCCGTCGCAGTTACGCTGTGACAATTTCTCACGACATACCGCCTATTCGCAAAACGAACTTGACGCCACCTTTGCAAAGGCTCGCCAAACTCCTTGAAGGCTACAAGCAAGCGGAAACGGAAAGTTTGAAAGCGGAGTATCGTCGCCAAATTGCCCAGTTGCTGAAACCTCAGGCAAAAACTTTGCCCGTCTCTTTGAGACCTACATCAAAACTTGACGACGAATACCTTGAGCGCCTTGCCGAATGGGTTCACGAACTTCAGCACCAAGAAGCGCCTATCGGCTTGCATGTCTTTGGCGAGAAGCCTGACAGTGAGCGATTGAAAACAGCAGCCTTCGCTGCTTTCCGAAGCCAATTAGCGAAAGCCATTGAAAAGTTGCGAAACCAAGAGACCAATTCCGAAACGGTCAAAAATTCCCCCGACAGGATGGCTGAAACTCTGATTGAGCAAATCGTTAACGGTCAAACCGTTGAGCAAGTTATCGCCGAACTCAACCTGAAAATTGACGAAGAAGGGGAGAAAATCCTGAAGCGGGTCAGTTTGATGTTTGAACGGATGAGCCAAAGCGACGAGTTGGGTTCTCTTTTGCGAGCCCTTGAAGGTCAACTGCCGAATTCAAAAGTTGGTGGCGAACCGATACGAAACATAGAAGTTTTGCCCACTGGAAACCAAATTCACGGGCTTGACCCAGATTCAATCCCTTCCCGTGCTGCTTGGGAGTTGGGCAAGTGGTTGGCGTTAGAAATGTTGGAAAGTTATCGTCAGCAAAATGGCCGCTACCCAAAGCGTGTCGGTTTCGTCCTTTTCGGAAGCGAAACCATAAGACATCAAGGTGTGATGGAATCGCAAATTTTGTGGCTTTTGGGCGTTGAACCCGTTTGGGATGAAGCAGAAAGGGTCGTCGCGCTGAAACTTATCCCAGCAGAAAAACTTGGGCGACCGAGAATTGATGTCGTCGTCACTGTCACAGGTCAGTATAGGGACATCTTCGGCGATGTCGTGGCAAGGCTTCAAAAAGCCGTTGAGTTGGCTGCCGAAGCGAAAGACGGAGAAAACTTTGTCAAGGAAACCGTTGAAGAGTTGAGAAGGGCATTGGAAAGGGAAGGTCAGTGGGAACTTGTCAGGGAGAAGTCGCTGATGCGAATTTTCGCTCCTCCCGCTGGCGTTTACGGCGCTATTGAGCAAGCAGTGCCCAAAGCCACCGACCCCAAAAAGTTGGCAACCCTTTACATTGAGTGGGTTGGCTTTGCTTACGGTCAAAGCGAAACTTGGGGCACAAAGCAAAAGGAAGTTTTTGAAGACTTGCTCAAGGGAGTTGAAGTTTCTGTTTTCTCCCGAACGGGAAGGCTTTACGGGCTTTTGGACACTGACCATCCCTTCGCTTGGCTTGGCGGGATGAATCTGGCTGTCAAGCAACTTTCTGGTAAATCACCACAACTTTTCATCGCCAACATGCAATCCAACTTGCCAGAACAAGCCAAGATGGAAAGCGCACAAAAGTTTTTAAACCGTGAAGCGTTGAGCCGATACCTTAATCCCGACTGGATCAAAGGCATGATGGCTCACAACTTCGCAGGAGCAAGGGAAATGGCAGGTTGGCTTGAAAACTTGTGGGGATGGCAGTTGACATCACCAGAAATCATTGATGAAAATCTGTGGGAGCAAGCCTACCAAATTTATGTCCGAGACCAATTTCGCTTTGGCATCGTCAATTGGCTCAACCAAGTCAACCCTGAAGCCCTTAAGTCCATAGCCAAAAGGTTCTTGCAAGCAGCGCAGCAAGGTGTCTGGAACGCTTCACCTTCAGCCATCTCCGAATTGGTAGCACTTTCGCAAGGTCAAATCCTTCCCCAAAAATTTGTTTCCAAAATTCAAATCGCTTTGGAGAAGCCAAACCATCAAGTCAAGACAGACGCCAACCGAAGCCCCAGCAAATTGACCAATTTCCTCAAGCCCTCTGTGCCAACATTTGAGAGACCTTTAAACCAAACTCCTGACAAATTTCTCACCGGTATCAAATTGATGGAGACGCCGTTGAACAGTTCGGGTTCAAAGCCAAAAACAAATTTACCTTCCACTTTGCCCCTTTTTGCTTTAATTTTGTTTGCCCTCGGAATTCGTAAAGGTCTAAGGCTTAATCAATCAATGCAAGGAGGTCCTTTGTCATGAAGGTCGCTTATGTTTTCATTACACCCCGCTGCGCCTCTTACAAGTTGGCGCAGATGATTTTGCCTCAACTTGAGGTAGGTGTTCACGGAGTAGAAGTGGTCGGAATGTTCTTCTTTGACGATAATGTTTTCGTCTTGAGGAAAGGTGACCCCATTGGCGAGCGATTGGAAAAAGTAGCAAAGGAAAAGAACATCCTGTTGATGATGTGCGACATGTGTGCATTGGAACGAGGTTTGGCTAAAGGTTCACCATGCTGGTATGACCCAGAAACTGGAACTGGTCGTTCCAAGCCCGTCCAATGTGTCCCCGTTGACACTATTGAAGGGGTTAAGGTTGGCTGCTTCCCTGACCTATATTCAGCCCTATCAACCAACCCGCCAGATGTCATCATTTCGCTGTGAGGTTTGTGATAAAGTTGCCAATCTTTGTTACGACCTTAACGAAAGGCAAATCCAAACCTGTAACCAAAACAGCAAAGTGCACCGTCAATAAGTAACTCCCTTAGTTCAGTCCGTTCGCATCAAGCCTTCGTTTTCCAAAAAGGTGCGAAGTTTTATCTTCTGCTCTTCAGTTAAGGCAGAGAACGGCGCTGTCATGAAAGGAGTAGTTAGCCCCTTCAAATAGAGCGCTGATTTAAGTGCTGGCAGGAAGGGCATTGCTTCCAGTTCCCTTGACAATTTGTTGATTCTTCTCTGCCAGTCAATTGCGGAAGCAGCGTCGCCTTTCTGAACGGCTTCGTAAAGTGCAACGAACCAATTTGGGACCAAGTTTGCCAACGAGTTTATTGCGCCGTGCGCGCCGTAGAGAAGCGTCGGTGCGACCAAGTAATCGTGCCCTTGGAAAACGACGAAACTCCTGTCCCGCATTCCGTCAAGTAGCGTGAAAACGAACACCAAATCGCCAGTTGAGTCTTTGATGCCGACGATGTTTGGCAACTCAGAGAGTCTTTCAATTAAGCCAACAGAGAAGCGCACTTTCGTCGTTGAAGGGATGTGGTAGAGCAAGATAGGCAAACTGCATTCGGAAGCGAGCGCGCGATAGTGGTTTTCAACCTCTGGTTCAGCGAGCGGGTAGTAAAATGGCGGAGCAGCAACCACTCCATTAGCCCCCAACCTTTCCGCTTCCTTTGCCCAAAGGACCGACCGCTTCGTTCCCGACTCTGCCACTCCGACCAACACTGGAACTTTGCCATTGACTTCCGAGATAACGAATTCAATTGCCCTCCGCTTTTCGTCATCCCTCAAGTGAGCAAATTCGCCCGTTGAGCCCAAAACAAAAATTCCGTGCACTCCAGCCTCAATCAAGTGGCGAACTAAACTCCGAAGCGCCAGTTCATCAACCTCCTCCCGTTCGTTCAAAGGTGTGGCAATAGGCGGAATAATGCCTCTGAACTTCATCCCAATCCCCTCCTTCAAACACACTCACAGCACGCCCAACTTCCTAAGGACAACCGCGCCGCAAGCGATATCTTGAATTGCCAATCCTGTAGACGAAAAGACCGTGATTTCGTCGTCTGACCTTCGCCCTTCTTTTTTGCCGATGAGAACTTCACCGAGTTCGCCTGCAATTTGCTCTGGCTTCAGCAATCCTTTGTGCAACGGGACATTGACCTCACCAGATTCCATCCCTTGAGCCATGTCGTCCAGAAAGATGCGAGCCCGTTGCAAAATTGCCGGGTCTAATTCCTGCTTTCCCGGCGCATCTGCGCCGATGCAAGTTATATGCGTTCCGTCAGAAACCCATTCGTTCTGCACCAGAGGTTTGCGTGAAGGTGTTGTCGTCACGATGACATCGGCTTCGTCAACTGCTTCCTTTGCGCTTGAACAAATGGCGATTTCAACTCCCAGTTGAGGTTCAAATTCTCGCTTCAACTGCCATGCTAATTCTTCATCAAGGCTCCAAACACGAACCTGCTCAAGGTTGGACATCACGAACTTGTGAGACAGAAGTTGGAAACGACCTTGAGTTCCCGCACCTAAAATGGCAAGTTTGCGGGAGTTGTGACGAGCGAAAGTTTTTGTCCCCAACGCACCTGCAGCGGCGGTTCTGAGTGCTGTCAAGTAAGTCGCTTCAATGACAGCGATGGGAAAGCCTGTCTCAGGTTCAATCATCACGAGCGTTGCTATAACTGACGGCAAACCCCTTTCGCGGTTGTTCGGATGAGAATTGACAACTTTGACGCCAGCGACTTTCTGTCTCGGCAAGTAAGCGGGCATCGCCCTGAAATCTCCGCCAGGCAAGGGGATTATCAACTTTGGGGGCATGACCGCTTGACCTTCCGCTTTGTCTTTGAATGCGGCTTCAACGGCTTCAATCGCTTCCACGAGGGGAAGCAGTTCTTTTACCTGCTCCTCACGGATGTAAAGGGTTTGACGCATCATAGTCCCTCACCTCCTCCAACTGCAATTATGTCAATTGGCTTGAGACATGTGTCAGGACTTTGTCCGACTTGTGTTGCCTGCTGTCATTTGAAGTGGCAATTTTGAAAAATGGTAGATAGAGCGAGGTGAAGCGAGGATGCCTGCGAACTTGACACCCGAATACTTGCAGGCTGAAGAGGATTTTCGCAAGGCGACAACGATTGAGGAGAAGATTGAAGCGCTGCAACGGATGTTGGCGCTTTTGCCAAAACACAAAGGCACGGAAAGAATTCAAGCGGATTTGAAGCGCCGCCTCGCAAAACTAAAAGAGATGGAGCAGCAACAGCGAGCGAAGCGAGGTGGCAGTGCAGACCCGTTTTACATCCCTCGGCACGGGGCAGGTCAGGTCGTGGCGGTTGGTTTCCCCAATGTCGGTAAGTCGGCGCTTTTAAATGCCCTTTCAGGCGTATCACTTGAAGTCGCCGATTACCCATACACAACCCAACGACCTTACCCCGTCATGATGCCATACGAAAACTTGCAAATCCAATTGATTGACACGCCGCCAATCGTTGATGAAGTTGAACCAGCATTTGCTGGGATGGTTAGGCGAGCCGATGAAGCGTTGCTAATCGTTGACCTATCAACGGATGAATGTTTTGACCAAGCGGAAGCGTTGCTGAAAGGTTTGGAAGCAAGGAGGGTGAAACTTGTCAAGGAACCAGTTGATGACAACCCGGCAAACCCAGTTGTTGAGCGAGCAGCGATTTTGGTCGGGAACAAACTGGATGCACCCGAAGCCGAAGATAGGTTCGTGTTGCTTCAGGAGGTTTACGGTGACAGGTTGCCTATGATCGCCGTTTCGGCAAAAGAACGAGTAGGTCTTGACGAACTCAAGCGGATGATTTTTGAAGGCTTGCGCATCATCCGAGTTTACTCAAAGCCGCCGGGCAAAGAACCTCAACTTGACAAACCTTTCGTGCTCAAAAAGGGCGCTACTATTCTGGATTTCGCAGAGGAAGTTCACCGCGATTTTCCCGAACGCCTCAAGTATGCGAGGGTTTGGGGCTCTGCTGAGTTTCCGGGGCAATCCGTCAGCAAAGATTTCGTGCTTCAAGATGGCGACATCGTTGAGTTGCATGTGTAGTTTCGGGCTTGACAAGGTGACATGGCGGTGCTAAAAACAAAAGCGGTTGTTTCTGTGAGTTGAGAGAGCGATCCTTTAGCAAATTTTGGAGGTGTGTGCTATGCACCGTTGGAATTTGATTTTGGGCGGATTGGTGGCTTTGGGGTTGTTGGTGGGTTGGCAGTTCGTCTCCCCTCAATCACCGCAGTTTGAGACCAAAATCGTCGTCCTCAAAGAGAAGGCTAACCTCGCCGCTGTCTTCGGAAACCGCCCTGCTGTCAAACGACTGCTGATGCAAACCGCCGAACGAAGTCAGCGCGAACTTGTCCCACTGCTTGAATCTTGGAAACAACAAGGCGAGGTTCGCCGTTATCGCCGTTTTTGGATCATCAATGCCATCGCCGTTGAAGGGACGCAAAAGGTTTTTGAAGCGCTTGAGAAACACCCGTCAGTTGCTGCAATCCGCCCAAACCCAGTTATCCAAGCCCCTCGTCCCATACCTTCGCGCCGAATCACGATACAGCAGAATTTCACTTGGGGCTTGCAGAAAATCCGTGTCCCTGAAGCATGGCAAACCTTTCAGGTTCAAGGTGAAGGTGTCGTCGTCGGAGTGATTGACACTGGAATTGACCCCGACCACCCCGATTTGCGTGGGAAAATAAGGGCACAAAATGGCTGGTTTGATGCTGTCAACGGGAGACCAACACCTTACGATGACGAGGGTCACGGAACTCATGTTTCAGGGACAATTGCGGGTGGCAATTCAAGTGGAACGCACATCGGTGTCGCTCCTAAAGCAACCTTAGTAGTTGCAAAAGCCTTGGATGCTTTAGGATTCGGAACCTTTGAGTGGCTTACAGATTCCATGCAGTGGATGCTTGACCCTGACGGTGACCCCAACACTGACGACAACCCAGATGTTGTGAACAACTCTTGGGGAACCATTGGAAGCACTTCTCCAATAATGATCCCTGAGTGGAGAGACATTATCAACGCCTGGATTGCGGCGAAAATCTTTCCAGCGTTCATCGCTGGCAACGAAGGTCCGAACCCTCGCACTACACGCTCTCCGGGCGATTATCCGATGTCATTTGCAGTTGGCGCAACCGATGTCAACGACAATATTGCCGATTTTTCAAGCCGAGGTCCTGTCTTTTGGGAAGGGATTGGCGACATCATCAAACCCGATGTTTCGGCACCAGGAGTTGACATTTTGTCGTCTATTCCTGGAGGCGGTTATGAGCGTCAGGATGGGACATCAATGGCATGCCCTCATGTTGCTGGCACGGTCGCTCTGATGATTTCCCTCGCCATCAAGAACAGGCGCTATGACGAAATTAATGTTGACTTCCTCAAGCAAGTCCTTGAGCGAACCGCTGTTGATTTAGGTGCGCCGGGCAAGGACAATGATTACGGTAGCGGTCGCATAGATGCTTTTGAAGCGTTGAGGAAGATTCCACCTCCCCCCGTTGTTGGCTTCCCAGATTTTGCAGGCTCAACCCTTGAAGCCTCTGTTACTGAAGCGACGATCGGGGACACTATCAACTTTACGGTGAGAGTTACCAATTCAGGTAACGGTGACGCAATCAATGTTGTGGTGACGGTGCCGAATGTCCCGTCCATCCTTTCGCCTGTTACTGTGCTTGATGGCGGCACCTTCAATGCGATTAACCGCCAAATCCAATGGATTCGTGCAAAAATCCCCGCCGGTCAATCAGTTGTTTTGCGCTTTCAAGCGGACGCCGCTTCCGAAGGCGTAGCAGGTGTCGTGGCTCAAATTTCAGCCGATAACGCTCAAACTGTCACAACTAACCCAGTTTCTGTCCGAATCGTTTCACCCTTTGACCCGTTTGAGCCTAACAATACCCCTGCATTTGCGAAAAGCCTTGTGGGAACAGATGTCTTGACCGAAAGGGCTTACCTTGCAGAAGGCGATGAAGATTGGTTCGTTGTCAACTTGCCCGAAGGCAGGTCATTCTGGATTGAAGTTAGGGCTTGGCAAATTGGCTCTCCCCTTGACTCAAAGTTGCAAATTACCGATGCTAACGGTCAACCCCTGCCAAGCAACCAGGTTCTTTTCTCCGCGCCGAACTACATCGGTTGTGACCCAGTCGCAATTGTCAAGGGGAGAGGTAACGATGTCTATTTGCGAGTTGTTGCTGACGATGGAGCAGTTAGTGCGCGGCGCAAAGGTTCATACTTCTTGAGGCTTAAGGAGATCACCACCGATGCCTCGTTCCAAAACTTCGGTGCTTCCGCTTTAACGGGCGAAAACGCTTTGAAAGCGGGTGAGGTCGGAATTGTCTTGGGGGCGTTGAAAAACGAGGGGAATGTTCGGCAACAAGTCATGCCTTTCAAGTTCGTTTCAGGATTGAGGTTGGTCCAACCATCTCAAGCAAGGATGTTCCTGCCGCCAAGTCCTCGCCCTGCTGACCCGACAATTACGCCGGGACTGGCAGATTGGCTCTTGTTCATCTCCGACCCCAACGAAAACACTTTGACTGAAGTCGCCTCACTGCCGTCAACATCCATCAACATAGGTCGCATATGGGTTCAGGATAGGCAAGGGGTTCTGTTCTTCAGGGCAGAGTTTGTTGGACGATCTTTGACAAGGATGACCGACATTGATTTGACCTTTGAACTTGACACAAATGTTGACGGTTCAGCCGACGCCAGAGTCAGATTGAACGCAACCGAACAAGCCCTGTATGTCGGCGCAGTTCGTCGTTCTCTCGCTTACTTGAACTTGTCAGAGCGAACGGTTGAGTTTGGTGTTCGTTGGTCAGATTTGGGTGAGCCGACAACTTTGCAAGCGAGAGGGCAATTGAAAGATTCCGTGACCGGAACTGTTGACGATGCTCCAGATTTTGATTGGGCACTTTTGACAAGGGATGACCCCACAACGAAGCAAGACGACGGCTTCGCTTTTGGAGTAGCGCCAGCAGCAGGAACAATTGTCGGTGGTGGTCAAATTACGATTTCCATCATCGCCGACGCTCGGACAGCCCGTCTGGACAACTACACCGCAGTTGCACAAATTCCTGCTAACTTCAGCACATTGACTTCCGATAAAACTCATGAATTACCTGTCAACATTGTAGCGGGTCTTCCAGCAAGATTGACCTTGACGCTCAGTGCGACAGAAGTGCCTTCAACTTTAGAGCCACCACGAGTGACGGCAACGGCGACGATAACTGATTCTGCCGATAACCCCGTTGGCAATCAACAAATTCGCTTCTCAGTCACTCCAACGACGGTAGGCACAATTGGTGGTGCAGCGAGTGTTGAAGAACGAACTGACGAAAATGGACAAGCGAGAATAACTGTCACTATCACTGGGCAAGTTGGCGTCTTAGCGGTTAATGCTGAAGTGGTCGGAACTAACCTAACTGCATCGCAAAATTTGACTGTCCTTCCTGGTGCCCCTGCCGTTTTGGATATTGCGACCACACCTGCTATGGACGAGCAAAAAACTGTGCGAGTTCCTGTCAATAGCATAGCAGTTCTTCAAGCGACCTTGAAAGACGCAAAGGGTAACTCTATCGCTCGCCCCGAAGCACCAGTTAGGTTCCAAATTGCGCTTATTCCCCCTGAAAGTGAACCGAAAGTGTTGACAGTTATTGATGGCGAAGTTAGTTCAAGCCCGCTCCAACTTACTGATGAAGACGGCTTGGTAAACGGCTCAATCAAAGTCTCAAGTTCGGTAGGCACTAAAGCAGGGCAAGGAAGTTTGATAGTCTCTGTGCCTGATTTTTCTTCTGTTAAACCCCAAACCGTCAATATCATCGTTCAAGCGGGTATGCCCACAAGGCTTGTCTTTGTTGATAGGCAGCAAGAAGAAGAACTTGAAAATTCAATCACTAATCCGCCAATTAGGCTTGTTGATGATGAGTTAGTCATTCGTGTCCGCATTTTGGACGCTCATGATAATCCTGTCCCCAATCAGAAAGTCACTTTGACATTTATGAGTGGATTTTCCGTCCGAACTGAAGACTTCACAACAGGCGAAAACGGAGAGGCAGAAGTTAGGCACAAGTTTAACTCCTCAGATGTTGGCACTTGGTCATTCTACCTGATTGCCAGCGGGATAAAATTGCCTGCTGACCGTCAGCAAAATTATCGTATTATTGTGCTTCCGAAGTTAGACCAAGTTTCAAGTGAGCGGGTTCGCGGTTTAGGCTTGCCTTTCCTGCCGCCAATTGTTCCGTCAGGTCAAAACCCACCTTCTTTGAGCGAACTCTTAGGAGTTCAACATCAGGTTTTGCAAGATCGTATCGCTCGTTACAACCCAATTTCGCGAAAATTTGAGTTGGTTAATCCGACTGCTCCTTGGGCTGAGGTAGGAGTTGGCTTCTTCGTCAAGCCAAGACAAACTGTAAACTTCCGACCAACCGCAGCGCGATTGCCAAGCACAGAAACAGTGGAAATCAATTTGCTTCCTGGCTGGAACCTCATCAGTTTCCCCATCGCCTCGTCAGTCAATTGGTATTTGCCCAACTTGAAGGTGAGGGTGGAAACTTCGGTTTTGCCCCTTTCGCGGGCTTCAAATGTCATTGCACCGTTCCTTTGGAGATGGAACGATGCTTCTGGAACTTACAAGTTCGTTTACGATCAAACATTGGCTCGTGGCGATTTTGAAACCGAAGTCAGACCTTGGGAGTCCTATTTCGCCTATGCTTTCCAGCCTTGCACTCTAATCGTGCCAGTTCCTCCCACTTTACGCAAGCAGAATTTCCCCAGCAAGTCGCCTGAATGGCAGTTGTTCAGTCTGAAAGTGCAGAGAAAGGGTGGGACTGACACACTGCTACTTGGTTTGAGCCGAAACGGTCAAGCAGTTGAAGCAATGTTGCCACCTAATCCCGTTGCGCCGACAAGAACGGCTTTACTTGGAGACAATGGCATAAAGACGGGAGTTTCTGTTAAACCCGAAAACCAAAGGGTCATCTGGGCAATTGTTTTGTCCGATGGCGAAAAGGACGAAGAAGTGGCAATCAGTGTTGATAACTTAGCGACTTTGGGACGCGATTGGGCATTGACTCTTGTTGACCCAGTTGTCAACGCAACTTATTCGCTGAGGACAGGAACATACAGGCTGAGGCTCTCTGCTGGTGAAGAACGACGATTGCAAGTTATTGCTGAGCGAAAGGTTGAAAATCCCCTCAAGGTTCAAAATTTGAAGGTCATCCCGTTGCGTGGGAAAACTTTGGCAATTGAGTTCAATTTGACAGACTCCGCTCAAACGGAAGTTACTGTTCAAACTCTCACTGGTCGTATCGTTCGCGTAATTGACAAGTCCTTCAGACCTTCTGGAAAGCACCGCATAATTTGGGATGGCTCAGTTTCTTCAAATCAACTCTTGCCTGGTGGGATTTACTTGGTGAAAGTTGTTGCCCGCGATGAGAAAGGGCGCATATCCCAGAGCGTCATTAGCACTAAGTTGAGATAAAGGGGTGGACCGAAAATGAGGCTGAAAATTTTACCTGCTATGCTTCTGTTGAGTTTTTCGTTGCTCGGTTGCGGCGGTGGCGGGGGAGGTGAAGTTAGCGTTGATAATTCACCGCCTTCAGTAATAGTAACTTTTTCAAGGACCGAGTTACCTTTCAATGGCGGGACAGTTCAAATCACTGTAACGGTAAGTGACCCATCAGGAGTGGCGTTTGCGGAAGTTGACATTTCCCCTCGCCCCCAAGGTTTTGTCCCAATTGCCTTAAGCGTGCAGAACCAAAAAACAGTCACCAGCACTGTGACGATCTCATTACCGTTGAATTCAGGTGTGTCCGATGCTGTTTATCGGGTGACAGTCAAGGCAAGGGACGCTTTGGGCAATGAAGGGACAGTTGTAATCGGGACGATAACTGTCCGCTCACCACTAAGTGCCTTACCATCGCTGCCTAACCCATCTGGTGCTTTTGTTGACTGACGGTGAAGAGATTGATTTCGGGGAACTTGCGTTTTGCTGTGATATGCGTTATTCTTTTCACCGCCGTTTGTGAACCTTCAAAGCACTACGGCCTCGTCGTCTAGCCTGGTTCAGGACGCCGGCCTCTCAAGCCGGAGGTCGCGGGTTCAAATCCCGCCGGGGCCACTGTTTATCCCTGCATCTTTTTAAGCAGAAAGACTTTTGACAATTTGCTGGGTGTGCGTTATCATTTTTGTCGTCCCAAAATTTTGCGGGACTATGAGAGATTGAACTTTCAGGTTAGAAAATTGATGCTTAATGTGCGCCGGTAGCTCAGTCGGCAGAGCACCGGACTTTTAATCCGGGGGTCGCAGGTTCAATTCCTGCCCGGCGCACCAATTTCCAGAAAACCAAGAAAAACTTGGGATTTTCCACCATCCCCCTCTTGACAAACCCCTCTCAACCTCCGAAAAAGTCTGGGGTTCACGGTGACTACATTCCTGTCAAGGGGGTATTGACAAATGTTTGAACACTCTTGGGAAGGTGTGATAAACTCCTTCATCTTCTCAAGGGAAGTAACCGGAAGGTCTAAAAGGACCATTGAAACCTACAAGTCCCACCTTCTTTCCTTCGCCCTCTTCCACTCCCAAAACAACCTACCCTGTCTTTCTCCCCTCAACTGCAAGAACGATTGTGTTGAGAGGTTCTTCGGTCAAATCATATCAAAGGGGAGAAGGAAGATAACCGTCCACGCCTACTTCCGTTCACTAAGAGCCTTCTTCCGTTGGTTGAGATACATCGGACTTAGGGAGGACAACCCTATGGAGAAAATCAACCCGCCGAAGGTTGAGGAACCTTTACCAAAAACCGTCACCGAAGAACACTTCCTCTCCTCATCAAACAAATAACACCTCAAAGGTTCAAAAACCACCTGACCTACTTGACCATCTTCGTCCTCCTTTACGACACCGGGATGAGACTAAGTGAGGCGTTAAACTTGAGGATTGAAGACATTGACTTTCAAGGGAAGTTTGTCAAGGTTACGGGGAAGGGAGGTAAACAGAGGTTCGTTCCGATAAGTGGTAAGACCTGTTCACTTTTGTTGAAGTTGATTTCTTTGAGGGTCTCCCTCGGCGCCCGACCTGATGACCTCGTCTTCGTCACTTCAAACGGAACACCTTTCTCAAGGAGGAACATCCACCGGATTTGGAACAAGGTTCAAAGGGGTGCCGGTCTAAAACCTTTACCGATTCACGGTCTAAGACACGGTTTTGCGAGGTCTTGGCTGGTCTCAGGGGGTGACGCTTTCAGCCTTCAAATCATCCTCGGTCACTCAAGTCCCATTGTGACTCAAAGGTATGTCAAGTTCTTCGGTTCAGACCTTCAAAAACTTCACCAAAGACATTCACCCGTTGAGAAGTTGAAGTTTGAAGTTAAGGGGGTGAAAGTTTGAACAGAACCGTGAGGGAAAATAAGGTAACTTTTTCGGTGTAGGGAAACTCATGTAAGGAACTTTAAGGACATTCTTGAGGGTGAATTCCCCTCTATCTGAAATTGGTGAAAAACACTCAAACCGTTCCCTTTTGTCACTGACAAAATACACGCCCGGTCGCCATTTAGGGTCTTAAAGACCCCAAAGACCATGACATCAGAAATCAGGGAGGTGAGGTGAATGAACAAGGAACAAATCAGGGAAAGGTTGATGGAATTTTTCAACAAGGGAAACGGGTCAAGTTCAGGTAAACTGAAACTGAGTCAAATCCACCCGTGTCCAAGGTATCAGTGGTTTTCGCTTAATGAAGGGAACAAACCCTCCAACCTTGAAACTTTAGGTCACTACCTTAAAGGTTTGGTTTGGGAGGATTGGTTGAGGAGGGAGATTTTCGTTGACGCCGAGTATCAAAGGGAAGTCAGGTTGATGGGGGTAAGGGGTTTCATTGACTTCTTTTTCCCAGAAACTTCAACGGTCCTTGAAGTCAAAGCGACCAACTCTTCTTCCGTCCCTTTCCTTCCCGACCTCCAACACATCTACCAAGTCGCAACTTACATGTTGGCTTTGAAGGAAGAAGGGGTAAGGGAACCGAAAGGTTTGATTCTCTACATCCCTGTTGACAAACCATCGCTCATGCTTGAGACGATTTGGGAGGTTGAGTTGGAGGAGGAGTTTGAGTTGATGTTGATGGAGAGGGTCAGGGAAATGATTGAAGCGACCAAAAGGGAAGTTGAACCCAATATACCTGATGGTTTCAGACCTGAAAGTGAACCTTGTTCTGGTTCAAGATACGGCAAACCTTTCATCTGTCCCTTCCATCAGTTTTGTTGGGGTGAAGACTCAATTTCCATTATCGCCGGCGAAATCGTTGACGAGTTAGGGGATTGGGTTGAGGTTTACGAGGAAATCGTGGGTATGTTTGGACCGTTCATGGAGAGAAGGAAATGGTTTGAGGGTAAGTTGAAGGATTGGATGAAGGGGAACGAAAACTCTGGTAAGACCGTTGAGATGAGGGGAAAGAGATGGAGGTTGATATTGGTCAAGGGGTTTAGGGAGGAGGTTGATTTGAAGGGGATGAGGGAAGTCTTCGGCGATGAACCTCTGAAACCTTTCATCAAGAAAATACCGTTCGTGAGGTTGAAGTGGGAGAAGATTGAGGATTGACGAATTGAACCAAATTTCAAGTTAGCAGGTGAAGTAGGATGGAAACGGAAAAGGAACAAATTTTGAGTAAGTTGGGCGAAATTTTTGTCAAGGTGAAAGGGTTGAGGGAAAGGGGACTGGATTTAAGTTGTATCCACATTTGCCCAAGATATCAGTGGTTTTTGTTGAAGAACTGTGAGAGATTGGTGGAGGGGAAAGATGTTGAACCTGAAGTTTACGACTACGCCCTCCTTGAAACCGTTTGGGAGAAATACCTCAGGCAGTTTCTTCCAGCAGAGGTTATATACCAAAGGGAAGTTGAACTGATGGGAGTTAAGGGGACAATTGACTTCTTCTTCCCAAAAAGTTCACTGGTTCTTGAGGTCAAAGTCACAACATATTCATCCTTGGCATCAAAACCCGACCGCCATCACATCTGTCAGGTTGTAGCATACATGATGGGATTGAAAGATGAGGGGATAGAGACACCGAGGGGTTTGCTCCTTTACATCCCCATAGATAGACCTACCCTGATTTTCACCGATTTCCTTTCACCCAATCCGAGGATTTTTTCTTCCAAAATATGTCGCCCAATCTTCTTCTCTGCCTACAGCCTTATGGAGAATGTTTTTAGGGAGAGGGCGAAAGAGATGGCGAGTTTGATAGAGATGGATGAACCTCCAAAGTGGGGCAGTCCAAATAGTGAACCTTGCGTCAATTTCCACCGCAGTAGACCTTACATCTGTCCATTCTACGACCAATGTTGGGGTGAACGGGGAGTTTTGGAGAATGTATCAAGGTTGATTGACGATGTGGGTGAATGGATGGAAGTTTACAAGGAAATTCGTAGGATTTTCGACCCGATCTTCAAAAGGAAGAGATGGGTTGAAGAGGAAATCAAGAAGAGGTTCAGCCAAAGAAGGTCAATTGGGAACATTGTTGTCAAGGGTGAGAAGTGGGCGGTAGTTATGACGAAAGTGGAGAAAGAATTCGTTGATGTTGATTTGATGAAACGGATTTTGGACCGGAAAACATTGGATAGGCTCATAAAGAGGGTTCGTGTGATTAAAGTCGGATGGGCGAAGAAGAGGAGAGCGAAGGTTCACAGGGGGTTCATTTGAGTTGTCACAACAATTTGACCTAATCCCATCGTCCCCAACTTCCCAACATGAACCCATTCCATCAAACGAAGCAAAGGAACAAACGACGAAAGGTCCTCACCTTCAAACTCAGCCCAACCAACAACTCCTCCTATCTTCAACCTCTCTCCTTGCCTCCTTGAAAACCTTCGCATTATTTTTTGCAGGAAGGTTTACTTTTACGAGTTTGAATTTTTGGAGATGGAGAATTCAAAACCTCGGTTTGAGCCACAGGAAATTTGGGAGAAGGTTCAAGAATTTGCCCAGCATCTCATCGCTGAGGTCATTAAACAAAAACCTCCTTCACCTTACACCATCAAAGTCTCTTTGACCCCTGTAAGTTCTTTTGACGAGTTTGAACAAGAGGCGGAGTTTTGATTGGATGAATTTGCCCTGAACAGAGTGAGTGAGATGGGTAGGGTTTAGTGCGTCAAGGATTCCCCATTGGGTTCGGAGTGCGATGTGATGAGTGCGGAGTTTTGAGATAGGAGTTGCGCAGTTTAATGTAGGGGCGCATGAAATGCGCCCGAGAAAGCGGGCGTGTTCCACACGCCCCTACAAGAACAACTCAATGTCAGGTCAAATTTGGGTGCGGAGTTTTGAGATAGGAGTTGCGCAGTTTAATGGTAGGGGCGCATGAAATGCGCCCGAGAAAGCGGGCGTGTTCCACACGCCCCTACAAGAACAACTCAATGTCAGGTCAAATTTGGGTGCGGAGTTTTGAGATAAGAGTTGCGCAATTCAATGTAGGGGCGCATGAAATGCGCCCGAGAAAGCGGGCGTGTTTCACACGCCCCTACAAGAACAACTCAATGTCAGGTCAAATTTGGGTGCGGAGTTTTGAGATAAGAGTTGCGCAATTCAATGTAGGGGCGCATGAAATGCGCCCGAGAAAGCGGGCGTGTTTCACACGCCCCTACAAGAACAACTCAAGGTCGGGTCGGAATAAACGGCGGGCATTGGGCAAATCGGCAATCGGCAAGTCGTCATCTTTCACCTTTCTTTGCCGTTTTTAACTCCGAACGCTGAACGCAGCACGCTCAACGCATTTCTGCCGTCCCCTCAAGGTCGGGTCGGAACTGAAGATGAGCTAACGGGTCGTATGTCCGCGTATATCGTCGCCGTCCCCTCAAGGTCGGGTCGGAACAAAGGTCGGGGCGGAACAGTAATGCGCCCCGCCGTTGGTCGCCGTCCCCTCAAGGTCGGGTCGGAACCAGAAATACATAAACCTCTACAAAACATTTTTGACCGTCGCCGTCCCCTCAAGGTCGGGTCGGAACGGGCAGTATGGCATCGGAAAGACCACAATCGTCAAGAGTCGCCGTCCCCTCAAGGTCGGGTCGGAACCTCATCTTTAATCCCTCCTTGACAATTTTTTTGTTTTGTCGCCGTCCCCTCAAGGTCGGGTCGGAACACGACCTTGTAGGTGAATTCCCTGACAAAAATTCTGTGTCGCCGTCCCCTCAAGGTCGGGTCGGAACCGTCTAGTTTCACTCAAAAATTAGTTGCCACAACTTTGTCGCCGTCCCCTCAAGGTCGGGTCGGAACTTGAGCGGGAACTTTTCAACAAGTTCAAGCAAGTGAGTCGCCGTCCCCTCAAGGTCGGGTCGGAACTTCTTTCTCATAGTTGGGACCTTCTCGTAAAGAGAGTCGCCGTCCCCTCAAGGTCGGGTCGGAACCAATCCCTCGTCACTATCCTCTTTGAATATATGCGCGTCGCCGTCCCCTCAAGGTCGGGTCGGAACTCGCCGTTAGGAGAATTAGTTGAAAGCAAAGTCGTGTCGCCGTCCCCTCAAGGTCGGGTCGGAACAGCACGGTTAAATTCTACCCACTTTAATGATGTGACGTCGCCGTCCCCTCAAGGTCGGGTCGGAACCTTCTCCTTTATAACATGGGCATGGAGTTCCCTGTAGGTCGCCGTCCCCTCAAGGTCGGGTCGGAACATCCATGTAGGGACTGTAAGAGACCTTGTTGACAGTCGCCGTCCCCTCAAGGTCGGGTCGGAACGCATTCACCCGTCTTTATACAATACACCTCATTAATGTCGCCGTCCCCTCAAGGTCGGGTCGGAACATGATGGAAGCATTGAAGCAGGCGTTAAGACAACGGTCGCCGTCCCCTCAAGGTCGGGTCGGAACCAAGGCAAAAATTTGGCTTTTTTCGTCATTTTGTCCATTTCCCCGACCCAACTTGCCGTCGACCTATGATTGCCTTCAAACCCTAAGGGGGTCGACTGCAACTGACCCTTCAAAATTGCCGAATTTTCCCCAGAAATTCAACCCCTCTCTCCTTTTCGGTTTTCAAGGTGCGAAAGATGCTTAGGTCGACTGCAAGTTTATCATAACTCAAAGGCAATGTCAAGACCTGACAGTTCCCTCACGCCGAAAAACCTTCTTCGTCCCACCTTTGCTCGTCCAAACTCAGGTTAAAGTCAATAAGGGACAAGTTGACGAGAAAACAGTCCTGACGAAATAGGGGATTTTAAACAGTTCAAAATCACCCAAGTCAAATCCAGACACGAAAAGGGAAATTGCAGGACGGGTAGAGATGAAAACGATGGAAACGAAAACGGGTCGGGAAATTTGGGAACTGATTTCAAGTGTTCCGGAAATTGACGAAGTTGAACCAATACCGATACCTGAATGTAAGGTCAGGGCGATTGAGAGGCTGGTTGAAGTCCTTTTGGTCTCCCTCTCAAGACACAGAGACCAACTGACCTCCCCTTTCGTCTATCAAGTCTCAAACTTGGCGGAGAAGGGTTGGCGTTGGAAGAAGTTCAGTTTCATCCCTTTCTCCCTCCCTTCTGTCAGCGACATACAAAAGATGGAGAGACTGAAGGACGGGAGGAAGAAGCGTAGGAAGAGGGAATTTAAGGAACTCATCTTTCAAATCCTTTCACCGCCGAAAATTTCCCTCAAGTTGAAATTCAGGGTTAACAGGACGAGGGACGGGATTTTCTACACAACGACGACCCTTTACATCTTCCGAAGTTCCCTTCTCAACCTCCTTCAAAGTTACGGTCACCTGATTTTGGGTAGAATTCTTTCGGGTCAACCAACTTTGGAGGTTCAAATTCCAGAGTTTGTCATTCCCCTTCAAGGTGAACCTTTCACGGAGGGTTTCGCCATCTTTTCCTCCCTTCCTCCTTTCGCCATCCTTTCCGTCAAAATCCCCAAAGACTACCCTACGGATTGGGAATTGAGTTCGGTCAGTAAAGGGGAAAGAGAGATGTTGGAGGAGTTCAGATTGGCAGGTGAGAAGTTCTGGGTTCTGAGGGTCGGTTGGGATAGTGACCTTGAACCGAAACAGGTTTACGGTAAGTTGAGGGAGTTGGTCAGGTATTTCAAAAGGAGATACAGGGACGAGTTGAAGGATAGATGAATTTCACGAAGGTTGGTGATGATGACGATGCTTGGTTAGGTTGTCGGTCTTTCGCAGCGCTGACGAGGGTGATTTGAAATGACAGGAACAGCGATGAATTTGAGGGGGTTGAGAGTGTCACAATCTTTTTCGTCCACGAAAACGAATGAGTTGAAGTTTTGGGAAATTGAACTAACGGGGGGACAAAAGGGGAGTGATTTTTGGGAGTTGGGTTCAGTGTGATGGGATGGTCTCGTCTTTTGTTTTCTCGTCCGAAAAAGAAAAAAATCAGGGTGAGACCCGAGGGGTTAACTCCCCCGATCCTTTGAAAGTCTGGGTGACCCCGTTTAACTTGTGGTTTTTTCTTTGGGTGAGGCGATGAAGTGAAAGAGGGAAGGGGAAGTAAGGAAGAATCTACCCCACTTGTTTTTTATCCGCCAACCATCGCGACGAACTTTCAAACACCATCGCTCCCACCCGAAATTACCTCCATGATTTCCCGCAAGATTTCGTCAAACTGTTTAAGGTAGGACCCGACATCGTAACCTTGTTTTGGATCGGTTGCAACGAGTTTCCGTTTCCTGTCCTTGTAGGCGTAAGTTGCGAGTTCGCCGACCTTAAACCCAGCATTGACCAAAAACTTGTCGTTTTTCCCAACCCGATGGGTTTTGACAACCCACTTCCATCCCGACCCTGAAGCGATTTCGTTCCTAACCCGTGTCGCAAATTCGTTGGCGGCGTCTTTTCCATTTATGGCGTAAGTTAACAAGTAGGTAGGGATGAATTTCGTGTAAATCGCTTCTTTGTCACGACCCCTCAACGCCGACCCTTTGACTTCAACAATTTGTCCGTCTGAGTTCAAGACGATATAATTTTTCTTTCCACAAACATAGACGGTCGCGTCCTTCCACTCAAGTTCCACTTTGAATGGTTTGGGAATTGACAATTCTATCGCTTCAATGATGTGATTTGGGTCGTTAGTCTTGACAATCACCCCATCCGTGTCCGCTTCAACGACAACCCCACCTGCATCTTCAATCGCTGAAATTATGGCGATCAAAATCTTCCGTCCGATTGTCGTGACCCGTTCCGCTGCTTCCATGTCGTTGAAGCCATAACCGTCAGTCCCGTAAAAACCATATAACGAGTTAATCAGGACTTTCATCGCTTGTTGCTTTGCGTCGGCGTCACGGTTTCCTTGCTTTGCTTTGGTTTTCAACTTCAACCTCTCTATCGTCAAGGTTTTGAGCCATTTTAGGGCGTATTGGTCTTCGTCTTTTCGGCTGTGAATACGGTAGGCGAGCATTATGGTTGGGTAAAGACTTGCAATGTCAATCTTGCAACACGGGTAAAATAGTCCCTTCCTTGCGACAACGAGACCGCCAACATACTTTCGCTTCCTGTCGGGTTTGGGATTATAATCACGACCGTAATGTCGCTCCAAAATCTTGTTCCAAACCCATGCCGTTGATTTGATACAAATATCGCCTAACGGTAATCCCGTCATTTGGCTGATTGCGTGATAAGGCGGTATTAACCAAAGGAAAACCCGCAAACATTCTGTCAAGTCAGCCGTTAGGTAAGCGTCAAATGTTTCAGAGTTATTGTGACATGAGACAAGGATTTGTTCATGGGTCAGGACCGGTCGGTTTGGTTCATCAACCCCAAAATGTTTCGCCACTGACTTCAAATCGTAATTTCTCAACTCTTTCGCCGTGTAGTCCCAACGGCAGACCAGATGAAGCGTGTCCACAAGGGTTAGCCCTAAGTCGGTTCGGATGTCGGGGAATTGAAGGGGTTCGCCTTTCAGCGTTCCATTGGTAGCAGCCACAG
>Ga0209289_100213_pt1 | contig 34210 bp, 44 predicted proteins | sample GXS110809BmetaG_FD_184121 | JGI IMG/M metagenome (GOLD analysis project Ga0209289, IMG submission 184121) | Hot spring microbial communities from Gongxiaoshe hot spring, China to study Microbial Dark Matter (Phase II) - GXS 110809B (SPAdes)... ...
ACCGGGCATATCCGATCCTGGATATGTTTTGATCAGAAGAGCCATTGAGGAAAATATACAAGTGATACCAATACCAGGAGCAACCGCCTTCGTTTGTGCGCTTGTGGCAAGTGGATTGCCAATGGATGAGTTTGTCTTCGTCGGATTTTTACCCCATAAAAAAGGTAGAAAAACAAAGCTTCAAAAATTAGCACAGGAAGAAAGAACGGTGATTTTATACGAGTCCCCACATAGGGTTTTAAAAACTTTAAATGAAATTCTTGAAAATTTCGGCGATAGAGAAATAGCAGTAGCAAAAGAGTTAACAAAAATTCACGAAGAAATTTTTAGAGGCAAGATATCAGAAGTTTTAAAAAAATTAACGCCAGATAAAATTAAAGGTGAGTTCGTAATTGTAATTTCAGGAAAAACAAATTAGGAGGGAAAGTTATGAATAAACTTAAAATTCTCAAGCATTTCGCTGAGATCGCTCCCGTTTACCGCCATGTTAGAACACTTGACCCCGAGCCGATCTTCGCCATAAAAGATATCCTTGTAAAACATAAAAAATGGAAAAAACCGTTAAAAATTGCCGATATAGGAGCTGGAACGGGTAGATATACAGAACTTTTGATAAAAATTCTCAAACCCGAAAATGTTAAAACAATTCTCGTTGATGCAAGTTTTGAGATGCTCTCGGTGGGGAAAACACACATGGGAAGATACAACGCACACTTTGTAAATTCGCTCGCTGAACATCTCCCCTTTAAAAATGAGGTTTTTGATGTCATCATGGTTTTTAACGCAATTCATCACTTTGACTTTAAAAAGTTCATACGAGAGGCAAGAAGAATCTTAAAAACTGGTGGCTTTATCTTCATCTATACGAGGACACAAGAACAAAATAGAAATTCAATCTGGGGTCAATACTTTCCGAAATTCTCAGAAAAGGAATATCGCTTGTTCTGGAAAGATGAATTGATTAAAAAGATCAAAAGATTGAAAAATTTTAAAGTTATAAGTTACATTGAGTTTGAATATCCCCGCATCTCAACAATAGATGAACTTCTTAAAAAGGCATTTGCAAAACATTATTCTACTTTTTATCTTTATAAAGATGATGAATACGCCCAAGCGATTGAGATGTTTAAGGAAAATCTGATGAAATATTATGAGCCTGATGAGCAAATAATTCACACGGATGAAAATACACTTGTTGGCTTGAGAAAAATTAGCAGAGAATAAAATTGACATCAAATTTAATTCCAAAGAAACTTGAAACTTTTTATCTTAACACGATAGAAAAAATTCTTGGCTTTGTCCTGCATTTTAATTTGAATCCGAATTTTTTAACAACACTCGCACTTATCATTGGTATTTTTGCTGGATATTTTTTCGCGATAGGGAAATTTATAATAGCTGGGATTTTAACTCTGTTGAGCGGGATATTTGACACAGTTGATGGGAAAATTGCAAGATTAACAAACAGAGTTACAAAATTTGGAGCACTTTATGATTCAACGCTTGATAGATATGCAGAGGTGATCGTGTTTTTTGGGATAGGTGTTTACTTGATAAAGTATAATTTTTACATTACATCAGTCGCTGCCGTTTTCGCTATTGGTGGTTCAATGATGGTAAGCTATATAAGAGCAAGAGCTGAAGGGCTCGGATTTGAGTGCAACATCGGGTTTATGAGAAGAGCAGAAAGGATTGTTTTGTTAGGTTTTAGTTCGGTTTTCTATTTTTTGCATGATCATTTTGTAAGTTTTTTTGATTATGTTTTTGAAAAGATTAATTTTGATCTCCCCGCATATCCGCCTATGCCACTTTCAATCGCAATTTACATAATGGCTGTTCTTACAAATATAACGGCGTTTCAAAGACTCCATTACGTTTGGAAAAAATCAAAAGAAATAGAAAAACTCGCAACTCAACCTGAAAATGAATTTGCAACACAAAATAATAAAGAGGTGAAAAAATGATAAGGACAAAATCTGGAGCACAAATAAAAGAACCCGTTGGGAAAGTTGGCGTGCTTTTACCTGGGCTCGGAGCTGTTGCGACAACTTTTATAGCTGGAACCCTACTTGTCCGCAAGGGTTTAGCATTACCAATTGGCTCGCTCACACAAATGGGAACAATTAGACTTGGGAAAAGGACTGAAAGAAGATTCCCAAAAATTAAAGATTTTGTCCCACTTGCGGATTTAAATGATCTTGTCTTCGGTGGATGGGATATTTTTGAGGACAATGCTTATGAATCAGCTCTAAAGGCAGGGGTATTGAGAAAAGAACATCTTGATCTTGTCAAAGATGAACTTGAACAAATAAAACCTATGAAAGCAGTATTTGATAAAAAATATGTTAAGAAACTTGACGGTCCCAATGTGAAAAAAGCGAAAGACAAATTTGAACTTGCTCAGATGTTAAGAGAGGATATAAAAAATTTCAAAGAGAAAAATAACTGTGATCGCCTTGTCATGATCTGGTGTGGAAGCACGGAGATTTACATGGAGCCAACCGAAGTTCATCAAACACTCTCTAAATTTGAAGAAGCGATGAAAAGAAATGATGATGCAATCTCGCCAAGCATGATCTACGCCTATGCGGCGATCGCAGAAGGTGTCCCATATGCAAACGGTGCACCAAATCTATCAGTTGATATCCCTGCTTTAATTGAGTTTGCAAAAGAGATGAATGTTCCAATCGCTGGAAAAGATTTTAAAACAGGTCAAACCCTTGTTAAAACAGTGATAGCACCAATGCTAAAGGCAAGAATGCTTGGGCTTACGGGGTGGTTTTCCGTCAATATCCTTGGCAACAGAGACGGCGAAGTCCTTGACGATCCAGACTCATTTAAAACGAAAGAAGTAAGTAAGCTTGGCGTTCTTGAGTATATCTTACAGCCAGAGCTTTACCCCGATTTATATGGAAATTACTATCATAAGGTGAGAATTAACTTTTATCCACCGCGTGGGGATGAAAAAGAAGCTTGGGATAACATTGATATATTTGGATGGCTTGGCTATCCGATGCAAATTAAAATAAATTTCCTCTGTCGGGATTCAATACTTGCAGCTCCAATTGTGCTTGATCTTGCCCTTTTCCTTGACCTTGCCCAAAGAAGCGGAATGCATGGAATTCAAGAATGGCTATCTTTTTACTTCAAAAGCCCAATGCATGCCCCAACAATTTACCCAGAACATGATTTATTCATACAGTTAATGAAACTCAAAAACCGACTCCGTCACCTGATGGGAGAGGAATTAATCACACACCTTGGACTTGAATATTACGATTAAAAATTTGGAGTTGACTCATCCTCACCCACTCTCTAAGAATTTAGAGAGTGGGATTTATTCTCCACATCCTTAGCTTGTGTGTTTATCATTTGCGCCTAATTCTTTTGAAAATTTTTTATAAAGCATATAAGTTATCACAAAGGAAACCGTGAAGATGCCAAATGGTATAATCAACCCCCATATAATCGTATCACTGTTCATTTTTTGATACCCTTTCTTTTCTTATACGAAATATACGCAAGTATCAAACCAAGAAATGAAACGAAATATGCGATTGTCATCCCTAAAACTACACTTAAACTTTTTTCCATCACTCCCTCCAACTCACTATCTTTTCAAGATTTTCTATATATTCTCGTTGCTTCTTCTCATATTCGTTTGAAATAGCCTTCAGCTTTGGATCTATTATCCAGTGCATAATGCCAGTCAAAATTATCCCAATCAAAAGAAACACAAAGCCCCATATAAAAAGAAATAAACTTAAAGCAACTCCGATCATCAAGAAAGCATATGCAAATGGCGAGATAACAATAGCAATTATATCCTCACGAGTCCATTTATCCGCTTCTTCAGGAGTCCAATTCCTTCTTATGAAGCTCATAACCCAATACCATTTTTATTTTATCAATCCCCTTTTCCTTGCTTCATTTTCAACAGGTTTCCACCATCCAATCGGTCTTGTCATAACATAATACTTGACAAGATGTTCCATATCTTCAGGTTTTGTCAGAAGAGTCACGGGAATATAAACAAGAGCAGTTAAAACCATTAAAATCCAAAATTGCAAATAATCAGGCAATTCGGGGATAATTCCAAATGCGGGTAGAATCCACACAACAAGCCATGAAAATCCAAGGTTTGCAATCCAGGCTGAAAGATAACCCCAAGAATTAAATCTCCACCATACAACTTGCAGGATGTTTGGGAGCCACATCCCGGCACCCATTATCCACAGTGCAAAAATCAACCATTTTGTTATTTCCTCCATCATTGAGCCATAAATAAACGAGCCAATTAGAAGAATAAATGTTGAAATTCTCCCAACCCACACAAGCTCTTTTTGGCTTGCGTTTGGATTTACATAATGATGATAAATATCACGGGTTAGGTAAACTGAACCAAGATTTAAATGCGTTGAAATAGTTGATATATGAATTGCCACAATACCTGCGAACAAAAATCCAGCCATGCCAGCTGGGAGATGTTCAAAAGCAATTCTAAACCATGCCATCTCATACTCTTTTGTGTCGGTCATATATGGATACATCACAAAAAAAGCAATTATAGCAACAGCCCAAAGGGCATTTCTTGTCAATGTCAACGCAGTGCCCCACCAGATACTATACGAGGCATCACGAACCGTTTTTGATGATTGAATTCTTTGAGCTTCAACATACCAATCAATACTTGTTCCCATTCCAAACCCACCTAAAACAGCAATAATTATCATAGTTACAAACCACGCAATTGGGAAATCGCCTGAGAAAAGCCCCGTGAAACTAAACGGATTTAATCGCCAAGCTTCACCAATTTCATATAGTTTTTGAACAATCCCATAAGGACCACCAGCTTCACGAATTCCCCAAAATGAAGCAATAATTATAACAAGAAGTGCAATTATTCCCTGTTGAAAGTCAGCCATCACAACACCCCAATATCCTGCTGTCAATACATAAATTGCAGTTATAGCTGAAAATGAAACTAATCCAACCCAGCTTTCCCAACCGAAAAGATAATTACAGAGTTTTCCCATTGCTATACCAACCCATCCAAGGATAAACATGTTAAGGAATGAACCCCATCCAGCCATCCAACCTCTTAAAAGTTCAGCCCCAAGCCCTGAATATCTCAAACTTTGCCATTCCGCCTGTGAGTACGCAACTGATCTTCTGAAAATTCTCGCCGAAACAAATGCAGCAATCGCACACCATGCGGAGAAAAAGGTATACCAAAGCCCTCTCAAGCCATGTTTATAGATAACACCGCTTACCCACATTGGCGTATCTGTTGCTGTATGCGTAGCATAAACGCTCATTGCAGGAAGCCACCATGGCAATGCTCTCCCAGCAAGAAAGAAATCCGCCTCAGATCTTTTACCAAGATTATAGAACAAAACCCCCGCCCCAGTCATCAAAATAAGGTAAAGAACAAGCCAAAAATAATCCAGAAAGACAAACTTTACCATATATCTTCGTGAGTTTACTTTTACTTGGTTATACTTCTTACAGCCTCACTTACCCAAATCTTTTCAACCCTTGCATCTTTTTTCAATTTCCTCGCCATTTCATTCGCCTGTTCAATTGAATCAAAAAATCCGACCCGAACACGATACCAATTTCCACCCTTCCATTCAACAAACGCCCTCTCAACAAACGCATTATAACCCTTTTTCTTCAAATCACTTGCAAGAGCATCAGCTAACTTTTTATCTTGAAATGAAGCAACCTGAATCACATAACTTTTCCCTACCTTTGGAATCGGCTTTGAAATACTTGGTTTCTCGGGCTTTGGAGTTGTAATAACTGGCTGTGGTTTTCTTTCCTCACTTACGGCCGGAGTTTCCACCCTTGGTTTGATCTCTGGCGTCGTCACAATAACTTCTTCTGGCTGTTTAAATTCAACTTTGCTTGTCTTTTTACCTTCACCCCAAAGATGAATATAACCATACTGATTCAGGAGAAATATAACCCCGCCAACAAAGATTAAAAACACCACAAAAAGAAAAACCCAAAAACCTGTTCGCTTGTTGTTTTCTTCCTCATATTCAAACGCCATAGATGGCACCTCCTTTTTTTGTGTATCATCAAAAACTTTCTTTGGTTCTTTTTTCTCCTGCGGATGCTGTGGTTCCTCAGTTAAATTAAATTCCGGCATCTCTACCTCCTCAAAGTTAATTTTTATTTCATCCTTATACATTTCTTTGCCACTCTTGCTCACCTCAACATTTTGAAAAACATCAAAAACCGGAACATCAATATCTATATCCTCAAACCTTTCAACCGCTTTAGATTCATCAGGCAAATAAAGGTAATCTTCCCCATCTTTAAGTTTAGAAATTTTAAACTCCTCAACAACTGGTTCTTCTTCCACCGCATTAAATTCAATTTTTACATCTTCCTGTTTTTTCCCCGACTCAAAAAATGTGAGATTGAACTCATCCAAATCTTTCTCTTCAACAATTGCTGATTGAACCTTGACGACAACTGGTTTCAGATTCTTATACTTTATGTTGACCTTCTCAAGGAAAATTTTTGCTGGTGAAAAGCTAACAACAATTTTTGATGGGATGACTTTTTCAAATCCTGTCTTTGGGTCAAAAACTCTTCTTGTCTTTCGCGCTTTTTCTTTGAACTCGCCAAAACCGGAAATTCTAACGCTTTGTCCCGATTTCAGAACTTTTACAAATCTTTGAATAAATTTATCATAAAACAACTTCGCTTCATCATAGGAAATCCCCGCACGCTTTGACAGAGAATTTAAAAATTCATTTTTATCCATGAAAAAACCTACCTATTGTTAATTGCGCTAATTATTGATTTACTTGGCTTGAAATAAGGATACTCTTTGGGTGGCAAAATCAATTCCTCGCCAGTTTTTGGATTGCGCCCCTTTCTGCTTGCCCTATGTTTTACAGTGAAAACCCCGAATCTGAATAAATTTAACTTTTTCTCCTTTATCAAAATTTCAGATACGAGATTAAAAAACGCATCAAGAACTCTTTCCGTCTTTGCCACGCTCCACTTCATATCTTTCGCAAGCAACTTTGTAAATTCATCTTTGGTCATCTTAAAACCTCCAACTTATTTAAAACCTATATTCTACTCCACCAATGACCACAATATCTGGTTCAAGATAACTCTGCCATAGATAAAACCTCTGTGCAAATAAATTATCAAAATTCACAAAAACTTTAAAATTCCTGAAAACCTCATACTCACCTCTCAAATTAGCAAGAGCAAAACCTTTCAATTCGTCTCCCTCAAAGTTATAGACTCTACTACTAATTAAATTAATTTCCAGATTAATTGCAAGTCCAAACCCAAATTTATGCCCATACCCAAGATTTGCAGAAAAATTAGGATAATATGGGACTGGCTTTTTACTTCTTGCGTTATATGAAGAATTTAAAATGACCCCGAAAATAAATTCACTCCGACGATAATTTAAATATCCCGAACCTTTCAACTCAATAAATTGAACTCGCTCAAACTCAACTGAATAGAAACCTTTTTTATACTCAACATAAACTGGGAAATTTTTGAATGCTCTAAAATTCAATCCCGCATCAAGACCAATACCCCCCTTCCCATACCTCACGCCAAACCCAAAATTGAAATATCCATCTGGATGAACGATGTTTAGATTTTTCGTCAAAAATCTGTTCGCCTTTAAATGATTAAAAATGGTCAAATTTAAAACTTCTGGAGCAAAAAAGGCATATAATTGCGTTTCCTTCCCTGCAAGATATTTAAATGAAACATCTGGATAAATCCTCAACCCCGTCATCATATCAGAATTTTTAAAGGAAAATAACTTAACCCCAAAATCAAGCCAATAACTTCTTCCAATTTCAAAAAATTCAAGCAAATTTCCAGCAAATAAAGCAAGCTTAAAAAATTTCCCCTGTGAAGATGTATAATCAGCGTTAAACCTCAAACTCAAAAAATCAACAGCACGCCTAAAGTTAAAACTAAAATCAAATCTTTTCTCCCGCCCATCAAACCTTGAACTTTCATAGTTTTCAATTGTATCAAGCACGGTAAAAATTGAATATCTAACCCTCAAATCATAGTCAAAAGATTTTCTGTATGGTGACTCAAGCGAAAACATTAAACTTAAATTATTCATGTTCCTGTGAAATGATGGGACGGGAAAACCGTAAAATCCAAAACTATATGTCCAATAGTCCATCGTGCTTGAAATTTTAGAATCAGCAAGCCAATTAAAAATTTTATCCCTGATTTGTGGAAGATAAAACTTAGCACCAATTGAGAACTGGTTTTGTATATAATCAGCGTTCTCAATAAAACCTTGACTTGAGCGATGATAAAAATTTGAGTTTACAAACAAACCTTTAAAAACTTTCCCCTGAACCATCCCATCAAAATATGCAGTCAAATACCTCCCCACACCAGCTTTAAATTTTGCAACCGAGCTTTCCTCTGAAAGTTTTACATAATCATCCTTCCAAGTTTTGATAGAGACATCAGAACTGATTTTTTCGCCGTGTAAAATCTCATAGTGTTTCAAATCCACTTTAGGGAGGTTAATCTCATTAGATTCAATTTTTTGTCCAGATTCAATTTCAATTGTCTCCCGTCCCGTTATAACAAATTCGGGAAGGACAAATTCATTTTTCGTTTCTCTTAACGCTGTCGTATCAACCTTAAATCTTCTCTCTTCAGGTTTCACCTCCTGCGTGAAAAGATTCAGTGAAGAAAAGAACAAAAATGTAAAGATAACTTTTTTCATACTGTGCAAAATTTATTTTAATGCACCTTTAATCTGTGGTTTGGTTTGTCCACGATGGCATGTATAGCAATCAACCACCTCAGCGCCTTCCCAGTTGATGAAATCCCGATTTATCGTCATAACCATTTTAAGCATCACTCTTGCTTTTTTCTTTGTTTCCTTGACATCGCTCGCATAATTGTTTACATCGTGACAGTAATTGCACTTAACACCAAGTGCATCTGCAATCCCTTCCATAATTTTTTGCAGTTGTTCCTTTGATTGAACCTCCGTCAAAACTTGAAGATTCCGCCCGAATCTTCTTTGAGATTGTGAATTCGTTAAATCAACCGCAACGACTAACCCAATTATAACCAAAAATATAAACGATGTATAAAAAAGAGCTGTCTTTCTCATTTTTAACCTGTTATTTTTGTTTTTAATTGTTCAAGTTTTTCAATAACCTTGCTTCTCATTTCGTCACTTATGTTCATTTTCAAGAGCTCATTTAAAAAATGTCCGGCTTTTGCATAATCGCCTTTGATTTCATAGCATTGTGCGATGCGATAGTAAGCCATCGGCAAAAAATTAACATATTCTCCATAAAGATATCTCACCCTCAAAAACTGAAGTATAGCCTCATCAACATTTCCAAGTTTAAAAAATGACTCAGCATAAAGATATTGCGCCTGTGCAGAAACTTCATCCGTTGCCCTGTGCAAAATAACGGGCTTTAAAATTTCAACTGCGTCGTCAATTTTATCATAATTCAATAAAATTTCAGCTGATTTAACCCTTGCTCTATCGGCAAAATCGGAAGTTTGAAATCCATTTATCACCTCTCTAAATTTTCTCAAAGCGTTTGCGGTATCACCAAGTGAAAAATAGTTTAACCCCATAAGGTATAGAACCTCATCATAAAATTTTGCCCTCGTTTCAATTTTCCCGAGATGCTCTATTGCTTCAGCAAATTCACCAGAATTATATTTCATCCATCCAAGCCTAAGAAGTGCACTTTGAGAAAATTCGTTTAGCGGATACTTTACGATAAGACTTTTATAAATTTCCATCGCCTCAAAATTTCTTCCCATCAGCTCATAAGCCCTGCCAAGCTCATAATAAACCTTTGGCAAAAATTTGCTCTCTGGATAGTTTGAGACGAATTTTTTGTAAAGATTTACACCTTCAAGATAATTCCCCTGTGAAATTTGAAACTCCGCCTTCTTGAATGAAGCAATTTCAAGAAACTCTGGATTTTTGCTCTTTGAGATAAGTTCATCAACAAGATCTGGGTTTTTCCCCTGTGCCGAAAGTGAATATTGAATTCCTGAGATCGCATCACCTGCATATTTTGAATCCGGGTATTTTTCAATCACTTCAAGATATGTTTTTATGGCAAGTTCATATTTCCCCATGTTATAATAAGCATCTCCAATTCCGTAAAGCGCTCGGGGAGCAAGTTCGCTATTCGGATATCTCTCAACAACCTCACGGAATGAGTTTATTGCAGGGGTATAATTTTTATCTTGGAAATAAATCCAACCGATTTGATACCTTGCCGACGGAACAAGCGCTGAATTGGGGAATTTATTAAGCAAAAGATTTAACATTTCAAGCGATCGCAACATTTGACGCTGACGGAAATAAACTTGGGAAAGTTGAAAATATGCATAATCAGCTCCTTCTTGATCTCCGAAAAGACGAACAAAGGAAAGGTAATTCAATTCCGCTTGTTTGTAATTTTTCATCATAAAATAAGAATCTGCAAGCCTAAGCCGTGCATCAAGCGCCCTTTTACCGGTTGAGTATTGACTTAAAAATTTTTCAAATTGTTTTACCGCTTCGGCATAATTCCCTTCTTTAAAATATGACCAAGCAATTGAGTAAAGCGCTTGCTCTGCGTTTGTGCTTTTCGGAAAGCGATTTAAAATCTCAATGTAACATCTTCTTGCGTTTTTATAATCCCCAAGTTTGTAATATAATTCGCCCGCGTACAAAAGAGCAAACTCAACATTTACATTATTTGGAAACTTTGATAAAAATTCCTCAAAAACTTTTATTGCCTCGTTAAATTTTCCATCCCTCATCAATGCAATCCCTTCACTGTAAATGTTAACCGCTTCATTGTCACTTGAAAGTTCAAATTCATTCCTTATCATTCGCAGAATAGATGCACCTTTTGAATAATTCCCCATTCTTATATAAGATTGAGCAAGAAGTTCAAATGCTTTTATCTTAACATCGCTCGTATCTTCAAGATGAATTTTTTCAAGATGGGCAATTGCGCTATCATATTTCCCTTGTGAAAAATAAATCAAGCCAAGTTCATAATTTGCCCGAGCATAGAGATTTGTATAATTTCTGCTTCTCTCAATAAAATTCTTAAATACAGAAATTGCGCCAGCGGTATCACCTGCAACTTTTTTGACTTCTCCAAGGTAAAAAAGGGAAAGCCCAGCTATCTCACCATCTCCTTTTGAAAGTGAATCAAAAACTTGAATGGCTTCCGCATGTTTCCCTTGCTTATAATAAATCCAGCCAATTGAATAAGAGGCATGTTGTCTGAACTCACCGTTTGGAAATTTTTTCAAATAATCGTCATAATAAAATTTTGCCGAATCATATAATCCAATTGCGTAATAGCTCTCGCCAAGAAGAAAAACAACCCTTTCATTTTCCCCTTCTTTCAGAGCCTCGCGAGCAAATTCAATCGCATTTTCATAATTTTTCAACTTATAATAACATTCAGCAAGATTTAATCTCGCATCGTTAAGAATTTTTTCAAGTTTCCCTCTGCCTTCGCCAAATTTTTCAATCAGACTTTTATACTTTTCAATTGCTTCTTGAAACTTCCCCTGTTTATGAAGGATGAAACCAGCCGAAAAAATCGCAAAGGGCGCAACCTCACCCGTAGTATCAACCTCATAAGAAAGCGTGTAATATCTCAAGGCATTTCTTAAATCATTCTGTTCAAAATAAATTTCACCAAGGTAATACGCAGATTGAGAAATTAACAACTTATCTGATGATGTTTCAATTGCTTTTTTAAAATTTTCAATCGCCGAAATAAAATTTTTCCGTTTCAGGTATATCTCTGCGATTCTATAGTTTGCTTTGTCTTTAAATCTTGTGCTCGGGAGGTTGGATAAAATGGAGATGTAAATTTTAAGGGCGGAGTCATATTCCCCAAGTTTGAACATTGATTCAGCGCTAAAAAACTGTGCTTCTTCAACGAACTTACTTTCGGGATAATTTTTTATAAACTTCTGAAATTCGGTAAATGCAAGTTGATACATTCCATCTTCAAAGAGGGAATAAGCAAATTTAAAATCACGCATCTCCTGCAGATTTACCTGTGCAAGCATAAAAGTTGCCAGCGTAAAGAAGAGTAAACTAATTTTCTTTAACATCCATCTCGTTTTTTGATTTTGCGTTGCAATTTACTTTAAATATAATCATCAGAGATTTGGGAAGCAAGAAAAAGCGTGAAGATTGTAAAGAGTGGGGTCAAGTTAATTTACACTTAAAGATGCAGTTATTTTTCTTGAGCTACTTGAGGTTGTTTTCTCTGGATGCGTTGTTTTGTGGGGCTTGAAATATACTTTTCAATTATTGAGAGCAATTCATTTTTACCAACGCCAGTAATAGCTGAAAAAATGATAAAGTCCTGACAGTATTTTAATTTTCCAAAGGCATTTTTTATCATATCAACTTGCTTCGTTATTTTACTTCTGGCAATTTTGTCAATTTTCGTTATCACGATAACATAAGGAATTTTAAAGTAATCAAGCCATCCAGCCATCATTTTGTCAAGCTCAGTTGGTTCGTGCCGGGCATCAACGATGTGAAGGACAAGTTTTATTTGTTCCCTGTTGCTGAGGTAATTTTCTATAAGCTTGCTCCACCCAGCTTTAACATGTTCGGGGACACGAGCATAACCATAACCAGGCAAATCAACAATGTAGAATGATTCGTTGATCAAGAAGTAATTTAAAGCTTGTGTTTTTCCAGGGGTTGAGCTTATAAAGGCGAGATTTTTTTTGCCACAGAGTTTGTTGATAAGTGATGATTTCCCCACATTTGATCTTCCAACAAGTGCAATTTCAGGAAGTCCATCGGTTGGGAGCTGTCTCACATCTGTCAGGCTTGCCACAAATCTTGCGGATGTTATCTTCATAGCTTCTTTAGATTCTATGTTTAAAAAACCAGCGGAGCCGAAAAGCTCCGCTCATTATCAAGTTGATGGCTGTTTTGAGACTTGTTCTCCAGCAGGTTGAGTTTCTGCTTTCTTTTCTTTCTTTGGTTTAACCATTCCAGTTCCAATATTATAATCAACAAGTTCAAGCACAGCAAGCTCAGCTGAATCACCACGCCTAAAGCCAAGGCGAACAACTCTGGTATAACCACCAGGTCTATCCATAACTCTTGGTGCAATCTCGTTGAACAGCTCCTTTAAGGCTTGTCTATTTCTTATAAATTTTGCCACAAGTCGTCTTGAATGAACATCACCACGTTTTGCCTTGGTTATCAACTTTTCAGCGAATCTTCTTGCCTCCTTTGCCTTAGCAACGGTTGTAACGATTCGCTTATGAAGAAATAGTGCGGTTGCAAGTGCAGAAAGAGTTGCTTTCCTATGGCTATGTGTCCTTTTGAGTTTCCTTCCCTTTTTCAGATGTCGCATTTAAACCTCCAGAAAAATTTTTTTAACTTTCCTTCAGATATTTATCCACATCAAAACCAAAGTGTAAACCGTATCCTTCAATAATTTTCTTTATCTCGTTTAACGAAGTTCTACCCAAGTTTTTGAAGCTCAAAAGTTGATGCTCTTGATACCTTACGATATCACCAATTGTATTTAAACCGTTCGTCTTTAAAATGTTAAAAGCTCTCATGCTCAGAAAAAGTTCTTCAATCGGCGTCTTCAAAATTTTCCTGATACGATCCTTCTCATTAACAGCCTTACCTTCCTCAGTGGATTTAATTGGTTCAGGTTCTGCCTGTGGATGGAGTTCAATCACAATTTCAAAATGTTCCTTCAAAATCTTTGCTGCACTGACAAGAGCATCATCCGGGGCTATTGAACCATCTGTTTCTATCTCAAGGGTCAATTTTTCATAATCACCTTTTTGCTTCAAACGAACATTCTCAATAAAATATCTCACATTTTTTATCGGGGTAAAAATTGCATCAAGCATTATTATTCCCTGCTGCGGGGTCACTGGAGGAGCTGGCTCAAGATATTCAAGCTCTTCAGCTGGAACATAACCTTTCCCATAACCAATCCACAAGTCCATTTCAAATTCAGTATTTCCTGTAATCTCTGCAATATGATGCTCGGGATTCAAAATCTCTATACCAGAATTTTGCTTCTGTATATCTCCAGCTTTGAATTTACCGGGTCCTTTGACAAGTACATTTACTTTTTTTATTGATTTATCAATCAACTTAAATCTAACGCCCTTTAAGTTGAGCACAATATCTGTAACATCCTCAACAACTCCAGGAATTGTTGAGAACTCATGAAGCACTCCTTCTATTTTCACAGCAATGAAAGCATAACCAGGAATTGATGAGAGAAGAACTCTTCTTAATGCATTCCCAATTGTCACCCCATATCCACGCTCAAGCGGTTGAATAATAAACCTTCCAAAAGTATTTGAATATGTCGCTTCATCCATCACTACATTTTCTGGAAAAGTCAATGAAATATTTAACATTTTTACCTCTATAACTTAATTTTTACTTGGAATAAAGTTCAACGATCAACTGCTCATTGACATTTATCGGTATCTCTGAACGCTCTGGTATATACATAAACACGCCACTTAAAGTTGCTTTATTAAGTTGAAGCCATGGGACAAGGCTTGATTCAGTGACACGCTTTAATGAGTTATGAATTATTTCAAGTTCTTTGCTTTTATCCCTTACTCTTATCTCATCACCAGGTTCAACAAGATATGAAGGGATATCAACAATCTTACCATTTACAAGGATATGCCTATGTTTAACGAGTTGTCTTGCAGCTTTCCTTGATGGAGCAAATCCAAGACGATATACAACATTATCAAGCCGTCTTTCAAGTATCTTTATTAAATTTTCTCCGGTTTTACCTTTTTGCCTTGTTGCCATTTCAAAATATCTCCTGAATTGACGTTCAAGAACCCCATAAATTCTGCGTAACTTCTGCTTCTCACGTAATTGAATCCCATACTCCGACAGCCTCGCTCGCCTCAACGGTCCATGTTGACCGGGCGGATAATTTTTTCTTTCAAGAGGACATTTCTCTGTATAACATTTCTCACCTTTAAGATAAAGTTTCATCCTCTCCCTTCTGCAAAGTTTACAAACTGGACCTGTGTATCTTCCCATGATTTTTTAGTTTTATTTAATTTTTAAACTCTTCTTCTCTTAGGTGGTCTACAGCCATTATGCGGAATTGGGGTCACATCCCGAATTGTAAGTATCTCAAGCCCTGCGGTTTGAAGCGCACGAATAGCTGCTTCTCTTCCAGAACCTGGACCTTTAACAAGGACATCAACTTTTCTAACACCAAGATTATATGCTTCCTTTGCCGCTGCTTCAGCAGCAAGTTGTGCCGCAAACGGTGTTCCTTTTTTAGTACCTTTATAACCTATCCTACCACCAGATGACCATGCAAGGACATTACCATATCTATCCGTTATCGTAACTATGGTATTGTTAAATGTCGCCTTGATATGTGCTATACCGTGAGCGTCTACCTGGATTTTCTTTTTTTGCTTCTTTACCTTCGCCAACTTTTATCCTCCAAAATTAATTTTTATTTCTTAGCTGTTGCCTTCTTCTTGCCTGGAACTGTTTTCCTCTTCCCTTTCCTTGTTCTCGCATTCGTCCTCGTTCTCTGACCACGAACTGGCAATCCACGGCGATGCCTTAAACCACGATAACACCCAATATCCATAAGACGCTTAATGTTCATTTGGATCTCAGCCCTTAAAGCACCCTCAACCTTATATTCAGCGTTTATAATATCTCTTATCTTGCTGATTTCCTCATCTGTTAACTCACCAATTTTTTTCATCGGGTCAACACCCGCTTTCTGGAGTATCTTAAGAGCTGAGCTTCTCCCTATTCCATAGATATAAGTTAAAGCGATAAATGCTCTCTTATTTCTCGGCAACTCTACTCCTGCTATCCTTGCCATACCTTTTAACCTTGCCTTTGTTTATGCTTTGGGTTTTTCTTACAAATGACCCTTATAACTCCCTTCCGTTTGATGATTTTGCAATGTTCGCAAATTTTTTTAACTGATGAACGAACTTTCATTTTCTCGTCTCTGAATTTTATTTATATCTATAAATGATTCGTCCCTTCGTTAGGTCATAAGGTGAAAGTTCAACTTGAACCTTATCACCTGGCAAAATTTTAATAAAATGCATTCGCATCTTTCCCGAAACATGCGCTGTAACCTCAAGACCGTTATCAAGTTTCACCTTAAAAGTTGCATTCGGTAAAGCTTCAATCACAACGCCGTCAACCTTGACACCTTCTTGCTTTCCCATTACAAAGTTAAAATTTCTGGTTTTCCTTTTCTCACAACAATTGTATGTTCAAAATGAGCCGATGGAAGACCATCAAGTGTGTAAACAGTCCAACCGTCACTTCCAAAATAAACTTGCCAAGTCCCAGCATTAACCATCGGTTCAATTGCAAGCGTCATCCCTTCACGAAGTTTGATTCCTTTGCCTTTTTGACCAAAGTTCGGAACCGGTGGTTCTTCATGAAGTTTTTTACCGATTCCATGCCCGACTAAATCACGGACAACGGAAAAACCTTGAGATTCAACATAGCTTTGAATTGCATACCCAATGTCAAAAAGCCTGTTCCCTTCAACTGCCTGTTCAATTCCTAAGTAAAGTGCTTTCTCAGTTACCTCTATTAATCTTTTCTTTTCACCATTGACCTCGCCAACTGCAAATGTCTTAGCTGCATCTCCATAATAACCGTTTTTTATAACTCCAACATCAATTGAAACTATTTGACCTTCTTTCAAAACTTTATCTTTCGTTGGGATTCCATGAACGACCTCATTGTCAATTGATACACAAATTGTCGCTGGGAAAAGATTTCTCTTGTTAAAACCATAACCTTTAAATGCAGGTTTCGCTCCTTGCGAAAGTATAAAATCCTCCGCTATTTTATCAAGCTCATAAGCCGAGACACCAGACTTAATATATTTTCCAAGCAATCTCAAAACATCCGCAACAATTTTGCCAGCTTCTCTCATCAAATCTATTTCCTTTTGCGTCTTTATGCTCACTCCTTTAATATCCAACTCTGCTCTTTATTCTACCTGTTTTCATAAACCCATCATAATGTCTCATCAAAAGATATGTCTCAATTTGCTGTAATGTATCAAGTGCAACTCCTACAACGATTAGCAAACTCGTTCCACCAAAAAACGAGGCCATGGTTGGTGAAACTCCCAACCTTATCATAAAACCAGGTAAAACCGCAATTATTGCAAGGAAAATTGAACCAGGCAGAGTTATCTTCGTTAGAATATTGTCAATGAAATCCGCTGTATTTTTCCCAGGTCTTATTCCAGGAATAAAACCTCCTTGCTTTCTCATCGTATCGGCGATATCCTGAGGATTGAAAACAATAGCTGTGTAAAGATATGTGAAAAATATAACCAGCAAAGCGTAAACAAAATTATACCAAAATGATGTATAATTAAAGTTCGCCGCAAACTCCTGCAAAGCTTCACTTTGCGGGAAGAATGTTATTATTGTGCTTGGCAAAAACATAACTGATTGGGCAAAAATTATCGGCATCACACCAGCTGCATTTACCCTTATTGGTATATACTGCGTAACCCCACCATAAACTCTTCTACCAACAACTCTCTTCGCATACTGAACTGGGATTCTTCTCGTTCCAGTTGTAACAAGTATAACAAGTGCTACAACAAGAACCATCCCGGTTATGATTAATATCTCTTCAATTATACTTCTTGATCCCGTTTTTATCATTTGAAATTCTTCAAGCAAAGCATTCGGAAATCTCGCGATTATCCCAACAAAAATTATCAGGGAAATCCCATTTCCTATTCCTCGTTCCGTTATCTGCTCACCAAGCCACATTATAAAAATTGTTCCAGCAGTGAGAATGAAAACTGTACTTATAACAAAGCCTAAACCTTTAACAGCATCAGGAACTATTGGCAAACCTCCTGGGGTCGTCATATTCATTAGCCTTATGCTCACGCCCCATGCCTGAAGTGCAGCAACAAGAACTGTCCCTTGTCTTGCATACTGCTCAAGTTTCCTACGTCCTTCCTCTCCCTCCTGCTGTAATTTTCTAAAATATGGAACAACTGCGCCAAGTAATTGCAAAATAATTGCAGCGCTTATATAAGGCATTATCCCAAGGGCAAAAACCGCTGCATTTTGAAAAGCTCCGCCAGCAAAAAGATCATAAAGCGCAAAAAGCGAATTTTGAGATTGACTTCTTATAACCTCTGCAAGAAGCGACGCATCAACACCAGGCAATGTTATATGTGCTCCAATTCTAACCACGGCAAGTAAAGCAATTGTAAAAAGAACCCTATCGCGGAGCTCCTCAATTTTAAAGATATTCCTGAGATTTTCAACTAATTTGCTCATAACTTGATCGCCTTGCCTCCAATTGCTTGTATCTTTTGTAATGCCGATTTGCTAAAAGCATGAGCTGAAATTTCAAGTGCGACTTTCAATTCACCATCACCTAAGATCTTAACAGGTAAAGTCTTCTTTGAAACAGCTCCTACATCATAGAGCAACTCAGGAGTAACCTTCGCGTCAGGTGAGATCTTTCCTTTATCAATAAGTTCCTGAAGACGACTTAAATTTACAATTTGATATTCTACTTTGAATGGATTTCTAAAACCACGCTTCGGGATTCGCCTGATCAAAGGCATTTGCCCACCCTCAAACCACGGCCTTATGCTTTCACCAGATCTTGACCTTTGACCTTTGTGACCTCGTGTTGATGTTCCGCCATGCCCTGAACCCTGTCCTCTGCCAACCCTTTTTTCTTTCTTCCTTGAGCCAGGGGCTGGTTTTAAATTACTCAATATGTTAGGCATTTTCTCCTCCGTTCTCTATTTCTTCTACAACGACAAGATGTTTAACTTTATTTATCATTCCACGAATCACAGGAGTATCATAGTGAATCACAGTTTTATGCGGTTTCCCTAACCCAAGTGCCTTTATAGTTCTTCTTTGCTTTTCAGGTGTTCCAATAATGCTTCTTACCTGTGTAATTTTAAGCTTCTTCGCCATCTTGGAATCCAAAGTTAAATTTTTACAAGTGAATCTGATTCAAACAACTCTTTAAGCGTCATTCCACGTTTTGCAGCCATCGTTCGGGCGTCTATCATACTTGTCAAAGCTTTCAAAGTTGCCTTAACAGTATTGTGCGGATTTGTGGAACCAAAGCATTTTGTAAGGACATTCTGCACACCTGCAAGCTCAAGAACTGCTCTGACAGCTCCACCTGCAATTATACCTGTTCCAGGGGCAGCTGGTTTAATTAGAACTTTTGAAGCCCCAAACTTTGCCACGATCTCATGAGGCACGGTTCCATTCACAATCGGAACTTCAACTATATTCTTTTTTGCATTCTCACTTGCTTTTTGGATTGCATCTGTTACCTCACGACCTTTGCCAAGCCCAATCCCAACATGACCATTTTTATCTCCGACGACAACAATAGCACTGAAACGAATTCTCTTACCACCTTTAACAACCTTAGCGGTTCGGTTGATCATAACAAGTTTTTCTTTTAAACCTTCAATCTCCGTCGGTTTTACTTTTTTTATCCTCGGCAATTTACCCTGAAAAATTTTGTTTTAAAAAACTAAACCACCCTCACGAGCTGCTTCTGCAAGGGCTTTTACCCTACCGTGATATTTGTAGCCGTTTCTGTCAAATACAACTTTTGTTATACCCTTTTCAAGTGCTTTTTTCGCAAGCGCAAGCCCAACGATCCTGCTAACCTCTGTCTTCGTTTTCGCATTTCTAACCTCATCCCTTATCTCTTTTGATAAACTTGACATCGCAACAAGCGTATGTCCCTTTGTATCATCAATTATTTGAGCATAGATATGTTTCAAACTTCTATAAACTGACAACCTTGGTCTTTCAGGTGTTCCAATAATTTTTGCTCTTACACGCTTGCGAATCTTTTCCCTACGAACCTTCTTCTTCTCAAATTCTCGCTTTATCATATTTTAAATTTAACCAATTTTATTTTGAATTCCGAACGAGGTTACGCCCAAAGTGAGCCCGCCTCGTTCATTATTTACCTGCTGCTTTTCCTGCTTTCATTCTTATAACTTCACCCTCGTAACGTATGCCTTTACCTTTATATGGCTCTGGCGGTCTAAAAGAACGAATCTTTGCTGCAACCTGCCCAACAAGCTGTTTGTCAATTCCACTTACAACGATATTTGTCGGCTGAGGAACTTCAATTTTAACTCCATCAGGAGGAATAAAAATTATCGGATGTGAATACCCAAGATAAAGAACAAGAGCTTTACCTTTCAACTCGGCTCTATATCCAATTCCAACAATCTCAAGCTTTTTTGTGTAACCCTGCGAAACCCCAATCACCATATTATTAATCAACGCTCTCCACAATCCATGCAATGCCTTATCAGTCCTTGAATCACTCCTCCTCTTAACAAAAACTTGATCTGAAGTTATCTCAACTTCTATTCTCGGGTGAACCTGCGCTGTAAGTTCTCCTTTCGGACCTGAAACTTTTAAAACTCCGTTTATTCTTTCAACCTTCACACCTTTTGGGATAGGTATCGGTTTTTTCCCAATTCTTGACATTTTTCTTACGATTTTATTTTCAATTTTCACCAAACATAACAAATTACTTCTCCACCAACCCTTTCCTTTCTCGCACGACGATCAGTCATAACTCCCTTCGGAGTAGTCAAAATTGCAATCCCAAGACCATTTAAAACCCTTGGTATCTCATCAACTCCAACATAAATTCTGCGCCCTGGTTTACTTACCCGCACAAGATTCGTAATTGCTGGCTCGCCATCTTCTGTATATTTGAGATAAATTCTCAAAATTCCCTGCTTCCCATCATCAATAACTTCATATCCCTTTATAAATTTCTGCTCAAGTAAAATCTGAGCAATAGCCCTTTTAAGTTTTGATGAAGGAGCTTCAACTACCTTATGTTTAGCTCTGACTGCATTTCTTATCCTCGTTAAAAAATCAGCAATTGGATCCGTCATCATAGCCTGTTTTTACCTCTAAATTTAATTTTTACCAACTTGCTTTTCTCACACCAGGAATTTTACCCTCAAGAGCAAGTCTCCGGAAACAAATCCTGCAAATCCCAAACTTCCTGTAATAACCTCTTGGTCTACCACAGATTGAACAGCGATTTCTCTTCCTAACTTTATATTTCGGTTCTCTTAATGCTTTTTGAATTGACGCTTTTCGTGCCAAGTTTTAATTCCTGAAATTTGTTTTTACGCTGTTGCTTTTTCCTCAACTACAACTTCACGTTTTCTAAATGGCATCCCAAACAACCTCAACAATTCATAAGCTTCCTCATCGGTTTTGGCTGTTGTTACAATCGTTATATCCATGCCAAAAATTCTTTCTACTTCATCAACATTTATCTCAGGGAAAATTATATGTTCTCTAATTCCAAGTGTGTAATTCCCTCTACCATCAAAAGATTTATCAGATAAACCTCTAAAGTCCCTGATCCTTGGAATTGCTGCGTTTATCAGCCTATCAAGAAACTCATACATTCGTTCTCTTCTCAATGTAACTTTACATCCGATTGCCATTCCAGCTCTTAACTTAAAGTTTGAGATTGATTTTCTCGCTCTCCTTATCACAGGTTGCTGTCCTGTAATCTTTGCAAGTTCTTTCATAGCCATTTCCAAAAGTTTCGGATCTTGCGTAGCTTGACCAACGCCCATATTAACGACAATCTTCACAAGTCGTGGAACTTGCATAACATTTTTATAGCCAAATCTTTTCATCATCTCTGGAATTATAACCTCATGATAAAGTTTTTTTAATCTCGGAACAACCTTTTCTTGTGTTTCCTCAATTTCTTGAACTTCTTGCTTTTTTTGCTTTTTCTCCTTAGCCATTTTAACTCACCTATGTTTTAATTAAAACATTTCGCCACATTTTTTACAAACTCTCATCTTGCTTTTCTTCCCATCCGCTGAAACAAGCCTCGCATGTCCAACTCTGGTTGCTTTACCGCACTTTGGACAAACAAGCATAACATTTGAAACATGGATTGGGGCCTCCATCTCAATTATACCACCCTGCGGATACTTGGGCGACTTGCGAACATGTTTTTTAACAATGTTAACACCCTCAACAAGAACTCTTTCCTTCTCACGGAGAACTTTTAAAACTTTTCCAATTTTACCCTTATAATTTCCAGCAATTACCTGAACGATGTCATTTTTCTTGATGTTCATTCTCTCCCAAAGTTTAATTTAAATAACTTCCGGTGCAAGTGATATAATTTTCATAAACTGTTTTTCACGCAGTTCCCTTGCAACAGGTCCAAAGATTCTCGTTCCCCTTGGTTCACCATACTTGTCAAGCAAAACGACAGCATTCTCATCAAATCTGACATAAGATCCATCCTTACGTCTTATTTCTTTCTTTGTTCGCACAACAACTGCGCGCGAAACTTCACCTTTTTTAACTGGTGCACCTGGAATTGCGCTTTTTATTGAAACCACAATGATATCTCCAACTGTTGCCGTTAATCTTTGATGTTGACCTATAATTCCTATACAACGAACTTTTTTAGCTCCTGAATTATCCGCAACCACAAGGTCGGTTTCTCTTCTTATCATGGCATTTTCAGAATTTTATTTTGCTCTTTCTATTATTTCAACAAGACGCCATCTTTTATGTTTGCTTAAGGGTCTTGTTTCCATAATTTTTACAATATCACCAATATTACACTCATTATTTTCATCATGAGCCATAACCTTCGTAGTTCTTGTATAAACTTTCTTGTAAATCGGGTGCATAATCTTCCTTTCAATTGCAACGACAATCGTTTTGTTCATCTTATTGCTCACAACTCTTCCAATTCTAACCTTCCTTTGACCACGTTTTGGTTTTTCAGGTTGAAGCCCTTGAACTTCATTTTGGCTCTGCTGAACATTTTCTTTTTCCTGGATTTTTTCCTCGCTCATCAGGCAACTTTACCTTCCTTTGTTTTCTCTCTTTGAAGTTCCCTTTCTCTTAAAATTGTTTTCATCCTTGCTATATCTTTGCGAATCATTTTAAATCTATGTGGCTTTTCAAGCTGACCAAGAGCTTTTTGAAATCTCAAATTGAACAGCTCTTCTTCAAGCTCTTTGATTCTTTGTCTTATCTCATCATCAGAAAGTTGTCTTATTTCGCTTGCCTTCATCTTTTCTGCGCAAAATTTTTATTTAAAATTTTTAACCGCCTGCCTCAATTCTTGTGACAAATTTTGTCTTTATTGGCAATTTATCCGCCGCAAGTTTAAGTGCTTCTTCTGCAACTTCACGACTGACGCCTCCAACCTCAAACATAATTCTACCAGGTTTCACAACAGCAACCCATCCCTCAACATTACCTTTACCTTTACCCATACGAGTCTCAGCTGGTTTTTTCGTATATGGTTTATCAGGGAAAATCCTTATCCAGATTTTCCCTCCTCTTTTCAAAGTCCTTGAAATTGCAACACGTGCTGCTTCAATTTGTTTATTTGTTATCCAGGCTGGCTCAAGCGCTTTCAAGCCATAATCTCCAAAAGCAAGCGTTGAAGCACGATATGATTTCCCTTTCAAACGACCACGCTGTTGTTTTCTGTATTTCGTCCTGCTTGGCATTAACATAGTTTAAAACCTCAAAGTTGTTTTTTTAACGAAGTTGTGGTTTTCTTCCTAAAACTTCACCCTTGAAAACCCAAACTTTAACTCCAATCTTACCATAAATGGTCAACGCTTCTGCGATTGCAAAATCAATCTCTGCTCTTATAGTATGTAATGGAACTCTGCCCTCAAGATACCACTCGCTTCTTGCTATCTCAGCACCAGCTAATCTACCCGAACACATTACTTTAATCCCCTGCGCTCCCATCCTCATTGCGGATGTAACAGCTGCCTTCATCGCCCTTCTATAAGAAACCCTATTTTCAATCTGTGCAGCTATTGACTCAGCTATAAGATAAGCATCAAGCTCAGGACGCTTGATCTCAACCACTTCAATTCTAACCTCTTTACCCGTTAACCTTTTTAATTCCTCCTGCAAAGATTCAATATCCTTGCCACCCTTTCCAATGACTATCCCTGGGCGAGAAGTATGAATCTTAATCTCAACTTGTTTTGTTTTTCTGTCAATTATTATTCTTGAAACACCGCTCCTTTTAAGCCTATTACGAATGTAATTACGAATCATCAAATCTTCCTGGAGCTTTTCAGCAAAATTTTTATCTTCATACCAATGCGCATCCCAATCCCTTATTATTCCAAGCCTGAAGCCTATTGGATGTGTTTTCTGTCCCAAGACTCCTCCACCATGCTACTTTGTTTTTGATTTATTTTTTCCTTCTGATTTTTCTGCTACAACGATCGTCAAGTGATTGCTCCTTCTTCTTATAATATATGCTCTACCAAATGGAGCGGGTAAAACACGTTTCAACATTGGTCCAGGGTCCACATAAACTTCCTTCACATAAAGATCTGATATATCAACCTTTCGTTCTGTTTCTTTATTCATGAAATTTGCAACAGCTGATCTTAAAACTTTTTCGGCAATTTTTGCTGCACGTTTTGGGGTATAATGTAAAATGTTAAGTGCTTCATCCACTGATTTACCTCTTATCAAATCAATCACAACCCTCATCTTCCTCGGCGAAGATGGTATATATCTTGCGACTGCTTTTGCTTCCATTTCAGTATCCGAACTTTATTTACTTTTTCATTTTACTTGCTTTTTCCGCCTTCGTGCCAGGGTGACCTCTAAATGTCCTCGTAGGTGCAAATTCACCAAGCTTGTGCCCAACCATGTTTTCAGTTATATAAACTGGAATAAATTGCTTTCCATTATGAACCGCAAATGTAAACCCAACAAAATCGGGAATTATCGTACAATCACGTGCCCAAGTTTTTATCACTCTCTTCTGTCCAGTCTTCATTAACTCTTGAACTTTCTTTAGCAATTTCTGGTCTACATATGGACCTTTCTTAAGCGAACGAGCCATATCAGATTAACTTTTTATTTTTTCTTTCTCCTCGCAACAATGTATTTATCAGATGGTTTATTCTTCTTTCTTGTTTTCTTTCCTTTCGTATGCCAGCCCCAAGGTGAAACTGGATGCGGATTACCTTGCGGTGCTTTACCTTCGCCTCCACCATGCGGATGATCAACAGGATTCATAGCAACACCACGAACATAAGGTCTTCTCCCAAGCCAGCGCGCTCTCCCAGCCTTGCCAATTGTGATGTTTTCATGATCAAGATTGCTCACAATCCCAATAGTAGCATAGCAATTTAAATGAATTTTTCTCAACTCACCAGATGGGAGACGCAAAAGAGCATAATTACCTTCTTTAGCCATAACCTGTGCATAAGTCCCAGCACTCCTTGCAATTTGCCCACCTTTCCCAGGACGAAGCTCAATATTATGCACAAACTCTCCAACAGGTATATTTCTCAACGGCAATGCATTCCCAATTTTAATTTCTGCATCCGGACCCGACATAACCATATCTCCAACCTTCAACCCATCTGGAGCGATAATATATCTTTTTTCACCGTCAACATAATGCAAAAGAGCTATCCTCGCACTTCTATTGGGGTCATACTCTATTGAAGCAACTTTTGCAGGAATTCCAATTTTATCACGCTTGAAGTCAATGATCCTATACATTCTTTTATGACCACCGCCACGATGCCTAACAGTAATTCTTCCTTGATTATTTCTGCCTGCGTGCTTCTTTAATGGAACAACCAGAGATTTCTCAGGCTCTGTCTTTGTGATATCCGAAAAATCAGAAACCGTATAAAATCTTCTTCCCGGGGTTACAGGCTTAAATGTCTTTACAGGCATTTTCTCACTCCCTCAATTTTTAAATGTTCTCAAAAATATCAATCTTGTATCCAGGCTCAAGAACAACAATCGCTTTTTTCCAATCCCGTCTCTTACCCTCAAACCTACCACGTCTTGTCAACATAAACTTTCTCTTACCTTTAACAATCATAGTCCTAACCTTTCTCACCTTCACATTAAATCTTGACTCAATCTCTTTCTTAATCTCAATTTTATTCGCTTTCATCGCAACCTCAAAAACATACTGATTTTTATCACGCAAAATCGTTGATTTCTCCGTAACTATTGGCCTAATTAAAACACTTGGCATCTTGATTGGGAAATTTTAATTTTCATTCTGTAAATGTATTTTGCAAAATTTCAACAGCGCTTTTTTGGATCAAAATCATTTGATTATTTAAAATGTCATAAGTTGATGCTTTATATGCCTCCAAAATGTTAAGACCAGGGATATTTCTTCCAGATTTATAAACATTCAAGTCAGTCTTAGCGGTTAAAAGCAAAACTTTCTTATTTAAAAGGTTAAATGCCCTCAAAATCTCAACCATTCTCTTCGTTTTCGGCTGTTCAAATGTGAAATCCTCAACAACGATTATCTGCTCATCTTTGAGCTTATAAGTTAAAGCAGATTTTCTTGCAAGTTGTTTGACCTTCTTGGGCAAATCAAGACTATAATCCCTCGGCACTGGACCAAAAACTGTTCCACCACCAACCCAAAGTGGTGATCTAATAGAACCTGCCCTTGCTCTTCCCGTATGTTTTTGTGGCCAAGGCTTTCTACCTCCACCTCTTACCTCTCCACGTGTCTTCGTTTTGTGCGTTCCTTGTCTCTGATTCGCAAGGTAAGCTTTAACAGCCAAATAAATTGCGTGATCATTAGGCTTTATCTCAAAAATATCGGGCCTTAACTCAACATACTCACCCGACTTCGTCCCATCAATTTTATAAACCTCAACCTTCATTCTTAACTTTCGGTTAATTTTTTTAAAGTTTGTTTTCTCTCACCTTAAAGAATTCAAATTTCTCAACTTGACTTGATTATTTTAACATAACTATTTTTTGCCCCTGGGACCGAACCTTTCACAACAAGTAAATTTGAGTCCGGTATCACCTCAACAACTTCAAGATTCCTAACTGTAACTTGTTCATCTCCCATATGCCCAGCCATTCTCTGACCTTTAAATGTATGTGACGGGAAAGAACTTGAACCAACTGACCCAGGCGCCCTATGTCTATCACTTTGACCATGGGTCTTCGGACCCCCACCAAATCCATGACGCTTCACAACGCCTTGAAAACCTTTACCCTTTGATCTTCCCGTTACCTTAACAAAATCACCAACCGAAAAAACATCCTCAACTCTTATCTGATCACCGGGTTTATACTTGCTTATGTCAAAACCTTTAAATTCCTTAAGCACCCTCAAAAACGGAACATTTGCTTTCTTAAAATGTCCCTGTAGTGGCTTTGGCGTTCTCTTTTCCTTTCTCAACCCAAAACCAAGCTGAAGAGCTTCATAACCATCTTTTTCCTTCGTTTTCACCTGCACGACATAACAAGGACCAACTTCAAGGACAGTGCAAGGTATGGCGACACCATTTTCAGCAAAAATTGTAGTCATCCCAAGTTTTTTTCCTATCAATCCAACCATATCTAAAATTTAGTTTAAATTTTTTATGTCTTAATCTCCACTTCTACTCCCGCTGGTAAATCAATTTTCGTTAAAACATCCATCGTTTTCGTATTCCAGTTTAAAATATCAATCAACCTTTTATGCGTTCTTATCTCAAACTGTTCGCGGGATTTTTTATCAACATGCGGTGACCTTAAAACTGTGAAAACCGAGCGCTTTGTCGGCAGGGGTATAGGCCCTGAGACAACAGCGCCCGTTTGTTTAACAGCTCTTACAATTCTATCAGCTGACTTGTCAATTAAACGATGATCGTATGACTTTAACTTGATTCTAATTTTTCTCTGCTGTGCCATTTTTAGATAAAACCTGTTTTATTCAAGTATCTTCGTTACTACTCCAGCGCCAACTGTTTTACCACCCTCACGAATAGCAAATCTTAATCCTTCCTCCATAGCAACGGGTGCAATCAATTCAATTGTAAGCCTCACATTATCACCCGGCATAACCATTTCTTGCCCCTCGGGCAAACCAATTATCGTACCAGTAACATCAGTCGTTCTAAAGTAAAACTGTGGTCTATAACCCTTATAGAAAGGAGTATGGCGTCCACCTTCTTCCTTTGAAAGAATATAAACCTCAGCTTCAAATTTTGTATGTGGAGTAATTGTCCCAGGCGCAGCTATAACCATACCACGTTCAAGCTCATCCTTTTCAATACCGCGCAAGAGCAATCCAACATTATCACCTGCAATTGCCTCATCAAGCTCTTTGCGGAACATCTCAATACCTGTTACGACCGTTTTCTTATGCTGACCAAGCCCTACAACCTCAACTTCATCACCAAGTTTTACCCTACCTCTTTCAACACGCCCAGTTCCAACCGTTCCACGACCAGTTATTGAGAAAACATCCTCAACTGGCATAAGGAAAGGCTTGTCAATATCACGCTGTGGCAATGGAATATAATTATCAATGGCATCAAGCAACTGATAAATTGGCTGGAGATCTGGATGATCTGGGGTTGTCTCTGGCTTCATTCCTGCCTCAAGAGCTTTCAAAGCACTACCCCTTATGACAGGAACTTCATCTCCAGGGAATTCATACTTCTTCAAAAGATCCCGAACCTCAAGTTCAACAAGATCAAGAAGCTCTGGATCATCAACCATATCCACCTTATTCATAAATACAACGATATAGGGCACATTAACCTGCCTTGCAAGAAGAACATGCTCTCTTGTTTGAGGCATAACACCATCATTTGCAGCAACAACAAGAATTGCACCGTCCATCTGAGCTGCACCAGTAATCATGTTCTTTATGTAGTCAGCATGACCAGGGCAATCAACATGTGCATAATGCCTCTTTTCGGTAGAGTACTCAACATGTGAAACCGCAATTGTAATACCACGAGCTCTTTCTTCTGGGGCATTATCAATTGATTCAAAAGGTCTTGGCTGAGCAAGACCCTTCTTCGCAAGCGCATAAGTTATCGCAGCTGTCAATGTTGTTTTCCCATGGTCAATGTGACCAATTGTTCCAACATTGACATGAGGTTTGTCTCTTACGAATTTTTCCTTCGCCATAACTCTCCTTCTCCTTAATTTTTAGTTTTTAAACATTTAATGTTTCTTTCTTACCTTTAACTTTCTCAATAATTGTATCAGCAATTTGCTGCGGAACTTCTTCATAGTGATGGAATTGCATCGTATAAATCGCCCTTCCTTGCGTGATAGATCTTAATCTTGTCGCGTAGCCAAACATTTCAGCAAGCGGAACAAGAGCTTTTATAACTTGACCATCTTTACGCATATTTATACCTTCAATTCTTCCACGCCTTGAGTTTAAATCTCCTATCACATCTCCGAGATATTCCTCAGGCGTTATAACCTCAACTTCCATAATCGGCTCAAGAAGAACAGGTTCAGCCTGCTTTGCCGCTTCTTTAAATGCAATTGAAGCAGCTATCTTAAAAGCAAGATCAGACGAATCAACCTCATGATAAGAACCATCAAAGAGCGTTACCTTAACATCAACAACAGGATAACCAGCGATTATTCCATTTTGCATTGCTTCTCTTATTCCCTGATCAACAGCAGGGATAAACTCTTTCGGCACAACACCACCAACTATAGCATCTATAAACTCATAACCTTTGCCACGATTTGGCTCAATTTCAATCCAAACATGCCCATATTGACCGCGTCCGCCCGTTTGACGGATAAATTTACCCTCTGCTCTTGCTTTTCTCTTTATCGTTTCCTTATATGCAACTTGTGGCTTACCGATATTTGCCTCAACTCTAAATTCACGCTTAAGCCTATCAACAATTATTTCAAGATGCAATTCACCCATTCCGCTTATTAGCGTTTGCCCAGTTTCCTCATCAACCGTTACCCTGAAAGTTGGATCTTCATCCATAAGTTTTGCAAGCGCTTCTCCAAGCTTGTCTTGATCCGCTTTCGTCTTCGGCTCAATTGCAACCGAAATAACTGGCTCGGGGAAGTCCATCTTCTCCAGCAAAATGGGATCATCTTCAGAGCATAGCGTATCACCGGTTTTTGTAAATTTCAAACCAACAAGCGCAACTATATCACCAGCATAAGCCTCTTCAACATCCTCACGATGATTCGCATGCATCCTTAAAATTCGCCCAACCCTTTCCTTCTTACCCTGAACTGAATTATAAACATAAGAACCAGCTTTCAATGTGCCCGAGTAAACTCTGATAAATGTCAATTTACCAACATACGGATCAGTCATTATCTTAAACGCAAGCGCCGTAAATTTCTCATCATCCGAAACCATCCTAATAACTTTATCATCTTTGAACGGGTGATGACCAACGATTTGACCGTTGTTTATATCAAGCGGTGAAGGCAGATAATCAACGACAGCATCAAGCAAACGCTGAATTCCCTTGTTTTTGAAAGCAGAACCACAAAGAACAGGAACAATTTTGAACTCAAGCGTTGCCCTTCTTATGGCAGACTTAATCTCATCCTCGCTTATCTCTTCACCATCAAGATATTTAACAAGCAATGTATCATCAAATTCAGAAACCGCTTCAAGCATCTTTGTTCTATACTCAACAGCCATATTCATCAACTCCCTCGGGATATCAAACTCTTCCCATGTTGCCCCAAGCGTTTCCTCCTTATAGACAACAGCTTTCATCTTTACAAGGTCAATTATACCTGTGAATAACTCACCCTGCCCCATTGGCAACTGTATCGGCACTGGGTTTGCTCCGAGACGCTCACGAATCATATTAACAACATTAAAGAAATCCGCACCAACTCTATCCATCTTGTTAACAAAGGCAATTCTTGGAACACGATACTTATTTGCCTGCCTCCATACTGTTTCAGATTGTGGTTCAACCCCACCAACAGCGCAAAAAAGAGCAATCGCGCCATCAAGAACACGCAAAGATCTTTCAACTTCAACCGTAAAATCAACATGTCCTGGGGTATCTATAATGTTAATTCTATGTCCCCTCCAGAAACATGTCGTTGCAGCACTTGTAATGGTTATACCACGCTCCCTTTCCTGAGGCAAAAAGTCCATCGTTGCTGAACCCTCATGAACCTCGCCCATTCTATGAATTTTACCTGTGTAATACAAAATTCTTTCAGTTGTCGTTGTCTTTCCAGCATCTATATGGGCCATTATCCCGATATTTCTCGTTTTATCTAATGGATACTCCCTCGGCATATTCTTAATTTTAGCACCTCAAAAATTTTGTTTTTAAAAATCACCACCTAAAATGAGCAAAAGCTTTATTTGCTTCAGCCATTTTATGTGTATCCTCACGCTTTTTCACAGCCATACCCTCATTTCTTGCAGCAGCCATCAATTCCTCAGCAAGTTTAACCATCATCGGCTTTCCCTTCCTTTCGCGTGCATATTGAACAATCCATCTTAAAGCAAGGGAAATACTTCTTTCAGGTCTAACCTCAATTGGAACTTGATATGTCGCACCGCCAACCCTTCTTGGCCTCACCTCAAGAATAGGCTTTACATTCTCAAGCGCTTTCCTGAAAACCTCAAGTGGATCCTGTCCCGTTTTCTGTTTTATTATCTCAAAAGCGTTATAAACAATTTTCCTTGCTATACTTTTTTTGCCATCCTTCATAACCTTGTTAATCAATTTCGCAACAAGAACATCATTATATTTGGGATCCGGGGCTATTTGCCTTGGTTCAGCTCTCCTTCTTCTCATAAACTTAATTCCTTAAATTACTTTTGTTGTTCTTTAGGTTTTTTCGCCCCATACTTTGAGCGACCTTGTTTCCTACCTTCAACCCCAGCTGTATCAAGTGCTCCACGAATTATATGATATCTCACTCCAGGCAAATCTTTAACTCTTCCACCACGAACCAAAACAATAGAGTGTTCCTGAAGATTATGCCCTTCGCCAGGGATATAGGCAATAACCTCAATTCCATTCGTAAGCCTTACTTTTGCAACTTTTCTCAATGCCGAATTTGGTTTCTTCGGCGTCGTCGTATAAACTCTAACACAAACTCCTCTTTTTTGAGGACATCCCTGTAAAGCTGGGGATTTGCTCTTCCATCTAACTTTTTCTCTGCCGTAACGAATTAGCTGATTGATTGTCGGCAAAATCAACACCTCAATTTATTTTTACAAAAGTAAAATTTAACAAAAAAAGTTATTTTTCTCAAACTCAAAATACAAAAACAAACGCTCGTGCACCACCGGGGACTCGAACCCCGAACCAACGGATTAAGAGTCCGCTGCTCTACCATGTTGAGCTAGTGGTGCACTACCTCTTAACGAGGCAGTTTCAAATATAAAAAATTTTTCAAATAAAATCAAATTTACGGAAAACAGTTCCCATTGTAGGAAAGCGATGCATTGTTTTACTTCATTTTCCACATATAGCGCCCTAAACACCAACATTTTCCCCAATACGTCTCCTCCAGAACTTGACTAAATTTCTATGTGTTTTTAAATTTGAGATAGGATTTAAATCAATTTTAATCATAAGCCAATGACAAAAGCGATAAATTTAATTCTTGGATTTATCCTTGTTTATTCCTCCTGTCTTGCCCAGTGGTATTATTTTGGGAGAAACAAAGTCCAATATACAGAGTTTAAATGGGATGTTTTAAAGACAGAACACTTTGATATCTATTATCATCCCGAAATGAAAGATCTTGCAGAAAGAGGCGCATATTTCGCAGAGGAAGCATACGCCGAACTTCAAGAAAAGTTCAACATAAACATTATAAACAAAATCCCCCTTGTCTTTTATAGCTCCCATCTCTATTTTCAACAAACGAACACAACACCAGGGCTTATCCCCGAAGGCGTCGGAGGATTCTTTGAATTCATAAAAGGAAGAGTTGTGATCCCATTTGATGGCTCAATTTATCAATTCAAACATGTAATAAAACATGAACTCGTACATGTCTTCACACTTCACAAAACTCAGCGTGTTCTCAAAGACCACAGATTACCATCCGAAAAAATGCCACCCTTATGGTTTACGGAAGGTCTTGCCGAGTTCTGGTCCACAAAATGGGACAACCAAGGGGAAATGCTTTTAAGAGATGCTGTCCTGAATGACTACATCGTTCCTCTCTCCGAAATGGATAGAATTCATGGGACATTTCTGATGTATAAAGAGGGTCAAAATATACTTGAATACATAGCCCAAAAATATGGCGAAGAAAAAATTCTCCTTTTCTTTGAAAATTTCTGGAAAGCAAACTCCTTTGAAAAAGTTTTTGAGCTAACAATTGGGAAAAACTACAAGCAATTTGATGAAGAATGGCTTTATCATCTAAAGAAAAAATATTATCCACTGCTAAAATATAACGACCCACCCAGCGCCGTCACTAAACCAGTAGTTGTTGAAGGATTTAATATGAAACCCGTCTTCTACAAAGATGGGGATAAAAAAGAAGTTTACTTCGTCGGAAATATAACTGGATATACAAATATCTACAAAGTTGAACTTGGCTCAAACACAAAACCAAAAGTCATAATTGAAGGTGAACGCTCTGATAAATTTGAAGCATTCCATCTCTTTAGAACAAAAATTGACATAAAAAATAATAAACTCGCCTTCATAACAAAAGCTGGCGACCACGACGCAATACACATCTACGACCTGAAAACCGAAAAAATTACGGACATGTTTCAATTTAACTCCCTTGTTATGATCACCTCTCTTTCTTTCTCACCAGATGGAAATGAACTTGCTTTGACAGCTATTAATAAATCAGGGTATAGCGATATTTACATTTTTAACATTGAAAAAAAGAGCCTAAAGAAATTAACAAATGATTTTTACGATGATCGTGAAGTTGCATGGTCGCCGAAAGGCGATAAAATCGCCTTCATTTCAGACCGAACAAATTTTGGAACAGATGGAAAATATAACATTTTCACCTATGATATAAAAAACGATAAAATTGAATATCTAATTTATGGAAACTTCTCATGCTTTTCACCTTCATGGTCTCCAGATGGCAGATTTCTTGCCTTCGTCGCCGACATTGATGGAACACAAAACATATGGGTGCTTGACCTTTCACAGAAAAAATTTATAGCTGAAATTGATGGAACTTCCATACCGAACGAGCCTGAACAATTTGAAATAAAACAAATTACTAATTTAACAACATCCGCCTTTGACCCAACATGGACAGACGATGGTAAAATAATCTTCGTTGCGCTTGAAAATTTGAA
>Ga0209289_100214_pt1 | contig 34141 bp, 28 predicted proteins | sample GXS110809BmetaG_FD_184121 | JGI IMG/M metagenome (GOLD analysis project Ga0209289, IMG submission 184121) | Hot spring microbial communities from Gongxiaoshe hot spring, China to study Microbial Dark Matter (Phase II) - GXS 110809B (SPAdes)... ...
AAAATAACTCAAAGAGCAAATAATTTTGAGATTACAATACTACCCTTACACCTGATTACTCTTTTAAACTTATGTTTGAGCAGATGAAAAATTATGGTCTTGAATATAAAAAAGGTACACTACACTGGTACGGAGTAAATCTCAAAGATTTATCAGAAAAGTTTGAAACACCTCTTTTTGTTTTCTCACTTGATGAATTTACGAAAAGGATAAAAAAATTCAGAGAGAATACAGAATATGATCACATACTTTGCTTTTCTATCAAGTCAAATAATAATCCGCATCTTATATCATGTGTTAAAAATGAAGGCTATGGAGTAGATGTTGTATCAGGGGGTGAACTATATTTTGCAAGAAGAATCGGTGTTCATCCGAGCAGGATAGTTTTCTCTGGAGTTGGGAAAACAAATGAGGAGATTGAACTTGCCCAGAAAGAAGGGATACTACTTTTAAACATAGAAAGCGAATCAGAGTATAAATCTTTGAGGGAAATTTCCAAATCACATAACATAAGATTTGGTGTTTCATTCAGAGTTAAGTTTGAGGTTTCGCTTGACAAACTCCATCCGTATTTGGGTGTTGGTAAGAAGGATTCAAAGTTTGGAATTCCTGAAGATTTGGCATTTGATTTATACAAAGATGCGTTCTCGAACAACCTTCCGGTTCAAGGAATACACTTTCACCTTGGTTCTCAGATAAAAGATATGAACATATTTGATAAAGCTTCTGAACTCTGTGGAGCTTTTCTTGAAAGGTTAGAATCTTCCGGAATAAAGCTAAAATATGTTGATGTTGGAGGAGGACTCGGACTGAATTACGAAGAGCTTACAGAGCCGGACCTTAAAAGCTATACAGAATGCTTCAGAAAACTATCAAAAGGTAAAACTATAATCTTTGAGCTCGGTAGGTATCTTTCCGCCCCCTCTGGGGTACTAATCACCAAAGTCATAAGAAATAAAAAGATCAAAAATGGGAAAAACTTTTTAGTTGTAGACTCTGGTATGACAGAAATTCTAAGAATACCGCTTTACAAAGTTTCACATCAGCTGATTCCCGTATCAGAACATCATGATAATATGGAAATATTTGATATTGTCGGACCTATTTGTGAAAACTCCGATTATATCGCTCAGAATATAAAATTTCCAGATCTTCAAGAAGGGGAACTTATATGCATACTTTATGCTGGAGCATACACATCTACAATGACTTCAAACTATAATGGAAGAGGTTTTCCAGCAGAAGTAGTTATAAAAGAAGGGAAATATTTCCTTTCAAGAAGAAGGCAAGAATATCACGAAATCTTCTCAAGAGATATTATTGAATCATGATCAAGAAGATCTTGACATTGTTTGATCTGAGTAAATCAGAGATTGAAAATCTGATAGACAGGTCCTTAGATGTTTTCCTTGAGATTCGCTCCAGAAATTTTAAACCAAAGAGGAGAATTGATGGCAAAGTATGTTTGATGTATTTTGAAAAACCATCAACAAGAACAAGAATATCCTTTGAGTCTGCCATAGAAAAGCTTGGCGGAAGAGTAATCTTTGTAAGTCCGAATGAAACACAACTTTCAAGAGGGGAAGACAAATCAGATTTTGCAAAGGTTTTCGCAGGTTATGTTGATTTCACTGTAGCCCGTGTCCATAATCACGAAACGCTTGAGATCTTCTACAAAAACACCAACATACCAACAATAAATGCCTTAAGTGATCTTTCGCATCCTACACAGGTAATATCTGATTTAGCAACAATAAAGCTTATACTTGGAGACTACAAGAACAAAAAAATATGCTTCATGGGAGATGCACAAAACAATGTGGCAAGATCATGGATGGAAGCTTATAATGTCCTTGGAGATTTTGAACTCATACTTTCAGCTCCACAAGATCTCCTACCTGATGAAGATTATCAGAAAATCACCGATCCAATAAAAGCAATAGAAAAATCAGATATAATCTACCTTGATGTTTGGTTTTCAATGGGTCAGGATTTTGATGAACAAAAGTATAAAAAGCTTCTGCCTTATTCGCTTGATGAATCCAAAATAAACCTTCTTTCAGGCAAGATTGTCATGCACTGCTTACCTGCCAAAAAAGGTGAAGAAATCTCGCACAAAGTTTTCTCTTTATACGAGAATATAATTTTCACACAAGCACATATGAAAATGCCCTGTGCCATATCTATAGTTGAGAACCTTGATATATGATGAGGTCAGCTTAAGGTAGATGATACAACAGCCGCACAAACCTTAAGAGCCCTTACGTTTTCCTTAACATCATGAACTCTTAAGATTCTGACTCCTTTTAGTAAAGCTATAACAGAAACCGCAATCGTGCCTTCTAACCTTTCGGATGGAGGAAGAGGATCAGAAGGGTTTAGTGAGTATCCTATAAAAGATTTTCTTGAAGCACCAAGCAAAACAGGATATCCAGTTTGAACTAGTTCTTCAATTCTGTTGATTATTATAAGATTTTGATGAGGCTTTTTACCAAAACCAATCCCGGGGTCAATTATAGATTTTATTCCCATTGAATCGCTCTCTGCAACAGATTCCATAAGATACGCTTTTATAATATCCATAACCTTATTATCATCCTGAATACATTTTTCTTGCATCAATTTTGGCTTTGCCGTTGTATGCATAAGTATCGCAGGAGCCTTATAATTCTGACAGACTTTCTTGATATTCGGATCAAACCTAAAGGCGGAGATATCATTCAATATATCAGCACCAAGATCAAAGGCAACATTGGCAACCTCACTTCTATATGTATCTACAGATATAACAACATTCGGGAACAATCTTCTGATCTCCTTTATTATTTTTATTCTTTTTATCTCCTCATCTATTGGTATTTCGTCGGCACCAGGACGAGTAGATTGCCCGCCGATATCTAAAATATCTGCACCTTCTTGAATCATTCTCTCCGCAGCATCCAGAGCATGTTTCGGATCAGAATACCCAACATAAAATGAATCTGGAGATAAATTCAATATGCCCATAATATATACATTTTTGGAGAGGTCAAGCATAACCCCTGAGGCTGGAGTCTTTATCAGAAATCTATCGGATTGAAAATTTGAAGGAAAAGGGATCATGAAGAAGCAAGGATACTTTCAATCTCGTCCTTAACAAGAGTCTCCTTCTCAAAAAGACCTTGAGCTAACTTATGAAGCTTATTTATATTTTCTAAAATTATGGATTTTGCTCTTGCATAGCATGTTGATATGATATTTATAACTTCCTGATCTAACTTCCTCGCAGTTTCTTCAGAAAGCTGCTCTCTTCTTGTTAATTCTCTTCCAACAAATATGTATTCCTCGTTCGTCTTAAAAGATACTGGGCCAAGAGAAGACATTCCCCACTCATATGCCATCTTTTTCGCTATTTCTGTTACTTTTTCTATATCATCCGCAGCACCTGTTGATAGGGAGTTAAATATTAAATCTTCGGACGCTCTTCCTCCAAGAAGAACTACCATCTTATTCATAAGATATTCCTTATCCATTATATATCTATCTTCTTCTGGGATCTGCATTGTAACACCGAGAGCTCTTCCTCTTGGAATTATTGAGACTTTCTCAACTTGGTCTGCTCCAATGACTTTGGCGACGAGAGTATGACCTGCCTCGTGATAAGCAATTCTCCTTTTCTGCTCATCGTTTATATAAATACCCTTTCTCTCTACGCCCATAATCATTTTATCTCTGGCTCTTAAAAGAAGGTCTTCATCTATCTGATCTTTTTTCTCTCTTATGGCCATTATTGCAGCTTCATTAACAATATTTTCAATATCTGCACCAGAAAAACCCGGAATAGATCTTGCAATCTTCTCTATGTCTATTGAAGAAGAAGCCTTGACACGTTTGAGATGAACCTTCAGAATTTCCATCCTTCCCTTGAGGTCTGGAAGAGGGAAGAAAATCTTTCTATCAAACCTTCCTGGTCGGAGCAAAGCTGGGTCAAGTATGTCAGGTCTGTTTGTTGCAGCGACTATAACTATAGGTTCGCCTCTAGATTCTATTCCATCAAGTTCAACAAGAAGCTGATTTAATGTTTGTTCTCTCTCGTCGTGCCCTCCTCCTATTCCAGCACCTCTCGTCCTCCCAACAGCGTCTATCTCGTCTATAAATATTATACAAGGAGATTGCTTCCTTGCACGTTCAAAAAGATCTCTTATTCTTGAAGAACCAACTCCGACAAAAAGCTCAATAAAAGAAGAACCTACCTCGTAGAAAAAAGGAACACCAGCTTCATTAGCTATAGCCTTGGCCAACAGAGTTTTCCCAGAACCTGGAGGTCCTATAAATATAATTCCCTTGGGTGGTCTTACCCCAAAGCTCCTGAACTTATCTGGATTAGATAAATACTCTATTACATCCCTGACCTCCTCCTTGACCTCCTCAAGTCCAGCGACATCATCAAATGTAACTCTATTATCTTTCTTTGGAACAAAAAGCTTTGCCTTTGACCTTGTGAACGTTATAGCTCTCGCATTCCCTCGCTCAATACCCCTTATAAGACTGAAAAAAAGAAAAACAATTATCAGGGTTGGAACCCAAGCTATCAATATATCTCTAAGGATGCTTGATTTTTCAACAGGAACGAGATTAACAGAAACTCCTTTCTCAACCATCATTTTTACCAATTCAAACTCAATTATCCCGGAGGTAACAAAGTATTCTCCACTTTTGAACTTACCCTCTATCTTTTCGCCCTTTATAAAGACCTCCTGAACATCATCAAGTTTATTTACAAAATCACTGAAGGATATAGATTTATACTGAGATGACTTCTGAATATCTAAGGAAACTTTATATATCAACAGAGCCACTGCAAAAACTATCACCCATATAACAAGGTATCTCATGAGCCTGATATATTAATAAATCTAATCAATGAAATTGAAGTTTTCAGTTTTTATTTAGCTCTTGCTAATGTGAAAGCATAAACATTGTCAAAATAACCTTTTATAACTCTAGCGCATTCAGATAATGTGCTGCATGTTGTTGCAACATCATCAACAATTAGAGCTGTCCCCCCATATCCTTGAACCTTACCACACAGAACAAAAGCTCCCTTTGGATTTTCCATCCGCTGGATCCTGCTAAGGCTAAGCTGAGAAGGTCTGACCTCCTTCTTCCTCAGAATGTTCAGAATCTTCCTTCCAGACAAATCCGAAATCAAAGAAGACATAAAAAAACTTACATTATATCCCCTACTGACAAACTTAGCAACATCAGATGGTACCGGAGTGATAACATCAAAATCCAACATAGAAATTTTGCTCTTTATCAAATCTCTAAAATCTTTCAAAACAGAAAATTTTCCGCCAAATTTCAGAGCGTGTATTATCTTTTGTCCAACTCCCTCATACAAAAACAGACTCAAAAGCCTATCAAAGTGCATATCCAATTCATTGCAATCTGGACAGAAGCCTTCGTAAGGTAAAGAACATTTCTCACAAACCTTGCTTGCTCCATCAATAAATTTGATATCTCCAAAACATGCGGGACAAATTGAGCGATCTAAATCTCCTATAAATGCATCACAAAGAATACATACATTGGGAGAAAAAAGGGAAACAAAAGCAGATTTAAGTTTGTATGCTAATTCCCTTGTCATCTATATCGAATACATATTTTCCAATCTTTATTGGAGTTCCCCTCATTTTTATAACAGAGATAAATCTTTTAAACTGTTCTGCTTTTTCATCGATCGATAGCTTCAAAAGACCATCACACAAAATCTCCGCAAATCTATCTTCTTGACTCAGCAAAATTATAGAAGAACAACCCATAGATTGCAGAATACGTTTGAGATTAAGTAGAATGTTTCTTGGAGAAATAGGCTTTCCTAAACACAAAGATGAGAAGTTATCTATCACAACCCTCTTTGCTGATACATGCCTTATGGCTCTCACAAGGACATCGAAGAACTCATTTATATCTCCCAAATCTTGAACAACAAAGTTTCCAGATGTCTTACCGAAGTTAGAGGAAAAGCTATCTAACACAACAAGACCATTTTCTGTTTTCCAGCCGAAATTCTGCATTAATCCCAGAACTTTAGAAGGATACTCATCTGTAGTAGCAAAAACGCCAGCCTCACCAGAAACAAGCCCTGCAAAAATAAATTGCAATCCCAAAATAGTTTTTCCAGTTCCCGGACCCCCTTGAACAGCAATCATGCTTTTTTCAGGTATTCCGCCGCCTAAGACTTCATCTAAACCAGCTATTCCGCTCTTTATTTTCTTCTGCATTAGGAAATCTTTTCCACTACCTCCTTGACCTTTATACCGATCTCAGAAGGACTTTCAGCAACCACAACTCCGGCTTCCCTAAGAGCATTGAACTTATCTTCCCAACGACCAGAACTACCCATTATTATTGCTCCAGCGTGTCCCATTCTCTTTCCGGGAGGAGCTGTTCTACCTGCTATGAATGCCACAACGGGCTTTGTCATTTTCTCCCTGATGAATTTAGCAGCTTCTTGCTCAGCTGTTCCCCCTATCTCACCTATTAGAACAACTAATTTGGTCTCTGGGTCTCTTTCAAAATCATCAAGAATCTCAATAAATGTTGTCCCAACAATAGGATCCCCCCCTATTCCAACACAAGTAGATTGGCCTATTCCAAATTTAGTCATCTGCCAGACAGCCTCATAGGTTAATGTACCACTCCTCGAGACGACACCAACAAATCCCCTCTTGAAAATATATCCAGGCATTATACCTATCCTACATTCTCCAGGTGTAATAACACCGGGACAATTCGGGCCAATTATTCTTGAACCTTTTAACTTTGCATACTGTTTTGCTTTCAGAAAATCAAGAGTTGGAATTCCCTCTGTTATCACAATAATCAGAGGTATTCCAGCATCAACAGCTTCTACAATAGAATCGGGTGCATATTTTGCAGGAACGAATATACATGTAGCATCTATTCTCCCAAGTTCTCTTTTTGCTTCCTCACAAGAATTGAAGACAGGTATCCCATCAACAAACTGTCCCCTTTTTCCAGGCGTCACCCCACCCACTACTTTTGTTCCATATTCCTTAGATAGTTTAGAGTGAAATGAACCATTCTTACCAGTTATCCCCTGAATAAGTACTCTTGTTTCTCTATTTACAAGTATTGCCATTGCAAGAAACCTCCTTTAAACTCTTATATCTTTTCTCTTTCTCCCTCTCTTTTTACCCACCGAAAATTCCTGAGCTTTCTTAACAGCCATTTCCGCTCCCTCCCTAATACTTGTCGCAACTGATATATCTAAACCAGATTCCTGGATTATCTTCATCCCAAGTTCATAATTGGTTCCCTCAAGTCTAACGACTATTGGGACCTTATTTTTCATCTCTTTAGTGACCTGAACCAGGGCGTTTGCCACAGTGTCGCATCTCATTATTCCACCAAATATATTTACGAATATAGTTTTGACCCTTTTGTCTGAAAGTAGTATTGAGAAGGCCGCTCTAACTTGCTCTAGCGAAGCTCCCCCTCCAACATCAAGAAAGTTAGCAGGTTTTCCACCCGCCAGAAGTATCTCATCCATGGTAGCCATCGCAAGACCCGCACCATTGACAAGACATCCTATGTTTCCATCAAGACCAACATATGAAACCCCTATCTTTTTAGCACGAACATCTCTTGGATCATCTTCAAGTGGATCGTAAAGCTTCTGTATATCAGGATGCCTAAAAAGAGCGTTATCATCAAAATTTATCTTCGCATCAAGAGAAACTATCTTACCGCTCTCTGTAAGAGCCAAAGGATTTATCTCACACAAAGAAAAATCATTCTCCAAAAAAGCCTGAAAAAGTCTCTTGATAATATCTGTCACATCTATACCTAAAAATTCAGAAATTCTCCTACACTTATATTCCGGAAGACCCCAAATCGGATCTGCATACTCAACGATTATCTTCTCCGGGGAATTCTTAGCAACCTCCTCTATATCTACACCTCCCTCTGTACTTGCAATTATAGATATCTTCTCCCTACTCCTATCCAAAACCATTCCAAGATAATATTCTTTCTTTATCTTCTCCGCCTTCTCAATAAGTATTTTCCTGACCTTCTTTCCTTCTGGGCCTGTCTGATATGTCACAAGCTTCCTTTTAAGCAAATCCTTAGCCTTGGCTTGAACTTCATCGGGACTCATCGCAAGCTGAATTCCCCCGGCTTTTCCTCTTCCCCCTGCATGAATCTGAGCTTTCACAGCAAAGTAATCTCCCCCAAGCTTAATAGCTATTTTTTTAGCCCTTGATGCAGATTTTGTGACCTCACCTGGAGGAACAGGTATCTGATACTTTGCAAGAATTTGCTTTGATTGGTACTCGTGTATGTTCATAGAGTTCTAAAATAGACCAACAACATCAAAATACATATTTTTTAAGATTTTTTATATTCACCATAGTAGTGAGTATATATTAAGAAAATCCTTAAACTATGCAGATACAGATTTTGAAGAATTGAAATCTTGTAAAATTAAAAATCACTTAAATCAGCAGTTTAATTTCGTTTTTTCTAATTCCGAGAAATAATCACATGAGAAGTATATTATCACAAAAAAGTTTTACAATGTTCCACCGGAAAAATACACCCCCAATATCTCAAATTAAGTTTCCTAATCTCTTAATAAACTCAATATGATTCGTTGCAAACATATTGAAATTTCATTTGTCTTGGACTCTTAAATCTTTTTGCATTTCAGACTTTATAAGCTCCTCAAGGTCTTTGCTTTTATGTAGATTTCCAACAGAAGCAACAAATTTGTAAGTGTGTTTGCTCTTTGGTGAGCCTGAGCATAAACTCCAGACTTCCTTTTTTCTTTTGTCGTATAACTGGGTATCACCTAACTGAGAAATTCAAGAGGTTAATTTCTGATTAATGCAGTAAAGCAAGCTCAATAATTACATTTTTTCTGATCAGATACTTAGAAATCTTCATTAATTTAAATCTCTGATTAGGGAGTCAAATTCAATTGCACACTTTGTGATTCCACTGAATTTCCATCCATAGCAAAAACTCTACTCCTTAATTTTTTTGTTCCAATAGATAATCCACCCCACCAGTCTGAAATAATAAAAGTTCCCATAGAAGGATAAGTAGAAGATAACTGGAAAATATTTCCTTGCTTAGTTGCAACATCATCAACCAATAAAAGCACACTGGTTGCTTGCGCAGGCATAGCGTAAAAGCCCAAAACGTTGCATAAAAATGGTGTCATAGAGCATGTAGTTTTTGACATAGAAACTCCGCTCGGCGGATATAAAATTACAGATGTGCTACTAAAAGGATATGTCATATATACAGGATAGCTGATATAAGATGGATAAGTTATCTGATCACCGTAAAATATCGGGAGTATGTTAATAAGAGAAGGAAATGAAGGAGACTTTGAAACCACAGCGGTTATCTGAGATTGACTCTGAAAACCATGATCATCTTTAGCTGAAACCTCAAGTGTATAAACGCCTTCAGGTAAAGTAGTCGTATCAAGAAAATGATACCAAACATAGGTAGCCTGCAGTTTATATGTAGTTCTACTTTGCGATTCAGAGTATATATCAAGCCTGACATCTGTAATTCTTCTCGGGTGTATTGAAATCCCTATAACAGGAGAAACCCCAAAAATTATCTGACCATTCTGCGGAACTAAAAAAGACGAGAAAGAAGGAATAAGAGAAATTATATCTGATATATCATTTTTGATTTTCACACTCACAGAATCCTGACTTGAATTCCCAGAGGAATCATATGCAACAGCATCAATAGTGTAAGCACCATCCGAAAACTCTCTTGTTTTGAGTAGAAAATACCATCTTGCTCTTGACTTTATATCTGCAGAATATGTCCTCCTTTTCCCATCATTAGAACTAATAGATATAATGACCCTTGTGATTTCACTTGGATGAAACGAAATTCCTACTACAGGTGAATCGCCGAATATAATCGCTCCATCATACGGATATACAAAAAGACTATAACAGCTATCACAGGAACAATTCACACAAGCTTTTTTAGACTTACAAGATACTGATAACAAGAACAAAAAGAACACCACAAAAAAATTAGCAACATTTCTATACATGAGATGTACAAAATAAATTTTAAAATTATTATAAAAAAGTAAAAAATGCAAACAGATAAATAAAAAAGAAGAGCAAATAAAGAAAAACAAAAATAGAAGGGAAATCAAATAGAAAAATTCTTATTGGATACTACAACAATTGTTATTGAGGCAGTTCCAGTTCAAACAATCTGAATCTTCATCACAAGCTTTTATATTCTGTCTTTTATCAAAGCATTTTCCTTCAGAACAAAGATCGGTTTTGCACTCCTGATCTGATATACATACATCTCCAACTTCCTTTTTCTTCTTACATATGCCGTTATCACAATACAAACCATAACCACATGAAGAACCACATGGCTGACCTTCTTTTGATAACTTCAAACAAACACCTTCTGCCGAGCAGAAAAGCCCCTTATCACAGAACTTTTGAAAACATTTTTCATTCTCTTTACCATATGGCTCACATAAAGATACATTTTCTTTAGTAACACATTCTCCACTCAAACAATAAACAGAATCATCACCAATCTGACCACAAGGCTTACCATAATCCGCGAACTTGTACTGAATACACCTTTTGTTCTGTAAATCACAAGAATACTCACATTCCTCAGGTTTTTCACAATTTTCTCCCTTTTCCTTAAAAAGAGTGCAGACACCATCAAAACACAATTGAGGAGGGCTGCAATCAGAACTAGATCTGCACGGAGTAGCTGCAGTTGAAGTGCAAACCGAAGAATAGCACACTAAACCTTTCTCACACTCGCTATGAGAATTACATTTATCTCCCTGTTTCCCTAAAGGCATACAAACGCCCGGACAACTCTTCCCACCGCAATAGAGCCCTTCCTTACATTCGTTTTTGTTATAACAATCTTGTCCATCAGATAGAATTCCAGAAAAAACCTCTCTTCCGAAAACACCATTGAGATTCTCATATAATTTCACTAAATGAGATCTTTTTGAAAAATTCTCACAGCTTTCTGATAACAAATCCTGAGCATTCTTTATATACTGGTAAGCTTTAGCTCCATCATAGGAAACAGATTTCCTTTCAACTGATTTCTTCATTTCAGATATCCTTGCCCTACAAAATTCAGAAAACATATCTTTATTCTTCTGTATAAAACTTTCAAAGTCTTGCTCTGGTAATCTCCTAAATATGAATATAGCACCAGCACACTCATAAACAGCTTTCTCATATATCCTTCCATGTATTTCAGAATATTTCTGACAAATTTCATCCATACCAAGATATTCCTTCTGAGACTGAGATTTAGAACAATCAGGCATTAATAATAACAACAAAAATAAGAAAGGGCAACCCAAAGAAAAAACATATCTGTATATTCCTAAATACCCCATATCTAAAAATTTTACATAATATTAGGACAAAACAAAAAAACTACCTCTTTAGAATTGCAAGATTCTATGCAGACAGGTGGTATGAAAATATTCATGTATTTGCAAATAGTATAGAACCTTTACCGAGGTCAGCACTAGCGAGGTTGTATGTGAGGAGGGCAAGGGGAGGCGGGCAAGTGTGAAGCTTGGGAAGAGCTTCCTCTCCATTTTCAAGCTTGGTTTGGTGAATATGTCAGCCATATGAAATTTGAGAAGAAAGAAGGTAATATTTAAAGTATTGATAGTAAATCTATTTCTTAGCCTGGGAACTTAAAGAGCACGTGTTATAATACAAATGGGAAGTGGAATTGTCACGAAGACTTAATTGATGGGTGTTCATAATTCTCAATCATTTTAATAATTTTAATCCATTCCTGAAATTCACATCCCCTTTCTATTTGATTAAATACCATAAATATTTGTAAAGCAAATACTCCTATATAACCTATTCTATCAAGTGGTTTCATAATTCTATCACCTCTTCTTGCTTGATTTTTATAAGAATTAATCTATGTAATAGGAGCCAGAGATGGTAAGAAAAAACTTTTGCTTAATTATGAACACCTCTCACTTAATTTATATTTTTAGACAGAACAGCAAGACTCATTTTTCGATTACTATTCAAACCATAGCACAACACAATAGAGAATCATCTAAAATGAAAAAATACCATTTAAAATTTTAAATAGGTAGGTTAATATAATATATGCGAAATTTCACTATGAATAACAACAACGGCAAGAAAAGAACAAATATGAATAAAAAAATAAAAGAATGAATGATAGCATAGAAATAATAAAAAAAGAACTTTTAAAAAGAAAGGAAAAGCTTGCCGAGAACATACCATCTGATATAGAATACAGAGAAGATATATCAAAAGAACTTGGTTTCAACTTTTTTGTGAAAAGAGACGATATACTTGGCAAATACGGAGGAAACAAAGTAAGAAAACTTGAATTCCTCTTCCCTAAAATAAACACAAAAAATGTCTTTATGTTTGGTCCTACAGGCTCACATCATCTTATAGCAAACCTAATATATGGTAAAGATAGATTTGATTTCACGACTTTTATATTTCCTACATATCTTTACAAAACCGGGGACGAGGTTATAAAAAAGAAAACGGAACTTGTTAAAAGACAATCTAAAAGATTTATTTTTGTTCCAAATATTGCTGTCGCGTTTGCTGTATCTTTTGTTCTTTCTAAAATCCAGAGAGCTTTCCTGATTCCACCAGGTTCAACATCTGCCGAAAGCTCATTAGGTTTTGTCTTATCTGCCATTGAGATTTATGAGGATGTGAGGAAGCAAAAGATACCTGAACCTGATCTTATCTTTCTGCCATGTGGGACTGGTGGAACAGCTGCAGGTTTATCTGTAGGTATTGCACTCTGTGGCTTAAAAACTACCTTGATGGCAATTCAAGTCGTAAAAACCTGCAGGAAATTTATCCTGAAGAAAATCTGCGACAGAATATTTCATGAAATGGAAAAGATATTGAAAACAGAACAAAGCGAAATCAAAAAACACCTTAAATTTGAGATACTCAGTGATTTCATCGGTAGAGGCTATGGTTATCCTACCAAAGATGGATACGAAGCGATGAAATTCTTCAGAAGGTTTAATATAGACTCCGAACCAACATATACGTCAAAAACTCTTTCAGCTTTGATAAAGCTCAAAGAAAAACTTAAAGGAAAAAACATCATATTCTACTATACACTCAATACATTGAATATACTAAAGTAAATACTGATATAGCTAATTTGTATAACCCAAAAACCCATAATTTCCCAGAAAAGGTGATTCTTCTCAAGATCAAAAGGGAAATACAACCAAATAAAAAAGCAGAAATTACTCCAAACACAACCTCTGAGAAACCAATCCCAAATGATTCTCTCTTCATGATAATCTTAAAAGACTCATAAGCTATGGCAGAAATTATCGTAGGAATAGAAAGAATAAATGAAAAGACAAAAGCTTCAGCTGGATTCATACCAGAAAATATTGATGCGGAAATGGTTGTTCCAGATCTTGATATTCCTGGAACCACTGAAACTCCTTGCATAATTCCTATGAAAAAAAATTTATAAAATCCCATGCTATATCTTATTTTCGGTAAAACCATCAAGATATTTCCCCCTACAAAGAAAGATATAGCAAGATAAATCAAATTCTCCTCAACAGATTCTGCAAATCCCTCAAAAAAGAGAGCTACAGGAACAGTGCAGATAAAAGCAATTATTACACCAGAAATAATCTCTTTTTGCTTCAGGCTTTCTTTTATATCTTTCCACAAAACAAGCAGAACAGAAAAAGTTGTTCCAATATGGAGAGAGATATCAAAGCCAAGTGGATTTTCAATATTTTTATTAAGTATTTTCTTGAATAAAGCAAGGTGTCCAGAGCTTGAAATAGGAATAAACTCCGTGATCCCCTGAATTACTCCGAGAATGGCACTTTTCGCAATCTCATCTTCCATGCGTTAAAATGTGTTCATTAATAAAATCCTTAACAGATTTTACTGTAATGTTATAATCCGCATTCCCTATGCTTATGCCAAATCTTTGGCCACTGAAAAAATACAGCCTACTTGAAATTAGTTTCATCTCCCTGAAAATCTCATCAAGCTTATCTTTGTTCCCTGATGCATACAACGCATAAATAATCTCAATCCATTTTTCAAAAAATAATGGATCTTCTTCATAAGCTTTAATATATGCTTCCGCAGCTTCACGAAATCTACCCATACCCATGTATATCTTTCCCAGAGTATAATAAACCGATGTCAGATTTTGAAACAAGCTAAGACTTTGAAGACAGAACTTCTCAGCTTCCCTATAGTCCCCCCTTTCTAAAGCAAAATTACAAAGAAAAACATAAACTTGCGCGGAAAGAACCCTAGCTATCTCCTCTCTCAAAGTCTGCGTATCCTCAAAACTCTTGATCCATACATTATCTATATAAGTTCTAAAAATTGAGTAATGCGAAAATATAATAGGAGAAAAAGGTTCAGGAAAACCTCTTATGTGCTTCATACTTTCATCAAGGGGCAAATCTTTCAGGCACTTGAAAAAATTTGAACAAGATGTCTGAAAATCGCTCAAATTTTTCATAGAGTAATTCAAGAATGTAAGGTTATACCAGAATATTAGAGACTTTGGATTAAAAGAGACTGCTGAATTCAAATATCTCAAAGATTTCTCTAAAAACTTTTCTTTCCCATTATTAATCTTCACAGCTGAGATCATATATAAGAAAGCGAGATCCGATAATAAAGAAGACTTTATGTATCTGTCAGCATTTTCTGCAAGAGAAAAGCACCAAGATTCAGCATAGCCCAAATTCTTATCATTTATACAAACCGGGAAATTAAAAATGTGATTTATATAACTCCTGAATGAAGACACATCAGATTGAAAGGATTTTCTATAAATATCATCATTTTTTAACTCTTCAAGCATCCTTTTGAAAACCGAACCTTTCGTTATACCTTTTATCTTCTGATAACCCAACGTAGTTATTCTTTCTCTCTCCACATCATCAGAAATATATTTTTGTATAAGTTCAGTAATGTTTGACTCCGCGTAAGGGACTGCTTCCTCAAACTTCTTCAAGTACTTCCAAGTTTCAAAATTATCATCTTCTAAAAATAAACAAGCCCCAGATTTCAAAGTCTCAAAAACTCTCATATTCATCTCCTTCTTTACAGAGTAGTTAAACACAATCTTTGAAGTAGATAAAGCTTCTGAATATAATATTCTATCATAAAGGCCACAAACAACAGCAACCTTGTAATCCTCCGGAAGAGTTAATATCTTTTTGAGCAACTTGTTCCTTCTGCTATGTATTCCCGGATTAAAGCTTCCCACAAATAAAACATCTATCTTCTTACTCTTCAGAACTTGATTCAAATCAGATCTTTCAACAACATCAACATAAGATACAAATATGGGAACTCCAACAACTTTCGCAGGAATTCTCCCAGAAAGCTGTGATTTACCAACTTCATCTAAAAAGATAACACTGAATTTATCTATATTTTGCAGAAAAATCGGAGCGTTTAAATTCCAATCTCCCAAAACTACAGGATACTTTTTTTCATAAACTGGTGAAAAAGCATATTCCGGATCCCAAAGTAAAAAAGGCTCCTCAAACCCTAAATCTGTAAAATGAATTACTTTTGACTTATCTTGAACTTCATAAAGTTCATCACTATCCTGAACAATATATGAAACAGAAAAACCATCATGTTCCCTTGAAGGACGGATACATTGAAATTTCTTCTCCACTACGATAATTTTAACATAGTGCGGAGTATCTTTCTTATTCCCTTGATAAAAGAGAAAGTTTATGATCTGTATAGGAAAAATTCTTCTTTCTATTTATCTCTATACCTTTGCCTGGGGGTTCAAGTCCAAAAAGCATCATGTCATAATCAACCATTATCATAACAAGCTCCTTGAATGTAGTCCTTGGTTCCCATCCAAGAATACGTTTTGCTTTAGAATAATCCGCCTGGAGGAACTCAACCTCTGTTGGTCGGAAATATTTCCGGTCAATTTGTATTATAACCTTGCCAGGTTTCAAAATGTGTTCGTATTTTTTTACAACACTCTTTACTATTCCTTTTTCTTCTTCTCCCTTCCCTTTCCACTCAATTTCAACTCCGGCATATGAGAAAGCTTCTTCAATAAATTCTCTTACGGAGTGGCTCTCGCCCGTTCCCACGACAAAATCATCTGGTTTTTCGTGCTGTAGTATAAGCCACATAGCTTCAACATACTCTGGAGCAAAGCCCCAATCTCTCTTGGCTTCAAGATTCCCAATATAAAGCTTTTCCTGTTTCCCTGCTAAAATAGAAGAGATAGCACGCGTTATCTTTCTTGTAACAAATGTCTCCCCCCTTCTTGGAGATTCGTGATTAAAAAGTATTCCATTGCTCGCAAATATTTTATAACCCTCTCTATAATTAACGGTGATCCAATATGAATAGACCTTTGCAGCAGCATATGGACTTCTTGGCCTAAAGGGAGTCTCTTCATTCTGGGGTGGAGGAGATGAACCAAACATCTCTGACGATGAAGCTTGATAAAACTTTGTTTTTATACCACTACGCCTTATAGCCTCCAGAATTCTAATCGTTCCTAAACCGGTTATATCGCCCGTGTATTCTGGAATATCAAAGCTAACACGCACATGACTTTGAGCCCCAAGATGATAAACCTCATCTGGTTTCACATTGTATATAAGATTTGTAATCTGCCCAGAATCAGAAAGATCACCATAATGCAAAAATATACGCGCTCCGGGAACATGGGGATCAACATATATGTGATCTATCCTATGAGTGTTAAAAGTACTTGCTCTTCTTACAAGTCCATGAACCTCATAGCCCCTTGAAAGCAAAAATTCCGCCAAATAAGAGCCATCCTGACCGGTTATCCCAGTTATCAAGGCAACTTTCTTCATTTCAACTGAAAATTTTCCTAATCTTTATATACGATATAAAAAACACAGAAACTAAAAAAATCGTCGGAATGCTGGAAATCGGATGAAAAGTCTCACAAGCACATCCCCAAACCCGACCAGATCCATCAGAAGATACTGGATTAGAATCAACTGTACTGTGTCTATTCTGAACCTTTACAGTCCACTCCTCCAGAACCCTCTCAACACAGTTTTCCACAGATATGGTTATGCTCTGGATCATCTCGCCATAACGGGGATTTTTCAAAAAGACCTCTATATCCTGATCAACATAACCTTTTTCAGAAGAAATATACATCTCAGTTGAAAAATTATCACCTAACCTGAATAGAAGGTCCTGGGGAAAAACTGAACGAAGAAATATAGGAGATGTTCCTTGCACCCTCAATTTTGCGACATAGTTATCCCGCGGTGAAACCCAGTCATACCGCTCCACTCCCTTGATTGTCGGACCCTTCAAAACAATCTTTGATGATTCATTCGTCGCAGCAATGTTTATATTATTTAATTCATCTGAATAAATTACAACAAGAACATTATGCTCAACACCCATATAACCAAATGCAGATGTATATGAATCGGGAAATTTTGTCCCCTTCACCCAAAAATCCTGTGAATCTAAAAGCAAACATGGAGAAGAATCCTCATTTATATTTGTTCTTTCAAAAACCCAGGGATCAGATTTTGATGATCTTGGGACGACCCTAATACCATAGTGATTCTGGCAGGTTAAAAAGAGTCCTTTATTATCTTTTACTTCCCCACAACTTGAACCACACCCGGGAAAACACTCATCTGTATTCACACGGTTTGAACCCACCCTTTCACGAACGATTTGATCATCTATATGCCAAATAAGGACACCATCCACAGGGAAATCTGAATCAAAATTTTCCCTTTTCCTAAATTCAAGAAGGAAGTATTCCTTTGAATCTGCTGAAGAATAAGCAGGGACTTTCAAAAAATAAGTTGAAGCTGAAGAAGAAGAGATTTTATCACAGAATTGTCCGGAAACAGTCAGAGCTTCAGCCCAACCAAGATAGATCTTTTCCCAGGGAGAAAGATTTGATGGCAATGTTCCCAAGGCACCTTTTGGTCCCTTATAGAGACCATACCCCATAAGAGAATAAGGGCCAACTCCACAGGATACAAGCCCTGATGCGCCAGCATCATAGAGATCTACCAAGCCTAAAAGGTGCCCAAACTCATGAGCGATAAGCCCCATATTCCCATAAGGGAATATTTCAGATATCCCCGCCGCTATAACACCGCTTCTTATAGAAACTCCGTCAGATGTTGAAATATATGTTGAAAAAGCATGCGACCATATATCACAACACTGAGAAGAAGAAATCGGATTCTCCTGAACTTCTCCACCTTTACCTGAATGTATTATAATGAAGCAATCCACTGCATTATCTGCATTTCCGTCAAACTTTGAAAAATCAACCTCACCATCAGCAAGCCTAATCAATTCGCTAGCTATGGCACTGGTTCCACCTCCAAGACCACAGTACCTACCACCACCATTCTTCACACCACAAGCATAATCGGAAAGAGTAGATGAAAGAACATATGGACCAAAAACTTGTCCCTGAACATTTAGCTTCCCACCAGAGTTTATCTCCCAGTAATCCTTAAACGATGGGAATTTATAATACATGTTTTTTGACAGCGAACCGAAAATAAGTTCAGAAAAATATTCCTTTGGGTCATAAGAATTTTGTCCTATTTTCACATTAAATTTTTTATCCTGAAACTCTGCGAGCAAGACTACACAATTTATAGTTCCTTGTGATTTAACCTGCAAGCTTGGTTTCGGTAAAATAGCTTCAGGAGAAAAATACATAACTCCACTCTCCGATTTAAAACCTAATCTTGTCTTTTGCCAAACCCCAGGATATGGTGGTGCTGAAAAGGCAGTTTTGGAACAAAAAATAATGAAAGAAGAAAAAAACAGAATGAAAGAGCCAATTAATTTCATCATTATAATATAATCTTAAATCTCAAAGATCCTCAAAAAACTATAAAATTAGAGATTTTATATCTTCATCAGTTATCTTTTCACCCTTCCTAATAACAATTCCGCACTCATTTGAGAAACCTTTATCCTTAAGAACAACTTCAACTGATTCAAAATCCGGAAGTTTTATGTGTAGCGAGAAAAAATCTGGATGAATCGGAACCTCTCTACCAACTCTATTTACCAGAGTAAAAAGCCTAACGTATGAAGGTCTCCCAAAATCAAATATTTCACACAAAGCTGACCTTATAGTTCTTCCCGTGTAGATTACATCGTCTATTAAAAAAACTGGAACATCATCAAGAGCAAAATCTATCTCTGTTCCCCTAACTATTGGATAGGGATTTCTTGAAATGTCATCTCTCCAGAAAGTTATATCAAGTGCTCCAAGCATAACTTTTTTATCCTGAGATAAGAGCGAACCTATTCTTTTTGCAAGAAAAAAACCACCAGATTTTATACCGATAATCGCTACAATTTCCCTATCCAAATCCCTTATAATACTTGAACAATTCTCAATAAACTTCTCTATAAGGTCGCTTTTGAAAATCAATCTCATATTTTTTCTAAATTTTTTAAAGAAACAAAAAAAGAGATTAAAATCAAACTAAACTAAAATTTAAATTTCACAAAACGGAGGAAAATACCATGAAGCTTAGAAGAAGAAGTGGCGGGGAATTCAATCCAGAGGAAATGGGAGAAGGTGGAGGTCTCAATGTAGTCAATCTCATAGATATGTTCGTGATAATAATTATATTCCTACTGAAAAGCTACTCTGCTTCAACTGAAGCAAATATATCTGTATCACCTGATCTTCAACTCCCCATCTCATCTACAGATAAAGATATAAAAGAGTTTATAAACATAACGATCAAAAGGGATGCTATCTTAGTAGATAAAAAAGTTATTGCGCGAATATCAAATTGGCAAGTAGAAGGTATAAAACCAGATGATCTTTTTATACCGTCTCTATATAATGAAATAGAAAAGAAAAAGGAAAAGATCTTACTGATACAGCAATATAACCCAAATGTTCAGTTCAAGGGAGAAGTAAATATAATAGCACATAAAGAAACACCATTTTTCATAATAAAGAAAGTAATCTTTACAATTGGCAGAGCAGAGTTTGGAGAACTGAAACTTATAACTCAAAAGGAAACTTAGTATGATATGTCCAATCAAAAACTAAGTATTCACATCAAAAATTTTGGATGTAAGACAAACTACTTTGATGCCTTCTCTGTACTCGGTAGGATTAAACAGTCCTTTGATACGAGAATAACAAGTACTATGAGTGAATCAGATGTAGTGATACTCAATTCCTGTTCTGTCACGAAAGATGCAGAAAAAGAACTGACAAAATGGATTAAAAAGGCAAAGAAAAACGGTAAGAAGGTGATAGTTACTGGGTGCCTACCTAATCTAAAAGATATCAACGCAGACCTGATAATCGGTGCAGGGAGATATAATGAAATATCACAAAGCCTAATAGAATCAATATTTATAAACAATGAAGGAATATCAAACAAATATGTCATAAAAGATCTCAAAATCAACGGTGATGTCATAAATGAAGATATAGAAAAAGCAGATTTTGAATCATTTCCAAGAACACGAGCTTATATAAAAATCCAAGAAGGATGCAACAAGTTTTGCAGCTTTTGTTCCATTCCACAAACAAGAGGTCTTCCAAGATTTGTTTCGGAACAAAAAGTTATATCAAAAATAAAGGAGCTGGCAGAAAAAGGTTTCAAGGAAGTGGTTCTGGTAGGAACTCATCTGGCTCTTTATGGAGAAGAAGGAAAAAACAAAGATAAAAATTCTACCCTTGGTAAGCTTATCAAAAAGATATCAAAAGAAATAAAGTCTGAAATAAAAATAAGGCTATCTTCGATTTCACCAAAAGAAATAGATGATGAAATGCTTGAAGGACTTTATATTGGGAAAAAAATATTCTGTCCGCACTTTCACATAGCGGTTCAATCCGGATCAAATAAGATCCTCAAACTTATGAGAAGATGGCATACATTTGAAGACTTCTTACAAGATGCTGAAAAACTACTCAAAATATTCCCTGATGCTTGTATAGGAACAGATATAATAATCGGTTTCCCCGGAGAAACAGAAAAAGAGTTTGAAGAAACGATTTCAAACATTAAAAATTCCCCTGTTGGACATATTCATATATTCCCGTTCTCTCCAAGACCTAAGACACCGGCGTTTTTTATGAAATCAATTGAAGAGAAGGAGCAGAAAGAAAGAGTAAGAATAGCACTAAATATTGCAAGAGAAAAAAGAAAAGAGTTTTTCAAGAAGTTCATCGGTAAAAAGCTTGAAATCCTTGTTGAAGAAACAAACGGTAAGATTGAAGGAACAACTCCAAACTACATAAATGTGGTCATAGAGCAAAATACAAAACTACAAAAAGGAGACAAAACCAACTGCTTGATAACGGGTGTTATTGAGGAAAGAGAAAGAATATATTCAACGGCTGTAATATGAAATGCTAACTTGGCGAAAATTCAAATTCAGTAAATAGACAAAATTACTTGACCTTTCTTATAAGAACTCTCCAATGTTTATCACTTATTTTTTCTTGAGATATAACTTCCTGACCATCCTGTTTAAGAGAAAGGGGAACATTTCTTATAGGTTCCCCATCGTCAAGAATAACTTCTATTATCTGCCCGATTTCCATTTCCTCCATTCTTATCTTGGTTTTAACATAATTTAGAGGACAAGGAGTACCCTTCAGATCCAAAAACACATCAGCTCTCAATTTTTCAAATCCAGCTTGCTCCATCAATTCTAGTTTCGTCAAATAGAAAAAATAAACACTATTTGCAAGAATATTTCAAAAGTCTATTCAAAAACACATCTCCCAACAATACAAAACCCCAATAAAGATTGATAGAACAAGACAAAATTACAAACAGAAGCTATGAAATAATTACAAATTTTAAATACAAATTGAAGTTTTGGTTAGTATAATGGAGTTCAAAGACAAGGTAAATTCAGGTAAAATCAAACACAAGCTAACTCAAGGTCATAAACAAATTAGAAATTTTTGGAGTAGCAAGGTTATAATCTTAATGAGATAGAAAAACAATGTTCGCGATAAAATATCTTACCAAATATTCAAGTGTTCGGAGAAAAATTCAAATTTTCAAATATTCAGAGAAAAATCAAAAGAAAATAAGAGAAACTGAACAACACAAAACACAAGAAAAAAGAAAATTTACATACATAAGATTAGAAATAAATAATAAATAAGGGAATATGAACAATATTCGAAAACGAATCTGAAATGTGGAAAGAAAAAAAGCACATAATAACAATAGATGGACCTGCAGGTTCTGGTAAAAGCACTATAGCAAAAGAAGTTGCAATGAAGCTGAAGATAAACTTCATAAGTTCAGGCAAAATCTACAGAACCTTCGCGTACTTCGTAAATAAATACGGATACGAAAAAGCTAAGGAAATGATACAAAGGATAAATATAACCGAAGATGGTTGCATTTATTTTGAGAATGAAAATATAGATGATATAATATCTTCAGAAATTATCGGGCAAAAAGCTTCCGAAATTTCAAGAATAAAAGAAGTCAGAGATATAGTAAATCAAATACAAAGGGAAAAAGTATATAGTAGGCAAGGTAGCTTCGTAGTGGAAGGAAGAGACGAGGGAACAGAAGTCTTCAAAGAAGCAGAAATAAAAATATTCCTTACCGCATCTTTAGAGGAGAGAGCAAAAAGAAAATACCTTGAACAAAAAGATAAACCTCTGGAATATTTCATAAACAAACTAAAAGAAAGAGACGAAATGGATTCAAAGAGAGATGTTTCTCCATTGAAAATCCCTGAGGGAGCTATCTTAATAGACACAACTTCACTGACAATAAATCAAGTGTCAGAAAAAATAATCACTGAAATCTTAAATAAGATTCCTGACATCTCCGGATAATATAGAATCCATTAGAAAATTTCTAAATCCTTATATGCTAACTTGAAGAAATCTATACAAAAACTGTGCCAATTGAACTTACAGCGACTGAGAATTTAACATTTCATAAATTCCGATATATTGACTTTCAATCAAATACATTATGTAAGATTGGCTTAGATCAAAACTCGTCGGTTATATCAAAAATTAAATTAGAATCCAGCAACTCTGAAAGTATCTTTGAAAACTTTATAAAGGTAAAATGTTCCCGTAAAGCAAACAAGATTTGATATTCGTGAAACAACCTTTGGTATCTCATCAATAAGTATTATTTCAGAGTTTATACCTAAATCATCTGTGAAACTCTTTATATCTTCAGGTGATAAAGCTCTTTCATTATGAACCCTGGTTATATAAAGATAGTCTATTTTATCCTTCAAAATCTTTATAAAGCTTTTCCAATCCTTATCTTTCATGAATGCAACAACAAAAACCATATTAGGAAGAGTTTTTGAGAGGAATTCAGCAGATGCCGGATTATGTCCTCCATCATAAATAAAATTCCCCTTCCTCTCAACTCTACCCTTTACAAGTCTTATATCAAAAAACAAATCATTCCGAGCTATATCAAAAAACTCTTTTAGTATCAGATGAGATGAAACCGATGACAAGACAGAGTTTTCAATGAATCCATAAGGTCCAAAAAAATTAACCAGAATATCTTCATCATATGAGACCATTAACCTCCCCTTTAGGAAAAATGAATCTACATTTTCAAAACCAAAATCTTTTACATAAAAATCATTTATAATCCTTCCATTAGAGACATCTCTAATAGCTTCAAACTGAACATCTCCGGGTTTGTGCATCGTTATTCTTGTGGATTCTGCTGGAACACATAAAGCCTTCTCGTAAGCTATATCATACAAACTCTCACCAAGATAATTCATATGGTCAAAATGTATTTTGCTTATTACCCCCAATTTTGCATTAGCAGTAGAAACAGCATCAAGCCTTCCACCCATTCCAACTTCTAAAGATGCAAAATCAATTCCATTCTCTTTGAACCACAAAAAAGCCATAACCGTTGCATGCTCAAAATAAGTAAGTTCTACACCAAGTCTCTTCTCAGCAGAAAAAACCAAATTTGAGATCTCAAAAATCTCATCTTCTGATATCTCCCGTTCCTTACCAAAATGCAAAATCTTTATCCTTTCCGAAAATCTCTCAAGATGTGGAGATGTATATAGCCCTATCTTGCCAAAATACGATAAATTATGAGCTATATTTGTTGCAATCTGACCCTTACCAACTGTTCCAGTCACAACACAAGATTGAAAACACTCCTGAGGATTACCAAAATATGACAGAATCTTACGAACCCTTTCAAGACCGAGCAATACTTTATTTTCTGATTTTGAAAAAATTGGAGCCAATTGCACCATCTTGTAATGTAATATAAATAAATCCTAACGACATATTATTTAAAATTTCACCTTCAAAAAATCATGAATTAAAAAGAAATGAGAAGCATTTAGATAAATCTCGGCAATACGGATGAATTGCTCTGTCCAAGAACACTACTGATAGATAGACATGGAAGGCAAAAAAGACTACAACAAAGAACTGGTCAAAAGAGGCGAACTCCTTATTGACCCATCCCTTTTCCAAGAAGAACAAAAACAGAAGAAAAACCCAAAAGGAGGCAGATCATACCTCTACCCCAGAAGCCTCATACTCTTTCTCATGTTTCTTAAGTTTGACCTCAGACTACCATATAGACAAACAGAAGGTGTAGCCAGAAAGCTCCTCTCATTTCTGGGAGTTAAAATCCCAAACTTCAGAGCACTACACGGATGAATCACTTACTTCGATGTTCTTTGCAAAGCTCAACTATCGCAAGAGTCTCAGTAGAGAATCGCAAAAAAGCAATAAATGTTGATACATAATACCATACTTCTTAAAGAATACAGAAACAAATAAATTACATAAAGTTTTATTATTTTTATCAATTATGAGTAGGAAAAAAATATCAACCATGAAAAATATTTGGTTACTTTTTTTCACTGTTTCAGCTGTTTTATCATACTGTTCGAAAGATGATAATAGATACAAACTCACAAAGCCTGCAACATGCTGCGTATCTAAGCAAACAGGTAGAATAGTATGTGGAGAAGATCCGCAAAACTGCTCAGACTGGTTACCCTATATGAGGGATAGGAACAACAGATACATATTCATGCACGGAGTAAATCTATCTGGAAGTAATAAGTTCCCCGTAAATGAGGACCCATGCACATTTGATGTTGAAGGAGTTCCAACATATGTCGGAAAACCTTTTCCTGAAGAAAAAGCAGATGAGTATTTCAGGCAGATAAAAAATCTTGGATTTAATTCGGTTAGATTTCTCATCTCAATAGAGGGATTAATGCCAGAATCCCCAGCAAAATTTGATGAAAGATATCTTGACTACATAGAGAAAATGGTCAAAAAAGCATATGAGTATGATATATATGTCCTACTTGACTCTCACACAGATGCCGTTTTCTCAAGATTCCTTATAGCCAAATTCAACGACACAGAATCGCCTGTGGTGAGGAGAATAAAAGGTCTATTATCTGCAACGGGTGGTGGTGGACTGACAGGTCTTATATCAATCCCAGAAACTTTAGGTGCTTTAATTCCTAACGGTGGCAAAAACAAATGTAAAGGAAAAGAAATAAGCTCTCCTTACAATAACGCTGTCAGAGGTAACATGTTTCCTCGTTGGGCTATTGAAGCAATATTTCCAGAAAGAAACCTTAACTCAAAAATATGGGGATACCCAAGAATAACTATATTTCTAAGAAATTTTATATCAAAGGAAGAAAACTGGGACAAAATAGTCAACGTTGTCTCAAAATTTGATAAAACAACTGGAGATCTACTAAAACCACTCCGGGAGCAAATCATATCTTTTCTTGATGAAGGAATCAAAAATTTTCCCGTTGATGTGACAAAACTTACATACGAGGAAGTAATAACAAATACAACAGATATGCTACCGCTAACAAATTGGGGAGTAAATACAGTCTTATCCTTAGACGTTCAAAGAGCTTGGGCAGCATTTTTCGCTGGCAGAGATGTTTTTCCCGGCCTTCAGGCCTACGATCCAGTTGATAACAAAACGAAAAATATCCAAGATTTTCTGCAAGATGCTTACGCGAGAATGTGGCAAGAAGTTGCTAAAAGAGTTGGGAAATATCCAAATGTCATAGGTTATGATCTGATGAACGAACCAAGCGGCTTTTTCCTAATACTAACAATAGCGGCAGCGATAATACAGGTTGGTTCAAAAGATGGTGTCGCAAACTTAATTGAAACAATCTTTGCAGACAAAAAATTTGCACAAGACTTTGTAGATGTACTGACAGGAATAGGAATCCTTCCCCCAGTTGATGAAAACAATAGGGAACATATCAAGAAAGTCTTTGGTTTAGACAAAGCGAATCTACTTGGACTCATAGGACTAAATTATGGGTTCGATAGAGGTTACATTCTTCCGTTCCACGAAAAAATTGGAAAAGCTATAGAAGAAGTAGATAATGATGCTATAATATTTGTTGAAAGGACAATTTCCTCCATAGAAACACTTCTGACATTTATAGCTCCAGGGGAAGGTGAGAGTTTTTTTGATCTCCCCTACACGAGACCAAATCTTAGACAAGTGGTTTATGCTCCGCACTGGTATCCAGATATATATCCTTTCCCCGGCTTCAATTCTCCATACAGGGTTTTCAAAACAGAAGAAAAGAGGAAAAAATCAAGTGAATACGCAAAATCAATCTACGGTATGATATCGACTCATAGAAAATACATGGGAAATGTCCCAGTAGTTCTTGGTGAATTTGGGACATACTTTACTCTTTCTACCAAAAATGTGGGATTTGATACATCTAATGGCTATAAGATCTATGATCCAAAATCGGATCAGGAAATTGGAGTATCAAATATATGGGAAGGAGCAGCTAAGAATGCTAGAAACGAGGATTTCATAATCCCAAATTTAGTTCTGAACGATCTTTACGAAGCATTAGATTCTCTAAACCTTCAAAGGATACTCTGGTGCTGGTCGTGGGAAAACGATGATTACAGAGGTGAAGGATGGAATTCCGAAAATTTCTCTATAGTTGAACCTGTACCTGCAGATCAATGCAGAGGTATAAAAAATCCAGATACTTGTGAAGGAGATCCATACATCGCAAAAATACAAGATGGAACTTACCTTGTCCCAAGAGGATACAAGGTATATTCAAGAACACATCCAAACTTCACAAGTGGTAAGATAAAATCAATGAAATTTTATTCAGACTACCACTTTTTTGATCCAGAAAAAGGAATAGTCAACAGGTTCGGAGAGTTTGAGATGGAAATCGAAAGCAAGGAAACAGATCACCCAACAGAAATATACATCCCGTATTATATTTATTATCCCAATGGATTTTATGTTTGGATATCAGACGGATATATCATATACGATCATGAAAATTTTAAGCTCTACTGGTATAAATACGAAGATGCTCCAGAGTTCATACATCACATAAAAATAAGGGGTATTTTAGATGGACAAGAGAATGAAAACTGGGACTATTTCGTCAAAGAGGATAAAGTAATATCACGGAAGAAATAGATACACGATCAGTTAAAATTGTAAATTCACAAAAAACTCTGTTGCAAAATTAATCCTCTTATATTTCTGTTAGAAAGATTAAGGAGGCTTTCTATAAACAGAGAGGAATTTTGAATTAACTCAATTTTAAAAAAGCTTATAGATTTGAAAATAGTCAGGCGACTATGTATTAATTATGAATGAAACGAGAAATTTACATGTTTTCCCATCTTTATACACTTGGTACAAACTTTTATCTTTTTTAATTTTCCATCAAGAGAGATTCTGACCTTCTTTATGTTAGCTTTAAATTTTCTCGTCGTTTTATTTCCAGCGTGAGAGACATTATTGCCAAACATAGTTTTTTTCCCACAAAAAAAGCACCTTGCCATATCGGCAATTATAGTCATCCGAATATTTCAATTCTGGATTTTCCATTTCTTTTAGCCTCATAAAGAGCATTATCTGCAACTTTTAATATCTCATCTTGAATCTTCACAGATTTTGATGGGAAGAAAGTTGCTCCAGCAGAAATAGTTATCCTTATCTCTTTTTCATGTTCTCCTTCACCAACAATTATAGGTCTTGTTTCTATCTCTTTTTTGAGTCTTTCATAAAAAGAAACTATGCCATCTCTTCTTGTTTCTGGTAGTATAAGTACAAACTCATCTCCACCATATCTCACAAGGTAATCATATGGTCTCTTTAGAGAAAATATTCTCTTTGATATCTCTACAAGGACTTTATCACCGGCAGGATGACCATAAGTATCATTTATTTTCTTGAAATCATCAATATCAATAACAATAACAGCGAGTGTTGAACCCTTTCTCAGAGCGCGAGAAACTTCCATATCAAATATATCTTTCATATACCTTCTGTTAAATGCTCCTGTAAGAGGGTCCATTATAGATGTTTTATACAGATCTTCACCGGTTTGTATAAGCCTTTCAAGAGATCTTTTAAGTATTGTATGAATTCTTATACGTGCAACAAGCTCTCTTTCAAATTCTTCTTGTGTTACATCTCTCGTAGGTTTCAAAACAAAATCTTTAGCCCCAGCTTCAAGTGCATCTATCCTCGAGCGGGGCGCAGTTCCAGTAATAGCTATCACCGGAGTTATATTGACACGAAAGTAATTTACAATATCACCTTTCTCCCTATACTCCCTCTCAAGCTCCTTTAAAGTCCTTATAAACTGAAGTCCATCAAAATTCTTCATCCTTATATCGCATATAATAACATCTATAAGACCCATATTCTCCTTGAACTTCTTTAGACCTGACATTCCATCGTCCGCCTCAAGTATATCCTGGGAATCAAAAAGATCATATTTTTCTATTATATTCCTTATGCTTATCCGGGTAAAAACTGAATCATCTATTATGAGAATCTTTCTCCCCTGTATTTTCAACTTGTCTTCCAATTCAAGAACTGTGCTATATATTCTTGAAAGTCTTTCATTACCTAATAAATTTTGCAATTCCATAATAACCCTTTCCTTCTCATCCATCATCAGGTAATAAATAATTTAATAACCAACTAAATTCTTGTAACTGATAATAAAAATTCATCAAATTACAATTATACGAACTTATTTGACGGGATATATAAACATTCATGTTTTGATAAAGATAAGTAGTCCAACACCTTATTTTACAAAATAGCAGAGTAAATCTATCTAAGAGAAAAATAATCCTTAAAACCTTTCCATTATAAGAGAGTCTGGTTCATGCAAATAAGTTTAAAAGCTATTATAAGATAGAAATGTATAAACTCAGGCAAAAGATAAAATTTAGGGATTTACCAATGATGAGTATTATTGGAGTAGCTGATCCTATACGAAATAAAGGTCCTGGAGCACATAAAGGAATCTTATATATGGTGAACTACTCCATCTTATAGAATATGGAGCTTCCTGCTTCAACGAGGCTATAAGCCTCTCCACAGTTCGGGCCGTCCCAGCCCTACCATCCTTGATAACCCTTTGGTTATCAGGGTTATACATTACAATTATAATCAGAAATTGACTCAAGTCTTTGCAATTCATCTCCACACTGTAGAGGATGGAGACTTCTTGCAAGTTTCAGGTTAAAAAAAATTTCTCTATGAGGCTGACACGAGGTTAACAACTCAAATCTAATTGTTATTAGTAAGTTTATTGACGTGAATATCTGATCAGATTTCACAAAAAGTATCTGATCTTCAGATGAGGTGATATTGAAAAGAGAAAACATAGATATCGGAAAAAGGAAAGGTATGTATCATAGTTAGATCTTAGAAGAAAGAAAATAAGATTATAGCCATCAGCGAATTCAGAACAAATTGATTGACTTTTCACACGACCTTCTCGGTCTTAAGATGATTAGCTTAGTTGATATTGAACTTGAGAATGCAGTGGATTTTTTGATGGAACAAATTTACCGAAGGATCATCAATGAATTTATAGGTGAGGAATTTATCGTAAGTTGAAGGAAGAAGAAAGATCGTACCATCAGGAGCAGAGAAGATATTGCAAAAGCCTTGGCAACAAGATGGAGTGATTTATATACTAATACATTGAACTGCACAGAAAGGATAAGGAAATTTGGGTGAAGCTAAAACCTTTGATAGGAATCAAGAAACGTAATATAAAGATTATTAAGTAATGAAGAAGGACAAAAACTATCAAGATATTTTTAAACATAGAGGGTGTATAGAAATCTATGAAGATTAACCTAAATGATCAATAGAGGATAAAACTTTTATTTGAACAGAAATCCTAGAATCACCAGAATATTGCTCACACATACCATACATGTCCTACAAACGATGGTCCAAACCTCTGAAAGAATATAATGATCCGAAGATAAATGCGGAGAGTAATGCTCAGGATGAAGAAGCAGTAGATTACGAATGACGAGAGAATATAAATTTTTTGCTATTCATAGCTATCTTAAAACAAATAACCTCTCAGGCCTTAATGATATAGTCGCGGCCATTAGTGGTTTGGGAGATAATTTTGAAAGAGCAAATTCAGGCATGACTATCTCAATCAATGCGTTAGAGTTATCAGGTTCAAATATAATCGTTGAAACTGGGCCAGAAGTATATATCTCCTTTATAATGCCAGTGAGGAGATTCTCTCTTCTCATCACAAGGTCAGGTCTCAATATAATAATATGCTCACTCCTTATACCAAAGGTAATAGATGAACCGATGAGAGGATGATCTGGGGAATTGGCGAAAAGATAAATGGGCAGCATGATCTCTGTATTAAGTTCTCTACAATAAGCTTTATAATAGTTGTTTTCCTTACCAATTATCTCAGCTTTAAAGATATTTTTGATACCAAAGAATTTTGCCACCTCAAGGTTTAAAGGATAAAGATAAACTAGATCCTTTTTATCGGTCTGATGTATTACACCATTTATCATAACACTCACGAAATCTGCTAAGAAAAAAGCTTCCTGAATGTTGTGGCTGACCATAAGTATAGTTAAGCGATATTTTTTTTGTAATTCTTTAAGTAAAAACCACAACCCCTTTTTCATTCCCTCATGTAGTGAGGAAAATGGTTCATCAAGAAGAAGGTATCTGTGCCCTGGAGCAAGCGCTCTAGCAAGTGCAACACGCTGTCTTTCACCCCCACTGAGATCAACGGCCTTCCTTTTAAGTAAATGTGCAATCCCTAGCAAGTTTGCCATCTTAATAGCTTCATCATATCTATCTTTTTTGTTTGAAACAGTGCCGTATCTTATTCCATAAACAATGTTTTCCTCAACACTGAGATGTGGGAATATAGCCAGGTCCTGCGGCACATAAGAAAATCCCCTTTCATGCACAGGCATATCTGTGATATCTTTCCCATCAAGCAAAATCTTTCCTTTTTGAATCTTTCTTAATCCAAGGATTGCCTCAAGAAGGGTAGTTTTACCAGAACCTGTGGGACCAATCAGTACATGGCACGAGCCTGTTTGTACAGTGAGTGATATATCCTTTAGGGCAAATCCTTTTGTTTGAACTGAAAGGTCCTTTAACTCTATCACGAAATCACTCCCTTTTTTGTCAGAAGTCTTACTCCGTAAAGGGTCGTAAGACCTATTGCAACAATTATGAGGATAAGGGCAACAGTGCCTTCGATGTCGGCAGTAGAGAGTCTCATGAATATAGCAATCGGCAGGGTCTCTGTTCTCATCGCCATAGAGCCTGATACCGTGATTGTGGCCCCGAATTCTCCTATTGCCTTTGCCCATGTAAGGACAGATGCAGCTATAATGCCCTTTTTACAAAGTGGAAGCGTTATTGTCAAGAATGCCTTGAATGGAGACACACCAAGAGATCGTGCCACATCTTCATATCTAGCAGGAATTTCATCCATCGCTGCCTTAATGAGCCTTGCCGCTATACCAGCAGTAGATATGAATTGAGCAAGTATTATGCCATATGCGGTAAATACGAATTGCACGAAATTATCTTGAATCCACGCGCCAAGAGGGTTATTGAAGAATATCAGAAGCATCGCTCCAAGAGCTGCCGGAGAGACAATCATTGGAAGTTCTAAGATAGTGTCAATAACATGCTTGCCTCTGAAATCAAATCTTGAAAGTGCATAAGCAGAAGGTAATGCTAAAAAGAGAGATAACAAAGTCGCAATCGTGGCAGCAATAAGACTTATCTTGATTGAAAAAAGAGTCCTTTCTGAAATGATAATCTCCACAAAGGTAGATGTCTTATAGAAATAAAAAAGAGAAAGAACCAGTCCCGCATAAAGGGAAAAGATTGACAATGCAAAAAGTATCGACAGTCTTTTAAATGTCATCTTTTCCCGTTATTTTTCAGCATTAAAAATTATAGTCTATTTTTTAAGCCAATCTGCTGGCACGACATACTCACCACCAATCGGCTTTTCCTCCCCTATCCATGCAAACGCTTCATCTGGAGTCATGAAGTAATTGTATTTTCTGTAAATGGCTTTACCTTCTTCAGAGATCAAAAAATCTATAAACTTCTGTGCAAGCTCCCTGTTTTTAGTGAACTTAGAAATTGCAATAGGAATATAGCCGATACGAAAAATTTCCGATTTCTTCAGTGGAATAGTCTCTATCCTCTCAGGATCCCAGTGTTGAAACACACTCCAACCTATCACTGCATCAACAGCCTTTAAAGATATTACAGTAGCAGTCTTTTCACAGCTTTCTGTATAGTTTATCAGATTCTTTTTAAATTGAGCTTTCTCTTCCGGGCTGAAATTCTTCTCTATTATCTCAACAGCATAAACTCCCACACATACACCTTCAGGATTTGCAATTGCAACCTTCAAACCAGGTCTTGTGAGATCTTTTAGCGATTTTATATTCTTTGGATTTCCCTTCTGAACATTAATAGCAGGCACAAGATAGACCACATATCTTTCTGTTTCGGGGAAAACGACGTCTTTTTTCTTTGCTAGTTCCATATAATCTGATGAACCAGGGAAATAAATATCACCTTTTTTGCTAAGCATCATCTGAGACAGAACATAGCCGGAACCACCAAAAACCAAGTCTATCTTTACACCTGTTTTCTTCTCAAAAGCCTTTGCCGCTTCCTCAGTAGGCGGTTTGCTCGCAGCACCTGCAAAGACCAGAAGACTTTCTTCCGCTGAAACCGAACCTACAAACATCATAAATCCCCAAACTATCAGAGTGATCAAACTTAACCTCTTCTTATACATTATATACCACCCTTTTAAATATGTATAAATAACCATAAAACTATCCAACAAAAATTTTTAGATTTTAAATTCTCCTAATTTTTTTTCAAAAATTCTGCAACCCCCTTATAGATTCTCTGGAAAGATTCAATTAAACTACATCCAGATTCTGTAAGATTTTCACACTCTTTACAATCTGTTTTAACAGGAAGAATTTTTGCCTTCTCGTTCAATGATCTCCAAGCTCATATGCAGAAGGAAATAGCGTTTTACTTAGCAGACACAGACCCGCACCGCTTATCTAGAAAAATAAAACCGCCATAGCTAATAAATGTATCATCTTCTCCTCCAAAATCTACCAATTCATATCACAAAAGTTCTTACCAGATAATTCAAATGCGCATTGGGCACATTTTGTTTTGTACCTTTTTGATTGAAAAATTAAAAAGAAGAGATACATCTTCCATTGATTTAAATTAAATCAATTTTTGAAGAAAGAATAACAAACCTTTATAAGCGTAAAGAAATGATGACTAAACTAATTAATGATCAATAGAGTATACCACTTAGATGAATAAAAATCTTTATACTCCAAAGGATTTCAAGAAATCTATATTAGTACTCCGAAATCAAAAATGATGCAAGCCCGATGAAAAGATATCTAAAAATGAAGGAATGATTTAATAATCAATAATTTAGAGAAGATTGAAAATCGTTGTCTTACCGCTTGAAGGTATACCCACAAGCACAGCTCTTATCCTCTCTCCGTATATCATCTCATTACACCATTCCCTAATATCCTAATAAATATATCTTTTTATAAAATCCTGAAACATCTCAAATCCCAGAACTCACAACTCCTAAATATCCAGTAA
>Ga0209289_100215_pt1 | contig 34113 bp, 30 predicted proteins | sample GXS110809BmetaG_FD_184121 | JGI IMG/M metagenome (GOLD analysis project Ga0209289, IMG submission 184121) | Hot spring microbial communities from Gongxiaoshe hot spring, China to study Microbial Dark Matter (Phase II) - GXS 110809B (SPAdes)... ...
TAGAATATTCTTTCAAAGTTATAGATTTATCAAAGATACCATCGGAAATATTTTTATCAAGTTCAAATCCCAACATAAATGCTTTTGGGATACTTAGCTCAGACATAGATGTGAAAAGATTGATCCAGAGGCTTTCAAGCTACAATCTTGACGAAGATAAATTTTTATCAATATTATCTAAAATATATTTGCTAAGTTTTGCTGTAAAGAGGGATAAGGAGGTGTTAAAAGCAATGGAAGATTTTTCAACCATAGATATAACGAAGACAGAACTTTTCAAAATGGGTGAAGAGAAGGGACTAAAAGAGGGGATTGAAAAAGGAATTGAAAAGGGTATTGAAAAAGGTCAGAAGGAAGGAATGCGTGAAGCTATTCTTCTTGATATGAAAATTAAATTTGGTTCAAAGGCAAAAGTCATGATTAAAAAAATCAAAGAAATAGATGATTTAGAAAAGCTAAAAAGGATAAAAAAAGCTATAATTAAAGCAAAAAGTATAAAAGATATACAAAAAATTCTAGAAAATTCTTCGGGGAAAAAGAGTAATGTATAGTAAATCGCCATTTTAGAAAATAAGCGGAACTCGGTGCAAAATCCTTCCCTTCTCTGCATTTTTCACGATTTACTATTTGTTCCCTATCATAGTTCTTACCAATTATCCTTTTGATGAGCTTGATTTTTTAAACTATAAATTCTTGCTGAAAGTAAAAATTTTTATGAAAAGTGTAAATTAAAACTATACACTTAATATTAAAGGAGAAAAATAGAATGAGAGCGGGTCTTTTCTATCTCTTTGAGACGCTTGGAGAAAAATCCCCGCGTCAGGTTTATAAAGAGGCAGTGGATCAGGTGGTATATGGAGAGGAATTGGGTTTTGAAGCTGTTTGCCCAGCCGAGCACCATTTTTCTGCTCACTATGGAATAATGCCGGATGTTCTTGATTACCTTTCTTGGGTTTCTTCAAGAACAGAGAAAATCAAACTGTGGCCAATGGTTATAGTTTCTCCTTTGAATGAAACAATAAGACTTGCAGAAAGGGTTGCCATGCTTGACCAGTTTTCTGGAGGTAGGGTTGTTTTTTCTGTTGGATCTGGATATAGATCATATGAATTTGAACCGTTTGGTTTGGACATAAAAGATAATTGGAAGATCATGAGGGAACAAATAGAGTTTTGTGTGAAAGCGTGGAAGTCAGACGGGAATGTAAGTTATGATGGTCAGTTCCTAAAAATAAAAAATGTAGAAATTCAGCCGAAAACTCTTCAGAAACCTCATCCACCAGTTTTCATAACGACTGCAAGAGATGAACAAATAGCTTGGGCTGCAGAGCGTGGTTTTTATGTCATCCCCGCTGCTGGTTTCTCTCCCTGGGAGCTTTCTCATGTTTATGACCTGTATGATAAACTGGCTCAAGAATCGGGATTTGGAAAATCTGAATATAAAGTTTTCTTCAAGTGGATATATGTTGATTCAAATGATAAAAGAGCTCGTGAATATGCGGAAAAATTTTTCATGAAAACTATTATGGCATTCTTCTATGGTGGGGAGCACCTGTATAAGCATCTGACTAAAAAGTTGATTGAAACATGGCCAGAAGAAAGAAGAGATGAAATAAAGGAGAGCCGACCTATAACTTTTGATACTCTCTGTGGAAACCCAAATTATACACCTTTGGCATGGGGAGATCCAAAGAGAGTTATAGATTTTCTCTCAGTGTGTAGGGATGCTGGAGCAAACTTTTTTATCGGTGGTTTCAATATGGGAGCTATGGATGATTCACTTGTGAGATCTTCAATGAAACTTTTCATGGAAAAGGTTATACCTTATGTGTAAAAGGAGGTAGATATGAAGGGCAGAGTTTCAGTGTTTTATGAGATCGGGAAACCTCTTGATATAAGAGAATATGAAATACCAGACCCACAACATGGTGAGGTGATTGTTCAGTGCGTAAGAGCAAATATATGTGGCTCAGATATACATATGTTTAAGGGTGAGGCTTTTTCTGCTTTCGGGGGGTTGTTCTATCCAATTGTTCTTGGACATGAATTTGTGGGCAGAGTTTATAAACTCGGCAAAGGTGTCAAGACAGACAGTTTAGGTAATCCTGTTTATGAGGGTTCTCTGGTATCTCCGGTTTATTATAAAAGCTGTGGGAGCTGTCATTTGTGTTCGAGAGGGAAATACTACGCCTGTTTCAAGTCTCTCCTTTCTGTTCTGAGGGAAGCGGATAAGCCTCCTTACTTTGTTGGAGCTTTCGCAGATTTTTATGTTTTAAGGGAAGGACAGAGTTTTTATGTCTTGCCTGATGACTTCTCTATTACATATGCAGCTCTTATAAACTGTGCCCTTTCACAAGTTATATTTGGTCTCAGGCAGATCGGAGTTGATTATGGGGATACTGTTGTTGTTCAGGGAGCCGGGGGACTTGGGTTGCTTGCTATTGCTGTCTCAAAGGATATGGGAGCTTCTAAGGTTGTGGCGGTTGATTCTGTTGAAAATAGGTTAGCCCTTGCAAAAGAGTTTGGAGCTGATCATACTATAAATCTTGATGGAGATTTTAGGGAAAGAATCTCAAGAGTAAAGGAACTGACAGGAGGGGGAGCTGATGTTGTTGTAGAACTTGCCGGAACTCCACTTGCTATAAGGGAAGGGATGAAATATATAAGAAGAGGAGGAAAATATCTCGTTATGGGTGCTATAAATCCAAAGCAAAAGTTTGATGCTGATCCTTCTGTATGGATAGGTGAAAACATAACTATAAAGGGTGTTTCCTTGTACGACCCCCATACTATAGTTTTAGCGCAGAACTTTATCCTTAGAAATAAGGATAAGATACCTTTTGATAAAATCTTCGGATTTTTTCGCTTTGAGGAGATAAATCAGGCTATGATTGCAGCCCTTGAGAAGAGATATCCAAGAGTCCAAATTAAAATAAGGGAGGATTAATAGTATGATAAGTTTTGAGTTATCTGATGAAGAAAGAATGATAAAGGAGATGACCGAGGAGTTTGGAAGGTTTTTGAGGGAGCATAGTAGACGGTCTGAAAAGGAGGGGGTTATTCAGGAGATAAGAGATAAATATCAGGAATTTGGTTTGGACTTGGCAGATATATCAGAGGAGCTTGGTGGATATGGATATCACATTTTTAGGAAAACTTTAGCGTTGCAAAATATGGCGTGGGGATGCGCCGCTACAACATTATTCCTTGAGCTGCCATCTATAAATCTCCATCTGATACAATGCATCGGAGCAAGTAAAGATGAAAAGCTAAAAATGAAAGATGAAGTTTTGAAATCACCCTGGGGAATATATATTGACTTTGACGGAAATATCTCTTCCCAAGATGGAAGATTTTCTGGCAAGGCTTGGACGGTTTTAGGAAGAGATGTAAGAAAATTTGCACTCATAAAAGGTAATGAGCTTTTCATTTTTGACAGATTTGTTGTTCAGCCAAAGAAAGCTTTGGCACTTGATGCGGTTGGGGTGAATGAGATTTATCTTGAAGATTCCATACCATCCTTGCGTTTCAAGATTGATTATAAGAGATTTATAAGTGTTTTGAGGATTTATCTTTCCGCGATTCTATCTGGTCTTCTTAGAGCCTCTTTTGAATACGCCTCGGGTTATGCTATGGAGAGGGAAGCTTTTGGGAAGAAGATAGCGCATCATCAGGGGTTAGCTTTTATACTATCTGATTTTTCTATATCTGTCTCTGCAGCAGAGGTTTATACATTGAAAGCAGCGTGGTCTCTTGATACTGCTCAGGAAGATTTTGCAAGAGTTTGTGCAGATTGCTTTTCTTTTGTTTCAGAGTTATCGGAAGAATTTACAGTTTGGGGAGTGCAAATCCTTGGCGGTCACGGCTTTGTCAAAGATCACCCTGTAGAAAAATGGATGAGAGAAGCTAAAGCTATTTCTCTTCTTTTTGGCGGAAAATATTACGCTGATGTAGATTCATCAGAGTAAAAAGACCGTAAGAACAAAGTATAGACAAAATTGGTTCAACCGTGTAGGACCTTCTTGATTGCCCTGACTCAAATGTGCTTAATATGAATGTACCATAAAAAAAGATAAAGATCAAAAGAAATGTAATCTTTTTGGGTTTGATAATGGTTATTAAAGATAGGACAAATGTAAAAATTCTGATGAACCAAGATAGTATGTAAAATAACCAGAGTTTTTCACTCAAAAGATTTAATCTCTTTTCCTTTATGTTTTCTATAGATTCTTTTATTTTACCTTCAAGGATATTAGGAATTATATAGCGCGTTATTTCTTCATGAGATGGAAGTATATTACCTGTTGTCATATAGTATAGCTGGGCTATCCCGATTGGAATAAAACTTCTTATGAATCCTCCTATGTGAAGTTCTATGGGGTACTTCCAGATCTTTTTTAATATGTCATTTCGGCATATTTGCGCTATCTGTGTTCTTTTTGTTAGATCAAATGGATATTCCGTATTTCCATCAAATTTTATTCCCCACCCGAACTTTTTTGATGCTCTGTTGAGGACATCTGGATCAAATTTTTGCGGTTCAAGTTTTATCCATTGATTTTTATACATTTTTTCTCTTATTTCACATAAGAAAACATCACCTCCGGGTCTAAATATTATGATTTTCCATATAAGGTAGTTTCTTACTATCCACGGTGAGATTGTTGTTAGGAAAACCAAGCCACATACGAGGAGATTTTTGATCTTTTTTGATGGTGAGAATATATATATAGCGAAAGGTAAAATCAGTGAAAAGAAAAACCACAAGGGATGTAGGAGGGATAATATTCCAGTTAGAAAGCCAGATAATGCAGATTTTTTAATGGATAGACCCGATGAAATGATATATATTATAGCAAGGAGAAGGAAACCTTGGAGTGCTTCTGTCATAAAAGTTTGGGAAAACAATATTGCCGAAGGAGAAACAGCGTATAGCAAAGATGGAATAAATGAATATATACCAGTAAATCTTAGGTTCCTTGATATTGCATATATCAGTGGTATCTTCAGGGAATCTATAATATTCTGAGTAGCTATCACGCTTTCTCTTTTCTCTCCAAAAATCGCATAGTGCGATGCGATGAATATGGGATATACTGGGGGCCTGTATATTTCAGGTTCTTCTGATGGGATGCATTTTTGATTTGGGATATGTACGGGTCGTGGGCAGTCGTTTATATACCTCCGCTTCTGTAGAAGGTTTATTGCCGGAAACTCGTATGTGTATGAGTCTATTGTGTAAAAAGATCTTTTAGGATCCGGTAATATATAAGCAAGAAAGAAGGTAAATCTTAGTACAAAACCAAGAGCTGTTATTGTGGCTATGATCTTTAAATCATTTCTTATCATCAGATGCAAGATAAAGGAATATATTGGTAATCAATATAATGATGATCCCAAGATCTTATGTAAAAATCGGTATATGAGCTGGTAGATTGGCTATATTAACCTTTGAGATTTTGTGATTTCTTCATGTCCGAATTTATTGATTAACAAACATAAGATATGAGTTTTATTTTTCAATTCTCCGAATTTGCAGTTATTATTGAACTTCAAATTAGTATAAGAAAAATTTTTTGAGATATGGCTCTTTATGTTGTTGCAACACCAATAGGTAATCTCAAAGACATCACAGAGAGAGCAAGAGAAGTTTTAAGAGGAGTGAGTATAATTATATGCGAGCAAATAAGTGTCAGTTTAAAGCTTATAAATTACATCGGGGCTAAGCCGGAAAAAATCATTTCAATTGATAAGGTTTCAGATGAAGTTTTGGAGTATTTAAGAGATAAAGATGGAGCTATTATTGTCTCTGCTGGGACACCTGCAATATCTGATCCTGGCTCAAAAATCGTCAGAGCGTGCTTTGAAAATGGTATTAAGGTAGTTCCTATACCGGGACCATCTGCTTTAGCAAGCGCGCTATCTGTATGTGGCTTTGATACTTCAAGATTCATATTTCTTGGTTTTATACCAAGGAAGGGAAGAAAAAACTTTCTTAGGAAATTAAAAGAGGGATTAGAACATCTCCCTTTTTCTCCGCTCTTAGTTTTCTATGAATCACCTCATAGGATTATTTCAACTCTGGAAGATGTGATGGAAATCTTCGGTCAAAATTACAAAGTTTTTCTGGCTCGTGAGATGACCAAGATGTTTGAAGAATTTATAAGAGGTCGGATTTCTGATGTCATTCAAGAACTCCGCAGCAGGAGTATAAAGGGAGAAATAACCTTCATCTTATCTCCAAATTAACGATCTAACACCTTTCGACCAATAGATATATATGCCGTATGTCCTATCATATCTTCATACGGTCGGGATTTTCCTTCTCTTGATAGAAACCTTCTCAGGAGGACTTCAAATGTATCTACAAGAATGAACCCATTAGCTCTCAAAAGTTCGCAAAATATTTCGGTTTGATTGACAGTTGGAGATACAGATATAAGAACACCAGATGGCTTGAGAGATTTCCACGCAGCTCTTATGCAGTGCCAGGGTTCGGGAAGATCTATGAAAACCGCGTCTATATCCCTTTCATCAAACTCTTCTTTGTAGATATCTCTTTTTTTGAACTCCACGTATTCTAATAAGTTGTTTTTTTCAAGATTTCTTTTAGTTAGCTCTATAAAATCATCTCTTATCTCATATACAAAGACCTTACCTGTTGGTTTTATGAAGTGAGCCAAAGCGAGTGTCATTCCTCCAGAACCACATCCAGTCTCTATTACCCTACTTCCAGATGATATTCCCGATAGAAAGATCATAATAGAGCTATCTTTGGAATATATTATTGCGCTCTTCCTTTCTATTTTTTTGATCCTATCTTCAAGTGTTGGTTCAAGTAAGTAAAAAGCTTCACCTTTTGAGGAAAGAATTTTTCTCCCGTAGTAGTTCCCGACTACCTGAATGCCCTTTATAATTCCAAGATGTGTATGGATATCGTTCTTTTTGTCAGCAGTTATTAGGAATGTTTTGTTCTTTTTGTGTGAAACAAGAAGGACTTTATCTCCCTCAAGAATTCTGGTTTTGAGTAGGCTTTTTATTTTTTCCTCTATCTCCTCCGGTCCTATTAATGAGTTTATAACTATATCAGCACCAGATTCCTTTAGTTTCTCTTGACTGTAGAATGTTGTAATTCCGACCGCAAGAAGTCCCGTCTTTTTCGCCGATATGATTCCATAACCTGAATCTTCAAATGCTACACATAGTTCATTGTTTATTTTGTATCCTAATTTCTTCATCTTTTCAATAGCTATTTCAAAAGGTTTTGGAGATGGTTTGCCTTCGTCATAATCATCTCCTGAGACTATCTCTTCAAACATATCAAGTATTCCAAAGTTTTTTAGGATGAATTCAATTTCTTCTTTCAGTGCACCAGAAACTATGCACAGTGGATATTTTTTCTTGAAGTATTTTATAGCTTCAATAACTCCAGGAAGAGGTTTTGCATGTTTTAAGTCTTCTCTTGTATATTCCTGTTTTAGTTTGCAAGCTTCATTTATGTCTATCTCTATTTTCTTCTCTTCAGATATCTTTTTAAAGAATTCCTGATCTGTATATGCCAAATATTTTTCAAGATATTCTTGCCAGCTTATCTCTAATCCGAATTTTTCAAGAACTCTGTTGAATGATTTGAAATGTATTTCTTCAGTATCAGCTATTGTACCATCAAAGTCAAAAAATATCGCTTGTATATCTTTAATCACGATGGAATTGAAGTATATATGGTTTGTTTTACCGGGAATTTCAAAAGAACGGAAATTTCTTTGGTATTTTGTATTGTTTTCCGATATCCAACTTCTTATAAGGATTTGGCTAAATTTTCTGATACATTTAGATTTGGGAGAGATTCTGGAGATCAAAGGATAATTCCTGATGATATATCTATAATTTCTGTGTCGCTTTACTTTTCTTGAAATTTCTTTTTGATTATTTCTTCTATAGGATCTTCTGATTCGCTATTTATTTTATTAGATTTTGCTTGTTTATCTGTTTTGTTATTTATATCGTCGCCTTCTATTTTTTGTTTTATCGTATTTGTTCTAATTTCGATTTTTTGTGTGTTTTTGTATATGTTTTTTTCTGCATTTTGGTATCTTTCTTTTTCTGTATTTTCTCTATCCCTGTTTATTATTGCTTCTTTAGCTCTGCTTTGGAACACGCTTTCCTTTATTTCATCTTTTAGGTATAGGCATATTCCGGAATCGGAAACTTTAACATTTATTATCCTTGAGAGTATAAGTATTGCTAGTGCTAAAGTTATTATTGAAAAGAAGAATTTCAGCATATATGGGAATTTTAAAAAAATTCCTTAGACCGTATCTCCGTGTTTTTTTCCTGAACTTTCATTAAGCCTATCTATTGCTATCAGTATATCTTCTCTTTCTTTGATAAAATCTTTAAGATCTTCAACAAATTCCTTCAGTTTTTCAGATGAATCAAAGATCACTTTGTTATATACAGGGTGCCCCCCTTTTGGACCGATTGATAGATAAAACTTTGATTGATCAGGATTTCTTGTTATTCGTATAAAAAGAGGCGTCTTGCTTTCAACCTTTATTGATTTATCTTTTTTCCCTTGATCTTCTTTTTGCTTTATCCCCTCAAGAATCTTTTTCTTCAATTCTTCTATTTGCTCTTCAGGAATTCTCGCTTCCTTCTTTTCATCAATTTTTGTCATATTATATATTTTAAAATTCTAAGAAAAATTTTATATAAATTTTTCTTTTTGTGTTTTGATTGGATTTTATGTCACTTCGATATTTCACATAGTATTTTGCCCAGGAAAAGATCTATTGTAAAAATTGTTTAGATTATATAATGGTTTATTACTTAAGATAAATTCAATTTCATAAACAAGGTATCTTTTAGGGAGTTTCGAGAAAACAAAGTATCAAAATATAATACTCTTGCGATCTTGAGCATGGAATCGGATATGAGAAAAACCTTTCAGAAGATGATTGAGTTATAGATTTTCGTCAAGGCAGAGGTTAATGGAGTTAGTGAATAAGATATACATACTATCGATTTTGGCGGGGGAGAGATAAGGAGTTGGAGAGGAAGATGGGAGAGGTAATGAAGGTAGACTTGACAAGGACAGGTATAAGGAGGGCTCAATGAAGGTATAAAGAATTGATTTGGGAGGAGCTTGAGGAAAGAATAGATAAGAGTTTGAAGGAGGGGATTGAGATAGATATATAGAAAAGTTTTGAGTAGGGAGGATATTTGATGGAGATTCTGGAAGGTGTGAAGGATATGGGTGAGCTCAGGGAAATAAAGAGATCTATAAACAAAGAGGAGAGTATTCGAGAAATCGGAAAAATACTTCGGGACTAAAAATAAATTTTTCTTTTTTATGAAGCGCAATTTTTCTCAGAAGCTTCTTCTGAATTTTTTCCGAAAAATAGCTTTAGCAACAGGGCAAAAGAAAAACTGTTTGGAAGAGATGACAAAAGGAGATATGGAAAATTGGTGATTATGAAATATTTTGTGATTTATTTTTCAGGGTTTTAAATATTTTATTCCATAAACAATACATTCATTCAAGATTTTATGTTTCACAACTATAGAGCTGACTGGGATGTATTCAAACCGCGGAGATTTTTTCTTGTCTTTAACAAGCTTGCAGGCAGGTCAAGACAAGATAGTGTTCAGGATGTCCTTTCACTTGCAAGAGATTATAGAATAGAATTTGAAAGAATATATGTTCTTCCTGACGATGAATTGAATTTTGATTTTGTCAGAGATGACGTAGTGTTTATAAGGGGTGGAGATGGAACAACTCATCATTTTCTGACAGAGATTATGACTCGAGGGAAGGAGATTCCTATGCTAGCTCATATTTACGGTGGATCTATGTGCACGGTTGAGAAATGTTTGAGAGTCCCGGATAGGGTGAAACTTATCAAGAAGGTGTCAGATTATTTGCGAGATGGTAGATTTATTTTTATCCCTCGTCCCTCTATTGAGATTTGCTTTGGCGATGAAAGAAAATACGGTTTTTTATTTGGAGCTATTCTGCCTGCAACCTTTTTGAGAGATTATTACTCCTATGGTGAAACCGGTCCGAAGACGGCTGTTAGAACTGTTTCAAAATATGTCAGAGGCGTATTACTTATGGATAAAGACATTATCAAAAAATTTAAGTCAGAAAAAGTCAGATTAATTTCAAAGGATTTTTCTATTGAGAAGGATTTTTATCTGATCGGTGCAAGCACAGTGCATTCTTTTGGTTTGAATTTTTCCACTTTCCCGAAAGCTCCGAAATGTTCTTCTGGATTCAATCTTATAGCAACATCTTTGTTTCCCTTATTTCTTGTATTTTTTTTGCCTCTTATATATTTCGGTGTTCTGCCTCCAAATTCCCTGAATGTAGTTTTAGATGAGATCAAAATCTCTTTTGACTCCGAAAAAGATTTCACTATAGATGGTGATATATACTCAGCAAAAGATTTGGTTTTGAGAACTGGTCCTGTAGTAAGGTTTATTGTTTGATTTTTTCTGAATTAGCGCCGTGAGGATTTACATGACAGTAATTTTCTAAATGGTTTCCGATTGGATAATTTATAAACTTGCAACAAATTATTATAAAACAACAATTCTATTATTTGTATGATTCAATGAAAATAAAAGAATTATTTTGGATCCATGAGTTTCAAAAATTAACCAACTTTTGTTTTTTCTCTTTTAATTTTGTCGTTATGGTGGTGAGAGAAATAGCGGAGAGAGCCAAAAAGGCGCAGAGGGAGATTTCAGCAGCTTCAACGGATAAGAAAAATAAAATTCTTATGAAGATTGGAGAAGCCCTATTGAAAAGGAGAAGCGAGATAATAGAGGAGAACTCAAAAGATGTTGAAAGAGCTAAACAGAAGGGCCTGAGCGCAGCTTTGATAGATCGACTTAAGCTTGATGAGAAAAGAATAAGTGCTATGGTCAGGTCTGTTGAGGAAGTAGCTTCTTTACCGGATCCAATAGGTCAGATTGTAGAGATGAGAAGAAGACCTAACGGACTTCTTGTGGGCAGAATGAGGATTCCGCTTGGGGTCATAGGAGTAATATATGAAGCGCGCCCAAATGTTACGATTGATATATCTGCCCTATGTATAAAATCATCAAATTCAGTTGTTTTGCGTGGGGGCTCTGAAGCTATAAATTCAAATACTATCCTTACAAAGATAATAAGGGAAGTTATATCTTCGGAAGGAATCTCTCCTGATATAATCGGTTTCATAGAAGATACTTCTCGTGAGATGATACATCAGATGTTGAAGTTGGATGATATTTTAGACCTTCTGATACCTCGTGGTGGGGAGGAGCTTATTAGATTTGTTACAGAAAACTCGAGGGTTCCGGTATTAAAGCACTTCAAGGGTGTCTGTCATGTTTTTGTTGATGAGTATGCTGATATTAAGAAAGCTATTGATATATCTTTGAATGCAAAAGTTCAAAGACCTTCTGTGTGCAATGCTATGGAAACTTTGCTTGTTCACAAAAACATAGCGGAAAAGTTTCTACCAAAGATGGGAGATATTTACAAGGAGCACCGAGTTGAGATAAGAGGTTGCGATATAACAAGGAAATATATCAGCTGGGCGAAGCCCGCAACCGAAGATGATTGGTATGCTGAATACCTTGATTTGATACTTGCGGTCAGAGTTGTTGATAACATTGATCAAGCTATAGAACATATAAAAAAATATGGCTCTTCTCATACAGATGCTATCGTTACAGAGAACTATACCAACGCCATGAAGTTCATAAGAGAAGTTGACTCTTCTTCTGTTATGGTTAACGCTTCAACTCGCTTTTCAGATGGTTATGAATATGGTCTTGGAGCAGAAGTTGGAATATCTACGACAAAGCTCCATGCTTATGGGCCTATGGGACTTGAGGGACTTACTACTCTCAAGTGGGTCGTTTTTGGCGATGGACATGTCAGAACATGAAGCTTTCATCTAAGTGTAATTTTTCACAGGTATGAAATTCATATGGTAGATATAAATAAATTTTTGGTCGTCTCAATGATACTTTTTTCTATTCCTGTTGCTTCTTCTTCTCTTTTAATATATTTTTTCAAGCCTAAAAGTAAATTGATTCTTGGCTTCGGCTCAGGTGTAATTATTTCGTATGTCATAACTAGGATTCTCCCGGAAGTATATGAAAATTCGGGAAGTATATCATCTATTCTTGTCTTTGGTGGATTAGTTATCTCGCTCATTTTTGATAAGATGAAATTTTTCAAAGGGGAGCATTTTACAGCTGGAGAGCTTTCTTGTTGGCAGTGTGAAGATCCTTTTCGCCTTGATTTCTCCATAGCTCTAGCTTTTCATTATTTTTTAGATGGATTTTTTCTTGGTGGTTTCCTTTTGACATCTGAAAAATTTTTATTTGCCCTTGTTCCTATCATCGCACACAAGTTCATAGATGGTTTTATTCTTTTTGTCTCTTTTTCTTCCCAAGAGAAATTAAGATCCGTCGTTCGTATAGTTATAGTTTCTCTTTCAAATGTATTTGGAACGCTGATATCTTTTTTGGGTATATCTTTATTTAGCATTTCCGAGATTTTTTCTCCCGTAGCTGCTGGAATACTTATATATGTTGCAATACACGATTTCATTCCTGCGCTAAACTCAGGCAAAGATTTTGTTTCTTTTGTTCTTGGCTCAATATTTGTTATCGCTCTATCATTCCTAATCCATTAGTCTCTGAAGGAATTCTTTGAAAACTTCTTGATAAAGTTGTAAGGTTAGCAATATCTTCTATTTTTTGATATTATGGAAGAAAAGGTTATAAAAGAATACCAACCGGAGTTTGTTGAAGTTTCCGCGGAGGCTATAAAGAAATACATGGAAGGAATAAGTGAGGATAATCCTTTTTTCACAAAAAACGGTGTTGTTGCTCCACCACTTTATGCTACTGCTTTATCTATCCCTTTCACAGGTAAGATTTTGTTTGACGATGAAATAAACCAGGGAGTTAATCCTTCAAGAGTCGTTCATGGTGAGCAAGATTCTCGGATATTCAGACTTATAAAGGCTGGAGATAGAATAAAGATAATTCCGAAGTTTTTGGGAAGGCAGGAAAAGGAAACGGGTACACTTTTTATAGCGAAGGCAGAACAATTTGATGATAAATCGGGTCAAAAGATAGGTGAGGGCTATCATATATATTTTGTCAGAGGTGAGAAGAAAGGTGATAAGAAAAAAGAACCAGAGGAAAATAAAGAATATGGTCAGAAAATATATGAATGGAAAATAAAAGTTGCAAAGGATCAACCTATAAAGTATGCTGAGGGTTCTGGTGATAGGTTCCCTATACACACAGATGAGAACTTTGCAAGAGCTATGGGGTTTCCAACAATAATACTTCATGGTATGTGCACTATGGCTTTTGCAGTAAAATCAGTTGTAGATAACGTTCTTGGAGGAGATGCTTCAAAAGTTAAAAGGGTCCGTGTTAGATTTTCTAGACCTGTTCTACCGGAACAAACTTTGACCTTTATCGGATATGATAGCAAAGAAAAATCGGAGCTCGGTAAAAGAAGAATAGATGTTGTAGCCCTAAATGATAATGGTGAAGAAGTCCTGAAGAACGCATTTTTAGAAATTGATAGCTGAGATTTTGGGAGATAAAAAATTAATAAAGTCTTTTAGAAGATCATTAAAAAGGCTCCTTTATACGGGTCTTGAGTTTTTCAGATTTGATGTCAGGAAGGCTTTGAAACTTTATAGTGAATATTTCTTATCTCTGTTAAGTTATGTGCGTGCGGAAGGGAGTTTGAAAACCATAAATAAAATGGAACTTTATCCTTGCTTGTTTGACAAGATAGCTTATACCCCTGTTGAACCTATTTATTTTTTCCAAAATTCCTGGGCGGCAAAGCATATATTCAATTTGAAACCCAAATATATTGTTGATATTGGTTCACCTATAACATTTTTAGGAATAATATCTCAGTTTGTAAAAGTTTTTTTCGTAGATATTCGTCCTCCGACTATCAAGGTTAGAGGTCTTGAGTATATAAAGGGTGATATAAAATCTCTCCCGTTTAAGGATAACTCCATTGACTTCCTTTCATCTTTGTGTGTTGTTGAGCACATCGGACTTGGTAGGTACGGTGATGAGATTGATCCTTATGGAACTGAAAAAGCTCTTTCAGATATGAAAAGAGTGGTTAAAAAGGGAGGAATTCTTATCTTTTCTTTTCATGTTGATTCGGAAGATAAAATATATTTTAATGCACACCGTGCTTTTGATATCGATTATATCGGAAAGAAAATTGAGGGATTTGAGATAAAAGATCAAAAATACCTTTATGGAGAGAGAATTTATGATAGATATATGAAAGAAATGGGCTTTGGAACAGCTTTTTTGTGCCTGAAAAAGCTCTAATGATAAAGAAGCAGAAAATATGGATAGTTGATTATGGTCTGGGAAACTTGCAGAGCGTTTACGGTGCGTTTGCGTATTTCGGCCTAGATCCTATTATATCATCTGATCCTAATACTAAAGCAGATAAGATAGTTTTGCCCGGTGTCGGATCTTTCGGAAAAGGGGTTCAGAACCTAAAGGAAAGAAATCTCTTTGATATTCTCATTGAAGAGATCCAGAATAAGCAGAAATTTTTTCTTGGAATATGCCTGGGGATGCAACTTCTTTTTGATTCTTCTGAAGAAAGTCCAGGATATTCTGGATTATCCTTGATAGAAGGCAAAGTTAGACATCTTTCTAATTTAGATAAATCTATAAGAGTTCCAAATATTGGTTGGGGTGAAACAGAATTAAGAGATTGTGAGATTTTCCGTGGCCTTAAACAGAAAGAATATTTTTATTACATACATTCTTATTATGTTGAACCTTACGATCCTTCATTTGTATCTTCTGATTTCTGCTCAGGGATAAGATATCCAGCAGCTATAAGTAAAGGCAATATATACGGTGTTCAATTTCATCCAGAGAAGAGTGGAATGAATGGCCTTGTTATAATCCGGAATTTTTTAGATCTATGACATCTCTTTTTTTGAGGTTTGTATTTTATTGGATAAATTGATAATTATTTATTTTCAATGGAGGAGAAGCTGAAGATAAAGACTATAGTTACGGGATTATTTCAGGAGAACTGTTATGTTGTCTCTTTTGGGAACGAAGGTTTGGTAATAGATCCGGGAGATGATGCTGAGGAGATTCTTTCTGCTTGTAGTGGTCTTGATATAAAATACATTTTGCTTACGCATGCGCACGTTGATCATGTCGGTGCTTTGAGAAAGCTTTGGGATGTTTTTTCAAAGAACCAAACGAAGATACTTATGCATAGGGGTGATCTTTTCCTGCTCGAGCTTGCTCCATCTATGGCAAGATATTTTGGGTATGTTATAGAAGAACCTCCTGAACCTTCAGGTTTTTTAGAAGATAGTCAGGAATTAGATTTTGCAGGCTTAAGAATAAAAGTTATCCATGTCCCAGGACATTCGCCTGGGGGTTTGTCATTTTTTATTTCCGATGATTCGGAGAAGCACCTTTTTACTGGAGATATCCTCTTTGCGGGAAGCATCGGAAGAACGGATCTTCCCGGGGGAAATTATAACCAACTTATCTACGGTATAAAAACAAAACTTCTTGTTTTGCCTCCCGAGACAATTGTTTATCCAGGGCACGGTCCGACTACTACCGTGGGGAGAGAAAAAATTTCTAACCCATTTCTTCTGTTTTCGTGAGAGGTTCTGTAGCCTTTTGCTGTTTTAGTATTTCATCAAGAACTTTCGGTATTATTTCTTCCGGAGTTCCCTCTATGTTGAAACCTGCGGCATTTTTGTGTCCTCCGCCTCCAAATTTTAAGGCGATACTTCCGACATCAATCTGTGGGTCCGATCTCATGCTGACTTTGTATAAGTTCTTTTCGTCTTCTCTTAAAAATATTGCTCCCTTGACTCCATCAAGTGACCTTAACATATCTATGAAATCCTCTGAATCATCCTTTGTCGCCGATGATTTTTCATAGTCTTCTTTGAGAAGATAAGATACTGCTATTCCATCTATAGTTTTAACTCTTGAGAGAAATGTAGAAAGAAGTTTAAATTTTCTCTCTGTTGAATATTTTAGTGTTTTCATAACTCTGAATGTTTCAGCACCTTGTTCAACTAATTTGGATGCGATTGTAAGGGTCTCCTTATCTACAGTATGTAATAGAAAGCACATTGTATCTTTCGCTATTGCAGCATAGAGGTTTGTAGCTATATCTTTGTTCATTTCCCACCCCATACTCTCAATTATTTTGTATATCACTATTCCGCACGCAGGTGCATCAGGTACTATGAGATTATATGTTCCAAAAGGTTGGCTACTGCTGTGGTGATCTATGTTCATTATAGTTGTCCTCACAGCAAATTTTGCTCCTTCTTCACCTATCCTTCCTAATGTTGCACAATCAACTACACAGAATATATCAGGAATAAAGTTCGGTAGTGTCCTCTTTATTTTCTCGTATCCTGGGAGGTATTTAGCTGATTCAAGCCCATCTTTATTGTATATCCAAACATTCTTACCAAAACTCTCGAGCATGAGTCCGAGTGCTAAAGATGAACCTATAGCGTCTGCTTCTGGACCCTCATGTGAAGCTATTACTATACTTTCAGCAGAAAGGAGAATATTACCAGCATCTTTAAAACTTATATCTCCAAAAATCCTACTATCCATAAAGCCTCATATTATATTCTTTATATTTAACAATTTGTTATTTATCAGATTATTTTCTATTACTCGTTTTTTATAGTTATGTTTTTACTTTTCTCAAAAAGTTTTTAGTTCTTTGTTTCACATGTTTTGTATTCTTTATTTCGCTCACCTGGAACATAACACAGTTTCAGATGATTCACCATGAGATTACATATCTGCAGGATAAAGGTATAGCATATATATCCCAGGTATCACCATTTGCTTTATAAAGTCCTGTTGATTTTGTTTTGAATATGTTTCTTCCCATATTGAGTGTATTCTCATACCTTCCCTTATATACATAACTACCCTGTAATCTTTTATTCCAGCTATTTTTGCTGTTTGCTCTATTGCGGAATATATATCTCCTATTTGGTCTATAAGTCCAATTTCAAGAGCTTCTTGTGGTGTAAAAACACTTCCATCTGCTATCTCATCAATGGTTCTTTTTAACCTTTCTCCCCTTCCTTCAACAACTACCTTCTTGAATGATTCGTAATAGTAGTTTATTTTGTTCTGGATTTTTTCTCTTTCTTCATCTGTAAGTCCTCTGTTAAAGAGCAATGCGTCCTTGTGTTTCCCGGCCTTTATAACCTCAAAATCAACTCCTATTTTCTCCGACAAACCCTTTATATTTACCTTTATCAGATATACACCGATTGAACCAACTGTTGAGCCGGGACTTGCTATTATTTTGTCTGATGGTGTAATTATGTAGTATGCTCCGGAAGCACCGATAGAAGGTATATATGATACAATAGGAATATTCTTTTCGCTTTTGAATTTTTTTATCTCCTGATATATTATTTCTGAGGCTGAAATGAGCCCGCCTGGTGAATCAACTTTTAATATCACCCCTTTTACTCTTTCATCTGTTCTTGCTTTATCAAGTTCTTCTTTTATTCTTGAGACTATTGATGGCTCTCCTTTTGTTAGAATTCCACTTTCTCTCTCTTCCCATGATATTACCCCAGATATGTTTATCAGAGCTATTTTGTTTTTACCTTCTCCCAAAACAGTTATCTCCTCAAGGGGGCCCCTAACACTTACGATTGGAACATTTACTATACATGAATGAAAAATTGATACAAGACTAATTACAAAAAAACTTTTTTTGTCTATTCCAGTCATCCATTTCATTTAGGATTTTTTATATTGTTTTTCAGTTTTTGTTGAAATATTTTTGAGTTGTTTCAAGCATGCCTAAATCTTTCTGAATCTGTATTAGCATTTCACAAACTGAAAACCCTTTAGTTAATTTCTAATTCTTAAAAGTGCTTATTTTACAAGGTAAGAGAAAGACAAAAACCGGTTAAATTTACAAAGTTTGATTTCTAAAAGAACCATAAAAAATCTTTGAGAGTTGCTCTAACAACACCTCCATAAAAGGACCTGAAATCAAAAAGTTCGGTGTTTATGATATTTCCCTATTTTTGAACATTTATGTTATTTGCTGTGTCAAAAAATTTTTATCCTCTAACTACAATCCCAGAGGAAATTAACAATTTTTGGTACATATTTATTTGACAAAGCAGTTAAAGTCTGAGAAATTTTAGTTTGGGGATCTTATCATATATCCTCTTTTTTCTTATTGTTCATCTTTTCGTTGGTTTATGTGAGTTAATGATGATATATTTCATTCTCACTGCCTAAACTTTGAAATAACGGTTTAATCAAGTTAGTTCTTTTATCCGATTTATAAAATTAAGTAATGATGAATCAGACCAGGTTAGACTTTGAGAGGAGGACAAGTATCCTTATTGTTGAGGATGACAAGCATGTTGGTGAATCAATGAAGAATATTCTTTCGGAGCATTTTTCTGTTGATCTTTGCAAATCGGCGGAGGAAGCTCTTGATTTGGTGGAGCTAAAAGACTACTCCGTTATACTTTGTGATTTGAAACTCCCTGGGATGTCCGGGCTTGATTTTTTTAAGCTCTTAAAGGAGAAGGGTTTTTCAAAGCCATTTATTATAATAACAGCGTTCGGTGATATACCAACGGCTGTTGAGGCAACAAGGCTTGGGGTAACCGATTTTATAAGAAAAGGGAGTATTTCTCCGGATGAGCTTATCAAAAAGATATACAGGATTGAGGAGGAATCTGAATCTGATTTCGTTTGTGCTGATAAGGTCATGCTCAATATTCTCGCTGTTGCCAGAAGAGTTGCAAAGACTGATTCAAATGTCCTTATAGTTGGTGAATCGGGTGTTGGAAAGGAGGTTTTGGCAAGGTATATACATAGGGTTAGCCCTCGTGCGACAAGACCTTTTGTTGCGATAAACATGTCTGCAATGCCAGACACGCTTATTGAAGCTGAGCTTTTCGGATATGAGAAGGGAGCTTTTACCGGAGCTGAAAAAAGAAAGCTCGGAAAATTTGAAATTGCTTCTGGAGGAACTCTTCTTCTTGACGAAATAGGTGATATGCCACTCCATCTACAGCCTAAGATACTGAGGGTTATTCAGGAAAAAAAGATAGAAAGGCTTGGACATAATTCACCAATAAAAGTTGATGTCAGAATAATCTCCACTACAAACAGAGACCTTGAAAACATGGTCAAAGAAGGTAAGTTCAGAGAAGATCTGTATTTCAGGTTATCTGTTGTTCCCATAAAGATACCTCCCCTGCGTGAGAGAAAGGATGATATACCACTACTCGCTGATTACTTCATATCAAAACTTTCGCGAAAGTATGAGGTAGCTATAAAGATAGAAAGTAGTGCTATGGAGAAGCTAAGGTTGTATGATTGGCCAGGGAATGTAAGGGAGCTACAGAATGTTCTAGAAAGGGCATTTGTTGTCGCATTCTCCTCAAGCCGAACCAATGTAATCATATCTCAGGAACATATCATACTTTCACCAGACGACATTTACAGTTTAAACGTTGTTGATTCTTCCCAGGAGATTAAAATGAGCGAATCGGTGGAAAAATCTAATTCCAAAGATTTTTCTAACTTCTTTGATGATTTGAATATAAAGAATATGGAAAAGGTTTTCATCATGAAAGCTCTGGAAAGGACAGGAGGGAATAAAACACATGCTGCAAAACTTCTTGGAATAACTGTAAGAACATTGAGGAACAAGCTCAAGGAACTAAAATTTGAAAATGATTAGTCCTTCTTATTGAGGATATTCCATAATTGAGGGGGAAAACAAACTTTTAGCAAGAGCAATTTTTGGAGTTTCTATTATAGCAGAGCGAAAATAATTAGGAGTTTTTATTATGATTATAAAAGCAAAAATAATTATAAGTTTGAGATGCGGAATATGACACGGGAACACTGGAAGACAAGAATAGGTCTGATTTTGGCAATGGTTGGGAATGCTATTGGTCTTGGGAATTTCCTCCGTTTCCCAACTCAGGCAGCGCAGAATGGTGGTGGAGCTTATATAATACCGTATTTTATTTCGCTATTGCTCCTTGGAATTCCTTTGATGTGGCTTGAGTGGTCTATGGGAAGGTATGGAGGCAAGCGTGGTTTCGGTTCTCCAACAGGTATATTCTATTCAATAAAGCCAAAGATGATATCTCTTTACATAGGAATTTTAGGAATATTCGTTTCATTTACTATAACGGTCTATTACACTTATATAGAATCTTGGACTTTATCTTACGCTATATTATCATTTTTAAATAAATTACCTTCTGCCCCAGATATTTTTTCAACTCCTGAAGATTTTACAAAACCTTTTAATGACTTTCTTATTTATAATATTGGTGAGACTCGTGTGAAAGATTTCTGTATATCTGATTTTTGTCTCAAGTTCTATGCCCCTTCTTTGTTTTTTTATCTTATTTTCGTTATTGTGTTTTTTATCAATATTTTCATACTTTTAAGGGGAATATCAGAGGGTATTGAAAAGTTTTCTCTTTTCGCTATGCCACTACTCTTTTTGATGGGCATTGTGCTTATGATAAGGATATTTCTTCTTGAATCTCCTCATGGTATATCTATTGATAATGCTTTGGGCTTCCTTTGGGAGCCAAATTTTGATGGCCTCAAGAGTGCTGAGGTTTGGATTAATGCTGCCGGGCAAGTTTTTTTTACACTATCTATAGGAATATCGATAATAATGACTTATGCAAGTTACGTTGATCAGGGTAAGGATATAGCACTTTCTGGTCTTGCTACATCTATGCTTAACGAGTTTGCTGAAATAGTTCTTGGAGGATCCATTGCTCTTGTAGCTGCTGTGTTATTCTTTGGTTTTTCTGGTGCTGAACAAGTTGCAAAGGGTGGAGCCTTCAGACTTGGTTTTGCTTCATTACCAGCTATCTTTTCAGAAATAAAAGGAGGAACTATATTTGGAACTATCTGGTTCTTGCTACTGTTTTTTGCAGGTATAACTTCTTCTATAGCTCTTGCATCACCCTTCATTTCTTTTCTGGTAGACGAAATTCGTCTTGAAAGAAAGCGGGCAGTCCTGATTACATCAGTTGTATGGTTTGTAATGTCTCAATTAGTTATTTTCTTGAAGGGAACATTAGATGAAATGGATTTTTGGGCTGGAACTTTTGGTCTCATCACATTCGCATTTATAGAAATAATATACGGGTGCTGGATACTTGGAGATAAAAAAATCTACCAAGAACTTATGGAAGGAGCAATTATAAAGGTACCGAAAATTTTCGTCTTTATAATGAAATATATATCGCCCGTTTACATTTTTGCTATATTTTTATTCTGGATTTACGAAAGCTACATATTAGGTAAAAGACCCAAAGCTGATGAAAACACCATCATTGTTAGAATCTTTATGATTCTTTTTCTAATTGCCATGGTCTTTCTCATTAAAAAGTATTGGAGGGGAAATGGGAAGATTAGAGAAGATCAACTCAAAAACACAGAAAATTAAGAAATTCTAAAAAAACTTTTAATTCTCAAAGTAATGGGGAAAATCAGAGAAAGATTGAATATAATGAAGGTTCCGGAGAGAGAACTTGTGAAAGAGTTATACAGGCTCTCTAAGGTTAATTGGGGAGTTGATGATGGGTTTTATCCACTTGGATCCTGTACGATGAAATATAATCCGAGGATAAACGAGAGGTTAGCTTCCTTACCTGAATTTTCTTGGTCTCATCCAATATTTTGGGAACTTTATCAGGGCTCTCTTCAGATAATATATGAATTAGAAATTCTCTTGTGTAAGCTAACTGGTATGGATGCTTTTTGTTTGCATCCTGCAGCTGGGGCACACGGTGAGCTCCTATCTCTTATGATAGCTAAAAGGTATTTCCTTGACAAAAAAGATTACGGCAGAACATATGTCCTTGTCCCTGATTCTGCACATGGAACTAACCCTGCATCTGCATCACTTTGTGGATTTAAGGTCAAAGAAGTCAAAAGCGATCAAAGAGGTAATGTTGATCTGAAAGACCTTGAATCTAAAATTGGTCAAGACTCTGCGGTGTTTATGCTAACATATCCAAATACTTTAGGACTTGCTGATGAGGGTATAAAAGATATTGTGAATATCTGCAAAGATAAGGGAGTTCTTTTATATCTCGATGGGGCTAATTTCAATGCAATAGCTGGCATCGTGAAACCAGGTGATATAGGTTTTGATTTTGTTCATCTGAATCTCCATAAAACATTTTCAACCCCCCATGGTGGAGGAGGACCTGCAGCAGGCCCACTTGGAGTAAAGGAACACCTGAAAAAATATTTACCGTATCCTTCCGTCGGAGAAAAGGATGGAAAGTATTATCTTGATTATTCTAACGCTGAAAGTTCTGTTGGGAAGATAGAATCATTTTTCGGAAATTTTCCTGTGCTTGTTCGCGCATGGGCGTACATAAAAGCCCTTGGAGAAGAAGGAATAAGAAGAAATTCACAGATTGCTGTGCTTAATGCAAATTATCTTCAGAAAAAGCTCTCTCAAAAATATAACCTACCATACAACAGAATCTGTAAGCATGAATTTGTCCTAAGTGAAAAGGGACTCGGGGTCAGAGTAGAGGATCTGGCAAAAGCCCTTCAGGATGAAGGTTTCCATCCTCCAACCATATACTTCCCACTCATAGTCAAAGGAGCAATTATGATAGAACCTACAGAAACAGAAACAAAACAAACACTGGATAACTTTGCGGAAGCTATGAATAGATTGTTTGATCTATCAATAACTCAACCTGATTATTTTAGCGGTTCCCCAAGGAAACAATATGTGAGAAGAGTAGATTTGGTCAAAGCTAATAGAGAGATTATACCTACTGACAGAAGAAAATCATAATCTTATTCATTCTCTGTATTCCTATAAAAGAGCAAACTAAAAATTTAAAGGTGATTTGATGGGAGTATATGCATTATCTAACTTGGAAAAAAACTGAATAAAGATCATTTTTCAAAACTCTGGAGATGAGAAAGAGAAAAAGTATCAGATAAATTTAGAGAGCAATTGTAAGATCTGAAAAACATGCTGTGGTTATAATTGAATTTTGCAAAATATTGGATTAACCTTGTAAATCAAACCCGCAGCAGAATAAAGTTACTTGGATGAAAAACCTTATGGAGATAAAAAAACAAATATTTCATCTTCATCCTCTTCAACTTTTTTGACAAATCCATGTCCCTTTATAATTATGTTCTTGCCTGTTTTTTCTTGTGGGATGGAATTGATGAATTCCGATAGTGTCATTCGAGAGTTGGATACGCTTTGAGAAAATTCACCTTGCGAATTCTGCTGAATCATAAAAGGATATTTTGATGAGAGATAACTTTCTACTACTTTTGCAAATACTGGGGCCGCAACTTCTCCACCATAGTATTTTTCTTCTGGTTCATCAAACACTACAAAAAGAGCAATTTTAGGATCATCGCAGGGTGAAAAACCAATAAAGTTTGAGTAATATTCTTTAACATATTTCCCGTTTTTCATTTTTCTTGCTGTTCCGGTTTTACCACAAGAGAGAAATAAAGGAACCTCGGCTAATCTCCCGGTTCCGTGTGTGACAACGCTTCTCATAAATCCTTTCATCTCCTCAACAGTCTGTTGAGAAAATACTCTGTCAGAAAAACTTGGTTTATTCTCCTTTAGAACTTCTCCGTATGGAGAGATTATCTTGCGGACTATGTAAGGTTTAACTATGTATCCACCGTTTGCAAAAGCGGAAAAAGCTCTGATTACTTGCAAAGCATTTACACTCACAAAGTATCCAAAACCTATTATGGCTAAATCAACATCATACCATTTTCTATAATCGTGTAGAATGCCCCTTTCTTCCCCCGGGAGTTCTATTCCTGTTTTTTTACCAAAGCCAAGTCTATCAAGGTATCTGTAGAACCTCTCTTTACCTAAAAGCAGAGATATTTGTGCTGTGCATATGTTTGAAGATTTTGCGAAAACTTCCTCAACTGTTGCATATCCTATTGGTTTAACATCTTCAATTGTAATGCCAGAGAATGTCCATTTACCGTTGTGGCAGAAGAAAGTATCATTTTTTGATATAATCCCCTCTTCAATAGCAGATGCTATTGTGAAGATTTTGAAAACAGATCCCGGCTCGAATATTGTCTGGTAGAATTGTGCATTTATGTTTCTTGTTCCTGCGAATGCTGAGTAGTTATTTGGATCAAATGAAGGTAATGAAACAGCTGATAGTACCTCTCCGGTTTGGGGATTTATTGCGATGGCGAATGCACCTTTGGCTCTCATGTTTTCAACTTGTTCCTTTAGTTCTTTATAGAGTTTCATTTGTAGTTCAAGGTCTATAGTTGTTTCAATCCTACTACCAGGTTGCGGTTCCTGCGGAGGAGCACGCATTATTATGTTCCCTAGTGCATCCTTTAGGAAAGATACTTTTACCTCTCCACCCTTTAAAAAATCATCAAACTGCAGTTCTAACCCTGCAATACCTTGTGAATCTATGTTTACAAAGCCCAGAATGTGAGCCAAAGCTTCTCCATAAGGAAAAAATCTCTTCCATTCTTTTATGTAGCCTATGTCTGATTTTGAAAGATTATTTTGTTTCGCAATGCTCATTACATTTTTTAAATCTTCTTCACTTATCTTTCTTTTTAGCCATACAAAATACGAGTTTTTCTCAATTTTGTTCTTTATCTCTTTTGGTTTTAATCCAAGGATTTTTGCCATCTTAAATATGGCCTGAGTTTTGTTTTCATCTTCGGATATTGACCTTGGGTTGATCCATACCGAGTAAGAGACAATATCTTTAGCTATAACTTGGCCATCTCTTGATAAAATTTCACCCCTTTTCCCCTTTATGGTTATTGTGGCTTGACTTTGCTCCATTGCTCTCTTTTTGAGTTCATCTGAAAAGATTGAGAGCTGAAAAACTCTCATGATGTAGAGAGAAGCTATTAAGAAAAACACAAATAGAGAAAAAATTATTCTTATCCTGTTGGAATCTTTACTTTTATTTTTTCTCTTTACTCTGTTTTTCCTGTTTAGCTCATACTGCATTTATTTTTAATTTTAAAAACGAGAACATTTTTCGGATTCTTCGCTAGTGTTGTGGGCCACTACTGGATCTCTAACGATTTTATTATCAGCTCGGTCAAAGGTGAAATTATTGAACCTGTTTTTTGCACCACCATAGCTATTCCCTTATTTATCATATAAACATCGGGGCTTCTCCATACATCTGTGTCATAGACAAGCTCACTTGAACTACACCTTTCTATGAAAACGCCTTTCAGTCTCATATAAACCGAATTAGAGAAACCGGGATCTTGAAATAACATATATGGTATTAAAATCCAATTCACGCTTGACTGAGAGACAGAAATGCAATCTGGGGGTATTGAGTAGTTTGATAGAACATTCTCATAAAACGTTGTATAACTTGGATACTGAAAGTGTCCGGAATCATAGTTGAAAAGGTAATACTTTAGATCTTTTCTTGATTCTGGAACTTCAGCCTCAATGAAAAATTCCCATCTTTGTTTTTCCGTATTGTAGAACCAGTATGGGATAATATCTCTAAGTGGTTTAGGGTTTTCCATAAAGTTCATAATGTCAATCCTCAGAAAATCCTCTAAATAGGTTCCAAAAGCCCTCATAAAAAAATTCAGGTCTGAAACAGATATGCAGTTCTCTGGGCATCCCTTCTTCCTGTTTGAAATGATGTCTAAAAGTCTGTTCACAAGGGTATGGAAGTTATCTAAAAATTCAAAAGTAATGATGTAAGGAATTTTTATCTTTAGTTCCTTTAGATTAGCTCTTATATCTCCCACCTTTATGCTGCCGCCTACGTGTATTGTTATCTGGTCCTGTGGGGTATCTATTGTTGTTTTATTTGGGTCATAGCCAAATTTCATGTCTCCAGAGTTATCCTCAAAAGTTATCATGTATCCTTCTTTCTTGTTCCTGGATTCAAGATACTTTAAAAAATCGAATGCTCCAGATAAGATTTCTGTAATTCGTTTCGGTATTTCGTTGAGAAACTCTTTCCATTCCGGATGGAATGAAAGTGTTGACCTACATGTTTGAAACAAAAAAGCCAAAGTTCTTATGAGACCTATGATTTCTGATGTATCTATTTTATTTATGTTGGGTATGATTGCTGGAGTGTTTATTGAAAAATCATGAGCGAGAATTATATCAGATATGATAAGTACAAAGTTTCCAAGATACTTTAGAAAAGATAGTTCTACTTCTCCTATTCTTCCGTATAGGTAGAGGGATGTCACAAAATTCGGACCAACAGAAAGCATAATAGGATATTTCAAATCCATCTCGCATTTTTGGTTTATGGCACGCACTATAAGTTCAGTTCCTTCGGATGTTACTCCGTGGAGATCTGATATGAAATCTCTGACCGATTGATCAATTGAGCCATCACAATATTCAGAAGTTTCCTTAACATGAAAATGTGGAGTAGAGGAATATAGATTAGCAGCAATATTTATTATTGAGCTTATTTTAGCCAGATAATCTTGTATGCCTACAAGTGGTTTTCCTATGAGATAACCACAATGGTTTGGATTTTCTTTTCCAAGTTTTTCAAAGAATTCTTTTGCAGATTTTATATTCTGGTTTTCTATATATTTTATACCTTCTTGAATTCTCTCGTCTCTGTTTGCGAGACCAGTTGAGAAATCATCTATATTTTTCTTGTTGCTTTCTCTTTTACATCCAAGGAGGGAAATTATGAGGAGTAGAACCCAGATAAATCTCATTGTTTATTTGGTTTATTTGGTTTTAGCGTTCGGATTATGAAGATAATGAGTAGGGACATAAGTGTATATGCACTATATGGGGAGGATGTTGAACAGCCACCACCGCCTTCTTCAGCTGGTTTTCCACCAGCGGAAGGATTATAGGCGCATTCAGGACAGTTTCTTATATTGATTGTATATAAACTTGTTGTTATTTCCTGATTGTTATGCGAAACAGCAAGGATAAGACTACAGTTGTTTCCATAGAAGTTATATGGGACCTCAAAATTCACCTGGCTGAGTCCACATCCAAGATAGGTTCTGAGCTGATGGACTCCAAATATTGGACACTGAAGCCTTATGTAGCAGTTCCCACGACACTCCGGACCTATTGTCTCTATCTTTATTATACCCGGGGATGTAGCCTGCGTTGCTGGTTCTACACTTGCGATAATTTGTTCTCCTGTAATTGGGGCACCGTTTTGAGCGCCATATATACCTGTCTTTGGCTTCGTGAAAAGTTCATAACCAAACGGAATATATCTTGTTATAGCATCGTACAGCTTAACTATTGGAAAATTCCTTATGAGACCTGCTATTTGGGAAACAATAAAATTCGGTGAATATGCACAACTTGCAAAACCTACTTTGTTCAAAATTCTGTAAATCCATGAATCTTGATTTACAAAGTTTGAGACTATAACCCGCAGTATTTCATCCCAAGACGAGCTGAAGATGCTCTGTATATCGCTTATGTCTCCAGATGTGAATAGGTTCTGAGCCGTTACTATGACATGTCCCCAGGTATCACCATCTGGTATGCAGGCTGCTATGTTTGGGACTGCTATTTCAATAACATACTTTACAATCCGCCCGAAGTTGGCAATAAGCCCAACACGCTTTATAGGATCTGTTATTATAGAAGTGCTGAGTTCAAATCCTTTTTCCAATCTTATCGCATGCCTGTTGTAATCACCAAAATCTATCTCAGTTGTAACTTGAGGATTGATGAAATTTAGCTGTATTATGTTGTCTATTGAAAGGTCTAATTTTGCTTCTTGTGCTTTCAGTAAGAAGTAGTTTCTTATATCGTTTGTTTTCGTTGGGTCAATGCCGTTAAATATGCCACCGCCGTAAAATACCATGTGCCTGACTATGAGCTTTATTTTTGTCCCTGGTGCATCTTCTATTTTAGCTATTCTTTCATCTCCACACCCTTCTTGCTTTTCAGAAAGACCTGGAGCAAGCATATTGGCCGGAACAATTGAACTTCTTACATCCTCGGCTATTTTCTGGGCAAGAGAAAATATTTCCGGCCGCTTTCCTGAGATTATTTCTCCAGGTTCTGTGTTTCTTATATAGCTTACAAGAGTTTCAAAATCTTTGTGTGTGACTATATGTCCTGCAGCAAAAACTATGGCTCTTGGGGTAAAAAGCCAAAAGTGTGGTGGAGATATAAGAACTAAATTTAAAGCCGTTGTTCTCTCGTCTATCTTAACATACCCTTCCTTAGGTTTGAAATAATCAAGCTTGCTTATAACTTCTGCGTTCCCTTTCCATACATCGTATATAAGGTTTTCTGGTAGAACATATGAGAGGAGAAAGGTTGTCTTCCCATCTGTTAGGAATAATGTTTGGGGACTTTCAGATTCCCATCCGGAGAAATCAACTAATTTTTTATCCTTTAGGAAGGGTTTTTCTCCATATGTAGATATCACCTTGACTCCTTCAGGGATTTTATCAACAAGACTTTTTTCTTCGCTTGCACAGCCTAGTGTAAATACACCTAATACGAATAAAGCTTTTACTATTGAATTCCTTATCATTTTTTTCACCCCGTAGTTTTTATTTAATGATTTTTTCTTACAAAGTCAATTTTTTAATAACCTTTAGGAATTTGTTATTTTTGATGTTGCCGGTATAAGATTGCTTTATGATTTTTCTATCCTTATTTTTTATTTTTATTTTAAGTGGATCTTCAATCTCGCTCGTAATTCTGCAACATTTGATCGTTGATCTACCTGTTATACAATATAAAATCTCTCATTATGTTTGATCTAGCTGAGCAATATCAAAAAATGGGATTTTAGATTTATTTAGATAGAAATGATTTGCTTCCTCGTGGTTAGTAATAATAAGGCATTTCTCTTCGTTCTTTTATTTCTCCTACATATTTGGGGGGTTGGATATAGTGCGAGCCGTTTTCATTTATAAGGCTTATGCTTTCATATATCTTTATATTTTCGATTGGATATCTTTTCTCTAAACTTATCTGGACATCAAAAGTACATATGTTTTCTTCATATGAGATGTCAATAATTTTATATGAACTAACTCTACCATAGAATGATTCCTTTTCTCTGATCTTATATATCAATGAAGATATGAACTTATCCTCTTCTTCTTCGTTTCTAAAGAATTTTTGAAGTTTTTCTCGTGTTCTTATATCTCTTATATCATGCCTTTGTAGTATATCCATAAGTTCATTTAGTGAGGACAACTCCTCGGAGCAAATCGATGGTATTTTAATTATCTTGTGCTGCGAGCAGTATGTGATTATTGAACTTGTGGCAAAAGCAACAAGCAGAAATCTGAAATTGATATGGCTCAATAGCATATTCTTAAAATTATCCAAAATATTATGCAAAGGGAATATGAAATAGATAAAAAAACAGAAGAAGTTCAGTTGAAGGTCCGTGTTAACATAGATGGAGTTGGGAAAAGGAATATAAAAACTGGTATAGGTTTTTTGGACCATATGATGGAGATATTTTCCGAGTTTTCTTTGTTTGATATTGAACTTTCTGCGCAAGGGGATACACATGTGGATTATCATCATCTTGTGGAGGAGGTTGGTTTGTGTGTTGGAGAAGCTATAGGGAAAAGCTGCGGAGAAGATATATGGAGGTTCGGTAGTCAAAAAGTTCCATTAGATGAAGCTTTATCTGAGTTTGTTCTTGATATATCTGGAAGACCATATTTCTTTTTGCATGGGGCGGAATTTGTGAAAGAGCCTTTTTATCTTAACATACTATACATATTCTTTGATGGTTTATCAAGGGGGGGAAAGTTTACATCTCACTGCACAATTTTTTATGGTCTAAATTCACATCACATAGTAGAAGCTTCATTTAAGGCTTCTGCACTAGCTTTTTATAAGGCAACAAGAAAAAGGGGAGTTGGTAGAACATCATCCACCAAAGGTTATATTACATGAGTAGGAGTTAAAATCATTTTTCTTTAATACCATGCAGTATTGAGGTGAGCAAAAGCATTGAGGTGAATAAAAACTGATTTCAAAGAAATTCGCGAAATTAAAAATTCCGAAAATCAATATACCATAAAATCAAGGTGATGAAGGATATAGAAAAAGGGAAAACTTAAGGAACAGAAGAGAGAAATCTGACTATCTTTGGATTATCAAAATATGAACAATTTCTTTCTTGGAATTCAAGTTTTCAATTTGAGACCTATATACTTTCTGCATTTTTAGTTTAGCTTGGATTGGTTTTTATGTCTTGCCATGACTATTGCGTCCTCATTTCCATAGTAGTTTTTTCTTAAGTATATCTTTTTAAATCCAAATTTTTCATATAGTCTTATAGCAATTTTGTTTGATGTCATGACCTCAAGGAAGAATGAACAATCTGGATTGTTTTTTATGACGAAATCAAGGAGAAGTGAGCCAATACCTTTACCTCTTATATCTGGCCTGACAGCTATGTTATCTATGTTTACTTCATCGAGTGTCTTTGATATTACAATGTATCCCAAGATTTCTCCGTCAGATTCGGCTATCAGAGTGTTTTTTATTGATGACGCAAAAGATTCCTCCGACCAGCTGAAATCTTGAAATGATGCTTTTTCTATTTCCATAATTGAGGGAATATCTTTTATTTCGGCGTTCCTTATAGTAATGTTTTTATTTGTCATTGGGCGTCCCATTTTAGCTATTTATTTTTTGCTCTATAATTCTCTTTGAATAGATTCTCAATATCTTCTGCAATTTTTGATCTTTGCATTAATTCTTTAATGGAAAGAGCGATTGACCCTCTTCTTTGAAATATTTTCAAACTTATGTTATTTTTTATGATGTAGAGAATTACCTTATCGGCTATAAATGAAGCAAGATTTCTTTTCTCCTCTTTTATATCTATGTTGTTTTTTCTTGCTATTTGTATAGCATAGTAACATGAGAGAATGACCGCTATCAGAAAATCTAAAGGTAGGGAAATAAGCTTCGCAGAAAAACTTATGGGCAAGGAGTAAATGAAAGACGAGGATAAAAATAAGATCTTCAGTATGTTTTCAATTATTTTGCTCTGTATCTTGTTTTTCTCAGTGGATGAAATGAGATCTATGATTCTTTCAATTATTTCCGTCGTGTTGATTTTCTTTAGATTTATTTTTCTATTTATTTTTTTTATTTTTCTCTTTAGATTTTTTTTTATTTTCTTCTTTAGATTCATCTTTTTGTTTTTTTAATCTATTGTAGCAATGATTCCTATTTTACGGAATCTTGCTTGAAAATTTACATTCTTGTGCTTGGTTTCTTATTATCTATTTTTGGAACGACAAAGAAAATAGAGGATAATATTATTTTAGAGAAAAGATAGATCAATATAGATGTCAAATATAAGGGAATTAGAATTTGATGATATAAACACCTTCAAGATTTTGGTAGGAGAATACGAAGAGAATCTCAAGAGTATAGGAAGAATGCTTGACATATCCATAAGCTCAAGAGGTGGAAAAATATTTCTTAAAGGTGATGAAGAGAAGGTGGATATAGCGGAGAGAGCTATAAAAGAGCTGTGCCACGAGATAGAGGAGGGTTTCGCAATATCAAAATCTGATGTTGAGAATAAGGTCCTGGAGGTTTCAAAACTAGGAGATGGAAAGAAGTTGAAAGGAGATGATTTTATAGTTGTGACGTACAGAGGCAAGAAGGTTTATCCGAGGACCGAGAACCAGCGTAGATATGTTGAATCCATGTATAAGAATGAGATTGTATTTTCGTTTGGTCCAGCAGGAACAGGTAAGACCTACCTAGCGATAGCTGTTGCAATTAGATATTTGAAAGCTGGTCATGTTGCTAAGATAGTTCTGACCCGTCCGGCTGTTGAAGCAGGAGAAAAGATAGGTTATCTCCCAGGAGGAATACTTGAGAAAGTTGACCCTTTTATGCGCCCGATATATGATTGCCTATATGACATTTTAGATTACAGAGAATTCACAAAGCTTATGTCTCGTGGAGTTATAGAAATTTCACCAATAGCCTTTATGAGAGGGAGAACTCTCTCTGACTCATTTATAATAGTAGATGAGGCACAGAATCTCACATATGAGCAGGTAAAGATGACTCTTACACGAATGGGCACAGGGTCAAGGATGGTCCTTACAGCTGATCTCTCACAGGTAGATATACAGAAGTCAGGGTTGATTGAGCTTGAGAAAATATTGGGTGGGATAGAAGGTATAGAGTTCATACACCTTGATACGTTTGACGTTGTGAGGCATCCGGTTGTTTCAAAGGTAATACAAGCATTTGAAAAGTACGAGAAGAAGTAGTAGATTTTAACTTACTGGACTTTCCGGTATATATACATCTTCTGATTTTTCATCGTACTCAAATATTTCAGCAAATCTTCCCCATATTAAGATTGTATTTATCTGTCTTTTGACCTCTGACTTTGAAAAATGCTCCTTTATTATATCGATAAAGAAATCTAACTTCATTCGTTTTTCCTTTTTCATTTTGAGTATTGCATATATCTCTTTTGCAAGAAATACATTCTCGAGCAGTGCTTTTGAGAATATTTCCTTCTGCCTTACAGGATCAGATTTTGCAAATTCTCTCCCGTTTTCAAGTAAAATGACATCCCCTTCCTTTACATCTATGAATCCCAATATTTGGCATGCTTCAAGAACCGGATATAGGTCATCAACATCTAAAAGTAGTTTTTGGGATATCTCAAATATGTTTATTCTATCCTTCTGCCCAAGCATATCAACAATTATATCAAGAAAACCTATCATCGTGTTTGGTGAAACATCCGGTAGCCTTATATATCTTTGTTTTCTCTTGATTAGTTCAGTTTCCTCCACACTTTGTGATAGGATTGTATGGATTTTATCAATAACTTCTTGCATATTTCTAATGTTCCTTGGGTAAGGGATTGGTAATTTCATTTCCTCTACTATCTTTCCTCCTTTGCCAAGTATCAATATTCTTTTACCCATGATTAAAGCTTCTTCAATACTGTGTGTGACCATGACGATTGCCCCAACTCTTATTTTCTGTTCCGAAATCATATCTATAAAGTCCCTTCGAAGTGCCTCAGCTGTGAGTATATCAAGATTGGAAAACGGCTCGTCCATAAAGACAACTTCTGGATCCGATACTATAGCTCTAGCTATGCCAACCCTTTGCTTCATACCACCTGAGAGTTCAGAGGGGAACGCATTTTCAAAACCATCAAGACCAACCATATCTAAAATTTGCAATGCTTTTTTTAATCTCTGTTCCTCAGTAAGTGAGGAATTGACTGCCAGAAGAACATTCTGTAAGACGTTGAACCATGGGAATAAAGAGAAATTCTGAAATATGAAACCTATTTTAGGTTTCGCTTCTTGTATGTCTTTCCCCTTGTAAATAACCTTTCCCTCTGATGGTTTTTCTATTCCACTTAATATTCTCAGGAGAGTGGATTTACCAACTCCGGACTGTCCTAGTATCACGAGAAAATCATCATAAAATATATCAAGGTTAAGCGATGAGAGCACATATATTTCATTTCTCCCGATTCTAAACTTTTTTGATATGTTCTGAGCAGAAATTAAAACCTCCGCCACAATAGTCCTCCCCATTGATGGATTACTTTTTATACATACAAAGCCTAATAATTCCTTTTTTATTTCGTTTTTCTCTATTGCAAATTTTGTAGAACATTTTTCTAAAATATACAGTATCCAGATAGAAATTTTCCTGTTGCAGGTTTATTTTGAGGTATCCTCTTTATAGTAGGAATACTATAAACTTGCAAGGTAGTGGTATATGTAATGAGATGATTTTATTACTTTTGTATTGCTCTCTTGCAATCATAATATACTGATTTATGTATTTTACTTTTCATATTCTCGCCCTGTTTGATGGATACAGCATTCAGAAAAATATTTTCATTCTGTGTTGTTAGGCATTATTTCCTTGAGTATCACAAACTTCAATGGTTTTTGATGGATGCAACCATTGGTTTATTAAGATAATCCGACCTCCAGCTTTAGATTTCC